>JACZCZ010120095.1_pt1 | contig 15063 bp, 12 predicted proteins | sample 8641811 | NCBI WGS metagenome assembly JACZCZ01 (sample SAMN15324610, study PRJNA640507) | soil metagenome | isolation source: intercropping peanut in the first line | place: China: Luxin town, Laibin City, Guangxi Province | collected 2019-07-25 | depth 10cm m | reverse complement strand
TTTCAGGGTTTCTAAAAAATTGTATTTTCGAGAAAAATATTTTTTTGTTTCTGGTTTTATTTTAAAAAAAAACGATTTCAAAAATGAATTAAATTTTAATTATAGTTTTTCAGACTGTTTTCAATAACATTTCAGAAAAACTTTCATGAGATATTGAATTTGGAAAAATGTCAAAATTGATATTTGTGAATTATAAAACATAACAACAAAAATGGCAGTAATCAACCAAGAGGGCTATGCGAATCTTCAAGCTTTGTTGACAGATGAAAGTTGGAGAGAATTGATCGGAGATGAATTCAAAAAACCCTATTGGTCAAAGTTGACTCAATATCTTGATCAAGAAGTGAAAAACAAGGAAAAAGTTTATCCTGACAAGAAAGATATCTTTAATGCATTCAATCTTTGTCCTGTGAAAGCAATTCGAGTTGTCATCATTGGTCAAGATCCATATATTTTCAGGAACCAAGCTCATGGTCTATGTTTTAGCGTCAAAGCAGGAGTCAGATTTCCTCCATCCTTGTTGAATATTTTCAAAGAACTTAAGGATGATCTCAAAGACGGTTTTGATATGCCAACGAGTGGAGATCTCACCCTATGGGCTCAACGTGGTGTCTTTCTCCTGAACACCTCCTTGACTGTCAGAGCCGAAGAACCTGGATCCCATCTTGAGAAAGGATGGAAAGATTTCACCTCTACTGTCATCTCGAAACTCTCTCGTGTTCATCCTCACTTGATTTTCGTTCTCTGGGGTTCTCATGCACAGCAAGCTGCCATGTCTGTTGATCGAAGCAAACATTTCCTCATCAAAGCAGCCCATCCCTCTCCGAAATCAGCAGATCGAGGATTTTTCGGCAGCAAATTCGCCTCTACCATCAACAAGCACTTGATGAGTCGAGGAGAATCGCCTCTTGAATGGAATCTTGTTATCAAGTAAATAGGAGGAGAAAGAGGAAATCTTTAGTTAACCAAACTGACGGGTGCTGCGGTGCTGTATTTTTTCACTGGGTTAAGAGACCAGCTAGGAGGTCGTTGAGCACGCAACTGTGGTGGCTTTCTTTGAGCAGGTTTTGAAGCCTGAGCGGCAGGAGCAGGAGGAGAGTTGTTAGTTGGCATCTGAGTTGGCATTGACCAAGGATTGCAATAGCCGAGTGTGGCCGGCATCTGAGCCCAAACAGGAACCATAATCAAAGGAGCCGAGGAAGTCAGTGGTTTGATGGAAGAAGGGGCTACTCGGAAAGAAGATTGGTTCACAGGCTTTTTCGGAAGGGGTCGAGTCGGCGGAACAGCCGCAGCGGCTTTAAGAACAGAACCCGCTACAGTTAAAGGAACAATCTCTTTGTATTTCATGAGGCCATCAGGTGATAGATTTCCTTTCTCCATGTACTTTGCTTCCGAACCAGGAGTCATCTCTCCGAAGAATTGACGCACTCGGAATTGCTCAGCTGGCAACTCTGGCAAAGAGGCATTTTCAACCAGTACCAAAGTTGTGCAATCCTCTCGAGGCAGACCGCGTGTTCCCAATTTCAAAGCAGCTGTTTTGGAATCAATTGACCAACAACGACCGACGTATTTGCGTTTATCCTTGTCGATGACCCGGTAAACTTTGAAATGAATACGATCTACAGCTGCGTCTTGCAGCAGAGGTGATGCCGATTCGCTGGTATCCGCGGTGAGGGACATTGAGTCAGACAAGCTCAACGAGGAGGAGGAGATCATGTTGGTTTTCTCAGTTGTTGGAGAACTCATTTTCCGCTTTGGAAAAGTCTAACGAAAACTTGAACTGTTTAAAAGTCCTGAACTATAATTGATAAAATTTTTAACCGAAAATAAACGCAAAAATCAAGTTTTTTATTCAATGATGAGTTGCCAAACACCCAAAGAAAGATTTGCTCCAGCAATAATGTTGAGTTGCAGGGTGGCATAGGATGCCAATGAAGGCAGACCTGAAAATGTGAAAACGATATTTTGAGGAACGGAAGATCTTGCATTGTTGAGATTGTTGGCAAGTCTATATGAGACTGGTGAATCTGAGAAACCCAGTACTGTGGCTAGAGGTTGTGCAGCAGGAATCGAAGCTGTTGGGTTCGTTGCTCCCAATAAGTACAAAGTTAAATCTGTTTCTACTGTTCCATTGTAAATGACCATCCTTATTGTTGTGACTGTATCGCCGGATTGATTGGCGAATGCAACTAACGGTTTTTGAACTCCAATCTGGAGATTCGGTTCAGCACCTTGGAATGTCGCGCCACTAAATGAGGCAAAAACCCAATTTCTTCCAGTTTGTGTAACATTTCCTGTCGCACCAGTTGCACCAGTTGGTCCAAGTAAACTGGCTCCTGTTGCTCCTGTGGCGCCTGGACTTCCAACGCCCGTCGCACCTGTTGCTCCAACACCAGTAGCTCCAATTCCAGTCGCGCCTGTAGGACCTATGCTACCAACTCCTGTCGCACCGACACCAGTCGCACCCGTCGGTCCAATACCAGTCGCCCCAGTCGCGCCAGGACTACCCACGCCTGTTGCTCCTGTTGATCCTGCACCGGTTGCACCGGTGGCGCCAGCGTTTCCTACGCCAGTTGCTCCAGTCGCGCCCGTCGGGCCTATTCCTGTCGCACCAGTCGGACCAATACCAGTTGCACCTGTTGCGCCTATTCCTGTCGCACCAGTCGGCCCAATTCCAGTCGCGCCTGTCGGGCCAATGCCAGTCGCACCAGTTGGGCCAATTCCTGTCGCACCAGTCGGGCCAATACCAGTCGCACCCGTTGGCCCAATACCCGTCGCGCCTGTCGGGCCTATTCCCGTAGCACCCGTCGCACCCGTCGGTCCTATGCCAGTCGCACCAGTCGGTCCAATACCCGTCGCGCCTGTGGGGCCAATACCCGTCGCACCAGTTGGGCCTATTCCTGTCGCACCAATTGATCCAATACCTGTCGCACCAGTTGGTCCAATACCCGTCGCACCAGTTGCTCCAATACCAGTCGCACCAGTTGCTCCAATACCAGTCGCACCAGTTGCTCCAATATCACCAACCCCAGTTGCACCTGTCGCACCAATATTTCCAGTTCCAGTTGCTCCGGTTGCACCAATTTCTCCAACTCCAGTCGCTCCAGTAGCACCAATTTCTCCAATACCGGTTGCTCCGGTTGCACCAATTTCTCCAATACCGGTTGCTCCTGTAGCTCCAATTTCTCCAACTCCAGTTGCGCCAATTTCTCCAACTCCAGTTGCTCCAATTTCTCCAACTCCAGTTGCACCGGTAGCACCTACTTGTCCCACGCCAGTGGCACCTGCCTCACCAACTCCAGTGGCACCCGTAGCTCCAATACTCCCGATACCAGTGGCTCCTGTGGCACCGATTTCACCAATTCCTGTAGCACCAGTAGAGCCAATTCCGGTAGCACCTTGATTTCCAATACCAGTTGCTCCTGTAGCTCCTACTTCTCCTACTCCTGTAGCTCCTACCCCGGTAGCACCCGTAGCACCAGGACTTCCAATTCCAGTTGCACCTGTTGCACCAACTTCTCCGATTCCTGTTGCACCAATTTCGCCAATACCAGTGGCACCGGTTGGTCCAATATTTCCGACCCCTGTTGAACCAGTTGCTCCGATATCTCCAACTCCAGTTGCACCCACAGTTCCGATACCAGTAGCGCCAGTAGCTCCAGGCATAGAAACTCCAGTTGCACCTGTTGCTCCAGGATTTCCTACTCCTGTAGACCCAGTAGCTCCAATATCTCCAACACCGGTTGCACCTTGGTTTCCAATTCCAGTCGCCCCAGTCGGACCGATTTCACCAATACCAGTCGCTCCTGTTGCTCCGGGATTTCCTACCCCTGTGGAGCCGGTCGCCCCTGGGCTTCCAATGCCAGTCGCACCGATTTGTCCCACACCAGTCGAGCCGGTCGCACCAATCTGACCAACTCCTGTAGACCCAGTTGCGCCAACTGATCCTACTCCGGTCGCTCCTTGATTTCCAACACCACTTGCTCCTGTAGCACCAATCGTTCCAATACCACTTGCTCCAGTAGCTCCAACTTCTCCAATTCCCGTCGCACCAATTTGCCCTACACCGGTCGAGCCTGTAGCTCCTATCTGACCGACTCCGCTAGCGCCAGTAGCTCCAGGATTTCCAATGCCTGTAGAGCCCGTTGCACCTGGACTTCCGATTCCAGTCGCTCCTGTAGAACCAGGCATTGAAATGCCGGTAGCACCTTGATTTCCAATTCCACTTGCACCTGTTGCTCCGATTTGTCCCACACCCGTTGCTCCTGTCGAACCAATATCTCCTTTCAATCCGATACCAGTTGCCCCTGTCGCACCGGTTGCACCGTAGCCAGACACTCCAGTTGCGCCGGTGGCACCAATTTGTCCAGGAGGTTTTGGACCTGGATGCGGTCCAGGAGGATGCGGTTCACTGCAATTATTCACAAAACAATAGCATTTTTTGATATGGACACAGTCGGGGTTGTGTGTATTGTTATTGAGCATTGCCTGAGGTCTAAGGACAACAGGACATTGACAGGGAATCCTGTTGCATCGACAATGCTCTGGTTTTCGCGTCGGCGTCGTTACAGCGACTTTTTGGCCGATGTAATAATGTTTGTCCGAGTTCGCTCTGGCTAAACTATTAGACATCGTACTAATTAATAAAAATATTTTATAGATCACTGCTAAAGCGAACATTTCTAAGTTTTGGGATCATATTGGAAAATTGAATTTACTAAAACTTTTTCGAATATTTCAATACAATAGAATCATGAGTTGTTTCAGAAGTAAAATTCCACTTTTCGAAAATAGAAATAATCTCATTAATTTCGGCTAGATTAGGCAAATTATTGCATTCAAATTGGATTTTTCCGGGCAAAAGGTCCAATCGATTCTCTCGCTCGATATCTTCTGCGAATTGCTTCAAAATCACACAATCATGACCTTCAGTTCCAAGTTTCAAAAGTCCAATCGAACTGACTTTGTTCTCCAAAAGACAATTGAACAGTGTTTGGCAAGGAACCCAATCTTTGCGAATCACATCTCCGATGTTGGCATTTTTCAAAGCAATTTGATGGAAAGCCGAAGGGTGAGGTTTGTTCACTGTATTACAACCTCTCAACCAATCTGGTAATCCGAAATTCTCAATATCGCTCGGGTGGATATAATAAAGATCAATTTCTCCATCTTTGTCAGAGATAGCTTTTGCAATTTTTCGAATTCCAGGATAATCTGGCAATCGATCCAAATAGACCTTCAGAGGCTCAATAGATAGACCAGTTGTATTGACTCCAGCCAATTGGATCTGAGTGCCAAAATCAGAAGTTCCAATTTCGACAAAATCCATATGAGTTGAATTGATTTCTCGATCAAGAGGGATTTGAAGATGAGAATGGGGTGCAAAATATCCATTCTGAGGAGCATAGATATCCAGAATAGCTTTGAAGGCATGCTCGTAATGAGCAGAGACCGAGTACATGTCATACAGTCGTCGTGCTCTCTCGGCAATGTAGGCTCGATCAAATCGGCCTTCCAATGCCATTTGTACTCCGAGACAATAGTCGGCTAGAGTGTGACATCTCAAACCAGTTTTTCCTTGCTCAACGGTCTCAGTTTGAGCTCCACAATCTGGAACAATAGCAGGAGTTCCACAGAGCTGAGATTCTACAGCCACTCCGCAGAATGGTTCAACAAAAATGGTGGGCACCAAGAGCACAGCCAAGTTGGATAGATATTTTCCTCTATCCGATCCAGAGAGCGGCGGCTGATAGACAATATTCGGAGAGGTGAGATAGGGAGCAGGATCTCCTTGACCACAGAGAATGAATTTGGTTTTTGGGAACCGACGTGCAACCTCCACGAAGACATCAATTCCTTTGCTCGATGTAATTCGACCAAAGAATCCAACTGTGTTCTTATTCTCTGGCTTGAGTTGAACAGGCCATTCAAGAAGATCAAAATAGTTTGGTGCAACAAACCAATAGTTCTGACAGGGTTTTTGAGTTTTGCCCAGCTCATGATGCAACCAAGCATAACTCTCAAAGATTCGATAATCGTGGAAGGAATCCGGATAGCCAATTCCAGATTCAACAAATACAACATCCAGGCCTTGAAGAGCTTCAGTGTGCGCAGCACCGAGTGGCAGGCAGACCAAATCAGTCTGCTTTGAGCGATAGTGCAACTGTAGATGTAGCTTGAGACGCCTATTGAACTCGGAATAGATAGGAGTTCCCAGATTGGCCAAATCTCCGATAAAACTCGAATGGCTCTCCAAATGTTGTTGACACTGCTTCAACGACAACTCGGGATGAAGAACTTTGTAAGATTTGATACGGAGTTCTCTCCACTCGGTTTTGCTCATCAGTTCGATCTGACGTACAGCGCCGGATTGAGAGCCCTCAACTCCATAGTGATAGACTTCGAATCCGCGGCTCTGCATCATGGGGGCAAAACGTAAAACTTTCCCAGTGAAAGCACAATGACTAAACTCTGTTGTTGTTATGGTATGCGGAATGGCTGGGAGATGAAGGCGAATCTTTGGTCGAGCAATCAATTCTTCAACCTCAACAGGAATACTCTTGAATTCCAGTTGCGTTGAGTTAGTATAGACTTCCTCTAGCCAAGGCATAATATGTTCTGTGATGAGCTTTTGATTGTTCCAATTCTCTCGAACAGCTTTGGTTACTTGACGACGATAGGCATAGAATTCCACAGGTGCATCATTGAATGTTCGGATTTTCTGAACTGCTTCTTCAACAGTATCAAAAAGAGCAATGCCATCAATCAATTGAGCATTGCCAACTGGTCGACTCATCACTGCGACTCCGCATGCAGCGGCTTCAAAAATTCCAAGCGGTCCACCTTCCAATTCTGAACAACAAAGCAACAAATCCAATCCCTCGTAGATCTCATTGGTTCCTGTTTTGCCTTGCAAAAGAATGGGTTCAACTCCGAGCTGCGCACAGATCTGCTCAAACATTTCAAGACCTTTGATACGCCGATATTCCTCGGTGATGTTGTTGGAACCGATGATACCAATTTTCACGATGGGAACTTTGGTGGAGGAGTAGAGATTGAACTCGTCCGTGTCAACTCCAAAGGGAGTGTATCGAACATTGGAAATTCCCAAAAACTTTTGCATATTTTCACAAGTTTCTTTGGATACACCAGCATAATGAACTCCAGGTAAAAACTTCAAATTTTCCTGGAAATGCTCAAGATCAAAGCGAGGACAATGACAAATGATGGCCAAGCGATTCAACAAATGCTGGGGGAATTGAGTTTTGTACTCTTTCTCATAGTAAGTTATGATATAGGAGTTTGATAAAATAACATCGAAATCATAGATGGATTGAGTAAAGAATTTTCGATTGCTTTCTGAGTTATGCCAATCGAAAATTGTCAAATTCGGAATTACTTTCGCCAACGAATTGGCAATTCGTCCAAGAGCCCAAGTTCTCTCAGTCCAAAGTGCGACTTTCATGTTTTTGTTAATTTCGGAATTTGATTTTCGTAAAATTGAAGAAGATTCAATTTGGCAAACCGGATTTTTAGTGATTTTGAGATGAGTCAAACAAGACAAGGCCTAAAAGAGCATTCCCGAAATGGAAGAGATCAAAGATTCAAGGAATTGACCTCTTTGAGAAATTCATCCCGCGACAACTTTATTCAAAAACTGAGACAAAGTTTGGATCTATTGAAAAGTTTAATACCACGACATCAGCTCACACTTGATTCCGGAGAGCCATGGACACAGACGGTGCTCTCGACAATGTCCGATACTCAACATGAAATGGAAGAGTTATTGGGCACATCAAGCCATCAATTGTTAGTGCGAACTCTCTCGGCTCTAATTGGAATAGAAGAGAGTTCGGATCCTCAACCCTATTTTGCTCTGACGATCAATTCAGTGCCTGATTTTCTGAATTTCATTGCTTCATGCCTCCACCCGAACTCGATTGATTTTCATTTTGCATTGGAAATTTGTCTCCGACTCGCCAATTCTCAACATTCTGTGAAAATCTCATTGATTGACAGTGGAATTACAACAGCCTTCTATCAACTCGCAGAGTTGTTGGATTATTCTGATTTGCAAATTGCAATTCGACCTATTGCATTTTTCTATCGCCTGATCTCGAGCAACGAAGACCTCTTCCGAACTTTGGGAATCAATTTGGGTCTTCCCAGTCAATGCATTCAGATTCTCGGACGTCTTTTGGAATTTCAAACTCGAGTCGGAGCCGAGGAGTTGGCTCTGCTTTGTTCCTTGCTGCTTGGAGCTTTAACGAAAATTCATGATGCCTGGGACTATCATCTCGAGCAGTATGGCGAGATTTGGATTCAAGTGATTCGCAATTGTCCGTCTCTCAATGTTGTGACCAATTTGATTTTTGCTCTGGCAGACATTGCGAGTTTTGTGGACAGTCATGCAATGCATCGTTTGGTTCCGCTATTCTCCGAGACAGGTCTACTGGAAACTATTGTTACAAGCAAATCACAAGAGAGAGAAATAGTTGGTCATATCACGCTCTGTCGTCTGTTCTGTAGCACAGATGAAATTTTGATGGGTCATCTTCTCTGCAACAAAGACATCATGAGCTTTATGCAATCTGGGATCGGCCATGTTGATCCAAAGATTCGCATGTATGCATTCAACTCTTTGGCAAATATTTTCAGCGCCAAAGACAAAACCATCCACTCAAATTTGTATAAGGACTCACAATGTCATTATTTCGCAAAACTCGTAGCAGTGATCAACAATGACAGTGATGATGTTCGACGTGTGGCCTTTTTCGCTGTTTCCAACATTCTCAATTGGGGCGAAGAAGAACACCGGGATTGGTTCGCCAATCAACCCATGTTTTTGGAACCTTTGCTTGACAAACTGCAATCTACAACTAATACTAATATGTTGGAAGACATTTTCGATATCCTGGAACAGCTTTTGAGTCATGAGAAAGAGAACACAACTCATCCAATGTGGAAGATTTTCAAACAAAAAGATCTAGAAGGCAAATTGAATGAAATTATGTTTGACTGTCGAGGTTCTATCTCCCAGTCGGCAGAACAACTATTATTGGATCATTTCGACTATTGCCCTGTTGATGAGGATGATTTGGACATTGAGTATGAAGGCAGCTCAGATGAAATGTCCATTGTAAGACACTATCGACCCACTGAAGGTCAAACCAATATCAAAGAGTGGCTAACTTCTTCGCCAGGTTATTTTCCTCAAACAATGGAGTTGTCGTAATAAATTATTTCCACTGTAGTAGTAACAAATGAGTTCAATTTGGGAGTCACTTTACGGGCCCAACGGAAAATTCTCTGGCTCAAATAGCAATGGGTTATTGGGCGCATCACAACCTGCTTCTGTTGTTGTGACCAAATCGAAAACTGGTCGTTTTGCTCTTTGGGCAATCCTTGCTGTTGTCATTGTCACAGCTATCGTTTTGGGATTTGCCCTCTTTGAATACCGAAGGAAAAAGGATGAAGAAAAACAAGCAGCCGCCATAGCTTCGGGAACTGCACCTCTTCCTCCATCATCTGGTTTCTCTTTGAGTACAACACCCGTTTATGAAGGAGCTATCCAACCCAAACTGTCGACAACTGAAGCTTCTCCATTCTATCCTCCTCTAGCTCCTTCTTCTAGCCAACCAAAACCTATTCCTCAATCCGATCCAGGTCGCCCGGGAACAGAAGCAGCTTGGTGGCACAATGTTGAACGCTACGATTTGGTTAGCCAATCAGCTGTCGATCAATTTGGAGGGTGGTGGCCTGCAGCCCCAGAGATTCAGGGTCGAAGTCGTGGACAATTTTATAAAGGGTATGGTGATGGGGTTTGGCAATCTGGACCTTACCTAGGTGGCTATTTAACATTCCCATCAAACTTTATTCCTCTGTCGACTACGCAAATCTCAGTAACCGATTTGCATCCCTTCTGCAGCAAGCAGCGATAATAAAAAGTCGTCTAGTATTGATTGTTGTTTGGAGAACTGGACCTTCTCATTTCAAATCAATTTCACAAAATTTGAAAGTTGTTTTTGACATTCAAACAAAACCCCAAACGAATAATAAATGCCAACCATTAGAGCTAAACTCGTCGATCTCGAAGAGAAATATCGACGACTAGTTTGGTATTCCAGAACAAATCCTGAAGAGCAAAGCGAAAGAATGGAAGAAATTTCTGATCTTTATCCTGATGAAATAGTGAAATTAGAAAATTGTGAAAATAGTTGGCAACATGGATTCAACAGCGGAATGCTTGCTGCCGCTCGTCTTTTACGAGCGTATGCTTTACCCAACAATTATCAGAAAACTTTGCCACCTGATGAGGAAGACCAAGAACCTCTAATTCAAACAAGGGACACAGAAATCCATAGAGAAGAAAATCAATTTCCATTTTTGGATACATAAATTGTTTTTGTTTATTAAAAAGAATTCAACGACCACACCGTTATGATTTGTAATATTCAATTTGTAGATCGAGTTCTTTTGCCACTCCATCCGAATTGACGCAGCTAATAACTATTGGGGTCTCTGCCATAATTTCTTTTGAACGGAAACCCTTATCACCAAAGAATATTGTTGTTGCCACAGGAAGTTTGAAATCCTTCAACATATAGGCATAAAGCCTAACTGTTGAGCCGGTTGGCATATTTGACGTCAAGGGGTTGACAAAACCCACCGTGAACATATCTTTGTTGATGTTCGAGATACGACCCAGATCCTGAAGAACTATTCCATTTTGAAGTTTGAGTTCCATACCTCGACTCAGATAAGGACTATTGATTACTGTGGCGTCTACAATGATCGATGTATCATTGATGAATGCATCAGCAGTCGTAAAGCCCAGCGGAGCACCAGGAGCCACTGCGACTGTCAGATAATCTCCTACATTGTCTGCTTTGACGAATGCAGCTGTTTTCCAAACTTCTAGATTCATCGGATAGTTGAGCATTAGACTCTGCGTTGTGCCGGGAGTCACAGCTGGCATATCAATGGTCAATAGCTCAGCCTCGAAAAAACCAATTGTTGGTTCAGTTGAGATTACTTCATTCCTGGCGACTTGACCTACAATTAGAACATTGTCAATGTTGGTTCGATTGGCATGATCGTTGGGACACAGAGTTGGCGCACCCTCTGTCTCTGAACGCCAAGTCCACACGTAAAGATTCTCCTCCAAACAAGTCAAACGCCAATAATAGATCTTCTCAGTATCCGTTGACATCGTCTTATTTACTAGATCAATTAAATAAAATATTGTTAAACCTATAAAAATCTAAAAAATGAAAGTTGTCTTTTATGGGAATTGTCAGCTTTATTGGGTCTCACGAATGCTGGCCCAAGTTGATTCCACATTGCAAATTGTGGCCCACCAAAGCCATTTGGAGACTCTTGAAAAACTTCCAATCTTTGAGAAGAATATAAGCGAGTGTGATATTTTAATCCATCATCCGGTTTTGCATCATGGAATACTTGGATTGAACAGTGACCAATTTTTACCAAAATTGAAACCTTCTGCAATTGTTATTTCTGTTCAAAATCTATTTTTCCCTTTGTACTGGCCAACCGGTGAATTCTCACCAGAGATGAAGAAACGGGTTGCCGAATTAGAAGGAAGAAAAGTTGAAGATGTTGATTGCTCAATCGACGCAGAATTCCAGCTTAATAATTGGCTCGAAGGCGAGAGATCCCGAAATGAGCAAAGAAAATTTGATATTCAAATGACTGAATGGATATTAGACAATTTTAAAAAATCAAAATTGTTTTTCACTTCCCAGCATTGTACAAATCAAACTTTCATTGAACTTCTTCGACGGATTCTTTTGCTATTAAAGGAGGAACACAATTTCGATGTCTTGAACGATAGACCTTTCGATGATGTGCAAACAATACTTGAGCAAAATCCTGAATGGCAAGGAGGAATTGAGGTTCCGATAATGCCTGAAGTCCAGAAAGCTTTTGGTCTTGAATTTGATTGTGATCGAGCTTCATTTGGGAGAGGAAAGTGCAGTATTGATGATTACCTCCGCCAATTTATTAAAAAAGATTCTTCGACCTAACCCGAAAGATCGCTTTGTTATGTGTAATGATAGACCAAATTGGCAATAAAACCATTTCTGTTTATAAATTTTCAAATCAAAATTTTCAAAAATATTTTTTCATAAATTCTTATTTAAGATTTTTGGTTCGCTGTTCTTGACACTATTCACAAAACAAAACAAAGAACAAAGAAGAGAGAAAAAATGACAATGGAACTTGAGAACAACAACAACATCGATTGGGCTCTTTTTGTCAAGACTGAACCGTGCCGGAGGCGAGATCATATGAGGAGCAATGATGCCAAGGCTCTCGAGCGTTGCAATTACTGGCACACTGAGGATGATCGTTTCGTACTAGTTGATGGAAAACGGATGGCTTGGACTCCTGCCATTCAGAGCCGACTGGCTGAGCAACATGCCCTGCAAGCTCAAGCTTACGCAGCCAAGCAAGCCGAGTATCAAGCCCGCAAGCGGGAGGAGTACATTGCCCGCCTCAAGACTCGACCCAACTACAAGACTGCCCCCTGCCAACTTGAGGAAGAGCATGACATTGAGACTTGTGCTTTCCACCATGGAGATGTTGACTTCAACAAGGAGGCATTTGACCGAATTCAAGCTGAGCGAGCAGCTCTTCGCAGTGAGACTCGACCCAACTATCGCTCACGGAGCGAGCATGACTCTGCCCGCCGCCAGCGCGGCCCCGCTGTCTTTGATTCTCGCGTTTTTGAGACGGTAGAGCGCTACGATACTGCCTTTCCTCCTCTGGGCAAAGTTTAAACACAGCCAGCCATTTTGGCATTATAAAACATTTTCTTTTGAATTATCTAGAATAAGAACAAAAAGATGTCCAGCTCAGGAGGTTCTTCTTTTGGAACAGGGGTTGCCACAGCTGGCAAGGTGATTGCAGATGTTCGAGCTGTGATTTTCACAGTAATTGGAATTGCTGGTTTGATTTTGGGAATTTATCTTTTGAGGAAAGCGAAAACTAACACTTGGCTTTCAGCTTCTTTTACTGTTCAGACCTCGAATTGTCCGGCGACGGCTCCTCCGCCTGGAACCATTTGTCAAGTCTCTGGTCAATACACTTTGCCCAACGGAACAGTGATCTCCATTCCGAGTGTCAACATAATGCAAGGGACAGCCCAAGTCGGCTCAACTATCGCAATTGAATACAACTCTCAGAATCCTCAAGAGGTTCGAATTGGCAGCGGTGTAACTCAAAGTCAAGAGAGAATTTTCGGTTACATTTTGATTGGAATTTCTGTTTTGGCGATTGTTATTTCTTGGCTCTGGGCTTACGCTGCCAACCGCTCTCGTCTCGTGGCTCAAGGCACCACCGTGCTCGAAGGTGCTTCCTTGCTGGGCCGTTTTATTTGAACGAAATAAAACAGATTAAAGAACATAAGAAAGTCCTAAAATTATGAACTTGAATTTTCCTTTGGACATTCTTATTGCTGGGAACTTTTTAGAAGATATTCAAATTCCAGAAGTTGCTCTACGAGGCGAAGAAGAAGAATCATCTTCCAATGAAGAACGCAACAGACCGACAATGACAGCAAATGATTCTTCCTCGGATGACGATGAAGAGGAGGAAGAGGAAGAAGAGACAGATCGAGTTGTAGTTCTTGAAATGTATACGGCATTGTACAAAGATCTGGACAAAATTCGAGAGCAAATCAATGATACAAGAGAAGTTTTCGACAATAGAAAAGGAGATTACTATGCTTCGAACTTTGATCGAACCAAAAAGAGACCGATTCCCATCAAAATGGTTATTGAAAGATATGAGAAATTAGTTCCAATGTTGGCTCGTCTGGAGGCTCAAGTCACCCGAGTGAAGCGACAAATTAGAGCGATGGATCGTCATGACACAGAGATCTTCTATCCATTGAATTATCGTATGTTTAAGGAGAAAACCTATCCAACATTTATCCAGCCAGCCAGAGAGATTCCACTTCCAAGGAATGCCAATCCATCGATTTGTACTTGCTGCTCTGAGCCTGCCAATATGGCAATTCATCGTTCCTGCATCTGGTGCGAAGGCCATCAGTGCAGCTGCAAAGAATTCTCTCTCTGTGAGAAATGTGCTCCAAAATGGTATTGGAGAAATTCTGAAAGTTTCACAAAATCATTTGCTACGTGTCCTATGTGCCGAGCAGAATACTGTCTTGAAGACATTGTCATTTATCATTTTGGAAATGAGGAAGATCATTTGAGCATTCAGGAACAAATCAACCTACAGAAAAGAAAGCTATCTGAACTCGAAGCACAACTCTCACCTTTTGTTGAGGAGGAGGCAAAAAGATTGAAAATGTCTGATATTCAAGAGGACTTACAAATGTGAAATATTAATTGAAAATTATTCGAAATAAATAATTATTAAATTAATTAATTTCAGAATTTCCTTTTTATAAAAATTTTCTGAAACCGAAAAATATTTTTCTCGAAAATACAATTTTTTGGAAACCCTGAAAATCAATTTTTAAAAATTAATTATTTTTAATTAAATGAAAAATTGAAATATTTCTATTTTCTGAAATATTAATTTGCAAGGTAGAGTTAACTTTCAATATTATTTCTAATTTTCAATCAAATAATAAAAATAATTAATTCAAAAGTTGATTTTCAAGGTTTCCAAAAAATTGTATTTTCGAGAAAATTATTTTTTGGTTTCAGAAAATTTTTTGGACAAGAGGAAATTCAAATTTAATTATTTTTAATTGTCTGTTTTCGGACATTTTTCAATGATAACTTTCAAGGGATGTTTTTCTCAATCAAAGCCAGCAAAAGTCTTTGTTTTTACGACTCAGAAAATGAAAACATTATATAGGATGATAGAGCACTAGAAAAAGGTAATTCATAATAAAGAAAATTACATCTGAAAATGACATTGAGAAACAAACCAGAAAATTTATAATTAAATAAAATTAATTTCATAAATCCTTTTTTATAAAAAATTTCTGAAATGAAAAAATAATTTTCATGAAAATACAATTTTTCAGAAACCGTGAAAATCGATTTCCTTTTTTAATTAATT
>JACZCZ010002560.1_pt1 | contig 15071 bp, 12 predicted proteins | sample 8641811 | NCBI WGS metagenome assembly JACZCZ01 (sample SAMN15324610, study PRJNA640507) | soil metagenome | isolation source: intercropping peanut in the first line | place: China: Luxin town, Laibin City, Guangxi Province | collected 2019-07-25 | depth 10cm m | reverse complement strand
TCGAGGCGATCGCCGCGGCGGGGCGACGCCGGCTGCTGGCCGCTGGCTGCTGGCTTCTGGCCAGAAGTATTTGCACGAGGCGCCGCGCTTTCCGCGAGCGGCTTCGCCTCTTCGGTAGCAGCGGCATTTGTACTCGGCGCGGGTGGTTCGGCCGCGAACGTCGCGGACGCCGCCAGGGAAAGAATCAGGAATACCTTCGGAGCTTTCATCATTCGGCACTCGCACTGCGCTGCTGGCTGCCCAGCCGCGTCTTCAGTTCGGTGACCCATGCGGCAACCTTGGCATCCGGCGAGGCGGAGAGCGCGAGGTACCTCTCGTATGCCTCCAGCGCGCGCTGCGGCTGCTGGAGGTACAGATCGCACAGCACACCCAGATTGAGGTGTGCCAGTGCGTAGTTCGGATCGATCTGCAGCGCCCGCTGGTAAGCCTCGTCGGCTTCCTTGAAGCGGCCCATCCGGCGATTCACGATGCCGAGCTGGTTGTAAGCAGCTGCACTGTTGCTGTTGCGCGCGATGGCCGAGCTCAGCGTCTTCCCGGCGTCCTCGAGCTTGCCTGCCTTCGTCTGGAGGATCGCAAGGTTCAACAACGGTCCTGCGTAAGCAGGATAGTTTTCGCTCAGTGCGCGGAACGTCTGCTCGGCCGCAGCCGCGTTGCCCGCCATTGCAGCGACAGCACTGTCGAACTGCTGCTGGGCTTCAGGAGGAACCGCCATCTCGACAGGGACAGCGCCAGTCGCTGCATCTGCAACTGCCGTCTTCGATTGAGCAGGCGCGCTCGAGGACTTTGCAGCCGGCGCCGCAGCCACCGCCGTCGACTGCGGGGCAACGTCAGGTTTCTTGGGCTCAGAACCGCAAGCCGACAGCATCAGCAGCATCAGCGCCCCCACCCCAATCCTCCCCCGCTTCTCAAGGGAGGGAGTCGGAGCCTCTGGCCAGCGGCCAGCGGCCAGCAGCCGATTGCCGGCAGCTTCAGCGAATCGCCTGAACATACTCTTCACCAATCTCGGCCTTCGCATAGCGTGCCGGCTTGAGTTTCGCGAGCACATCGAAGCTGCGCTGCACCCACTCGTCGTAGACACCGTCGCCCGTGCGGGCGGCATTCGTTTCATGCAACTCGATTGCCTTCTCCTCGAATGGGAAGGCCTGTTCTTCCAGCAGCACGTCGTACTGTTCGCGCGATTCTTCGTCCAGGCCCTTCGGCCGCTCCGACGTCATCAGGTCGGCGGCGAGCTGGCGATACAGCTCGGCCATGCCGTAGTTCGACGCGGTCGTGACTTCCGCCACGCCGTAGTCGAGCGCCTGTCCGTACGTCGCCAGCACCTTCTCCATCGCGCCGCGCTTCGCCTTGAGAGACTTGTCGAGCGGCACCACGAGCTTGATCGAGTTGAACATGGCGACCTGTGGCTCAGCCGTCTCGAGCGTCGCCTTGGCGGCGAGGTACTTGCTGCGATCCGTGCGTGCCGCACCCGCAGACTTGTCGGCCACGATGATCTCGTTGATCCACTGCGAGCGTACCCGCACGTCATTCTGCGCCTTGGCCATATCGGCCAGACGCTGACGCGCGTTCTGCGCCGGGTCGAGCGGCGACGGGAACTGCTTGACGTAGCTGGCGTAAACACGCGCGGCATTTGCCTGCGAACCCGCTTTCTCGTACAGCGTCGCCGACTGCCACAGCGCTTCGCGCCGAACGTCAGCCGGTTCTTCGGCTCGTCCTGCGATGCGCTCGAACTCGGCAGCCGATTCGCCCGCGCGGCCGGTTTCGAGATAGGCGACTGCGAGCGAGCGAGTCACATCGGGATTGAGCTGATGTCCCGGATACTTCCGGCGGAAGCTCTCGAGCACCTGCGAGGCGCGATCCCACTGCTTGTTGTTCAGCAGGATGCTTGCCGCGTCGTATTCGGCATTCGCGCTGACCTTCGCGTTCGGCGCGAGAACCGCCACGCGGAGGAAGTCGTCAACCGCGCCGGTGGCATCGCCCGCTGTCTGCTTGGCCTCGGCCTGCTTGTAGACCGATGCCGCGATGCGCTCCTCGATCGCGGGGCGATCCGGATCGTTGGCGGGCAGGAAGCCCTGCACGCGGATGTACGCAAGCTCGGCTTCTGCGAACCGGCCACGATCGAACAGCGAGTGCGCGAGCAGCGTCGAAGCGGTACGCTGGAATTGAGTGCTGACCGGAGGCTTGCGCTCGAGGATCTGCTGCGACACTTCGATCACGCGATCGAAGTCGTTCAGCGCGAACAGTTCCTGGTCCGCCTTCGTCAGCACGCGGGCCGATTGGGGATGCTCAGGGAAACTCGTCGCGAACATGATCTGGCTCTCGATGCCCTGGCGATGCCACAGCGCCTTCGATTCGCCGGTGATCGTCGCTTCGTGCCTCGTGTACGCGACCAGCGCCGCATAACCTGCGGCAGCAGACTTCGCGTGCGCGGGATAGTCGTACGCCGTGCGCTCGTATTCCTTCGCTGCTTCCGCGAAGCGGCCGGATTCGAACAGCACTTCGCCCAGCAGGTAGCGGGTTGCGGGTGCTTCGGCATCCTGCGGGAACGAATCGAGCATCGCGCGATACCAGCGCGCCGCGACCGAGTAGTCCTCGGGCTTCTTCGATTTCTGCGCCTGCGCGTGATAGTACTCGGCCAGGTCTTTCTGGTTGGCCTTCAGCTGCGCGGCGACCTCCGGTGCGTCCTGCACAGTGCGGTTCGCCCAGAACGCGGAGCCGAACGCATAGCGCTCGACGAAGGCCTGCTTGCCCTCCAGCACCAGCGAGGCGAAGCCGCCCTTCTGGTACGCCTCGATCGTGCGCATCTGCAACGACGGCGCAAAGCGATCGTCCGGACGACGTTTCGCGAACGCTTCGAACGCGAGTGCCGCGTCCTGATAGCGTTCCTTCTCGATGTAGAGATTGCCCAGGCTCTCGTAGAGCAGGTGTGCGTAGACCGGATCACCGCGCTGCTTCAGGAAGGCATCGAGGGACTCCGGTCCGTCGATGTCGTAGAACGTGATCGCCACGGCGCGGAATGCATCGTCCGTCAACTCGCGCTCGGGCCGCTGGAGCGAGTCGCGCTCGCGCAGCTTGCCGTCGCGAGTGAGCACGCGGTCGATGACTTTGAGGAACGAAGCAACGCTCTCCTCGCCCCGGCCCTGCTTGAACAGCGACCAGCCGTGCTTGTACAGACCCTGTTCGTAGTAGCCGCTCTCGGGCCCCGCTGCAACCACAGCAGCGTACGCACGTTCGGAATCCTTGTATCGCGTCGCGCTGAACAGGATTTCACCGCGGCGGAACTGGGCCTCAGTGGCCCACTTGCTGTTGGGATAGTTCGTGACCAGCTTGTCGAGAACTGCCAGCGCCTTCTCGGGTTGTGCCTCCGACTCGTAGGCACGGGACAGCTGGTACATCACGGCGTCGTTGCGTTCGTACTTCGGATACGCAGCGAGCAGCGATTCGTACAGCTTGATCGCCTCCTTGTTCTCGAGGCCGTTGAAGTCGTCGCCGCCGGCGGCACGCGCCGCTTCGTCCACTTCGACCTGCAGGTCACCGAGACGCCGCATCGCTTCGGCGCGCATCTTCTCGTTGTCCGACTGCAGTTCGAGGAAGCGCTTGTACTGTTCGATCGCCTGCTGCGGCTGGACGTTCGTCGGCGGATCCTTGTCGATCTGGATCTGACGCGTCTCGAGATCCTTGATAGTGCCTGTCGGCTTCGGCTTCTTTTCCGCCGAGTAGACCGGCGAGGCAGCGAGCGCCAGCGCAACGGCGCCGGCCACGAGTGCGGATGCCAGAGTATTGCGCGACTTCATTGCGCACCTCCCTGGCTGCCCGACGATTCCGCGGGCACGTTCGTGCTGCTCGTGCCGGAAGCGGCGCGATCGTAGATCGACGCCAGTGCGAAGCGCGCCTGCAGCGAGTACGCCGCCAACCGCTCCTTCTGTGATTCGAGCTCACGCACCGCAACGGATGCGAGATATTGATTCTGGGCCTCGGCAGTCGCGCCGAGACGAGCCATGAGGCCATCGATGCGAGGACGCAGCGCCTCGACGCGCGTCGCGAACGCTTCGGTCCGTGCGGGATACTCTTCACGAGCCCGCTCGATCAGCACCCAGCGACGGCGTGCTTCCTTGTACGCGACATCGAGCTCACGCAGTTCCTTGCGAGCTTTCCACAGGCGTGCCTTGTAGCTCGACGAGAAGTCCCACGTGAGGCGGCCGCGCAGCAGGCGCACCTTCTCGCGCATCTCCTGCACCATCGGATCGGAAGGATCGGCCTGCGCCAGCACCTTTTCGATTCGCTGCACTTTGTCCCACTGCTCGAGCTCGCGACTGCTCGCGAGACCGGCCGCATCGCTTTCGCGCTCGATCGCCGCCAGGCGGGATTCGAGCTCAGTACGCCGTGCGTCGAGCGCATCGAGATCGACGCTGTCGAGCGTGTGCTGCAACGCCGGCAGCCGCTGCTCGAATGCCTCGCGGCGGTTGTCGACCATGTCGTCGAACGCCGTGATGCTGAGCTGCCATGTCGCGAGATTGCGCTGCATGAGCCGCAGGTCGCGATAGTTCTTCAGGCCTTCCTGGAATTCGTTCGTTGCCAGCAGGTGGTAGAGGTAGCGCGTTTCGGGCGCGTCCGGCAGTTCCTGCAGCTGCCAGAACCAGCCGGCCTGATCAGCCTTGTCGTTCTCGGCAATCGCCTCCAGCAGGCGACCGCTGCGGATGGCAGCGATCGATTGATCGATGCGTGCAGCTTCCTCGCCGAACGCGTTCACCGCGAGCGTGTACTGCTCGACGGCCTGCCGATTCGCTTCGAGCTGCGCGTAGGCATACGGAATCGCGAGATAGGACTCCTGCACGGCCGCATCGAGCATGTTGCGGTCACGCAGTTCCATCCAGGGAATCAGTGCCTTCGTGAACTGCTTCTCCGCCGAATCGGCCCAGCCGACACCGAGCAGCGCCTTGTTCGATTGCGGCCCTTCGAGGCGGACCCGCTGCAGCACGGTCTTCGCATCGGCCGGGCGATTCGCCTTCAGCCATGCAAAACCGAGCGCGAGGTTCGCCTTGTCGCGCAGCGCCGCGAGTTCGTCGGTCGAGGCAGGGATCTGGCCGACTTCATCGAGCAGCTTGGCCGCATCGTCGAGACGATCCTTGCGCACCAGCGCAACGCCGATATTGAAGCGGGCGTACGCGGACCATGCGTCGGAACGATCGCCCACCGGCTGCCAGCGCTCGAGCGCGGCGATGGCTTCGTCGTAGCGATCGAGATACATCAGGACCTGTGCGTGCAGCAGGTGACGCTCAGGCTCGAGCTCACCGGGCAGCGCGCCATGAATCGAAGCGAGTGCATCCGCCGCCTGCTCGAGATAGTCGCGCTGGTACCAGACCTTCGCCAGGTAGAACCAGGCGCGGTTGCGCACGTCGAGCGGCACGTTGTCGTTCAGCAACGCCTTGAAGATGCGGCCGGCTTCTTCGTGCTGGCCGAGCGACAGATACAAACCGCCCTTGAGCAGTTCGGCTTCGACCGTGTGATTGCCGATGCGGTCGAAATCCTGCGAAGCGCCGAGCCGCGTGAGCGACTGCACGTAGTCGCCCTGGTAGAAATAGAACAGCACGTCGCCCCAGTGCAGATCCTTCACGACCTGTGGCGTACCGACGAGGGGCTTCTCCTCCTTCTGCTTTTCGCGCGCGATCGCGGGCGAAGCCGCAACAACGGCCAGCGCCGCGGCGACGAGAACGGATCTGAGAGGATGGCGCAGGCAATTCGGCATCAGCACACCGGTGACTTTGGGGCCGTGGGCTCGAGGGCCAGGGGCCACTGCGTCATTCCCATTCCTTGATGACGAACTCGGGCTGCGCCTTCGAAGCCCGGTCACTGATCTTCAGCTCGACGTACTTCGCGCCGACACCCTTGTTCAGCTTGATCGTCGCGCCGCGACGATAGTCGCGCACGTGCGGGCCCTGGCCGGTGAACAGCGCAATCAGCTCGTGATCACCGGACTTGAGGTTGCCGACGAAGACGCGATGCACGCCGCCCTTCAGCAGGGCCTGCGCTTCACGCTCGGTGTAGAGGTAGTTCGCGACTTCCTTGTTGTCGAGCTTCAGCGTCACCGAGTCGACCGCGAAGTACTCGCCGACGTCCATCGACACGAACACGGCGACCTGCGTGTTCGCCGGGAACAGCAGCTCTTCCTCGAGCACGAAGAGCTCGCGATTGAGATCCAGCACTTCCTTCTTCAGGGACTGCACTTCCTGATCGAGGCTCTTGAAGTCGCCGCCCGCGGCCGGATCGGCTGCGGCAACAGCCGGGGCCGTGGCCTCCTGCGCCGTCAGCGGAGTCGCGAGCACGAAGAATGTCAGCAGCAACAGGAAGGCGTGACGAAACATGGTGCGTACCCGGTTCATGCGGTCGGCGAAGATGGAATGAATTCTGTTCATGCGTTGGCGCCGGCTCACTCGTCGTTGAGGAGCTTGCGCAGCTGTTCGGTGTAGCGCTTCTCGTACCCGGGCTTGAAGCCTTCGGAGACGTAGCGCACGACGCCTTCGCGATCGATCAGCACGGTGACCGGCATCGATCCGACTTCGTAGGCGCGGCTGACCTCCTTGCGCTCGTCGAAAAGCACCGGATAGGTGACTTTCAGCGTCCGCGCCATCTCGGTCGCGCGCTCGGATGTGTCGTCGATGTTGACGCTGAGCAGCGTGAGGCCCGCGAGCTTGTACTTGTTGTAGATCTCATCCAGCAGCGGCATCTCCTGGCGGCAGGGTCCGCACCAGGTCGCCCAGAAATTGATGATGATCACGTCGCCGAGATGCTCGGACAGGCGCAGGTTTGCATCGCCCAGCGAGCGCAGTGCGAAATCCGGTGCAGGCTGGCCGACGAGCCCTTCGGCCTGGGCGCCGACCGGCGCCGACAGAATTGCCGCAATGCAGACAGCGCGCAGAACGCGCTCCACGAGTGTGCGTCGCAGCGAGCGCCGCGGAACATCACGAATCGAAGTCTGATGCAGCATCGAACTGAAGTACGCCGATCGCAGTGAAATGGTTGCAGCCGAAGACGCTGACCACGGATGGCGGAACGCCGCAAGACGCGGAGGAAGAACAGTCGGCCCGGTAAACCCCGATGGACGGGCTCGCCGAAACGCTGGCAACCCCGCTGTCCTAGGAAGTCCCCGTAGACCGGTGGCTTTGCGTCCTCACCTTTCGGTGAGTTTGCCTTTGCGATGAGGCGGTTTCGCCGCCATCAAACGCGCGAGTTAGGGTGCCAAACGGCGTGCAAATATGTCAACGAACGAAATGTGATCCCGGCGGCGCAAATCTGCGACGACATGTGATTCCGCGCACACTTCAGCTCGTTGTCTGTGTCTACAGACAACGAGAGGCGTGCAGCGCGACCGGGGTAATCGGCGCTGCACGCCTTCGTCGGTTCAGAGAGGCACGCGCGGTGCGATGTAGTCCGTGCTGGTCGCAGTGGCCTTCCACATCGCGATCATCTCCGGCGTCGCCTCACCCTGCATCGCGGGTGCTGCTTCGACGACCGCCTGCGCGCTCGCCTGGCCGTAGAGCATTGAACCGGCCACTGCCGTGCCGAGCGTGAGGAGGAGTGCTGCACCGATGGCGATTCGAGTCTTCATGATCATCTTCTCCGTCAAATTCTTTGCTGGTCAGGTTCGTTTTGGCCGATTGTTCAGACGAGCTGCGGCCGCTTCACGTCGACGGCATCGGTGAGCTGCGGACGCTTCACATCGACCGCGTCAGCAAACTGGGGACGCTTCACATCGACGGCATCCGCGAGCTGCGGGCGCTTCACATCGACGGCATCAGCAAACTGCGGGCGCTTCACGTCGACTGCATCCGCGAGCTGCGGGCGCTTCACCTCGACCGCATCGGCAAACTGCGGGCGCTTCACGTCGACTGCATCAGCAAGCTGCGGGCGCTTCACATCGACGGCATCGGCGAGCTGCGGACGCTTCACATCAACGGCATCGGTGAGCTGGGGACGCTTCACATCAACGGCATCAGCAAACTGCGGGCGCTTGATGTCGACGACATCGGTGAGCTGCGGACGCTTCACATCGACTACATCAGCGAACTGAGGACGCTTCACATCGACCACGCCGTCTGCCGTGGCCTGAGCCGAACCGGCGAGAGCAGCAAGAACGAAGGAAGCGACGATTGCATTGCGCATGACTGAAAACCCCGTGGAAAAGTGAGAGAGAGTACAAATGGAATATGTAAATAAACCGCCCGACGTCAGTTGTCGGTTCAACGGCATAAGCGACGTGCCTGTGTGATCCCCATCACACGCGCTACTGGACATTAGGACAAATTGGCCAACAATCAGCGCATGGCGGATGAGTATGCGAGGGAAATCCCTTACATAGGGTGGACAGGACGCTGAGGGTTCGTCGTAGACGCATTGCGGGCACCAGCACGCAGTCGGCGGACGGCCAGGCATGCCAGAATCGCGTCCGGGAGCCCACTTCGCCGGCCAATTCATTTAAATTCCGGGGTGGGTATCCGGAATTACCCGGATCTACGGGACAGCGGAGCTTTTTCTGAGCAATACGATCGCAGCGGCGATTCCCCAGACCGACCGGCAAGAGGCGGTAACCCGCCTTCTGTCTGCCTGGCAGTCCGGGGACGCGCTCGCCCTCGAGCGGCTGACACCGCTCATTTATGAGGAGCTGCGCGACCGCGCCCGCCGCTACATGAAGAATGAGCGGGCCGGGCATACCCTCCAGGCCACCGCGGTCGTCCACGAAGCCTTCGTCAAGCTCGTGGAAATGAACATTTCCTGGCAGGACCGGGCCCATTTCTTTGCTGTCGCCGCCCGCCAGATGCGCCGGATCCTGGTCGACCATGCCAAGGCCCGCTATCGAAGCAAGCGCGGGGGCACGAACACCACGACGACCGGGATGATCGACGAGCTTCCGATGACCGAATCCATGGGAATGGGTCCGGTCACCTCCGGGGACATCGACGTGCTGGAGATCGACGAGGCCCTGCAGCGCCTGGCGACCCACAACCTGCGGCTCTCCGAGATCGTCGAACTGCACTATTTCGGCGGCCTGACCTACCAGGAGCTCGCCGAGACGCTGAAGGTCTCGGAAGCCACCATCGACCGCGACCTGCGCCTGGCCAAGGCCTGGATCCTGCGGCAGATCCGGCCGCAACGCCCCCGCGACCCCGAGGGCGTATGAACGCGAGCTCAGGGATGAACTCCGCCGCCGAGGGGCCAGCGAACGGCGACACTCCACCCAGCGAGAAGACCGGCGAAGCCCGTTCCATTTCCGAGCGCTGGGACCGGTTGCAGCATCTGTTCGAGACGGCAATCGCCCTGCCGCCCGAGGAATGGCCGGCCTTCGTCGAGCGCGAGGTTCCCGACGACCCGGAACTGCGCACCGAGCTCCTTGAACTGCTCAAGTACGATCCGGGCGATAACACCTCTCCGCTGACGCACGCCCTCGGTGCGGCGCTGAACATCACTTCTCGCGACCGCCGCCGCCAGCTGGTGGGCAAGGTCGTCGCGAACTATCGTCTGAAGCAGGTCATCGGCCACGGTGGTACCGGCACGGTTTATCTCGGCGAGCGCGCCGACCGGCAGTACTCTGCTCAGGTGGCCATCAAGATCGTGGACGGAGCCGCCGTCTACGACACGCTCGGCCAGCGCGTGCGGGCGGAACGCCAGATCCTCGCGAGCCTCAATCACCCGAACATCGCGCGACTGCTCGATGCAGGCGAAATCGACGACGGCCGGCCGTACCTGGTCATGGAGTACGTCCACGGCCAGCCTCTCGATCGCTTCTGCGACGATCCCAAGGTCCGGCTGGACCTGCGCGCGCGGCTCGAGCTCTTCATCCAGATCTGCGCGGCTGTCCAGTACGCCCACCAGAACCTGGTCGTTCACCGCGATCTGAAGCCCGCCAACATCCTCGTCACGGCCGGCGGCGATCCGAAGCTGCTCGACTTCGGCGTGGCCAAGCTCCTCGACGCCGGCAGCGCCGGCGCAACGCTCGCCCTGACGCGGCTGAGCGACCGGTTGCTGACACCGGAATACGCCAGCCCCGAACAGATCCTCGGCCGCACCGTAACGACGTCGAGCGACGTGTACGGACTCGGCGTGGTTCTGTATGAACTGCTGACGGGCCTGCGACCCTATGTCGTGCCTGCCCAGGCCACGCAACTTCAGCTCGAGGGATTGATCTGCGTCTCCGATCCTCTGCGCCCCAGCTCGGCGGTGCGAAGAGTCATCGATGCCGGCGACAGCGCCGCCCAGAGTTCGCTCGCTGATATCGCCAATTGCCGGCACCTGACGCCGGAGCGCCTCGCGCACCGGCTCGAAGGCGATCTCGACGCGATCGTCATGCGCGCCCTGCGCAAGGAGCCGAACAGTCGTTACGGCTCGGTCGAACAGTTCGCCGAAGACATCCGCCGGTTCCTGAACAACGAACCGGTGCAGGCGCGGCAAGGTAACTGGATCTATTACTCGCAGCGGTTCGCCCGTCGCAATTCGCTCGCTGTCGCCGCCGCCAGCGTGTTCATCCTGTTCCTGGCGACTTTCGGCATCGTCATGTCGGTCCAGCGTCAGCACATCGCGGAGGAACGCGATCGCGCCACGGCCGAAAGCGAACGCGCCGAGCGCGTATCGGACTTCATGCTGCGCGTCTTCACCGCCGCGGATCCTTTCGAGAACAACGGCGAAGTGCTGACGGCCAGCCAGCTCCTCGACCGCGCCGCCGGTACGATTCAAAGCGAACTGAATGAGCAGCCCGAAGTCCGGGCACGACTGCTCGAGGCTATCGGACGCGCTTATCGGCGCCAGAGCCAGCCGGAGCGAGCCGTCACGTTCCTCCAGGAATCGCTGCGAGTGCGCCGGCAAGCCGGCGTCGCCGAAACGGCGCAGACCGGCCAGCTCTTCACCGAACTCGCGATTGCGCTGCGCAATGCCGGCCGCTTCGCCGAATCGGACCGGGCTTTCCAGGATGCGCTGCGCATCGCGCAGCAGTCCGGCAACGAGAACCCTCTCGTGCAGTCGCGCCTGCTGGTCGATCTCGGACGCCTCGAGATGTTCCGCAGCAACGTGGATGCCGCGCAGAAACACTTCAGCGATGCACTGCGCATCACCCGCCAGGCGCTCGGTCCGCGCAATCAGGACGTCGGCGAGATCCTGCTCGAAATGGCGAACATCCTGTCGTGGCGCGACGATCTCGACGGCGCGGAAGCCGCAGCCCGCGAAGCCCTGAGCATCTATCGCGAACTCGTGCACCCACAGCATCCGGACAGCGTGATGGCGAGCATCCGCCTCGCAGGCGTGCTGCTGCTGAAAGGACAGACAACGGAAGCCGGCACGTTGTACGAAGGCGCCATCAACATGCAGCGCGTGCTGTATGGGCCCAACAGCAGCCAGGTGGCCGATTCGCTGGATTCGCTGGCCCAGGTGCGCCTGGCGCAGAACAATCTGAAAGACGCCGAGCAGCTCACGCGCGATGCCATCGCCATCAACAAGGAAGCGCGCGGCGACAACTTCTATATGACGGGCTATCTGCAGACGTCGCTGGCCCAGATCCTCTCGCGACAGGGACGCTACGCCGAAGCCGAGGCTCCGCTGCGCGCGGCACTCGAGCTGTATGGACGCACTCTGCCGCCCGATCACCAGTACGTCGCGGCTGCGGAATATGTGCTCGGTGAAGTGCTGCTCGCGACGAATCAGCTGAGCGATGCGGAAGCCGTGCTCACCGCATCGATGAATCGCTGGCGTCGTACTGATGCCCCTGCGTGGCGCGCCGCCCGCTCGGCGAGTGCCCTGGGCGAAGCGCTCTATCGCGAAGGGCACATCCAGGATGCAGAGAAGTATCTGCTCATGGGCTATCGCGAGCTTTCGACCGAGAACAGCGCCGACAAGAACACGCGACAGAAGGCGCGCGACCGCGTCACCCGCTTCTACTCGGAGCGGGGCGAGCCCGACAAACTGCGACAGCTCCTGATAACGATGGAGCCGAGCACTGCGACGGTTCGAGAGACGCGAAACAACTAAGAGCCCCGTTCGCACGCAAAGCTCACAGCGGGATGCCGGCACTGCGGGCGCGCTGAACGTTTCGTATCTGCTACAGTCCCACTTCATGAGCCCGGTCCCTACACCCCGTGGGAACAGGGCCCGCGGATCCCACGTTAGTGGAGTGCCGCTTCCCGCACTCCGACAAAGAGGTGTCAAGCAACGATGCGAGCGCAATCCCTCCTGAGCCGGCTTCTGATTCTGGCGACAGCATTGGCTTTCAGCGCGACGTCGGTCGCAGGAGAGCGACAGGACGCGCGGCTTCTCACATCCACGCAAGTGCTCGATGAGCTCATGGGGATGCCCGAGCAGAACATCCCGACCTGGCTGCTGCAGCGTGCCTACGCGATCGCGGTGGTGCCGGACGTCATCAAGGTCGGCCTGGGCATCGGCGGTCGCCGCGGCAAGGGCGTGATGATCGTGCGTCGTGACAGCGGAGCGTGGAGCAATCCGGTCTTCGTGAATCTCACGGGCGGCAGTTTCGGATTCCAGGTGGGCGTGCAGTCGACGGACGTCGTGCTCGTCTTCACTTCGCGCAAGAGCATCGAAGGCATCGTAGGCGGCAAGATCACGCTGGGTGCCGATGCATCGGTCGCGGCAGGTCCCGTCGGACGTCAGAGTTCCGCGGCTACCGACATCGGCCTGACGGCGCAGGTGTACTCCTACTCGCGCGCCAGCGGCCTGTTCGCAGGCGTCGCGCTCGATGGCTCCGCTCTGACGATCGATCAGCGATCCAATGAAGCGTACTACGGCAAGCCTAGCGTGCTGGCCAGCGAAATCATCCGCGCAGATGCCCCGTCCGCGCCCTCGACCGGCCAGGACTTCATCGCCGCCGTTCAGCGCGCCGCCGGCTCACCCGTCGCCAGCACCGCGGCACCGGCGAATTCACCGGCTCCGACGAATACGCCTGCACCCCGCGCCGCCGACGAAGGCTCGCTGACGACCTATCCGATGGAGGATGCAAATCCGGGGTCGGAGCCGCCGCAGTAAGGCTGATAGCCGTCATCCCCGATCACTGCGTAGCCGTGTCATCCCCGCGCAAAGCGGGGATCCATCTTGTCAGGAAGACAGCACGCTCAGATCACTCCGCGGCGCATCTGATCGAGCTCGATCGATTCGAACAGCGCCTTGAAATTTCCCTCGCCGAACCCGTCGTTGCCCTTGCGCTGAATGATCTCGAAGAAGATCGGGCCGATGACGTTCTGGGTGAAGATCTGCAGCAGCACGCCTTCGTTGTTCGCGGGATTCCCGTCGATGAGGATGCGGCGCGACTGCAGTTCTTCCAGCTTCTCGCGGTGCCCCTGCACGCGGGCATTCACACCTTCATAGTAGGTGTCGGGGGAGTCCTGGAACTGCACGCCCTGGTTGCGCAGCACATCGACGGTCGAATAGATGTCGTCCGTACCGAGCGCGATGTGCTGGATGCCTTCGCCCTGGTACTCGCGCAGATATTCTTCGATCTGCGACTTGTCGTCCTGCGATTCGTTGATCGGAATACGGATCTTGCCGCAGGGACTCGTCATCGCGCGGCTGAAGAGGCCAGTCTTCTTGCCTTCGATGTCGAAGTAGCGGATCTCGCGGAAATTGAACAGGCGCTCGTAGAAGCCCGCCCACTTGTTCATGTTGCCGCGGGCGACGTTGTGCGTGAGATGGTCGATGTACGTCAGCCCCGGGGACCGCTGCGCAGCTGCCGATGCGATCGGCACGAAGTCGACGTCATAGATCGTGCGTTCGCCGTAACGATCGACGAGATAGATGAGGCTGCCGCCGATCCCTTCGATGGCAGGGATCTGCAGCTCCATCGGCCCTACGCGGGTTTCGACCGGCTTCGCACCGAGTTCGACGCAGCGGCGGAATGCGAAAGACGCATCCTTCACGCGAAACGCCATCGCGCAGGCCGATGGTCCGTGCGCCTGTGCGAAGCGCTGACCGAAGCTGCCTGCTTCCGCGTTGATGATGAAGTTGATGTCGCCCTGACGATGCAGCGTGACGTTCTTGCTGCGATGCCGCGCTACCGCCGGAAATCCCAGGCGTTCGAACAGAGTGCGCAGCAACTCGGGATCGGGCGCCGTGTATTCGACGAACTCGAATCCGTCCGTGCCCATCGGATTCTCGAAAGTGAACTCGCCGGGACTGCCGGCCGTTTTCGATTTCGCATTCATCGGGTGTCACCTAGCATTGCAGCGCGACATTGCATACCGAGACAACGCGCGCATGTGAACGATGCGGGCGATATTGCAGCAAGTAGTTACAATTGCAACCATTGCCGCCGTACGACGCGGCCCACAGCCGGCACCCATGCGTAAAAAGAAGACCTTGCCGACCCCGCGGAGCGACCGGCTCCATCTGGATCGCTTCATCCCGTATCGACTCTCCGTGCTCAGCAACACAGTGAGCATGAACATCGCGCGCGCGTATGCCCGCGAGTTCGACCTGTCCATCCCGGAGTGGCGCGTCCTCGCAGTGCTCGCCCGCTACCCGGACCTCTCGGCAGTCGATGTCGCCGAGCGTTCGGCGATGGACAAGGTCGCCGTGAGTCGTGCCGTGCAAAGTCTCCTCGCCTCGAAGCGTCTCGTGCGCTCGTACGACAAGGTGGATCGACGACGCAGCGTGCTCAGACTCTCCGCCGCGGGGCAATCTGTATACACGCGAGTGGCCCCGCTTGCGCTGGCATACGAGCAGCGATTGATGTCCGCGCTGTCAGCCACCGAGCGACGGTCGCTCGATCGGCTGCTATCGGTCCTGCTCGAACGTGCGCAGCAGATGGAATGATCGTCGGCGACGTTCCGGCTCGCAACCCTCTCCACCGGATAAACCCCAGTCGACTTGGCTATAATCCCGCGGCTTCGACTTGGCCTTGAAGGAGAGCGCCGGGTGAGAACGGTGGCGGAGTTCCGGATTGAGTACCTGCAGTACCTCGACGCGCAGGGCAACGTCACGGGCGAGTTGCCGGCGTTTGCAGCCGACAATGCCGAACTGCTGAAGATGTACGCGGCTATGCTGCGTGCACGCACCTTCGACGCCAAAGCCATCAATCTCCAGCGCAC
>JACZCZ010094513.1_pt1 | contig 15146 bp, 12 predicted proteins | sample 8641811 | NCBI WGS metagenome assembly JACZCZ01 (sample SAMN15324610, study PRJNA640507) | soil metagenome | isolation source: intercropping peanut in the first line | place: China: Luxin town, Laibin City, Guangxi Province | collected 2019-07-25 | depth 10cm m | reverse complement strand
GGGCGGATCATGTGGTACTGCTTGCCCAGCGTGATCAGCATGTCCTCGATCGTTTCGTTGAGGGCGAGCGCCTTCATCGTCTTGCGCTTGGCACGCACGACCTCGGTGTTACCGGCCGCGGCGATCTCGAGGTTGACGTTTCCGCCACCGGCCGCGCCCAACATCATTCCGCTGTTGCTGTCGACGATGCACGCACCGACGCAGCCATCGATCTCAAGAAGCTTAGGAAGGGTCTCTTTCGCAGTTGCCATGTCACGTTCTCCTTGTTTGTTGTTCGCTCCGCTCTCGCACATTCACTCGATCCAGCAGGGCCATCCGTGTTGCCAGCACAACCGACAACGAGCGATTGCCGAGAGAAGCCGTCAGGCGCTGGAGCGCCGCTCCGTCGATGCACAGCGCCGCGCACGGTTGCCGCTCGAAGCGCCACGCCACCGCACCGCCATTGGCAGCGCGCGCACACGCATGGGCCACTTCGGGGCTGAAGCCAGTGGACGCGGCGAGCGCAGCGTCGGCCCACGTCGCAAGCTCGATCAGCTCCCGCACCGGCATCGCGACCGACGTCGATGACGCCACCAACACCGGGTCGCCGGCCAAGTCACCGGCGCCGTAGAACGCAATCGCGGCAACGCCCTCGCCAGCGAGCATCTGCAGGTGATCAGCGACGAGCTCTGCCGTCATCTCGTCCTGACTGAGCGCGCCGGCTGCGACCAAGATCTCGGTCACGCTGAAGGTGTACGCGGGGTTGTAGCCACAACCGGCGTGCGCGACCCAGGTCATCGGCCAATCGCGCACCGCGTCGTTCGTCGCGCGCAACAGCGCAGCATCCAGGGTGACCAGCGACTCGACCGTGTGCTGTTTGATCGTGGCGCGCATGTCTTCGGTCGACACCAGGCCGGTCGCCACCAACGCTTCGCCGAGCGGTTGTCGCTCCAAGCGACAGCGCGCGTAGATCGCATCGAGCATCGACTCACTGATCGACGCGCCACAACGGCGGCGCAGCAGATCGCGCAAACGCCGGCTCATGCCTGCAGCGGCCGCCCAACACACACGGTTGGACTCGACCAAGATCGTCCCCACCGGTCGATCGCCCGCGCCTACCAAGAGCGCTCCCGATGTGTCCGAGGGCAGCGACTCCACCGCCTTCATCACCGCCTGCAAGCGCGCATAGGTCGCGCCACGCATGGGCGGAAAGGAAGGCGTCGATGGCGTTGCCTTGACGGCGATCATGCAGCCCTCACGGCGGCGCTGAGCGCGAGCTTGGCCAGCATCGGATTGCTACGCGTGCGGTCGAGCACGAGGTAGATGAACGCCGGCACATCGGAGCTGAGCGCGCGGATCAGGTGGTACTGATTGGTGCTCGTGATCAACATGTCTTCGGCTTCGTCGTCGATGCCCATATCCGCGATCATCTTTTGCTTGCGACGCAGGAACTCGGCGGTGAGCGGCGCGGCCGGGCGCAGGTCGATGCTGCCGTCGAAGCAGACGACGCCGCCGTTGGACGAGAGCGCCAAGCACGACGCCACGTAGCCTTCGATCTCACGCGTGCGCTCGATCATCCGGGTGTGAGCCGCCGCCGGTGTTGGGGCGGGTGGAGGCGCCACGCTGTCGCCGTGCACGTCGAACTCGATGTCGACGTCGAAGCCGGACTGATGACTGGTGCTCGGCTTGCCCTCGTCGATCGCGCGCAGCGCATCGAGCAGCACCTCACGGAAGTCACGCGTGATGGTCGCCGCAAGGCTCGCCGGCAAGGCACCGGTGCTCAGCGTGCCGGCAGGCATCGCGAGGATCGACTGCACCGCCGCTTCACCATCGAGCGCCTGGTGCTCAGCATGGATCAGCTGGCCGTCGCGCAGATGCAAACGGCCCGGGCTGCGTCCGGAGACCGCGATCGTCACCGAGCGCCGACCGAAGTTGAACATCTGCAACATGTCGATCAGCGACAGGCCATGCACGGACCCACGAAAGCCGTTGCCACACTCGACCGCCTGACGAATGCACTGGATCAGCTCCGACGGAGTGAACGGCTTGCACAACACCCGGATCGCGCCGAGCTCGACTGCACGGTGATAGTCGCGCGCAGTGGCATAGCCGCTCATCAACACCGAGCGCGTGTTGGGAGAGACCTCACGCAGCTCTGACAGCAGATCGATCCCGTCCTGCGCCCCCAAGCGCAAGTCCGTCAGCAACACGTCATACGCGCGCTCGTGGAGCCGCTTCAGCGCCTCTTCCACGGTGTGCACGATCGAGACGTCGAGCCCCTGATCAGTCAGGTCGTGACCGACCGCCTTGGCGAACATCAAGTCGTCTTCGACCACCAAGACTGTCGTCATGCCGTCACCGTCGCTTGCAAGGGCAAGAGCACCGCGAACGCCGCGCCTTTGGTCCAGCGCACGAGCTGCACATCGCCGCCGATCGCGCGCGCCGACTCACGCGCCGAGGTGAGCCCCAACCCCACGCCTTCCGCCTTGGTCGTGAACAACGGTCCAAACACGTGATAGCGGTCGTCCGGTCGAATCCCGGGTCCGTCGTCTTCGACCAGCACGCGTAGCCATAGGTCTTCGGTGGTGGCGCTGATCCGGATCGTGATCGGCGCCGTGGCCGCCTCGATCGAGTTCACGACCAGGTTGATGAAGATCTGCTCGATCAGCAGCAGGTTGCCGCGCACGTGCACGTCTTCCTTGGTGTCGACGATCAGCTGATGCGGGCCGGTCCGCAGCTGCGGTCGCACCAAGCTCTGCAGGCGCGACAGCACTTGGTTGATCGACACGTCGCCCGGTTGCGGCGGACCGACGCGCATGAAGTCCATCAGGCAGTCGATGGTGGAGCGCAGACGAAACGCCGCGGTGCGCACGTCGGTCACGATCTCGCGCATGCGGTCCTGCGACAGCTCCGCGCTGCGCGTGGCCAAGACATCGATACCGAAGATCACCGACGACAGCGGTGCACGTAGATCATGCACCGTGGTCGCCACGACGCGACCGAGCGATTCCAAACGCTGCTGATGGATGCGCTGGGCAAGCGCGGTCTGCTTCTGCGAGATCTCGCTCATCACGAGCAACCACGCATCGTCGCCGCAGTGATAACGGGTGCAGCCCAAGAGCAGCTCGCCGTCACCACCGGCCCGCCACTGCACCGCCTCGCCAAGGTTGCGCGACGACAACAGGCTCCACAGCTCCGGCGCGAGCGGAGCAGGCAGCGTTGCGAGGTCGACGCCCATCTTGGTCAACAGGTCCCTCCCACCAGGCGATGCGCCGACGACGCATCCCGTGCCGTCACACACCGCCAACGCGCCACCGACGTGCTGAAGCTCAATCGAAGCAATCGTTTTCGGTCGCGCGACTGCCGCGATCATGCCCTCGCCCCCGACCGGCGATTTCACCACTCGCCTTCGATTCACAATCGGCCGCACACCCGTCAGGGACAATGCGGACACTGACTGATCCGCGACTAGGGGTTCGGCTCAATCGAAGACGCGCGGCGCAGGAATTTCCTGATGCGTGCGACGCGTACACGCGCACCCGTGTTCACACCGAAGCGCGAGAGACAGGGCGCGATGTACAAGCCACGTGTCCACGCGGCGAGCGGTGTCAAGCCCACAACGACTCGACACAACCGCGCGCAGGCGGTGTGGGCTATTCCTCGCCGTCGTCCAAACGCGGGGCGATCAAACGATCGGAGCTGATCGACGACGCGCGGAAGTGCCATTCGGCGGCATGGGCAACCAACGCGGTGCTGGTCTCCACGCCGAGCTTCTGTTTGATCCGCGCACGATGGGACTCCACGGTCTTCACGCTGAGAAACAGCTGCTGTGCGATGTCACGCGTCGACATGCCGTGACCTACCAGTCGATAGATCTGAAGCTCGCGGTTGGAGAGCTCGGCCAGGCGCCCGCTCGCGACCGCCGGCATCGATGCGCGCCCGGTGCCCGTCATCGTGCGCAGGAGCGTCGCGTTCATCGCCGCGCTCACGTAGATCTCGCCGGCGAGCACAGTGCGAATCGCCTGCAGCAACTGATCGGTGCCTTCGTGCTTCATGATGTAGCCGCGACCGCCGGCTTGCAGCACGCGCTTGGCATAGAGCGACTCGTCGTGCATCGACAGCGCGAGCACGGGAAGATCCGGTGCCTCGTCGAGCAAGGTCGAGATGAGATCGAGCCCGCTGGAGGCACCGAGCGAGAGATCGACCAGCACGATGTCCGGCGACAGCTCTTGCACTGCCTTGAGCGCGGAGCGCATGTCGATCGCGCTGCCGCACACCGACAGATCACCCTGCCCCGACAGCAGCATCGTGATGCCCTCGCGCACGATCGCGTGGTCATCGACCAGCAACACTTTTCGGACAGCTGTCCCCACTCAGCCCCCCAGGCCCCCGCGCTCGCCAAACGCGTGGACGGAGTTAAACCGGTTACAGGGCGAAAGCGCGCCCTGTCAACGCTCCATAGTTGCGCACGCAGAGGTGCTTGAAGGAGTACGGCGCTTACCTGCAACCACTGAACGCCCCCTCAACCCAAGGTTCTCAGGTAGGTCGCACACGGCGCTACAACGGATCTGGTTCGTCAGGCAAACGAAGAGCCGGTGCAGTATCGCGATCTGGTCGGTGGAGGATGTGGTGCAGGGCGCCTACCGACGTCGCGCGCCGGAGCGCTTGCGTTGACGTGCTCGGCCCGCGGCCCTTCTGGTGCTGCGTGCGTCGGCGTGGACCGCGCGACTCGCGGCATGGATGGCTGCGATCACGGTCGCTTGTGACGCGCGGTCGTCATCGAACGCAGCGTGGGTAATCGCATTGGAGGCCTCGCATGGCGATGCCAGCAACGTGGCAGTCCCGGCACGCGCAAGCGCACGCAAACGCGGTGAAACGTGCTTCTCCATGCCGAGCACACGCGCCACCGGCTCTCGCTCGAACGCATGGGACACGAGATAGAGCAGCGACTTGCCGTACGGCCCGACGCAATCGCGTAGCTCGACGGCATCGGTGAGGTGCAGCTGCGTGTAGTGCCCGATGCGCTTGCCGATGTGCGGCAGCACGCTGCGCTCGAAGCCGTCGCAACGGTCCGCCGGCGCCATGAAGTTGCAGGACGCGATCGTCCAGCCCTTCGCGAGCACGTAGTCGATCAAGTGACGATGCACGATCGAGCCCGCCGAGTGACCGATCAGGTGTAAGCGCACGCTGTTCGGCTCGAGACACGTCCCGCCACCGAGGTTCTCGAACAGGTAGCGCAGGGCAGAGATACGTGAGGCCGGCACACCCGAGGGTTGATGCGAGAGCTTGCCGGCGTTGTCCTTCATCTGCTCCCAGATCACGGTGCCAGGCTTGCGTGCGAAGTGCTCCAGGCGCTCGGCGATCCAATCGCGTATACCCCCGACGCGCGCCGAGGTGCGTGGCTCACCGCGCCAAAAGTCGTCCCAGATATTGGGAAGGATCTCGAGCGGGCCGGTCTCCCACATCACGAACACCGGAAAGATCCGCTTCTCATACAGCGCTGGGATCCATCGCGCCGCGATGTCCGACGCGCTGCGCTCACTGACCAGACCGCCGTGCGCGTAGATCGCCACATCGGTCGGCTGACTTGCGCGCAGGCCATGCACGTGGCGGAACGCTTGCAGGTGGTGTGACAGCAGAAACGAGATGTCTTCCGGCTGCGTGCGGAACTTGCCGCGCTGACTGAGCTCACCGTTGTTGCCCACGTCGATGATGAACGGTGACAGCTCGTGGTCACGCAGCACCGCCTCGGCAGCGACTTGCACCTGCCGACCGCGCGGCGCCACACGCAACGTTCCGGCATTGGCCACCTCGACACGCTGCTCGGTCACCACGCCGAGCTGCGCCACCCACGCGTCCATCGCGTTGCGCGTCCAGTCTTCGTAGCTGAGGCGCGCGTAGCCGTGGCTGCCCCACGTCTCGCCCCAGGAGTTGAGGATGATGAAGCCCTTGGCGTCATAGCCCACGATCAGAAACGCGTGACCACCATCGGTCGCCACCGTCTTCTGCAGCGGGATCGTCCAGATGTCCTCCAGCGCAGGTGTGGTCGGCTTGCCTCCGCGTTTCTTCGCGCGCGGCTTGGTTTGATCGTCGCCTTCGTCCCACCCGATGTGGCACAGCGCGCTGACGTAGATCGCGCCCACCTCGACCAACGCCGCATGCATGTCCGCGATCGCGCGGGTATCGACACGAAAGTAAGCGCCCAGCGGACGTGTCACCGCATCGGTCCACCAGTCGAGCTTCGGATCCGATGACGCCGGCGGCAGCTCGCCCGTCGCCACGCTGTCATCCCACAACGCATAGGCACACGCGCCGTGACGAAACCAACCCTTCATCGCCCCACGCAGCGACGAGCCTTCATCCGCCTTCCACCCGTAGAACTCGTCGTAGCGGCGCGCCATCGAGTACAGCATGCGTTGCGACACCGGCCGCTGATCGGGTCGATCCGAACGCGCGAGCAAGTGCTGCACGTAGCTCGCCAGCGCGTACCCAGTGCACGCCGACGTCTCGCCCTGATGCAACACCTGCGTCGGCATATACGTCGGTGCGAGCGAAAGCGGCGGCGCCACGTTCACCAACGGTTGATACAAGCGATCTCGCAGATCGATGTTGTCCGCACGCACGTGCGTCAGCCACTTCGAAGCTCGTTTCGCCACAACGCCCCCTTCTGCAAGACCTCAGGACGACATCGCACGCTGCGATCCCCCGGGAGCGCGCATGGTAGTGCAGCTTCGATCGCAGCGGCATCGACGCGGACTTCGACCCGCGGGCGCAGGACTGAACGAGCTCGGATGAGCATGGAGCGGCATCACCTTGATGGCTTCTTGATGCCCGGAGCGGCAAGCCGAACAGCAGGCTGACGTCGCGGTGCGTACAGATGTCCGGGTAAGCGGCACGCGTGTTGCTCTGCGCACGCGCAGTCGTCGTCTCAAGGACATGCCCATGGACATCACATTTCTGGTCATCACCGTCGCGTTCTTCGCGGCCACCTGGGGCTTGTCGCTCCTCTGCGAGAGGGTCTGACATGGACACGCTCACGATCATCGGCGGCGCGCTGTCCGCGCTGCTGCTCGGCTATTTGATGTTCGCCCTGCTGTATCCGGAGAAATTGTCATGACTGGCAACGCCATCCTTCAGTGCACGCTGTATCTGATCGCCCTGGTCGGCTTCGGCCTTCCACTCGGCGCATATATGGCGCGCGTCTACACTGGAGACGCAAAGCTTGCACAACGGGTGCTCGGGCCGATCGAGCGCGCGTTCTACAAGCTCGCCGGCATCCGCGCCGACGAGGACATGACGTGGAAGCGCTACACCGGTGCGCTACTCGTCTTCAATCTGTTCGGCGCGCTGGTCGTCTACGGCCTGCAGCGTCTCCAAGCCGCCCTCCCCCTGAACCCGGATGGTCTGGGTGCAGTCGCGCCGGAGGTGTCGTTCAACACCGCCGTCAGCTTCGCCACCAACACCAACTGGCAGGCCTATGGCGGCGAGACCACCTTGAGTTACCTGACGCAGATGCTCGCGCTGACGACGCAGAACTTCGTCTCGGCGGCGACGGGCATGGCAGTCCTGGTCGCACTGATCCGCGGGTTCTCGCGACGTTCCGCACGAGGCCTCGGCAGCTTCTGGGTCGACATGACGCGCAGCACGCTCTACGTGCTGTTGCCGCTGTCGTTTGTGTTCGCGCTCGTGCTCGTCTCGCAGGGCGTGGTGCAAACGTTCGGTGCGCACGCCACAGCGACCTTGCTCGATGCCACCACTGGCGCCGACAACGCCGAGGTCACCGAACAGGTGATCGCGCTCGGCCCGGCGGCGTCGCAGATCGCGATCAAGCAGCTCGGCACCAACGGCGGTGGCTTCTTCAACATCAACTCGGCACACCCGCTGGAGAACAGCACACCACTGTCGAGCTTCTTGGAGCTGCTCGCGATCCTGCTGATCCCCACAGCGCTCTGCTTCACCTTCGGCGCGATGGTGAAGGACACGCGCCAAGGTTGGGCGGTGCTCGCTGCGATGCTCGTCATCTTCATCCCGTTGCTGATGCTCTGCGTGTCTGCCGAGCAGCGCGGCAACCCGATCTTCACCGAGCTCGGCGTCGACCAAGCCGCGAGCGCCCTGCAAGCCGGCGGCAACATGGAAGGCAAAGAAGCGCGCTTTGGCATCGTCAACAGCGCCTTGTGGGCGACCGCCACCACCGCCGCCAGCAACGGCTCCGTCAACGCGATGCACGACAGCTTCACGCCGCTCGGCGGCTTGGTCCCCATGTGGTTGATCCAATACGGCGAGGTGATCTTCGGCGGCGTGGGCTCCGGCCTCTACGGCCTGCTCGTCTACGCGATCATCGCGGTGTTCATCGCCGGCCTGATGGTCGGGCGCACGCCCGAATACCTCGGCAAGAAGATCGAAGCCTACGAGATGAAGATGGCGTCACTCGCCATTCTGATCCCGGCGGCAACGATCCTGATCGGCACCGCGATCGCTTCGGTGATCCCGGTCGGCACTGCGACGCTCGGCAACCCCGGCGCGCATGGCTTCAGCGAGATCCTCTACGCCTTCAGCTCCGGCACCGGCAACAACGGCTCGGCCTTCGGTGGCATCACCGTCAGCGGCACGTTCTACGCCACCGCGATCGGTGTCTGCATGTTGATCGGCCGCTACTGGATCATCGTGCCCGTGCTCGCGATCGCCGGCTCTCTCGCCGCCAAGAAGGTGGTCCCGGAGAGCGCTGGCACCTTGCCGACCCACACTCCGCTGTTCGTCATCTTGCTCGCAGGCACCGTGGTGCTCGTCGGCGCGTTGACGTTCTTCCCCGCGCTCGCGCTTGGCCCAGTGGTCGAGCACCTCGTCCTTTACGGCTCTCACTGAAGCGCCCCCTGATCTGGAGATCACCATGAGCACGCACACACAGTCTCGTCCTTTGTTCGAAGGTGCCATCGTTCAGCGCGCGATCGTCGATGCGTTCGCCAAGCTCGACCCGCGCCGCATGATCCGCAACCCGGTCATGTTCGTGGTGGAAGTCGGTAGCGCGTTCACCACGCTCTTGTTCGTCCACGCGCTGGTCACCGGCCACGGCGAAGCCACCCCGAGCTTCATCGGCGCCATCTCGCTCTGGCTTTGGTTCACCGTGCTGTTCGCCAACTTTGCCGAAGCGATGGCGGAGGGCCGTGGCAAGGCCCAGGCCGACACCCTGCGCAAGGCGCGCAAAGATGTGATGGCCAAGCGCATCGACAAGCCTGCGCGCAATGCGACCGTGGAAGTCGTTGCCTCCGCGCGCCTGCGCAAGGGCGAGCACGTGCTGGTGGAGACCGGCGACTTGATCCCCGGTGACGGCGAGATCGTCGAAGGCGTGGCCTCGGTCGATGAGAGCGCAGTCACCGGCGAGAGCGCACCCGTGATCCGTGAAAGCGGCGGCGATCGCAGCGCGGTCACCGGCGGCACGCGCGTGATCTCCGACTGGTTGATCGTGCGCATCACGGCCAACCCGGGCGAAGCATTCCTCGATCGGATGATCTCGTTGGTGGAAGGTGCCAAGCGCAAGAAGACGCCGAACGAAATCGCCCTCGACATCTTGCTCGCCGGTCTGACCATCGTGTTCCTGCTCGTCACCGTCACGCTCCTGCCCTACTCGGTGTACGCGGTCGCGAGCTCTGGCGCGGGCGCGACGATCAGCTCCACGGTGTTGGTCGCCCTGCTCGTGTGCCTGATCCCGACCACCATCGGCGGCCTCTTGTCGGCGATCGGCATCGCGGGCATGGACCGCATGATCCAAGCCAACGTGATCGCGTTCTCCGGTCGCGCGGTGGAAGCAGCCGGCGACGTGGACATCTTGTTGTTGGACAAGACCGGCACGATCACGCTCGGCAATCGTCAAGCGACCGAGCTGATCCCTGCACCCGGCGTGTCAGCCACCGAGCTGGCCGAAGCGGCGCAGTTGTCGTCACTGGCGGACGAGACCGCCGAAGGTCGCAGCATCGTGGTGTTGGCGAGCGACAAGCACGGAGTGAAAGCGGGCGATCTACAAGCGCTCGGTGGCATCCCTGTGCCCTTCAGCGCGCACACCCGCATGAGCGGCGTCGACATCGGCGCTCGACAGATTCGCAAGGGCGCCGCCGACAGCATCAAGACGTGGGTCACGAGTCATGGCGGCAGCGTTCCGGCCGAGGTGCAACGCGCGGTCGAGGACGTGGCGAAGCGAGGCGCCACACCCTTGGTCGTCGCCGACGGCAAGCGCGTGCTCGGCGTGGTGCAGCTCAAGGACATCGTGAAGGGCGGCATCAAGGAGCGCTTCGAAGAGATGCGGCGCATCGGCATCCGCACCGTGATGATCACCGGCGACAACCCGCTGACCGCAGCAGCGATCGCGGCCGAGGCGGGCGTCGATGACTTCCTCGCGGAGGCCACGCCTGAAGCCAAGCTCAGGATGATCCGTGACTACCAAGACAAGGGTCACCTGGTGGCGATGACCGGCGACGGCACCAACGACGCACCCGCGCTCGCACAGGCCGACGTCGCGGTCGCGATGAACACGGGCACCCAAGCTGCGAAGGAGGCCGGCAACATGGTCGACCTGGACAGCAACCCGACCAAGCTTCTGTCGGTGGTCGAGATCGGCAAGCAGATGCTGATGACGCGTGGCGCCCTGACCACGTTCAGCATCGCCAACGACGTCGCGAAGTACTTCGCGATCATCCCAGCCGCGTTCGCTGCAACCTACCCGGCGCTCGGTGCGCTCAACGTGATGGGCCTGCACTCGCCGACCACCGCCGTGCTCTCCGCCGTGATCTTCAACGCGCTGATCATCATCGGGCTCATCCCGCTGGCACTACGCGGCATCCGCTATCGCCCGGCCCCGGCCTCAGCGCTGCTGCGCAGCAACATGCTCGTGTACGGGTTGGGCGGCGTGGTGATGCCGTTTCCATTCATCAAGTTGATCGACGTGATGCTCACCGCCATCGGTGTGAGCTGAAGGAGCAACGCCATGACGACTGCAACCAAATCCGCAACTCACTCCGCCGCGATCGAGCAACCGGTGGTGGACACCGGCAGCAGTGTCGCTTCGCTCTTGCGACCCGCCTTCGTTCTGCTCGCGCTGTTCTCCGTGCTGACGGGCCTGCTGTACCCGGCGCTCGTCACTGGCATCGCGCAGGTGGTCTTTCCGCGACAAGCCAACGGCAGCCTGATTCGCGAAGGCGACCAGGTCGTGGGCTCGGCGCTGATCGGTCAACCGTTCGATGCGCCGCAGTACGTCTGGAGTCGCCCGTCCGCCACGGCGCCCCACGCGTACAACGCGGGTGCGTCGACCGGCACCAACCAAGGCCCGCTGAACCCTGCGCTGAAGGATGCCGTGGCCGCGCGTGTGGCCGCACTGCGCGCTGCCGACCCTGACAATCAGGCGCCCGTGCCAGTGGACTTGGTCACCGCCTCCGGCAGCGGCCTCGATCCCCACATCACACCTGCCGCCGCGCACTACCAAGCCGGCCGTGTGGCACGCGCACGAGGCCTTTCGGTCGAGCAGGTGAACACGCTGATCGATCAACACACCGAAGGCCGCACCTTCGGCCTGCTCGGTGAGCCCCGCGTCAACGTCCTGCTGCTCAACCGCGCGCTCGATCAAGCCGCGAAGGGAATGTGACGATGGATCCCACGCCGATCCCCATGGCCGAGCCGCGTGTCAAACGCGCAACGTCACGCCAGCGGTCGCAGCGGTTGGCGGTCGTCGTCGCCTGTGTCGCCCTTGGGTTGGCGTGGCTCGCCATTCGCTACGTCGGCGGGACCGCGGAGCGGCGTGCGATCGAAGAGCTGCCTGAGCAGGAGCGCCGCGCGTTGTACGAACGAACGTTGAAGACGCTCACGTCATCATGCGAGCCCGAAACGCGTCCGCGAGGCCTCGATGGCTACTGCAACGATCAGGCGACCTTCATCGTCTCGTTCCCGGAATGCGATGCGTCTTGCCAGGCGCTCGCGAGCCGCTTGCGAAGAGGACCCACCCGTTAGCGGCCGAACCACGCAACGTGGCCAAGCACCGCTGCGTGGCCGAACAACGCACAAGGACATGGTGATGCCATGAACAACGGGCGCCTAACATTTGTCATCCCGACCTATCGCTTGCGTGATGTGGGCGAGACCGTCGCGCAGTACGACGAACATTTCTTCCGCAACGGTCACAGCGTCGACATGATCGTGTTCGACGACTCAAGCCCAACCGTCCAACAGAAGTACTACGGGGCGTTGGAGCAAACTCCGACTTACAACAACCTCTTCTACGTGGGTCCACGCGAGAAGGAGCTGTTTGTCGGCTTTCTCAATCGGCGCCTGCGCGATCGCAAGCTGGAGCCACTGGTCAAGAACCTGTTTCGACCGAGCTACGGAGGCAACCGCAACGTCAGCCTGATGTACACGTTGGGCAGCCTCATGGTGACCGCAGACGACGACATGCGACCGTACACCCTGGTCGAAGACAGCCCCGAGTCGCTAGGCGACGGCGAAATCGCCCGCGGCAAGCTGCTGAAGAAGAACGCCAGCGGGTTCACGCGCAAGTCTTTCGACATCCTCGCAGCGTTTCTAGAGGTCTTGGGCAAGCCAGTGGCCGACGTTCCAGCGAATTATCTGCGCGGACGCTTGGCGCGTGACACAGCGATGGATCTTCACACCAACGCGACGCAGGGCCTCACCCGCGACAACTCGCTGATCCTGGAAGGGGGCGCCCTCCCCGACAACGCCATCGTCAAGATCGCGCAGACATTCCGCTCCGGCACGAGCGATGCCGACGCGGTCGACTACGTGGAGATGGCGCTCGACGACGAAGCCCAGTCGCCACTCGAGGACCTCAACGACGTCTACGTACTGGTGGACTTTCGGCCGGCGGTCACCGACGAGAACTGGCGCATCGATTGCGGCGTGGCGGGTTTCGACAACACGTTCGGCCTGCCGCCCTTCTTCCCGACGCGCCTGCGCTTCGAGGACTACATCTACCGGCTCTGGGTGCAGCAGCCGGGCGTCGCAAGCGCTCACATCGACGCCGCACAGACGCACATCAAGAGCAACTACATGCGCAACCCGCTCGCGACCGAGCTCTTCAACGAGGAGATCTGCAACCTCTTGAAAGGAAAGATCCGCAGCAGCTTGACCGAGACGGATGAGCTCGGGATTGCCTTCGACTACAACGGCGAGGTCACGCTGGAGGACAGTGAACGGATCCTGGATCGAATGATGGACCTCCACCGACGCGTGCTGAAGACCGCGGATGCAGCGTCGAGCGCTGAGCGTGCGGTCGCGCTGCGCAGCTTCGCGGTGACGCTGGAGAAGGGGTTCTACGGATTCGATCCGGACTTCTTCCAGCAAAACGTGATCCGAATCGTGGACGACGTCATCAGCCAGTTCAAAGGCTCGCTGGAGATCTGGCCCACGCTGGTCGAGATCGCGTACCTGGAGAAGCAAAAGCGTGGCCTTCCGTTGACGCGCGTTTCCAACCCGCGACGCCGGCCCACGACCAACAGCGCGATCGCAACGTCAGTGGAAGGGCCATGAATGCGTCGCCGGTTCCCCATCAGCATTGGGCTGTTCCTGTTGCCGAAGCGCCGCGTCGTGTGGATTCGCAACGGTGTGAGCATGCGTCACGCCTTCTTGCGGATGGAGTCGAGTGGGCACCGCGCGATCCCGATACTCGACGACGAGGATCGCTACGCCGGAACGGTGACCGAGGGCGACTTGCTGCGCATGCTGATGTACCGAACCAACGACATGAGCATCGCGGGCACGGAGAGTGTCTGCATCGCGGACGTTCCCTTGCGTGATCGCGTCAGTGCGGTCGGGGTCGAGTCGCCGATCGAAGAGCTGATGGAACGAATCATCGACCAAAGCTTCGTGCCCATCGTCGATCGGTCCGGCACCTTCGTCGGCATCGTGCGTCGCCGCGAGGTCCTCGAGCACACCGCGAAGTTGCTGCGCCAACCGATGCTCTACGCGGACGAACAGGCACGGCACGCATGATCCACACCATCCTTGTTCAACAAGCAGGAGCGTTCGAACACGATCACGTTCATGCTCGTACGGCCCTTCGATGCGGCCTCACGAACGAGCGACGACAGCAAGCCGATGACTGACAGCGAAGACAGGCCGGACCCTGATGCGCTCTTGCGGCAAGTGGAGCAGGAGGAGGCGCGCGCGCGGCAAGGCAAGCTGCGGATCTTCTTTGGCTTTGCGCCCGGCGTTGGCAAGACGTACCGGATGTTGCAGGCGGCCCATGAGCTGATCGAAGACCGCAAGACCGACGTGGTGATCGGCGTGGTGGAGACGCACAAGCGTTCCGACACGGCTGCCCTGGTGCAGGGCTTCGAGATCCTCCCAAAACGACGCGTGCTCTACCGCGATCGGCTGCTCGACGAGATGGACCTGGACGCAGTGCTCGCGCGCAAGCCCGAGGTGTGTCTGGTCGATGAGCTCGCGCACACCAATGCGCCAGGCTCGCGTCACCCCAAGCGCTGGCAGGACGTGATGGAGCTGCTGGACGCTGGCATCGATGTGTTCTCCACCGTCAACGTGCAGCACGTGGAGAGCTTGAACGACGTGGTCGCGCAGATCACCCACGTGCGCGTGCGCGAGACGATTCCCGACGCTGTGCTCGCGCGCGCCGATGAAGTGGAGCTGGTAGACGTTTCCCCCGAGGAGCTCTTGTCGCGGCTCCAAGAAGGCAAGGTGTACCTGGCGGATCAGGCCGTGCGCGCGGCGACCGGCTTCTTTCAGCGCGGCAACCTCTTGGCGCTGCGTGAGCTGGCGCTGCGCACGATCGCACAGCGCGTCGACGTCGAAGTCCACGCCTATCGTGAGCAGCACGGCGTCGACGCCACGTGGCCGACCAGCGAGCGGATCATGGTGTGCGTCGGCGCAGCCCCGTCCTCGAGACGGCTGATTCGCGCCACCTGTCGCATGGCGTCGGGGGTGCACGCGCCGTGGGTCGCCGCCTACGTCGATCAGGTGGCGATGCGCCCGATGAGCGAGCTCGACCGTGAGCGCTTGGAAACGCATTTGCAGCTCGTCGACACGCTCGGCGGAACGGTGGCGCGCTTGACCGGAGCTGACGTTTCGCAGGCGCTCTTGAGCTACGCGCGCAAGCACAACGTCACGCGGATCGTGATCGGAAAGCCCACCCACTCGCCGCTGCGCGATCGCTT
>JACZCZ010113740.1_pt1 | contig 15169 bp, 15 predicted proteins | sample 8641811 | NCBI WGS metagenome assembly JACZCZ01 (sample SAMN15324610, study PRJNA640507) | soil metagenome | isolation source: intercropping peanut in the first line | place: China: Luxin town, Laibin City, Guangxi Province | collected 2019-07-25 | depth 10cm m | reverse complement strand
TTGAGCTGCGTGAGCACCATGATCGTGCCGAAGATGAACAGGATGATCAGCGCAGTGCCGAGATCCGGCTGATTCAAGATCAACATCAACGGCACGGCCATGATGATGCCGGGGATGATCAGGTCTTTGAGCGTGCGGCCGCCGGTGCGCGGATCGTTGTGCAGGTACTTCGCCATCGCGATGATGAAGAAGATCTTCATCAGCTCGCTCGGTTGCAGCGAGAAGCTCCCGATCGGGATCCAGCGCTGCGAGCCACGAATCTCACGCCCGAGCAAGAACACCAGTACGAGCAACACCACGCCGAAGCCGTAGGCGATCCAGCCTTGCCGCTCGTAGTGACGGTAGTCGATCGCCGCCACCAACACCGCGACGCCCGCGCCCAGCGTGAGCCAGTAGATCTGCGTGATGTACACGTCGCTCAGCGATGGACCGACGGCGCTCGTCGCGCTGTAGAGGTTCACCACGCCGAGCACGGCAATCGCCGCCACGGTCACGAATAGCAACCAGTCGAACTGATCGCCAATCCCACGGCTTACGCGCATGTGCGCCGCCTTTCGCCACGGCTTACGCGCATGTGTTCCTCGCAGTCATCGCGTGCGCCCCGCCAACACCACATCGCCGCCGCCCGCCTGCGCAGTCTTCACGGTGTCGCCCAACGCTTCATGCAGGATTTGCGTCGCGATCGGCGCCGCGTACTTTCCGCCGTGACCGCCGTGTTCGAGCAACACGACCACGGCGAGCTCTGGGTTCGCCGCCGGTGCAAACCCCGCGAACCACGCGTGACTGCGGCGGTAGTACCAAGCACGACGTGGATCTTCGCCGGCGGGCAGCTCTCCGCGCGACACCTGGGCGGTGCCAGTCTTGCCTGCCGCCGGTTGCGCGCCATCGATGTGCGCTTCGAACGCGGTGCCGTTCTGCTCATTGAGCACACCGAACAGACCATCGATCACGTAGGTCAGGTGCTCACGGCTGACCGACAACGTACGCCGGACGCGCGGATCGAATTCCTCGATCACCTCGCCGCCCGGCGCCTGCACCCGTTGCACGAGCTGCGGCACATAGAGCGTTCCACCGTTGGCGATCGCGGCATACACCAACGCCAGCTGCACCAACGTCACGCGTGTGTTGCCCTGACCGATTGCGGAGTTGAGCGTGAAGCCTAGGCGGAACTGACCGTGCTGCTTGACGTACCAATCGCGCGTCGGGATGAACCCGCTGGCCTCGGTGTTGATGCCGATGCCGGTGCGTGCGCCGAGCCCGAACGCCTTGGCCATGCTGGCGAGACGATCGAGACCGACGATCTCGGCGAGTCGGTAGAAGTACACGTTGCACGACTGCACCAACGCCGAGCGTAGGTCGATCTCGCCGTGCACGTGGCTGCAGCGGAACTTTCGCTTGCCGAGCTCGTAGTAACCCGGGCAATCGAAGCGCGTCGTGGCATCCACGAGCGAGTCTTGCAACGCCGCGAGCGCGCTGATCGGCTTGAAGGTGGAGCCGGGGAAGTAGCTCTCGTACGTGGTCTTGTCGATCAGGGGACGGAATGGATTCTGTTGAATCTCCGCCATCGCCGCGTGGGAGAGACCGCTGGTCATCTCGCCCAAGTCATAGGAGGGCTTCGAGTACAGCGCGCGCAGGCGACCGGTGCGCACGTCCACCACGACCGCCGCCCCTGACGGATGTCCACGAAACGCGCGCTGCACCACCCGCATCAAGTCCATGTCGAGCGTCAGCGTGAGGTCACGCCCGCCCACCGGCTCTTCGCGCGTCTCGCGATGTTGTGCGCTCTTCATCTGTCGACCGCGTGCGTCGACGATCAGGCTCAGCTCGCCATCACGCCCGCGCAGATAGCTCTCCCACGCGCGCTCGATCCCGCTGCGACCAATGAACTGTCCTGCGCGGTAATTGCGATCGGCGAAACGTTCCAAGTCCTCAGCGTTGACCTCGTTGACGAATCCGATCGTGTGCGCGCCGAGTGAGCCATAGGGATAGCTTCGCATCGGAACGGTGATGATCGAGAGCCCGCGGAACTCACGACGGTGTGTCTCCAACGCAGCCAACTGCTCGCGCGACACGTCCGAGAACATCCGCACCATCTGTGCCCGTCGACGTGCTGGAACTGCCGCCACGCGCGCGATGAACGCAGCCGTCGCGGTCTCGTCGAGCTGCATCAAGGCCGCGAGCTTCACGAGGGTCTCCTCGTCCAAGAGCTGCGGCGTCATGTAGACGTCGTAGGAAGGCCGGTTCGTCGCGATCACGCGACCTTTGATGTCGCGGATGATGCCGCGCGTGGCCGGCAGCGCGATCCGCTTGGTGATGTTGCGCTGCGCTTCGGCTGACCACTCGTCGTACTGAATCAGCTGCAAGTACACGAGCCGGCCGATCAGCGCGCCGAACACGATCACCACCACCAGCGCCATCCACTTGTAGCGCTTGCGAAACTCGCCGACTTCACGGCGGGCGGAGAGCATCGTCATGAGACTTTCGCCTCCTCGACGCGCGCAACGAACAGACCATCGATCCGACGCACCAAGCCGAACACCATGGGCGCGAGCGCAGCGGTCAGCAACGCCGATTGGATGATCAACGTCGACATCACGCCGAAGCTCTCCGCCAAGCCTCCGCCGCGCATGGACTGATCGAAGATCGCACGCAGCGCAGGCACCGTACCGCCGGCAACCAGCGCCGCGACCAAGGTGAGACCGGCTTCTGACAACGGACCCCGCAGCATGAACAAGCGCGGGCCCGCGCCGCGCGCGACCATGAAGATCGCCACCATCACGAACGTGTGCAGTCCGATCGAGCTACCGCAGAACGCATCGAGCAGGTAGCCGAGCACGAACGACAGCGCCGCGCCGCGTACGATGTGAACGTCACTTGTGACCGCGAGGAACATCACGATCGGCAACAACAAGTTTGGTGCCACTGCGTGCAGCGAAAACAACACCCCGAGTGACCCCTGGATCACCAGCAAGAAGAAGCCAAACAGGATCAGCGCGAAGCTCCGCATGGTGGCCCGCTCACCGGTTGCCGCGGGATCCACCCGCTTCGCTGGCCAGCTCGCTGCGCGGCCCGCTGGTCATAATCAAGACTTCCTCGAGACGCGAAAACCGAACCGCCGGACGCACCTCGGCCTGTTGATACAAGCCGAAGTCCGGCTTCACCACCTTGCTGATCTCGCCGACCACGATCGACGCAGGGAATCGCTGACCCAAACCTGAGGTGACGACCAAGTCGCCCACCTGCACGTCGTCCTCGCGGGAGAGATGCTCGATCTGGCACTTGTACTCGTCATCGAGCCCGGTGCCGCGAAGGATGCCGCGGGCGTTGTTGCGCGCGATCACCACATCGACAGCGCTCGTGGCATCGGCGATCAAAAGCACATCGCTGAAGCGGCCCTCGGTGCGCTGGATCTGCCCGACGAGACCTTCTGGCGTGACCACCGGCATGCCGTGCTTCACGCGATCACGCTCACCGCGATCCAGCTCGAGGCGCGTGACGCGGAAGTACACCGAGTGGTCTTTGCCGATCACACGCGCGCTGAGCATCGTGCCTTCGAGCTCGTCGCGTAGTTGCAGCAAGCGACGCAGGCGACGGTTTTCTGAGGCATCGGCGGTGAGTCGGTGATTGGACTCGCGCAGACGCGCGTTCTCGTCACGCAAGCGCTCGTTGTCCTCCTTCACCTCGACCAGATAGATGTACTCCTCCCAGATGCCGGAAACGCCGAGCGCAAGTTGCGTCGCGGCGCTCTGTGCGGGCGCGCTGAGCTGGAGCAGCAAGCGATCGATCACGTTGGTGCGCGATGGATCCTTCAGGTTCGCGTTCAGGAAGAAGAACGGAAGGGCAAGAAGCACCACGCATGCTGCCGCATCCCGGAAGCGCCTGTAGAAATTCACGGAACCGCCCTGCGGACATCGGCCTCGGGCCGCGGTGTCAACGGGCAGCCAAACCGCCGCGTCTTATTGAATCGTGACTTCACGCAGCAGCTCAACGTGATCGAGTGCTTTGCCGGAGCCGAGCACGACCGCTGAAATCGGATCATCCGACACCATCACAGGCAGGCCGGTCTCTTCGCGCAGAAGCACGTCCAGGTTCCTGAGATTGGCGCCACCGCCGGTGAGCACAATCCCCTTGTCGACGATGTCGGCCGACAGCTCGGGCGGCGTCTTCTCCAGCGCCAACAACACGGCTTCGACGATCGCGTTGATCGGCTCGGCCAGCGCCTCGCGGATCTCGTCGCTGTTGACGACCACGGTCTTCGGTACGCCAGCGACCAGGTCGCGACCTTTGACTTCCATCGTCTGCACGGTCTCACCGGGATACGCGTTGCCGATCGTGCACTTCACGCGCTCTGCGGTTTGCTCGCCGATCAATAGGTTGTATTTGCGCTTCATGTACGCGATCACCGCGTCATCCATCTTGTCGCCGCCGACGCGCACGGACTGCGAGTACACGATGCCAGCGAGCGAGATCACGGCAACCTCGGTCGTGCCGCCACCGATGTCGACCACCATGTTCCCAGTCGGTTCGGTGATCGGAAGGCCGGCCCCAATCGCTGCCGCCATCGGCTCCTCGATCAGGTAGACCTCGCGCGCGCTCGCGGCCTCCGCGCTCTCTCGCACGGCACGCTTCTCGACTTCCGTGATGCCGAACGGAACACAGATGATGATGCGCGGCCGGCCCCACTTCTTGTTGGTCGCACGCTGGATGAAGTAGCGCAGCAACGCCTCCGTGATCTCGAAGTCGGCGATCACACCGTCGCGCAGGGGACGAACGGCTTCGATGTTGCCCGGGGTTCGGCCCAGCATCTCCTTGCCCTGCTGGCCCACCGCCATCACGCGCTTGGCGCCGCGCGCGTCACGCTGGACCGCCACGACCGACGGCTCGCACGACACGATGCCCTTGCCTTTGACGTAGACAAGCGTGGTCGCCGTCCCCAAATCGATCGCCAAGTCGTTCGAAAACAGCCCGTAAAACCAGTCGAACGCCATAGGAACCGCACCTTGGGACGCCGGGTGGCAACGTTCTCTACGTTGCGCAAGTTCTCGAAACTAAAGCTTTTTCTAGAACAGCACGCGGCGAGCGGCATGTTTAACAGATCGACCGGGTCGGATCAAGCGGGCCCTACCCTCAACCACCAGGGGTGATCTCGCCGTACATTTCGGACCCAATTTTGGGTAGATCGCGCGTCTGCGATGCGCGTCCCCAAACAGGGATATTCGTCACAGGCACCCAAGGACTTGGTGTAGTAAGGGTTCTCAACGTGAGTAGCAGGCACGCTGTGCTCCAGCCTTCGATTGCACATACCGACGCCCTGGTGGCGGCCGCGCGCATGGGCGACCGCCCAGCGTTCGCGGAGCTCGTGCGCCTGCATCGGCCGCGTGTGTTCGCTCTCGCGCTGCACCTCACCGGCAACAGCGCCGACGCCGACGACATCACGCAAGACGTGTTCATCAAGGCGCTACGCCGCATCGCCGACTTCGAAGGTCGCAGCGCCTTGTTCACCTGGCTGTATCGGATCACGCTGCATCGCGCGCTCAACTTCCGCCGCGACACCAAGCGCCGTGAGCGCACGATCAATCTGAACGACGATCGTGTCGTGTTCGCTGTCGCGGTCGACGCGCAGTCCAACCCGCGCCTCGCGCTGGAGCTCAAGGAAGCCTACGCGGTGTTGGTGCACGCGCTCGACTCGCTGTCGCCGGTGCTGCGATCGACCGTCACGTTGGTCGCGCTTCAGGGCCTCAGCCACAAGGAGGCCGCGGTCGTCCTCGAGACCAATGAAGGCACGGTCGCTTGGCGCATCCACGCCGCGCGCGATCAGATCCGCAAGCACATCGAGCGGCTGACGAAAGATCCGACGCCCCTGCCAGTGCCGGCACGTCGGGCGCATGCAGCGGACGATCTGCGCGGAATCCTCGCCGCGCTCGGCGGTGGCGCACCGGTGCCCGAGGCGCTGTAGGAAGAAACGCCCGCCTCCCTTCAGTCGCCCACGATCGCGCCGTACCGGGCGACAGGAGCGTATCGAGATGGCCGCGACCACTGTTCTCGTAACCGATGACGACGACTACGTGCGGCGTGCTGTGGCGCGGTTGCTTCGCCATCACGGCTATCACGTGGTGTGCGCGTCGTCGGGTGCGCAGGCGCTTGAGCTTGCTGCGGTCGCTCCACCGGCGCTCGTGCTGCTCGACGTGATGATGCCGGAGATGGATGGCTTCGCGGTCGCGCAGGCCTTGCGCCAACAGCATCGCCAAGCCTGTCCGCCGATCGCGATCATGAGCGCGGGACCGCCGTGCGAGGCACAACGCCTCGCTGTCGGTGCCGCGGGCTTCCTGCGCAAGCCCTTCTCATCCGACGCATTGCTGACGCTGATCGAGCGCGCGCTGCACAGTGGCCCACCGGTTGCACAAGGCGCGGCGATGGACACAGCGCAACTCAGCTGATCTGAGCTACCGCGAAGGCGCGCCCACAGCTACAACGCGTCGCGCCATCGTCGGACGCACGCCGTGAGCCCATCGCCAGACACTCGCCAACCCACACGCGCGTCGCGCCTCGATGACCTGCGCGTCGTCGGGAGCAGCGGCAGCAACAAAGTGATGGCCGGCGAGCTGTCACGCCTGTCGCGACGTGCGCTGCCGGGATTCCGTCTCGCCACGCCGGACAAGATGGGCACGGGCGCCCTGATCTATCCGTTCTCGCCAGCGCTCGCGCGCGTCGTGGTGACCTATCAGCGCACTTGTGCACGCGCCTTCTGGGACGTGGTGGCGAGCCGCGCCGAGCGCCTTGAGCCGCTCTACGACGACGTGCTCGCGGTGCTGAGTCGAGACGATGATCTCCGAGCATGGGTGTGGGACGGCGCGCGCATCAGTGTCGAGGCACACGACGTGCGCAGCTTCGCCGCGGGCGAACGGCAAGTGGTGGGCACGATCAAGAATGCGTGGATCGACGCGGCCGCACGACAAGAGATGCGCCTGCACGTGGATGCGCAGGAGCCGGATGTGGTGATCGCCGTGCGCAGCGATGACGGCACCACGCGCGTGTCGATCGATCTCGCCGGACGCGCGATGAACCAACGCGGCTATCGTCGTCCGCAGGCGCTTGCGCCGCTGCGCGAAGACACCGCAGCCACGCTCCTGATGCTTTCGCGTTTCGATGCGCGGAGTGAGCTGCTGGTCGATCCGATGGCGGGCTCCGGCACGATCGCGATCGAAGCTGCGTGCATGGCCGACGCCCGACCGATCTGGGTTCCACCGCGTGGACCGATCGCCGCACGACTGCCCGCGCTGCGCGATGCGTTCGCCGCGCCCAACCCACCCCTGTTCGCTGACACGCGCGCCCAGGTGGTTGCCAACGACGTGGATGCCGCCGCGATCGACCTGCTGCGGCAGAGCATGGTGGCAACCCAAAGCACCGCAGCCATCACCACGCGGGTGGGTGACTTCCGTGACCTCAGCCCGGACCTGCTGACGCGGATCGCGCGTGAGCGCGGCACGCCGCTGGAGCGTTTGCTGATCGTGAGCAACCCGCCCTACGGCGAGCGCCTGGATGACCCGAATCTGATCGGTCTGTACCGCGATTTAGGACGTTGGTGTCGACAGTTTCGCGGTCACCGGGCAGGGTTTCTGGTGGCCAACCCGGATTTCGAGCGCGCGTTCGGACTCGCGCCTCGCATCAAAAAACCTATGCGAAACGGCCCGTTACGAGGCTACTACTTCCTGTACGATCTGTGAGGGCCGCGCGCGGCGTTGTCATTCGCGGCCGCGCTCCGTGATCACCGGCGCTGAACCTGATCACGGACTTACATCTCACCGCACGTGTGCTAGCGTTGCACAGTTCCCACCTGGGGACAGATGACGCTCGACGCAGCGTCCCAAGCGAGGAACGGGGCTTTCTCGTGCGGCTGGAGGTCGAACATGGATGATCGCAAACGTCACGACTCGCTGGCACCCAAGGGCGCGTTTGGTGTTGAGACCGCCGCGCAATCCGAACGCGCTGCCGCCAAGACCGCAGAGTTGATCGCGCGTCAGGTAGATCTCAGCTTCGCCGAGCCGTTCACCGACGACGAGCCAGAGATCTCCGTGGCGCTCGAGGGCGATGATGACGAGGCCCCGCGTTCGAGCGCGGAGCTTTGCGCCGATGCGTTGATTCCGAGCGCGGCCGATCGCGTGTCTGTCGAAGACGCCATGCGCGCGTTGATCGACATGCGCTTGGAACGGACGCGTCCGTCAGATGAATTCGGCACGTTCGAGCTGCAAAGTGAGCCAGCCCCAGCTGCGTTGGTCTCACCCGCGCGCCCGGCAACGCAACCGATGAACAGCCTTGCGCCGATCGAGCTCGCACCCACGGTGCCAGCGAAGCAGCCGACGGAGAAGAAGCGCAGCCCGTTCCCGATCCTGGCGGCAGCGGCCATCGCGCTGCTGGGAGTCGGCGTGGTTCGACGTTTGGACCGTGCGCCCGAAACGCCGGCACAACCGCAGGCTGCATCCTCCGCGTCCGTCGCGGCACCGGAAGAAGTGATCACCGCAGCAGCCACACCAGAAGTTGAAGCGGAGCCCACCACGGTCGACGAACAAGCGGCGGAGCCCGCCGCGGAGTTCCAAGCCACCGGTGTGAGCGAATCTGACGACGCGATCCTCACGCTTGGCACGCCGACCATCGTCAACGTCGAAGCACCGGTTCGCGAGAAGATCAAAGTCAGCCGGACCTCGGTTGTCGCCAAGGAAGGTGGGCGGCAGCAAGAGACGGTTGGGGTGGCGCGCGTTGCAGCGAAGAGGGAAGCCGCACCACTGCCAGAAGCGCCGTCGCGCGAAGCGATCGTCGCTGGGTTCAATTCGGTGCGCGACGAAGTCGTGGCGTGCGCCAGTGGTGGCGGCGGTGTGGCACCGATCGAAGCCACGATCGTCAGCGACGGCCGCATCACCCACGCCACCGTCGGCGGCTACTACCAGGGCACGCCACAGGGCTCGTGCATCGCGCGCGCGCTCCGCAAAGCGCGATTCGCGCCGTTCGGTCGCGAGAGCATCAAGGTCGCCTTCCCGTTCACACTGTGATCGTGGAGTAGCGGCGCGGCGAAGACACGCACGCTACAGACGCGACCAAACCCGGCGACAGCTCACGCGCAGATCGTGGGCGAACTCGGCCACAGCCAACGCCGCGTCGAACATGGGCTCGACCGATCGATCGACCAATGTCGATAGATCGGACACCAGCGAGCGCCACTGTAAGCGGCTGCCCTGAAAGCGCGTCTGTGCAACCCGATTGGCGCGACGCAGCTGTGTGAGCAGCTCCCGGCGCGAGAGCGCGAGCCACTGTGCTTCTTGCCCAATCACGTCGATCACATCGCTCATGGTCTTGTCCTTGGGGTCTTGGATGAACGCGAACAAGGTCTTCGTCATGGGGTCTCCTGTTGCATCGTGGTCATCGCCGCCGCGACGTGCGGCAACACGTACCGAGTGAAATCTATTCGTGCGTCGTAGTGCGAGAACAAGCCGCCGAGCGTGGTGAACACGCGCGCGAGCAAAATGAACTCTGGCGGGAGCTTGAGCACCGGATCGTTCTGCAGCGCTGAGAGCAGGCGCGCGAAGATCACCGACGTGGGCTCGCGCGCTTGGGCTTGATCCGGCGTCCGCTGGAGCTCCTTCAGCAAGGCATCGGCGAACAGGTGCAACGTCTTGGTGTCGCCGCTCTCCGTGACGAAGCCGATCTCACGGAAGAGCTCGTCCATGCGCGAGCGCGCCCCACACAAGAACGCCGCAAGCAAGCTCAAGTAGCGTGCGCGCGTGTCCGGCGACAAGGTTTGACTACAGCCGTAGTCGAGGACCACCACCCGCTCGTCGTCGGTCACAAGCAGGTTTCCCGGATGCGGGTCAGCCTGGAACACTCCGCCTGACAACACTTGCTTCGCGTACGCGCTGACCAGCTTGCCGAGGATCGCGTCGATCTGTTGCTGCGCGGTGCGATCGCCCGCTTCACGCGCTTGCAGGAGCGCATCCAAGACCACCGTGATCTTGCGCCCTTCAATGAACGTCGCGGTCAGCACGCGGTTTGTGCAAAGCGCCTCGATTGGGTGAGGCACCACGACCGAGGGATCGTCCACGAACAACGCCGCGACCTGCGTCATCACGGCCGCTTCCGTACGGTAGTCGAGCTCGGCGCGAATCGCGGTGGAGAGCTCGCGCACGATGGTGTCGTAATCGGTGCGCGGCAACGATGGCGAGAGCGCACGGATGAACCAGTCGAGCAAGCGCAGGTCCACGTCCACCAACGCGGCGATGTTCGGGCGCTGCACCTTCACCGCCACCACCACGCCTTCGATCGTGCGCGCACGATGCACCTGACCAATGCTCGCGGCGGCGATCGGCTCCGGGTCAAACCAAGCAAACAACGTGGACAGTGGCGCCTGCAGCTCCTGCTCCAACACGCGCTGCACAATCGAAAACGGCAAGCTCGGTGCGGCGTCTTGCAACACAGACAGCTCGCGGATCCACACCGCCGGCAGGATGTCTGCGCGCGCCGACATGAGCTGCCCGACCTTCAGAAACGCGCCACCGTTCTTGAGGCTCGTGCGCACGAAGCGACGCGCATTGCGGCGATGCAGGCGTGCGAGGTGATAGGCCGCGCTGCGCCGCGACGAGAAGGCGGCACGCGTCTGGTGGAAGCGGTAGCTGGCGACAATCTTCGTCAGCGTGGTTCCGCACTCACGGATGCGCGTGACGCGGTCGAACGGATCGGTCCAGCTTTCGCCGACGGGCTCACCGCCATCATCGCGGACACAGACGCGGCGCGCGCTCTGGGCCACGGCACGCGCTTCCCATGCCGTGGTCTCGACCGCGCGAAGAATCCGATCGACCAGCTTGAGCCACGCGATCGCGTCAAAACCAACGCCAACCTGCCCGCCACCCACCGCCGCTGCACCCATCGTCCACCTCGTCATCGTTTGTAATACGCGATGACGTATGACAGAGGGCGTCGGTGGTCGCAAGCGTTTGTATTACAAAATTTTCAAAGCTGGTCAGCACAGCTGGCACAGAGCCAGGCCCGGGGTTGGCTCGGGTCGTCGCTCATGCCCACGAAGGCCTCTTCGCCCTTGGCAACCAAGACGGCGCATCTCGAACACTGCTCGGCGCGGTTCAACACCACGGGATTCCACGCAAATATGTGGGCCAACGGATCGACCGTCGGCGCATCCGTGAGCTCCGTGTCCTCGCCTTCTGCCTTTGCTTTGTCGGGATCGATCTCGGGCGCGCCACGGAGATTGCGTGCATTGGCCGCGAGCTTCTGCGCGTCGCGCCGCAACTGATTCGCCAAGCCAACGGAATCGTTGACGATGTTGTCCACCTCGACGACCACGTTGTCGACCAGGTGAAACGTGTCTTCGAGGATGTTGCGAATCAGGTGGGAGACGGACAGGCGCTGCTTGCGCGCCTCTTCTTTCAACGTCGATTCCAGCACGCTGGGCACGCGGGTTTGGATCAGGCGGTCCTTGCGGCGGGAGCTTCGCTCAGATTCGGAGTCAGACATGTGATGACACCCTCTTACGACCGCATCGGCCCGAGAGCAATCCTGACGACCTCTGGGCATGCAGCGTCGCGAGTCGGATCATTCAGGCCCCAGGCAGTCACCAACCGGGTGGGACCAGCAGCTCGGCGTCGACCAGCAGTTGCGCCGCCAAGCCACGACCCACGTTCTCCCAACCGGGCGGCACAAGCAGCTCCGGCCAGCCCATCACGAGCTGGGGCCAAGTGCCCGCAGTGCGCATGGCCAATGCCGCGCTCCACTCACTGGGGATCAGCAACTCGTCGGCGCTCAAGGTCATTTGCTCCCACCACCGGCCGGTGGATGTGCCGGCGCGTCGCGGTAGGTGGAGTTGGATGCTCGGCTGTGTGCCTGCTGCGGTCGCGCTGACCACGTGGGTGCGCGACTCTCCCCCCCGCGCAGCCAGCGTCGACGGCGCACGTCCATGGCTCGGCGTGGGATGGCGATAGGGATTGATCGTGACGCCTGTGTCGGGCAGCGGCGTAGAAGGCGGCGCGTTCGGAACGATCGACGGCGGAGGCTGCGGAGCCGCGGCGCCGATCGCAGCGGTCGGGCCAAACACCGGGCGCGGCGGAGCTTGGCGTTCCACGGTTGCGAGGCGATGACCGATCTCACGCATGCGCGGCAACTCCGGCCGGCTCTGCACGTAGGCATGCAACGTCTGCAGCGCCGCTTGGGTTTGCTCGGCGGTCGCCTGAGCGCCTTGTCGTTGCAGTGTCAGCGCACGATCGAACTCGCGGGCGGCCGCGTCGTGCTCACCGGCTTGCGCAAGCGACCGCGCCAGCTCGAACTGCAGCTCGGTGACCTGCTGCACCGTGGTTGATGGAGGCGTCTGAGCCTGCGCCACGCCGACGCACATCCACAACAGCATCGCCAGGACCAGGAGCTTGCTGGCACGCACCATATCCCCGAAGCTTGCCTCAGGCATTGTCGCCTGCAACGGGACGCACCGCGATCGACGCGTCCCCCCAAAGAAAGTCATGCGCGAAGAACCCTTTGCCCTCGACGTTGGCCGCAACAATCGCCTCCACGCGTACCGCTGGTCCTCGGAGCACGCAAGCACGCCGCGGGCAGCTGTGCAGATCGTGCACGGCATGGCTGAGCACAGCGCACGGTACGCACACGTAGCCCAAGCGCTGGTCGATGCGGGTTACGTGGTCTACGCGGCAGATCATCGCGGCCACGGCAAGAGCGCGCAGGCCGACGCCGACCTCGGGTACTTCGCCGATCACGACGGTTGGCAGGCGGTGGTCGAGGACTTGTTTGCGATGAATCAACACATCGCACGCGAACAACCCAACCTCCCGCGCTTGATGATCGCGCACTCGATGGGCTCGATGCTGGCGCGCGATTTTCTCACCGTTCACGGCGACGCGGTCCAAGCGGTGGTGTTGTCGGGCACAAGCGCACCGGCTGGCGTGCTGGCAAAGGTCGGCGCGCTCATCGCACGCGGTGAACGCTATCGCCTTGGCGCACGCGGCCGCAGCAAGCTGCTCGAAGCGATGTCGACCGGTGACTACAACCGTCAGTTCGCGCCCAATCGCACCGACCACGATTGGTTGTCGCGCGACAACGCACAGGTCGACCTCTACGTTCAAGATCCTCGCTGCGGCTTCGACTTCACGGTGCAAGGCTGGATCGACGTGCTGCACGGCGTCGCGCGGATCGAGGACCCGAGGTTGATCGCACGCATCCCGCACCAGCTGCCGATCCTGATCGCCTCCGGTGATCGCGATCCTCTCGGAAAGAACGGACGCGGGATCGAAAAGCTCGCCGCATTGTTCCGCAGCGCCGGACTGCAGCGCGTCGAGGTGAAGCTGTACGCCGGTGCGCGGCACGAGATCTTCAACGAGCTGAACCGCGCCGAAGTGATCGCCGACATCGTTCAGTGGCTCAACGCGCAGGTCGCGACCGTCGCTGTCGCCAAGGTCGTGCAAGCCGCTTCCGCCTAGTCATCGCGCAGCCGGGCAGCGAGCCCCAGGTCGGACGCGCGACTAGGTCATCCCCATCATCTTGCGCGCGGCGTCACGCACTGCATTCGGGTACGCGGTCTGCTTCTCCACCAACTTGAGCTCCGGCCGCGGCGTGACACGCAGCACCTTCAGGATGCCTTCCGGGGTGAGCTTCGGGTTGCTCAAGAGCGCGCGCCGCACGAGACCGTTTTGCAGCCAGCCTCCGTTGTCGACGATCTGCTCGATCAGCGGCCGCGGTACCGTGCCCTTCTTTGCGATGCGCGCGACCTCGACCACGGTGATGCGCGGGTTGCCGAGCAACGCTTCCCACAGTGGCTTGCCGACGTGACGCTCCAAGGCGACGCGATCGTTCAGCTCGCCCTGACGCGCAATCTTGAGTTGCTCGGACAACGGCATCGCGCGCAGTTGCTCGTGGCGGTTGGCGATGCGGCCCGGCATCTGTGACGGACGCAACGGTCCGCTGACGAAGCGTGCCAGCTCCTCCAGGTCGAGGCCGACGAGCTGGATGCCGACGCCGCACAACTGGGCGTCGTCGCGCACCATGACGATCTCTCCGGCGAGCGACAGCTCCATCTCCGATTCGGGATGCACCAGAACAAGCTCACACGGGCTCAGCGCCTCGAAGCCGCGCGCGCCCAACACAAACGCACGCCCGTGCTTGAGATTCGCCTCGTGTTCCTGACGCAGCGCGTCCACGGTCGCAAAGCGCAGGGTGAGCTGAGCCTCTTCCATGCGCGCTCAAGCGTAGCCGGGTTAGAGTCCGCGCAACATGCCCGGTTGTTGCCTTGGTGCCGCCCTCTTGTTCGTGAGCCCACGCGTCGTGCTCGTCCTTGCGTGGTTCTTCACAAACTGGTTTCGCGCATTCGACTCCACGTTGGTCGCAGCTGCCGGTGTGCTGTTCATGCCGTGGACGACGCTGGCCTGGATGTACACGCACTTCAGTCACGGCGGTGACGTCAGCGGCGGCTACATCGTGTTGTTCATCATCGCGGTTGCGGCAGACCTCGGGACTTACGGCGCACCCACGCGCCGCAAGAAAGACTGATCCCGACAGAGCCCGTACGAGCGAGCCGCACGCCGCGCATTCCTGCCCCAGCGTTAAAAAAGAAGCAGCCCGGCGCGATTGGGGGGGTGCGCCGAGCTGCTCGCAACTCGAAGCGTCGGGGGGAGACGCTGTGCCGAGATGCGCGTTGTGCAGGTTGCTTTAGCGAATGCCGTGCCAAGCTGCGAACGCGGAGATTGCTCGGCTTTTTCTGGCGACCCTCGGCGCACATCGTGCGGAAGTGAAAACCGCAGGTTTCAGATCCGAAGGCGCCTCACTGCAATCGCATTCGCGCTCTCGTCCCCGATCTGGGTATGCTGTGCGCGATGATTCGTGGGTTGGTTCTTCTCGCGCTGTTTGGCGGCGGCGCGTGGGCCTGCAGCGTTGAACGAACACCGGACGCGACTTGCACCCAGGAGGGCGCGTCGGTGGCGTGCAGCTGCGGCGCGATGCTTGGGGCACAACGCTGCGCGGCTGGCGCGTGGAGCAGCTGCGTCTGCACCGGTGGCGTATCGGGCAGCGGCGGCGTTGGCGGCAGCGCAGGCTCTGGTGGCATCAGCGGCGTCGGCGGCAGCGCGGGATCGAGCGGTGTCGGTGGCACCGGCGGCACAGCAGGTCTCGGCGG
>JACZCZ010094282.1_pt1 | contig 15204 bp, 13 predicted proteins | sample 8641811 | NCBI WGS metagenome assembly JACZCZ01 (sample SAMN15324610, study PRJNA640507) | soil metagenome | isolation source: intercropping peanut in the first line | place: China: Luxin town, Laibin City, Guangxi Province | collected 2019-07-25 | depth 10cm m | reverse complement strand
TTGTCGTCCAGGTCGCGCGCGAGGGCGGAAGGGGTGTTGAACGCCGCCGCGCTTCCCGTCCCGTCCGCGAAGCCCTCGATGCCGCCCGCCAGCGTGCTGACCATGCCGTCGGGCGCGATGCGGCGGATGCGGTTGTTGTCACCCGCGTCGGCCACGTACCGCGTGCCATCCTCCATGACGACGATGCCCCACGGGTCATCGAAACGCGCCTGCGTCCCCGCACCATCGCGCGCCCCGCGAATGCCATCGCCCGCCGCGAGCGTCCGCTCCGCCGACCATGCGAATGGCGTCAACGGTGGACCCGCATCAGGCACCGGTACCGGGAATCGGGGGGTGAACAGGAAGGTGGCGGCGATTGCAGTGGTCGTCAGCACCACGACCACCCACATCCATGCGGTACGGCTCATTGCGTCGATGCGGCGAAGAAGGTCGCCGCACGATAGTCACTCGCTGCCGGGAAAGGAAGCGCGTCCAGGGTGCGCTGCGTGCGCACCCCGATTTTCCTTCAGGGCTGTCCCGTCGCGGTCACGCGGCAGGGCACCAGGAACGTGACCGTTGCACCGGACGGGAGCGTGGGGATCGCCACGCCGCTGCTCACCAAACCGGTCAGCGCGCCGGCGCCCGGGCATTGCGCACCGCCGCCGGCACTGCAGGTGATCGGGTTGCCCGCCGGCGGGCAGGTCAGCCCCGTGCCGGGCGTGTCGGCGACGATGGCGCCATCGGCGGATTCCGGACCCGTGTTCGTCACCAGCACGGTGAACATGCGCAGGTCGCCGGACACGGCGGATCCCGCGCCCGTCGTCTTGCTGATCGACAGATCCACCAGGCGCGCGGTGTTGGTGATGGTGCAGACGATGTCCAGGCCCGTGTGCGCGGCCGTCAGCGTCAGCGTGCTGCCGCTGAGGTTGCCGCCCGTGCAGCTCCAGGCACTGGCGTTGTAGTTCCGCGCATTCGCCGCACCCAACGTCTCGCCCAAGGTGATGACGTTGCCGGCGGCGACCGCAACGGGCGTACCGGTGTCGGTTTCAGCGGCGGTGTTGGCCGTGGACGCCAGACTGGCAGCGTTGGTGCCACCGGTCGCCGACAGCGCGGCGGTGTCGTTGATGGCGGCGTTCACCCAGCGCTTGGCAAGCGCCAGCGTCGACTGCCGCGTGTTGGTCAGCGTGCACGTGAGCGTCTGGTTGGCGCGGTAGTTCGCGGTCGGAATCACCACCTGGCGGGTGGCGGCATTGACCGTGGCCGACACGGTGGCGCCGCCCTGGTCGATGCAGGTGGCGCCGGTCAGCACGTAGCCAGCCACCTGCGACTCGGTGAGCGTGATCGGGGCGGCGTGGTTGGTGATCGCGTAGGTGTTCGAGGCCACCGGCGTGCTCGCCGCCGTCGTGGTCAGGTTGAAGGTCTGCGCAAGCGCATCGCTGGCGGTGAACGCGACCGTCCCGGTGCCGCCGACGGTCTGCTTGCGCACCACCACCCTGGAGCCATCGAAGCTCCAGCGCATCTCCAGTTCGTCGCCGCCGGCCGGGCCGGTCAGGTCGATGCTGAAGGTCAGGCGGGTGACGCCGGTTCCGTTGAACTGCACCGAACCGCAGGCCGTGCCGCGCGCGACCGATGCATTGTTGCCGGTGCGGCATTCCGCATCGGCATCGCCCGAGAACGCACCCAGTTGGCGGAAGAACCGGTTCTGCGCCGGCTGCACGACGAACTGCGTGTTGCCGCTGAGGCGGGTCATCGTGACCGAGCCGCCCTGCGACGCGGAGTCCGTCAGCGTCCAGCGCGAGCTGTTGGGGTCGCTGTTGATCGCACCGCCCAGGCGGTCGATATGCAACACCGGGTTGTCGACCGGCTTGCTGAAGGTCGCCGTGTAGGTGCGGGTCCCGGTGTCGTGCAACAGCACCAGCGAGGCACCGTTGTTGACGGTGCCGCCGGAGGGGTCGGTCCACCAGCTGCTGTTGGTCGCGTTGAACGTGCCGTTGGCGTAGTTCTGGTTGGCGGTGCCGGTCCAGGTCACGGTGATGCCACTGACATTCGCCGTGGCGGAACTGGACCCGTTGGTCGTCCAGGTACCCGTCAGCAGCGCCAGCGCCGAGCCGGCGGCGAACACGCCCGCGACGACCAGTCCGGCCTGTCCGAGCAGGCGCGACAACCGGCGCCGCGACGGCTTGGCCATGCGGCGCATCGAGGTGACGGGAGGAGAGACACACGAAGCGCCCCGCAGGCGCAGACCCAAGACATTGCGCGACATCGACGAACAGATCCCCCAACGACCTTCCGGAAAGACAACGCCTTCCTGGCTGGCGCCCGCCGCGACGCCGCAGCACGCCGCGGACCGGTCGGGTACACCCCCTGTAGCGCCGTCTGGCCCCGATGACCCGACCTGCCGACGGCACTAATGTGATCCGTATCTTAGCTTACGGATGGGGATTGTGAGAATTCCGTCACATAACAAAGGCGCCCGCCCGGCCGACGGGCTCAGCCGGTGGTGACCGGCTTGAACGGTGAGTCCAGCACGACGGGGCGCTGCGGCGCTGCGTCCGCTTGCTCGCCCATCGCCGCCCTGCATTCGGGCGAACGCTGCCGGGCTTCGCGCTGCTCGCGCTCGTATTCCCGGGCACTGAGAGAGTCATCCATCGAGAAATTCACCGGAATCGCCATCCGCGTGGCGACCGCCGCGCCATCGATCTCTTCCGGCACATAGCGCAGCGTGGCCACCCAGGTGCGCAAGGCCTGCTCGAACCGACTCAATTGGCCCTCCCGTGCCTCGATGGTCTCGATGGAGGCACGGCCATCCGCATCGACCTGCACGACCACGCGGAAATCCCCCTCGTACCCACCCCTGGCGGCATTAGGCGGATAGCTTGGCGCCTGAGGGAAATATCGTCCATCGGCATAGCCCGGACCATTCCAGCCGTAGTCCAGCGCCAGGCGCATGTCGCCATTCTCCGCTGGCACGGCGCAGGCATCGACGAACACGGTGGTTGCGCCTGCACGAGGCTGCTTGCCCACCCGGGCCGGCTCGAAGCGCCATTGCGCCATGCGCTGCGCGATCGCATGGCGAATCACAGCGGGCAACTTCTGGTCGACATCCACCTGCCGCGGCACGCCCTCGGCGTCCAGCTGGACCCGTGCGTGGGCGCGGAAATGGATCGGCTTGGATGCCGGCTCTGCCGACGACGCGTTGAGGGCCACCAGCAGCAGCCCGATTCCCCACATCTTGCGCATGGCTTCGTCTCTCCCCAGGGACAGACGAAGCATAGCGCCATCGGGCTCAGCGCGCGGGCAGCGCGTCTTCCTTGTAGATCGCCACGTGCGGCACGCCATCGGCGCCGATCCAGCCGCGGTACATGCCCTCGGTGTTGAACGGGAAGGCGATCGTGCCGTCGGCGCCCAGCGCGATCGCGCCGCCGTCGCCACCCGCCTTCGGGATGTCGCGGTTGATCACGCCGTCCGCGGCACGCACCAGGCCTTCGCCGGACAGGCGCACGCGCGCGCAGACTTCGTGCGCGGCGGCGGCGCGGATGTAGTACTCGCCCCAGCCCGTACCGGAGAACGCGCAACGATCGTCGGCCCACGTGCCGGCGCCGATGATCGGCGAATCGCCCACGCGGCCGTAGCGCTTGTTGGTCATGCCGCCGGTGGACGTGCCCGCGGCCAGCAGGCCCTTCGCGTCCAGCGCCAGCGCGCCGACCGTGCCGAAGTAGGCCTTGCCCGGCAGTTCCCGCGGCGTGTGGCTCGCCTGCGCCTGCTTCTCTTCCTTCAGCGCATTCTGCAACTGCAGCCAGCGCTTCTCGGTACGGAAGTACGACGGATCGACCAGGGTGATGCCCTGCTCCTTGGCGAACGCCTCGGCGCCGCCGCCGACCATCATCACGTGGCGCGACTTGTCCATCACCGCGCGCGCCAGGGTGATCGGGTTCTTGACGCGATGCACGCCGGCGACCGCGCCGGCCTTGCCGGTGGCGCCATCCATGATCGAGGAATCGAGTTCGTTCTTGCCGTCGTGGGTGAACACCGCGCCGCGGCCCGCGTTGAACTGCGGCGCATCCTCGAGCACGGTGATGGCGGCGGTCACGGCCTCCAGCGCCGGCTTGCCCGCCTGCAGTTGCGCATGGCCCGCGCGCAATGCGGCTTCCAGCGCGGCACGCGCGGCGGCCTCCTCGGCCGGCGTCATGCCGGCGCGCTCGACGCCCGCGCCGCCATGGATCACCAGCACCGGCGCATCCACTGCCACCAGCACGCCGCTGCGCACGGCGTAACGACGCTCGGCGGCGGGCTTCTCGACGCGGCCACTGGGCAGGTGCAGCACGGAATCGACGCCGGCGATCACCGTATCGACGCGGTCGAGGTTCATCGCTTCGTCTTCCACCTGCTTCTGCGCGAAGCCCCCCTTGACCACCGTGGCACCGGCGCCCGGCGCCGTCGCATACACGCGCGCGCTGCCGTCGCCTTCCACCGCGACCGCGGCATCCTCGTCCACGCCCAGGCCCAGGATCGGGCGGCCCGCCATCGACTCGGCCTTGGCGACGAAGGCGATCAGGCGACCGAGGCGGTTACGTTCGCTGAAGTGCGTGTCGGTGAGCACGCCCTTGAGCAGCGCCAGCTGCAGGAAGCCGGTCTCGATGGTGTTGTCCGGGCCAAGCGGATCGGCCAGCGCGCGCGGGCTGATCTGGCTGCCGCCATCCATCGCGCCGTACAGATACTCGCCCTGCATGGCCAGGCCGGCGCTGGTGCCGCCCAGCGGCTTGCCCGCGCGCACGTGCGCATCGAGCGCCGCGCCCACTGGCGTGCCGCGCCAGTAGCGCACATAGCGCGACTGGTCGCCGCCGGCCAGGAAGATGCCATCGGCGTGCTTCAGGCTGCGCAGCACGGCAGGATCGCTCGCGCTTTCGCGGTCGCTGAAGACGTACGTTTCCACCGAGGCGATGCCGCCTACCTCGTTGAAGAATTCCTCGCCGATCTCGCCCGCCAGGGAAGCGCGCAGCACGACGATGTGGCCGTTGCCTGCCTTCTTCATGAACCAGCGCATGGCGTCGAAGTTGCGGTCCCCGCCGCCCATCAGCAGCAGGCCCGGTTCGACTTTGCCCGGTGTCCTGGCTGAAACATCGCCGAGCACGTAATGGGCGGGCTTGGCCGCGAACGCCGGCAGCGCCAGCACGAGCACCAGCAGGCCCAGCGCGCTGCGCCGCACTGCACCAAGGACAGACACCATGCCATTCACTCCACGTCGAAGGTGGCGGCAGAATGCCACGCACCGATGACTGGTGGAGACGAAGCGGCGGCGCGCTTCCCCCATGCCCGAGCGCCTGCGCTTGGGCTAGAGTGCGGGCATGCCCACCGAACTCGATGCATGGTTCGTCCACGAAGTGCTCGTCCATGAACGGGCGCTGGTGCTGTTCCTGCAACGCCACTGGCCGCATCGCGACGAATGGCACGACCTGCGCCAGGAGGTCTACGCGCGGGTGTACGAAGCTGCCGGACGCGTGCGTCCCGACGCGCCCAAGGCCTTCCTGTTCACCACCGCGCGCCACCTGATGACCGACCGCCTGCGCCGCAGCCGGGTGGTGTCGATCGAGCCGGTGGGTGATTTCGAGTCCTCGAACGTCTACCTGATCGACGAGGTGTCGCCCGAGCGCTGGGCCGGGACCCGCCAGGCGCTCAAGCGCCTGGTCGAGGCCCTGGACCGACTCCCCGACCGTTGCCGCGAAGTGGTGTGGCTGCGGCGCGTGGAGGAGTTGCCGCAGAAGGCGGTGGCCGCGCGCCTGGGCATCAGCGAGAAGACCGTGGAAAAACATCTGGCCAAGGGGATGCGCCTGCTCGCCGACCATCTGTATGGCGGCGACGAGGCGCATGTGCCTGGCGGGCGAAGGAATGCCCGCCTTGTCATGGACGAGGACGACGGACATGACCGACAGCAGACAGATTGAACAACTAGCGGCCGACTGGCTGGTCCGCCGCGACGCAGGAGACTGGACCGCGCACGACCAGCAGCAGCTGGAGGCGTGGCTGTCGGCGTCCGCGCGCCACAAGGTCGCCTTCCTTCGGCTTGAATCCGCGTGGTCCGAAGCCGGTCGCCTGCAAGCCTTTGCCGCGGGCCTGCCGGCCGGGGGCCCACCACCGCGTGCGGCGACCGATGTACCTGCACGGCCCGACCTGCGCGATCTCCGTTTCGCGCCACGCGACGTGGTCGCACGCCCCGGCCGCTGGCGGCACGGCATCGCCGCGACGTTGGCGGTGGTCGCCGTGGGCTCCGCCGCCTGGGGCGGCTGGCAGCTGACCGGGCGCCAGGAAGCGCATTACGTGAGCGCCGTCGGCCAGGTGCAGACGGTGACCCTGCCGGACGGCTCCACCGCCACGCTCAGCAGCGACAGCCAGCTCGACGTACGGATCAGTCGGCAGGAACGCAGCATCGCGCTGGCGCGTGGCGAAGCCTTCTTCGACGTGGCCCACGACACGCGGCGTCCCTTCGTCGTGGAAGCGCAGGGCCGGCGGGTTGCCGCCGTGGGCACGCGCTTCTCCGTGCGCCGCAACACCGACGAGCTGCGCGTCGTGGTGACCGAAGGCAAGGTGCGCCTGGACAGCGGCCCGGCCGCCGATGGCCGCGCCCAACCCGTCGCCCTGCTGCCGGCCGGCAGCGTGGCCACCGCCGGGCGCAACGGCGTGCTGGTGCGCTCGGTGCCGGTGGCCGACGCCGAGCGCTATCTCGAGTGGCGCGAGGGGTTCCTGACCTTCGACGACACCTCGCTGGCCGACGCGGCCGCCGAGTTCAACCGCTTCAACACGCGCAAGCTGGAGCTCGGGGACGCCGCGGTGGCCGACCTGCGCGTGGGCGGCAATTTCCGCTGGTCCAATGCCGACGGCTTCGTGCGCCTGCTCGAACAGGGGTTCCCGGTGCGCGCCGAGCGGCACGAGGACCGCATCGTGCTGTACGCGCGCTAGGCCGCCGCCCGGCTGACGAAGGTCACGGGGGGATTTGTCCGGTTCGTTCGTCCTGATGTCCAGAAGGTGCCATCCCGAGCACCCCGGGGAGAGTCGTCCATGCGGTATCCAATGCGAGTCCTGCTGTTGAGCATGGCCTGTAGCGCGGCCCTGGCTGCGCAGGCCCAGGCGGCCCCCGGCCGCATCGATCTGCCTGCGGGCGAACTGGCGACGGCGCTGAACACGCTGGCCAAGCAGTCCGGCACGCAATTGGTATATCGCGCCGACCAGATGAAGGGCCGCCGCACCACCGGCGTGCAGGGCGCGGCGAACACCGACCAGGCGCTGGAACGGCTGCTCAAGGGGAGCGGCTTCGAGGCCAAGCGCGATGCCTCCGGCGCAGTCCTGATCGTGCAAGCCGACGCCACGCCGCGTCGCGCACCGGCGCCGCGGCCCGCGCCTCAGGAGGCGCCTCCCGGGGGCGGCTCCGCACAGGCCGAAGAACCCGTAACCCAGCTGGAGACCCTGCAGGTCACCGGCTCGCGCATCCCGCGCGCGCAGATCGAAGGCCCTGCACCGATCACCGTCGTGACCGCCGAGCAGATCCAGTCCGCCGGCCTGACCACCGTCGCTGAAGTGCTGCGTTCGCTGAGCCAGAACAGCGGCAGCGTGCAGGGCCAGCAGAACACCACCAGCGCCCAGTCCACGCCCGGCGCGCAAGCCGTCGACCTGCGCGGCCTCGGCCCCAACCACACCCTGGTGCTGATCAACGGCCGCCGCATCGCCGACTTCCCGCTGCCGCTCAATGGCCGCAGCAACTTCACCGACATCGGCAACATCCCGCTGGGCATGATCGACCGCATCGAAGTGCTGACCGGCAGCGCGTCGGCGGTCTACGGCTCCGACGCCATGGCCGGCGTGATCAACTTCATCCTGAAGAAGTCCACCGACGGCACCATCATCGACTATCGCTACGGCGACACCGAACGGGGTGGCGGCGAGTCGCACAAGCTGACGCTGACCACCGGCTTCGAGCGCGATGCCTTCAGCGGCATCGTCGGCCTGGAACTGCTCGACAAGCGCCCGCTGTGGGGCTACGAGCGCAGCAACCAGGATTCCACCCTCGACGCGCCGACCTCGCGTCGCCGCCTGCCGCGCCTCACCGCGCAGCTCTACGACTGGGACGACGACGTCAACATCGCCCCCGCCGACGGGTGCGCCGCGATGGCAGGCCTGAACGACGGCACCACCGTGCTGGCGGAGGACCGCTTCGGCGAACCCTACTGCGGCAGTGAGCGCGCGATCGCGTACCGGACCATCCAGAACGAGCGCAAGGGCTTCAACGCCTACGGTTCGTTCGAGTACCGCTTCTCCGACAACCTGTCGTGGTTCGCCGATGTCCAGCTGGGCCGCCAGGACGTGAGACTGCTCACCGGCACCAATGGCAACGACGTGGTGAGCGATGTCATGGGCTGGGAGTTCCACGACCCGAACTCCACCGACAACAACGACAAGGTGTTCTACAACGCCGTCACCGGGCACTACGAAACGTGGTCGCGCCAGTTCACGCCCGAGGAAATGGGCGGCCTGCGCAACCGCATGAACAAGACCACCCAGAAGACGTTCGGGGTGACGACGGGACTGCAGGGCGCATTCGGCGACAACTGGAACTGGGAAGCCGCCTACAACCACTCGCAGTACAAGGCCGACGTGGGCATGCCCCGCATCCGCGCCGAGGCCGCCAACGAACTGTTCCTCGGTGAGCGCCAGGGTTACGACGCCGACGGCTACGCGATCTACAGCCCGGATCCGGCACGCTTGTTCACGCCGCTGACGCCGGCCGAATTCGCCACCATCGCGGCGATGTCCACCTTCCATCCGAAGGCCGACAACGACAACCTGAGCTTCACCCTCGACACGCCGGCGCTGTTCACGATGCCCGCCGGTGATGTCGGCTTCGCCGCCGCGATCGAGTACGGCCAGCAGTCGTACGAGATCAATCCCGATCCGCTCGCCCTGACCGCCGATGCCTACTACGGCCCGCGCTACGGCGACGGCAAGGGCGATCGCGACCGCTGGAGCGTGGCCGGCGAATTCCGCCTGCCGCTGCTGTCCTCGCTGCAGGCCAGCCTGGCCGGCCGCTACGACCGCTACGAGTACGGCAACAAGAACCCGGGCAAGTTCACCTACAGCGCGGGCCTTGAGTGGCGCCCGGTCGACACGCTGCTGGTGCGCAGCTCGTACGGCACCGGCTTCCGCGCGCCGGACATGCACTACCTGTTCGCCGGCGACGACTACTACCGCACGCTGTCGACCGACTACTACCAGTGCCGCACGGACGAGCCCGGCTTCACCGACGGCGAGTGCTACGACGACGGCACCTGGGACATCAACACGTTCGACGTGTACACCGGCAACATGAACCTGGACGTGGAGACCAGCAAGTCGTTCTCGGCCGGCTTCGTGTGGTCGCCGTTCGCCAACTTCGACCTGGCGGTGGACTACTACCGCATCCGCGTGTCGAACCAGGTGCAGGCCCAGAGCCGCGAGCAGCTGCGCATCGACGAAGCCAACTGCCGCCTCGGCGTCACCGACAGCGGTGCCACCGTGGACGTCAACTCGCCGACCTGCGTCGACGCACTCGCCCGCGTGATCCGCGACGCCGACGGCTACATCACCAGCGTCCGCTTCGCGCCGATCAACATCGCCAACGAGGAAACCTCCGGCGTCGACGTCACCGCGAACTACCGCCTGCAGACGGCGAGCGCGGGCGACTTCCGCTTCACCGGCAGCTACACCTGGACCGACAAGCACACGCGCCAGCAGTACCCGGGCGATCCGGAAGAAGACATGCTGGACGTCAGCTTCAGCGCCACCACGCTGCCGCGCCAGAAGGGCAACCTGGGCATCAGCTGGGATCGCAACGCATGGGGCGCCAGCGTGTTCGGCAACTACCTGGGCCGCGTCGCGAACTACGACAACGATGGGTGGACGAAGGCGAGCTGGCGCTTCAATGCCGGTGCGCGCTACGACGTGAACGACCACCTGCGCGTGTCGCTGACCGTCAACAACCTGCTCGACGACATGCCGCCGAAGGACGCGACCTGGGCGAACTATCCGTACTACGACACGTCCTGGTTCGACTCCACCGGCCGCAGCTACTTCCTGCAGGTCACCTGGAAGCTGGGCGGCGCGCCGCTGTAAGCGATCGCCGGCACGACGCTGCAAACGAAAACCCCGCCGTCAGGCGGGGTTTTTCATTGCACGGCCGAGCAGGTCGACTACACCGTCCCGCGATTCTTCCCCTGCCAGGGCTGGTACCAGGCGCGGATCGCCGCCATGTCGGTATCCATGTCGCCGGTCGGGTAGTACACGTCGCCGATGCCGACGACTTTGTCCGGGTAGTGGAAGTACGCCATCAGGATCGGTACCTGGGCCTGCTGCGCGATCTTCAGGAAGCCGCCCTTCCACTTGTCCACGCGCTTGCGGGTGCCTTCCGGGGTCAGCGCGAACCACATCCTCTCGGACTGGCGGATCATCCGCACCGCCTGTTCCACCGTGCCCTGCGGCGAGCTGCGGTCCACCGGCACCACGCCCAGCTTGCGCAGCAGCGGCGACAGCGGCCACCAGAACAGTTGCGCCTTGCCCAGCACGCGCACCTGGAAGCCCATCGCGATCTTCGCCGCCATGCCCCAGATACCGTCCCAGTTGGACGAATGCGGCGCCACGATCATCACCAGCTTCGGGATATCCGGCAGCGTGCCGACGATCTTCCAGCCGAACACGCGCAGGAAGGTGCGCCCCATCCAGCGGGTGAAGCGGTTCGGCGGCACCTGCGGCATGTTCGGCGGGATGCGCGGGACGATGTCGTGGCTCAAACGGTTACTCCCATTGGTTCTTCTGCGAACGGCCGCGCTTGACCTCGCTGCGCTCGCGCTTGGCGTCCAGCCGGCGCGCCTTGGCGGCGCGCGAGGGCTTGGTGGCGATGCGCTTCTTCGGCACCACCAGCGCGGCGGCGATCAGCGCGGCCAGGCGCTCGCGCGCATCCTGGCGGTTGCGGTCCTGCGTGCGGAAGCGCTGCGCGTCGATCACCAGCACGCCCTCGTCGGTGAGCCGGCGGTCGCGCTTGGCCAACAGGCGCTCGCGCAGTGCGTCGGGCAGCGACGGCGAGCCGGCCACGTCGAAGCGTAGCTCCACCGCCGTGGCGACCTTGTTGACGTTCTGCCCGCCCGCACCACTGGCGCGCACGAACCGTTCGACGAGTTCGTCGTCCGGTATCGCCAGCGTCGGCGTGATCTCGAGTGCGGTGCTCCCCATGCGCGGATTGTAGTCAGGATGCGGGTCCGTTCGCAGCGCGCTGGCGCCCGGATCGCCGTCGATTAACACCAGATTTACTCCCGCGCAGGCACCCTACGACCCCGTTCCATGCCGTCCACGCCGCATGTCCCAGCTTCCGTCGATCACGGCCCGCGCCTTGCTGCGCCTCCTGCTCACCCTCGCCCTCGCGGCGTCCGCACCGGCCTTCGCCGCCGAGCCCACCGACGCGGACATCGACCGCCTGCTCAAGGCCTCGCGCGCGGAAAGCCTGCTCGCTGGCGTGGTGCCGCAGATGGAGGCGGTGCAGCAGCAGGAGTTCGACAAGCATTTCGCCGGCCGGGAGATGACCGACGAGCAGAAGGCCGAGGTCGCCCGCATCCAGGCCAAGACACAGGAGATCGTCCGCACCGCGCTGTCGTGGGAAGAGATGCGCCCGGTGTACCTGGACGTCTACAAGAAAACCTACACGCGCGAAGACGTGCGCGCGATCACGAAGTTCTACGAAAGCGCCGCCGGCAAGCGGATGCTCGACAAGAACCCCGCGCTGATGCAGAACATCATGTCGGCCGTGCAGCAGAAGATGGTGCCGATGCTGGAAGCCCTGCAAGCGGAGATAAAGAACATCCCGGTCACGCCGCCTCCGCCGGTGTCTCCGCCGCAGAAGCGCCGCCGCACGCGCTGACGGCGGAAGAGCGTCAGAGCGCCAGCTGTTCCCGCGGCGGCAAACGCCAGTCGATGAGCGGGTGGCCACGCTGGGCCAGATACTGGTTGGTCGCGGAAAAATGCCCGCATCCCAGGAAGCCGCGATGCGCCGACAGCGGCGAAGGGTGCGGCGCGCGCAGCACGCGGTGGCGACGCGTGTCGATCACCTTGCCCTTGGCCTGCGCGTAGCTGCCCCACAGCAGGAACACCAGGCCTTCGCGTTCGCGCGCCAGCGTCTCGATGGCGTGGTCGGTGAAACCTTCCCAGCCTTTGCCCTGGTGGGCGCCGGCGCGGCCTTCCTCGACGGTCAGCACGGCATTGAGCAACAGCACGCCCTGTTGCGCCCACGGCATCAAGCAGCCGTGGCCCGGTGACGGGATACCGAGGTCGGCGTTGATTTCCTTGTAGATGTTCGCCAGCGACGGCGGCACCGGCACGCCCGGCAGCACGGAGAAGCACAGGCCATGCGCCTGGCCCGGGCCGTGGTAAGGGTCCTGGCCGAGGATGACGACTTTCACGGCGTCGAACGGCGTGGCGTCGAAGGCGGCGAAGATCTGCGGGCCCGGTGGATAGATGCGTGCGCCGGCGGCCTTGCGCTGGCGAAGGAACGCGGAAAGTTCGCGCATCTCCGGCCGCTGCAGCCAGTCACCGATGCGCGCCTTCCAGGAAGGTTCCAGCTTGGTGCGGTCTTCTTCGGTCATGCCGGACACGGCCTCAGACCAGCGCGCGCGATTCGTCCATGCGCGCCAGGCGCAGCTGGAACAACACCTTCGTCACCAGCAGCCGTTCCTCGATCGGCTTGAGCACCAGGTCGTTGGCGCCGGCCTGCAGCAGCTCGGCCTGGTTGTCGCGGTTGCTGTCGCCGGTCATCACGAGGATGGGCAAGCGACGCTTGCCATAGACGAAGTCCACGCGGATCCGCTGCACGATGTCGCGGCCGCTCAATTCGCCCTTCAGGATCACGTCGGTCAGCACCAGGTCGAACTTGTGCGTGGACAAACCCAGCGATTCGGCGGTGAGCAGGGCGAAGGCATCCTCGGCCTTAAGCACGTGCACCACCTTCAGCGATTGCCGTTCCAGCATGCGCCGGGTGGTCTCCGCCACCACGCGGCTGTCCTCGATGAAAAGGATGGTCGCGCCCGCCACCGGCTCGGGCTGCACGTAGCCACGGATGAACGTCGCCAAGGCTTCGTGGCCCAGCGATTTATCGAAGTAGTCGGTAACGAACTCGGTGAAGCGCCGCTCTTCCAGGTGCTGTTGCGCATCGCCGGATACCACGATCACCGGCACATAGGCCTGGCCCGCCGCTTCGCGCACGCTGCGCGCGATCTCCAGGCCATCGCCGTCGGGCAATGCCAGCGCGGTGGTGACCAGGTGCACCTCGCCCTGCTCCAGCGCGGCGCGCGCCTCGGCGATGCTGGAACAGCCGATGACCTGCACGCCGGGCACTTCGCGCCGCAGGACGTCCGCGATCAGCTTGCGCACCAGCTTGGAGCCGTCCACCACCATCACGCGGGGGGCGTCACTGATCAGGTGCCGGAGTTCCTGGGCCATGAAGGAGACGAGTCTCAGGTTTCTGTGGGTCGAGTCTGACGCAAGAAATGCCCGGTCACCAGCCATGCGCCCAACCAGCCGATGACCGTCGCGGCTGCGACGACGGCGATCGCACCCCTGGGGTCAAGCCCCGCCAGGGCGAACGCGCTGCCATAACTGCGCGCAAGCGTCCCCAGCGGTTCGCGCAGCGCCAGGGCCGCCAGCGAGAGCAAACCCAGCGCGAGCGCACCGGCCGCCAGGCCGTACCACGCTCCCAGATAGATGAAGGGGCGGCGGATGAAGCCATCGCTGGCGCCCAGCAACTGGAGCACGCCGATTTCCTCACGCCGCGACTGGATGTCCAGCCGCACGGTGTTGCCCACCACCAGCAACGCCCCCAGGCCGAACAACGCCGCCAATACCCAGGCGAGCCGACGGCCGAAGCCCATCCAGCCCGCGAGCCGGTCGCGCCAGGCCGCATCGTGCTGCAGCAGGTCGGTTTCAGGCAGCGCCTGCAAGGCGGCGACCAGGCGCGCGTCGTCGCCCTCCGGCACCACGATCAGCAAGCTCGGCAACGGATTGCCTTCCAGCGTGTCGAGGGAGGCGCCCAATCCACTGCGTTCGCGGAACTCCGCCATGCCCTGCTCGGGCGTGCGCAGCTCCACATCGGCCACGTCGTCGCGGCCGCGCAGTTCGAGCGCCAGCGCCTGCGCACGTGCGACCGGCGTGTCGGGCTTGAGGAACAGGTCGATTTCGCGCGATTGCTGCACGTCGCCGGCGAAGTGCCCGACATTCTGCAGCGCCAGCCACAGGCCCAGCGGCAGCGCCAGCGCGATCGCCATCACCCCGATCGTCAGCAACGTCGCCCACGGACGACGCGCCGCTCGGCCCAGGCTGGAGACGAAGCTGTAGAGATGCTGGTCCAGCCAGATGCCGATGCCGGAGCGCACCTGCGTCCGGGCGTTCTTCGCGTCGCTCATTCGGCCAGGTCCGCGGGAGAAATGTCGTCGGCCAGCTTGCCGTGGTCGAGGATCAGCACGCGCTTCTTCATGCGCTTGAGCAGCGCAAGATCATGGCTCACCACCAGCACGCTGGTGCCGCGCTCGGGCATCGACGCGAACAGCGACATGATTTCCGCCGCCAGCGTCGGATCGAGGTTGCCGGTGGGTTCGTCCGCCACCAGCAGGCGCGGCTCGGCGACGATCGCGCGGGCGATGCCCACGCGCTGCTGCTCGCCCGCCGACAGCTGCGTGGGCAGGGCGTTCTCGCGATGGCCCAGGCCGAGTCGCGCGAGCACCTCGCGCACGCGCTTGCCGATGTCGCCGCGACGGTCGCCGCGCAGGATCAGCGGCAGCGACACGTTTTCCATCACCGTGCGATCGGTCAGCAGGCGATGGTCCTGGTAGACCGCCCCCACCTCGCGCCGATGCAGCGGAATGCGGCCGCCGCGCACCTTGAGCAGGTTGCGTCCGCCGAACAGCACCGCGCCCCGCGAGGGGCGCTCGCTGAGATGGATCAGCTTCAACAAGGTGCTCTTGCCGGCGCCGGAATGACCGGTGACGAACAGCATCTCGCCCTCGGCCACCTCGAAGCTGACGTCGACCAGCGCCGGATGGCCGCCGGGATACTGTTTGCTGACGTTTTCGAATCGAAGGACGCTCATGTCCCTCGATTATGCCGGAGCGGTGGAGACGCTGGCGATGCCGCGCGGACAAAAAAGAAGCCGGGACATGCCCGGCT
>JACZCZ010143501.1_pt1 | contig 15213 bp, 15 predicted proteins | sample 8641811 | NCBI WGS metagenome assembly JACZCZ01 (sample SAMN15324610, study PRJNA640507) | soil metagenome | isolation source: intercropping peanut in the first line | place: China: Luxin town, Laibin City, Guangxi Province | collected 2019-07-25 | depth 10cm m | reverse complement strand
GGCGCGATGGACACCATGTACCAGCGCGGCAAGATCCAGGAAGAGTCGCTGTACTACGAGCACAAGAAGCACGACGGCAGCCTGCCGCTGGTGGGCGTGAACACCTTCCTGCCGCGCGAGCACGGCGGCGAGATCGCCACCGAGATCGAGCTGATCCGCTCGACCGAGGAAGAGAAGGGCCAGCAGATCGCCAACGTCCGCGCCTGGCAGGCCTCGCGCAACGCGCTGGCGCCGGAAGGCGAGACCGACCACAGCCATGCGGCGGCGCTCGAGGAACATGCCGAGCCCGAGGTCCACGACGGCCACGGCCTGGCCTACCTGCAACGCACCGCCCGCGAGCGCCGCAACGTGTTCGCCGCGCTGGTCGAAGCGGTCAAGACCCACAGCCTGGGACAGATCAGCCACGCCTTGTACGACGTGGGTGGCGAGTACCGGCGGAACATGTAAGCCGACGAAAAGAAAAACCCCGCCTCGGCGGGGTTTTTCTTTGGGCGCGGGGAGGGTGGTGGCGCTATGACGGATTGCGTTACATGACGGGGGAGCGTTATAGTCGGTGCGTGATCCGGGACTTCGCCGACAAGGAAGCCGAGAAAGTCTGGAACGGCACGCCCTCGCGGCGTCTGCCGGCCGACATGCAGGCTGTTGCCCGTCGCAAGTTGCGTATGCTGAACAACGCGGCCGCGCTGGAGGATCTGCGCATTCCACCTGCGAACCGGTTGGAGGCGTTGAAGGGCGACCGCAAGGGCCAGCACAGCATCCGGATCAATGATCAATGGCGCGTCTGCTTCCGCTGGAAGGGTGGCGACGCGCACGACGTGGAAATCGTCGATTACCACTGAGCTGTCATGAGAGGAGTTCTTCCGTGAAGACCCTGCCCAATATCCACCCCGGTGAAGTGTTGCTGGAAGAGTTCCTGTTGCCGATGGGCATCAGCCAGAACGCGCTGGCGCGTGCCGCGGATGTGCCACCGCGCCGTATCAACGAGATCGTGCTCGGAAAGCGCGGCGTCACCGCCGACACGGCGGTCAGGCTGGCGGTAGCGCTGGGTACGAGCGAGCGTTTCTGGCTGGGCTTGCAGGCGGACTACGATCTGGAAGAGGCGCACCGCTCGCTGGGCGCTGCGGTGTCCAGGATCGAGCGCATCGCGGCATGAGTCGTGCGGCGCACGCCGTCGCCTGAGTGTTCAGGACGAAACCCCGCCTCGGCGGGGTTTTTCTTTGCGCAGAACAACCGAAGCCTCCCTCTCCCTGCGCAGCGGGGAGAGGGTGCCGAAGGCGGGTGAGGGGCGAACGGAGTGGGGTGTGTTTCGGCGCCTGATGACGTGCCGCGCTCGGCCCCTCATCCGCCCTCCGGGCACCTTCTCCCCGCTGCGCGGGGCGAAGGAATTGCATCGGCGCGCGCTAGCGATACGCCCCCGGCCCGCGCCAGATCAGTTCGCCGCGGCGGTAGACGCGTTCGACGGTGACCACGTCGCGGGCGTCGCCGATGCCGGCCATGGCGGGGTCGTTCGGTTGCACCAGGCGGCAGCCGCCGGAGCCGCGGCGGGCGACGATCTCCAGGGGGCAGACCATGTATTCGCGGCGGCCGGGCAGGGGGAAGGAGAGTTCGGTCATGCCGCGGGCCTGCCATTCCTGCACGCGGATCTCGTTGCGCAGGTCGTAATAGATCTGGTGGCCGTCCACGTCCATGCTGGGGCTGGCGGCGTTGTCCTGGCCGCGGCCTTCGTTGCGGCCGCTGCCGGCGGTATAGCCGCGGTTCTCGGGGGCGGTGTTCTGGCTGAGCATGCCGGGCGGTTGGCCCCATTGGGAGGAGCGGCGCCAGGCGGGTTGGCTGGCCGGGGGTTGGGTCTGGGGGTTGGGCAGGGCCTGTTCGGAGGAGGTGGGCTGGGGGGCGGTCTCTTCTTTGGCCACGGGGTTCTCGGCCTCGGTCACGCGGGTGGCGTCGACGGGCGAGGTGACGGGGGTGGTCACCAGGGGTTTGAGCGGCTTGGGGCGTTCGCGCGGGGCCTGGACGCCGGTCGGCGGCACGGGCGGGCGCTGGTCGTCGCGGTCGGTCTCGCCCAGGAAGTCCACCTTCACCCGCGCGCCACCGCTGCTGCTGCCCTCGGGCGGGGCCAGTTCCAGCTGGGAGGAGTACAGCAGGGCCAGCACGAACAACACGTGCACCAACAGGCTCGCCAGGGCGCCGATCCGGCGCTCCCTCTGTTTGATGTAGACGTCTTCCCTGTCCAGCGGGCCGAGCAACGCCGCGCGCAAGCGGCCTGGGGCGTCGCTCATGTGGGGGTGAGGGCGGGGGTGGGGGAATTCATGGGGGAGGGGACTTGGGCACTAGCTCGAACACAAGGATGTGGTAAGGATGCCCAATGGGGAAACCCGTGCTTACAGTTTGCAGGGGGATAGATTCATGGGCAACACCATCTAACCGTAGTTAGCGCTCTGAACAAGGGTCTTCTTTAGGTTGCAGCGCCCAAGGGATGTCTTGATGACTGGTCGGTGTGATCGATTCTTGCGTCAGACTGTGATGAGTAATGGAGGAGTCTGGTGAAATCAATATATCTCGACAACTACCGCGGATTCAGAAACCAAGTTATTTCACTGCAGGATGTGAATTTCTGTGTGGGGGAGAACAGCACCGGCAAGACGTCGTTCCTTGCTGCTGTAAATCTGCTTGCTTCGACAAGGTTCTGGTTTGATCAGAGTTTTGAGGGTAACGAGGTCCAATTCAAGCATTTTGAAGACTTCGTTAGCGTTGCATCCAAGGATAAGCATGCCTTCCATCTGGGGGCGGTGGATACAGATGAGGTGAGTGCTGGGGGCTCAGATGCGTCTGGTGGCAAGTCGCTTGGACGCGCCTACTTGTTTAAGTACGTTGACAGTGATGGCGTGCCAAAGCTCGACAGCTTCACGACAAACTATCGAAACACAGCAATAACTGTGTACATGTCAGAGAATGCGATCAGATATCGCGCGACTGAGTTTGATCTAGAAATGGCGGCTTCGGTTGATCGGCATGGCGAACTTTTCTCAAGATGGTCGAAGATTCAAGATAATAGGGCGCTGCGGGGAACCCGGCAGGTAAAAGACGAAGGTGTCAGGAAGGGCTATGTGCCCCCGGTCTATACGATCTTCTCGATCGTGAAAGAGCTTTTCAGCAACACATCACCAGATGGGAAGCGACGTTTCCAAGTTCCGCCATTTCCTAAGCCGCTGCTTGCCGAAGAGTCTGCTTGGATAGCGCCAATTCGAGCGAAACCGCGAAGAACTTACGATGACCCAAGGTTGGATTTCTCGCCGGAGGGAAATCATATGCCTTATGTTCTGAAGAGGATGCTTGCGCCGGGGCGCTCGTCTCAGAAGTTCACAACTTTCTTGAGGAAGTTTGGGAAAGAAAGTGGATTGTTCAAAGAGGTCAAAGTTCACAAGTTTGGCGCGTCATCAACTTCGCCTTTTGAAATCGAGATCGTTTTGGATCAAGGTTCTCTAAACATAAGCAATGTTGGTTACGGAGTCGCGCAGGGGTTGCCGGTGATTGTTGAGGCCTTTGTGCGAGCCCCGGAAACCACGTTTGTGGTGCAGCAACCAGAGGTTCACTTGCATCCTAGAGCCCAGGCATCCATAGGCGAACTAATCTTCAATCTCGCTTTGAACGACAAAAAGAAGTTCATAGTGGAGACTCATAGTGATTTCATGATTGACCGTTTCAGGATCGCAAAAGCAGGAGGAAAGAAAGGCGCGCCGAGTTCACAGGTTCTCTTTTTTTCCAGAAAGGCAGGTGTCAACTGCGTAAGTCCGATCTTGGTTAAGGATGACGGGGAATTGTCCTCGGATCAGCCTGAGGAGTATCGGCAGTTCTTTCTCAACGAAAGTATTCGTGCGCTAGGTATATAACATGTGCATAGTGGTTGATATTTGTGTCCTTCATAGAGTTTTTTCTGAAGCTGATGATGTCGACTACGGTCCAGTGAAGAAGTGGCTTGTCAGTGGGCGTGGGCGCATGGTTTTCGGGGGGAAGAAGTACTCAGATGAGCTCAAGGCTGCAAAAAAGTACCTTGCAGTCGTGCTTGAGCTTAAGAAGGCTGGGAAGATCGTGATGCTTGATGGCGATGTGGTAGATCGCGAAGAGCAACGGGTCAGAGCTGTTGAGCCTGACTTGGATTTCGATGATCCACATATCATTGCGATCGTGGAGGCTTCTCGATGCCGGATTGTTTGTACGGCTGATGCGAGATCGGATCGTTTCCTTCGCGATCGCAAGTTCTATGTCAATGCCGCACGACCATCGATCTATCGATCCAGTGGGCATGCACACATGCTGAGGGATTCAAATATTGTTGGCGTTTGCGCGTGTTGACTTGTTGTGCGTCTTAGTTTTTGAATCCGACGGGTGGGCTCAAGCCCGCCCTACGTAGGGCGGCGCGGGTGAGGGTGGGGGATAGGGTGCGTAGGGTGGGCCTGGGCCCACCTGTGCGGGGTAGTTTTCTGGCCGCGATACGCGGTCTGCGGCAAGGGTGATTTCGCGATGACGCCGGCAAGCTGCCGGGATGTCGAACTATCGTCGCGTATCGGTGCCGGGCGGCACCTACCTTTTCAATGTGAACCTGCTGGAGCGTCGCCGCTGCCTGCTGGTAGAGCTCGTCCATCTGTTGCGCGATGCATTCCGTATGGCGAGATGGGCGGTTTCTTCCGACACGTGGGGTGTGTCTTCTCTCACTAACAGTGTCGCGACACCGAAAAACATCCAACGTTCCATCTCAGAGAGTGTTTCTTCTCTCACTAAGATCCAACGTTCCGCCTAAATCGGTGTTTCTTCTCACACTAAGATCCAACGTTCCATCTAAATGGGTGTTTCTTCTCACACTAAGATCCAACGTTCCATGTAAAACGGTGTTTCTTCTCACACTAACGGTGTCTCGACACCGAAAAACATCCAACGTTTCACCAAGAAGGTGCATCCGTCCGTGAAAAAAGGCGGTTCTACTCACGCTAAGGTCGACGCCAGAGGCCGACGCCTCGATGGCCGGCTGACTCAGGCGCCCGACACCCGCGCCTTGTTCCGCAGCGACAGGCAATAGCCCGCCGTCACCGCAATGCCTGCCAGGATCGCCAGCGAACCGCCGATCACGGCCACGTCCTTCGGCGCCGCGATCCAGAACCCCGCATAGACCAGGCCGCTGAGCGCCATCGACCAGCCGGCGACCCGTTGCGCCTGCCGCGCCCGCGCACTGGGCACGAACCGCTTCGGCATCTGATTGCCGAACCACGCCACCATCAGACCGATGGCGCCCATCACGATGCGGTCGACCATCTCGCTGTCGATGTAACCGCGCGACCGTGCGAACGTCGCGCACAGCGCCAGCACCACGATGCCGATGCCCCACGCCAGACTGGTCATGACTTCTCTGTTCATCGCGAAGACTCCTTCTTGGGCTTCGGCGCGGCACTGCCCGCACCGAAGGAGTGGACGAAGCCGAGCAGCGCGTCTTCCAGCACCGACAGCTTCAAGTGATAGATCACGGACTTGCCGACCTTTTCCGCATGCACCAGATCGGCCTCTTTGAGCACCGCGAAATGCGCCGACATCGTCGGCTTGGAGACATCGAACTGATCGCTCAGCTCGCCCGCGCTCATCGGCCCCTTGCGCAGCAACTGCAGCACCTGGCGACGGGTGGGATCGGAAAGGGCGCGGAAGACCTGACTCATGATGCGATAGTTAGCTAAACATCGAAATGTGTCAAGCGCCGCTGGTCGGCAGTGGATGAGGGCGGATCTACGCGCCCGAAACACGCGATGCGCTTGAGCGTGGCACCATGCGCGCCTTCCCTTGTTGTGAGATGACGCATGCTGCGTGCGCTGGTCCTGTCCCTTTGCCTGATGTCTCCCGTGGCCCTGGCCGCGGGGCCCGTGTTCGACGTGCACGTTCACCTGCGCGACGGCGAAACCTCCCTGCGGGAATACCGCGAAAGCGTCCGCGAAGCCGGCCTGGAACTGTCCGGCATGGGCGTGATGTGGTTCGGTGGCCCGCACCAGGCCAGGCAGGGCGAGCTGGCGGAGATCCGCGCCGGCAACGACACCGTGATCGCCCTGGCCGCGGCGCATCCCGACGTACTGCCCATCGCCACGGTGCACCCCTACGACGGCGATGCCGCCGTGGCGGAACTCGCCCGCGTGGCCGCCGCCGGCGTGAAGGTGCTGAAGATCCACGCCCACACGCAGGGTTTCGACGTTGCCGACCCGCGCGTGGAAGCCCTCGCGCGCAAGGCCGGCGAACTCGGCCTCACCGTGTTGATGGACAACGCCAACATCCTGCCCGGCGACAGCGAAAAACTGTTCAACCTGGTCGTGCGCGTGCCGAAGACGAAGTTCATCCTCGCCCACATCGGCGGCCTGAACTTCCGGTTCTGGAACATCCTCGCGCTGGCCCGCACCGCCGACGGCTTCGGCTTCGACAACCTCTACTTCGACATCTCCGCCACCGTCCTGGTCGTGGCCGATTCGCCCGTCGAGGAGGAGTTCCTCTGGACCCTGCGCAACGTCGGCCTCGACCACGTGCTGATCGGCTCGGACTACCCGCAGATCGACCTCGGCCGTACCGTCGAGGCATTCGAACGCCTCGACCTGACCGACGACGAGAAAGCGAAGATCCGCAGCGGCAATGCGATGAAACTGTTCGGCCGCTGATCCGCCCACCGCCAGGCCGTCGTAGGCTGGGTTGATAAACCCAGCGCTTTTGGCGTCTCGCGCTGCTGGGTTTGGCAACCCAGCCTACGGAGCCACCGGCGCCGTCGGATTCAACGGCGCCGGTCGTGCGCTGACGTGCGCTCAGCTATGCAGCGGTTCCAGACCGCCATCGCGTCCGGGACGATTCGGGTCCGGCGGCGGGGGCGGAGCGCTGACCGGGCACACGCGGACCAGCAGGTTGAACGCGGTCAGCGAGAAGTCGTGCATCTTGAATGGGGGCGAACGGCCGCGGTTGAACGCGTCCATGGCCGCGGCCATGTCGGCGCGCAACCGGTTGCCGATGTCCTGGGCGATGCGCGGGCCGATGTAGCCGTCGAAGAAGCCATTGCAGGCTTCCTCCAGCGCGGTGGCCACCGCGACGGTGCAGCCCACCGACACGATGCCGGCGAGCACCCCGAAGGACACCTTGGTCCGCGCGAAGCTGTAGCGGGCAACCACCGTGCCATCCACCGGCAAGACCTGGAACCCCAGGGTCACGTCGATCTCCGCATTGAAGAGCGCCGGCCCGTCCACCTTCAGCGGGATGTCGATGACGAAGCTGTTGATGCCGAAATCCACCCCGATCTCGCTGTCGCGCAGCGTGGCCTTCCCCGAGGACGGAAACGCGCGCCTGACCTCTTGCCGGATGTTCTCGGTGATCTCGTCGATCCGCTGCGGCAGCTCTTGGCACGCGCCGAAATCGATGCCCAGGGTCACCTGGCCCATCATCCGCACGGCCAGCGGCGTGCGCAGCGACAGCGTGTAGGTGGTCTCGTTGTACGGCCGCGCCGGCCGCGTGCCCTGCGCCGGCACGATCTGCTCGCCTTCGCCGAACAACACCGCTTCCACGTGCACACCCGGCAGGAAGGTGGTGGGCATGGTCACGTCCCACGCCAGCGTCGACCAGCCCCACGGCGTGCGTGGATTGGGTGACGCCGCGAAGTTCACCAGCACCGCCTCGTTGAGCAGTTGGATATGCCGGAAGCGTTCCGGATCGATCGGTGGCGGCAGCACTTCGCCATCGAGGGCGGGATCGCCTAGGCGATTGCCAAAAGTACCGCCGGGAAAACGGGGACGGTTGGCCATGATGCGACTCCTTCGGCGACATGCCGTGCATTCGGTCCAACGCCCCGCTTGCGGCGCGACGGCCAACCGTACGTCGTGCGCGCATGATGTTCACTTCGTCGTAACAGCGGCGAGATTGATCCCGATCAATGCGCTTCCGTACCAGGCCGCCCATGCTGGCGATACCTTCCGGAGGGCATCGCCATGAAAGCGAACGTAGGTGGTTTCGACAAATGGGCCCGCGTCATCGTCGGCGCGCTGCTGATCGGCTGGGCACTCACCGGCGGACCGGTGTGGGCATGGATCGGCGTGGTGCCGCTGGCGACGGGGCTGTTCAACTTCTGCCCGCTGTACGGCCTGCTGGGGGTCAACACCTGCAAGCGGTGAAGCGCGCACCTCGGCCACGCAGGCTGGGTCCGGCAACCCAGCCTGCGAACGCCGTTTCCCGGTGGCCTACAGCACCGGCCACCACATGAACGCGATCGCCGCCGCGCTGCCTGCTGCGGTGAGCAGCGCGAGCAGCCACAGCAGGGCGCCCATCGCGACCTTCACGCCGGCGTGGCGCGAACGCTCGGCGCCAAAATACAGCGTCAGCAACGCCAGCGGCAGCAGCCAGCTGCCGAAGCTGACCAGGAGGAAGGGCGCGCCGGTGTAATCGATCGTGATGCCCAGCGGCGTGAGCACCAGCCCGGCCAGCATGATGCCGATGCGCAGGAACCACACCCCGTTCACCAGCAGGTAGGCGCGCAACGCGTGGCGGCGATGGCTGGCGAGGTCCTTCGCCCGCGCACTGCGCCAGGCCAACAGCGCGAAGACCACGATCAGCAACCCGTTCAACGAAATGGACAGATTGCTGGCCGGCCCCAGCTGCGAGCCGCGCACCCAGACCAGCCAAAAGCCGGTGAGCGTGACCACCAGGGCGATCGACAGGAAGACGCGGCCGTTCCAGCGGTGCAGCGCGGGCCAGCGCCGGCGCAACGCGGGGATCAACTGCCATGCGCCGGCAAAGGTCACCAGCCCGGCCAGCAGCGCGTGGCCGACGAACTGCAGGTTGCCGATGGCATCGCCGGGCACATAGCCGGTGACGTGCGGCTTGGCGTTGAGGGGCGACAGATCGCCGCCGAGCACCGGTCCGCCGAAGAACAGCACGATGAACGCGACGAAGGCCCATTGCCCGAACGTGGCGGCGACGAACCAGGCGGTGGCGCCGGAAGAGAGGACGCGGGGTGGGGCGGGCAGGGAACGCGGGAGGGGCATGGTGGAGGCTCCGATGGGGACAGCGCGCACGATGCGCAGCGCCCGCCGGGGGCGTCTCGCCGATTCGGAATTCGGCCAGCCGGATCGCGCGTGGCGATTCGGCATGCGGCCGCGCGGCCATGACCGATGGCGCTTGGCCGGGCAGGGCGGGTGCCGCACCCTGTGCCGGGACCCGCGAGGACGACACCATGCAAGGCTGGCAGGCAGGCGCAACCGGAGTGGCCGTCGCGGTGGCGGTGGTGTCGTTGCTGGCGCTGCTGTGGCAGCGACCGAAGCGCGATATCGATGTGATCTTTGCCGTGGTCAGCGGCTCGATGGCGCTCTCGCTGATGTCGCCGTGGATGGACGGCGCGCCGACCTGGATGCGGTGGGCGGTCGCCATCGGCGGCAGCGCGACCTGCAATGGCTTCTGGCTGGTGTCGCGGGCGCTGTTCCGCGGCGAGGGCGGGGTGGGCCGGGTGCATGTGCTGGTCGCGGCCGGCGTGGCCCTGCTGATCGCCGGTTACCGCGGTGCGACGCTGGGCGCGCACGGCGCGGTGTCGCCGTGGGCCTCCGGCCTGGACAGCCTGCTGACGCTGGCCAGTTCCACCTTGCTGGTGCTGACCTTCCTGGAAGCATTGCGCGGCGGTTTCGCGTCGCTGCCGCACCCCGAGCGGCGGCTGCGCGTCGCCTTCCTGCTGCTGTTCGCCGGCTGCGTGCTGACCACCACGCTGATGGGCGCGCTGGCCGGCACCTGGCCGTGGCTCGCCTCGGTGCGCGGCGGGGTGATTCCGGTGTGCGCGATGGCGATGATCCTGTTCACCCATGCCGCGCTGTGGCAACGCCGCCGCCTGCCGATGGCCGCGGTGGACGTGGCACCGGAGACACGGGCGACGCCCGGCCCGCTCAGCGACGAGGACGCGCGCCTGGCGCGCGCTCTGCGGCGTCAACTCGACACGCTGCAGGTGTACCGCGAGCCGGAGCTGAAGGTGGCCGATCTCGCCCATCGCCTTGGCACCGCCGAACACAAACTCAGCCGCCTGCTCACGCAGGGATTGGGCGAGAAGAACTTCAACCAGATGATCAACCGTCACCGCATCGCCCATGCCTGTGCGCGCCTGGCGGATGCGGACGACGAGGCGACCATCCTCGACATCAGCGGCGACGCGGGCTTTGCGTCGCTGGGCCCGTTCAATCGCGCGTTCAAGGCCGCGATGGCGTGCACGCCGACGGCGTATCGCGCGGCGCATCGCGCGACCGCCCGCGCATTGGAATTGTCATAGCGGGACGCGTTGGCTGCGAGGCGCGGATGAGGCACGTTGCGCCTGCATTTCGCCTCACATTTCCAACTGCAATCGTGACTTGAAACGCGTCGTGATTGTGCGAATGCGCATGCTAGATTTCGCGCGGGAGATAAACGTTTCAGGGATTGAGGCATGGCCCCGCATCACTCGGTCGCAACGTCGACTGCCGCGCATCTTCGCGCTCATGGAATGCCATCGTGCTGATCACGGAGAGCATCGTCCGCTGGATGCACGCGCGTCGACGCGCGTGGTTTCCGCTGGTAGCGGGAACGCTCGGGCAGGCGTGGTGGATGCTGGTCGTGTTCGCCATCGCGCTCGGGTTGATCGGCTTTCCGTGGTATGGGCGGATGCTGATCTGGGGCGGCACGGTGGGCATGTTCATCGGCGCCGCGCAGGTGCATGGGTGGCGCTGGGGGCCCTGGTGGGCGTTGGCGTGGGGGCACCTGCTGTTCGTGTCGGGCGCCTATGTGCAGGCGCGCAACGACGAAGCGGGTACGTCGGCGGCAGGCCTGACCGGCTCGGATCTGTTCTACACGCTGGCGACGGCGATGTTCGCGTGGGGGCTGCTGGGCTTCATCCGCGATCGGCGCAGTGGCGTTATCCCGTGGCGCGGTGCGCTGGACGGCGCGGTGATCCTGCTCTGCGCCGGGCTGGTGGGGTGGTGGGTGTTCGTCCAGCCGACGCTGGACATGGCGCCGGCGTTTCCATCGCCGCAACGCTTCCGCATGCTGTACCCGGTGGCCGACCTCGTGCTGCTGGCGCTGGCCGCATGGCTCGCCAGCGCACCGGAAACCCGTTCGCCCTCGCTGACGTTGCTGGTGCTGGGGCTGGTCTTCTGGACGGCGGGCGATGCGCTGTACCACGCCATGAGTTTCGGCGTGGAGACACCGGTGGAGCCGTTGTTGCTGATGTGGCTGTTCTCCTACGTCAGCTGGGGTGCGGCGGCGCTGCATCCCTCGCGGCACCAGTTACTGGCGATCCGCGATGCCGCGCGCGTGCATGGCACCGCCGGGCGGCTGTCGCTGGTCGCGCTGGTCCTGCTCGCCACGCCGGTGAGCCTGCTCGCACCGGCGCGGCCCGATGCGCTGACCGCGACCCTGGCGGCCGTGTTGATCACCGGCGTGGCCGCACTCCTGTTGTGGTGGCGCCTGCGCGGACTGCGCGGCAGCGTGGAGCGCGAGCGTGACGCGCTTGCGCTGGTGGCCGACCGCGATCCGCTGACGGGCCTGCCCAACCAGCGGCGGATCGAGGAAGTGATCGCGCAGGCATTGGATGCCGGGGCACCGGTCGGCGTGCTGGTGATCGATGTCGACCGCTTCGGCGCCGTCAACGAGGCCTACGGACACCACGCGGGCGACGCGGTGCTGTGCGAACTCGCGACCCGATGGCAGGCCCTGTTGTCCGTCCGCGATGCCATTGCGCATCTCGGCGCCGACGCCTTCTGCGTGGTGATGCCGTCGGCTTTCGACGAGGCGCACGTGCTGGCGGTCGCGCGGCGGCTGCAGGACGCCTTGCACGCGCCGCTGCGGATAGAGGGGGAGGCACTCCGGGTGTCGGTGAGCATGGGCTTCTCGATCGGCCCGCACGACGGCCGCGACCCGTGGGGCCTGGTGCAGCAGGCGACCGTCGCCATGCAGGGCGCGCGCCAGCACCCGGGCAAGGTGCTGCGCTTCACCCCTTCGCTGCGGCGCGACGATCCACGCACGCTGCTGTTGCTCAACGACCTGCGCGATGCGATTCCGCAGGGGCAGTTGTGGTTGCAGTACCAGCCCAAGGTCAGGCTGCGCGACATGCGGGTGATCGGCGTGGAGGCGCTGCTGCGCTGGCAGCATCCGGTGAAGGGGCTGGTGCCGCCAGGCGAGTTCATTCCGTTGATCGAGCGCACCGACCTGATGGCCGACGTGACGCGGTACGTGCTGGAGCTCGCGCTCCGGCAATGCGCGGCGTGGCAGCGCGACGGCATGGGGCTGACCGTCGCGGTGAACCTGTCGATGTGCAGCCTGCTCGATGCCGCGCTGCCGGCCGACGTGGGCATGCAGCTCGCGCGGGCGAAGGTGTCGCCGCGCCGGCTGGCGCTGGAGATCACCGAGTCGGCGGCGATGTCGGATCCGCGGACCAGCCTGGACACGTTGCGGGCGCTGTCGGCCTCGGGCGTGCACCTGTCGATCGACGACTACGGCACCGGCCACAGCTCGCTGGCCTACCTGCAGGAGATGCCGGTGGAGGAGCTGAAGCTGGACAAGAGCTTCATCGGCAAGCTGGTGCGGCACGACGCGAGCGCCGCCATCGTCGGTTCGACGATCCGGCTGGCGCGCAAGCTGGGCATGTACGTGGTGGCCGAGGGCGTGGAAGACGCCGGCACCGCGGCGGCGCTGCGGCGCATGAACTGCTTCGCCGCGCAGGGCTACTGGTTCTCGCCGCCGGTGGACGCGGGCGCGTTGCCGGACGTGATCGCCGAGATCGAGCGGCGTCCCGCGCTGCAGCTCTCGTAGGCTGGGTTGAGAAACCCAGCGCTCTTCGTCAATCGAGCGCAACGACTGACCGGGCCATCGAATGCGTGTTGCATTCTTCTCGCGATCCTGAAGACCGCGCGATGCTGGGTTGATGGAGCCAACCCAGCCTACGAATATGCCACCGCGCGTTATGGCGGGCCGCTAACTGCTGTCGCCGCGTACCCGCTCCACGCGCTGGCGGTAGGCGCTGACGTTGTCGCCGTCGATGCCGCTGCGCTGGGTGCCGCGGATCTCGTCGATCTTGCGGTCCGAGCCGGTGACCGGCTTGGCGACGACATCCGTCTCGCGCTCGAACGCGTGCGACTTGTCGGTGTTGCGGTAATACCGGTACAGCGCCCAGTACAGCGCGCTGGCGCCCGCAGGGCCCAGCGCCAGCAGCCATAGACCGTTGTCGTCGCTCATGCGCCCGCCCAGATGATGGCGAGGGCGATGCCCTCGAGGAAGGTGCCCACCGTCAGCGCCGCCAGCAGCAGCTTCCAGTGCTGCACGGGCACGCTGCCCATCGTTTCGCCCGTGCGGCCGTTGACCGCGATGTAATGCAGCATGCCGCCGTTGCGGCCCGGCTGGTGGTACGAGTATAGCCACACCGGCAGGTACATCGACACCCAGCGCGTGCCGTGCACGTCCAGGCGCTCGCGTTCCCAGCGCACGCCGCGGTCGTAGCGGCGCACCGAATCCTCCACCTGCGACCGCGCGATCGACAGCAACTGGTCTTCCAGCCGCGGCCGCAACTGCTCCACGTCGGTATCGCGCTTCTCGGAGGTGAAGCCGGACAGGTAGGAGGCGTTCCACTTCACCGCGTTCTTGGTGTCGAACGGCAGGATGGTGTTGATGATGTTCTGCGTGTTGACGGCGGTGTCGAGGTTGCCGCGCTCGCGCGAGGATTCCAGCGGCAGGTCGTCGACGGTGAAGTCCACTTGGCGTTCGACTTGGTAGAGGTCGGCGTCGTAGTAGGTCTTCTTGTTCTTGTCGGTGCCGCGGGTGTAGCGGCGGATCAGGATCTCGCCCTTGCCCGACACCTCGGCGCTCGCGTTGCCGTCCACGATCATGTAGGGCAGGTACACGCCGACGACGTTCTCGGGCGTGAACTGGTCCTTGAATTCCTTCAGCGCGAACAGCCGGCGCTTGTCGACGAACTGGCGGATCCGTGCGACCGCATCGTCCTTCCTGATATGGAAGGGCAGCACCGCGTCGGGTACCGCACCGTTGGCGATCTGCTCGTTCACGCCGAACACGTGGCGGCACCAGTGGCAGCGCGCCGTCATCGCGTTCTCGGTGTTGACCGTGACCTCGGCGCCGCAGCCCGTGCACTTGAAGGTCATCAGTGCTGCGACATCGACATCGATGTCCTTCGCGCCGGAGGCGATGACGGTGCCGCGCAGATCGGCATGGCCCGTGCCGAAGCCGAAGGCTTCCTCGACGCGCGCGCCATCCCACTCGTTGCGGCAGTACAGGCAGACCAGCAGGTCGGTGCCGGGCTTGTGGCGGATGTCGGTGGCGCCGCACTTCGGGCAGCGGTTCTGCCCGTCGCGCAGTTCCGCCGACGCGGTGTCGATGGCGACCGGGTCGGGCGCCTGCAGCTCGTCGCGGATGGCGTCGGGCAGGGTGGCGGGATCGACCGGGAAGGTGCCGGGCAGCGGCGGCACGTCCTGCGGTGAGCCGGGCCCCACGGGTGGGGCCGGCGGCAACGGCGGGGGCGCCGGACGGTTCGGGTTGGACATGGGCGGTGCGCGGATTACAGGCCCAGTGCCTTCGCCTTCAGCGCGTCGTAATCGGCCTGGGTGATCAGGCCGAGGTCGAGCATCTGCTTGGCCTTCTGCAGCTTGGCGACCGGGTCTTCGGCGGCGGGCGCGGCCGGCGTGGCCGGCTGCTGCAGCGCGCCGAGGCCACCCACCATGCCCGAGGCCATGCCCACGCCGACCAGGCCAGCGGCCCCGCCGGTCTCGCCGGCGGACTGGATGCCCTGCGCGACGCTGGCCTGCAGGTTGGAATTGCCGCGCGACCCGGCCAGCGCATCGGCGCGCTGCACGGTCTTCAGCAGTTCACGGGTGTTGGCGTCGTACTCGATGGAGACGATGGCGGTCTTGACGATGGCCAGGCCGCGGTCGGATTTCCACTGGTAACCCTGTTCCACCGCCGCCGACAGGCTCTGCGCGAAGCCCAGCGAGTCCTGCTGGATCTTGGTGATGCGGTTGCCCTTGGACGGATCGTTCGTATAAAGGCTGAAAGCGGGCGCCAGCGAACCGACGACTTCGTTGAACAGCTGGCCGGCGGCCGCGTTGTCCAGGTCGGTGAAGTCGAACATCTTGCCCGGCTGCAGGTAGGCGGCCGGCACGAAGTTCTTCACGAACAGGATCGGGTCGACGATCTTCAGCGTGT
>JACZCZ010287712.1_pt1 | contig 15246 bp, 9 predicted proteins | sample 8641811 | NCBI WGS metagenome assembly JACZCZ01 (sample SAMN15324610, study PRJNA640507) | soil metagenome | isolation source: intercropping peanut in the first line | place: China: Luxin town, Laibin City, Guangxi Province | collected 2019-07-25 | depth 10cm m | reverse complement strand
GACGAGGACGACGACGATCTAGATGAGGACGATGATGATCTGGATGACGACGACGACCTCGATGACGAGGACGACGATGATGATCTGGATGACGACGATGATGACCTCGACGACGATGACGACGACGAGGAGGAAGAAGACGAGGACTGAGCTGCGGTCCGAACATCGCGCTCAGAGCACACGATGACGTTCCAAGAGTTGATCCTCGCGCTCCAGAAGTTTTGGGCGGATCGCGGCTGCCTGATTGGACAGCCGTACAATTCAGAGGTGGGCGCGGGGACGTTCAATCCCAATACCTACCTGCGGGCAATTGGGCCGGAGCCTTGGAACGTTGCGTACGTCGAACCGTCGCGTCGTCCCACCGACGGTCGCTACGGTGAGAACCCCAATCGTCTGCAGCAGTACTTCCAGTTTCAGGTGATCCTCAAGCCATCGCCGCTCGACATCCAGGATCTCTACTTGGAGTCATTGCGTGCGCTCGGCACCGATCCGAACCGTCACGACATTCGCTTCATCGAAGACGACTGGGAATCACCGACGCTCGGAGCCTGGGGGCTTGGTTGGCAGGTCTGGCTTGATGGCCAAGAGATCAGCCAGTTCACCTACTTCCAACAGATCGGCGGCATCGACTGCAAGCCAATTGCCGGCGAGCTGACCTATGGGCTCGAGCGAATCGCCGCGTATCTGCAGAACGTCGACAGCGTGTACGACCTCGAATGGACGCGCGGCGTGAAGTACGGCGAGGTGGCCAAGCGCGCGGAGTGGGAATGGAGCTCGTACAATTTCGAGCGGGCGGACGTGGACCTGCACATCTCGTTGTTCGATCGCTACGAGGCCGAGTGCAAGAAGCTGCTTGGGCTCGAGGATGGCAAGGCCAAGGGCGGCGGACTGCGCTTTCGTGAGGAGGATCCGCTCAAGCGCCTCGTGCTTCCTGCCTATGACTTCGTGGTGAAGGCAAGCCATGTATTCAACGTGCTCGATGCGCGCGGTGCCATCAGCGTGACTGAGCGTCAGCGCTACATTGCACGCGTACGCAACATCGCGCGCGCGGTTGCGGAGTCCTACTACGCGCAGCGCGAGGCGCTTGGCTTCCCGTTACTACGCACGGGTGCTGTGAGCGAGGCCAGACGCCCATGAATCACCCATCGCTGTTGGTCGAGATTGGCACCGAGGAACTGCCGGCGTCATACGTCGCGGGGGCGCTCGATACGCTTCCCGGCATCGTCGCCACTCTGTTGGAGCAGAGCCGTCTCAGCTTCGGCACCATGCGCGCCTTAGGCACGCCGCGTCGCATCGCGCTGATCGTGACCGACGTCGCTGAACGCCAGACCGACCTCGCGGAAGAAGTGCAGGGACCACCAGCCTCCGTCGCGTTCGACAAGGACGGCAAGCCCACGCGCGCAGGAGAAGGCTTCGCGCGGAAGAACGGTAAGGACCCGTCGGCTCTGCGGATCGTGGAGACGCCGAAGGGCGCGTATGCAGCGGTGCACGTCGAAGAGCAGGGCAAGGCGGCGCAAGAGGTGTTGCCCGGACTCCTTGCGTCGGCGATCGGTGCGATTCCGTTTCGCAAGTCGATGCGCTGGGGTGCGGGCGAGCACTCGTTCGGGCGACCGATTCAGTGGCTGATCGCGCTGCACGGTAGCAAGGTGATCAACCTGCGCTTTGCGGACGTGAATGCGGGCAACCAAACCCGCGGTCATCGCTTCCTTTCGCCGGGCATGGTCCCGATCAAGTCGGTGGACGCGTACGTTGACGCCTTGCGCGCGGCCCACGTTCTTGTTGACCCCGCTGAACGTCGCGCATCGATGCACAAGGCGTTGCTTGCCGCGGCCCAAAGCATTGGCGCAACCCTGGTCGAAGACGAGTTCTTGATGGGGGAGTGTCTTTCGTTGGTGGAGGAGCCGCACGTCGTGATCGGCAGCTTCGAGCCTAGCTTCCTCGAGCTGCCAGACGAAGTGATCGTCGCCGTGATGCGCGGTCACCAGCGCTATTTCGCGATGCGTTCCGCCGACGGGAAGCTGCTTCCGCGCTACCTGACTGTGGTGAACACCGCCAAGGATCCGGCGACGATCAGCCTCGGAAATGACCGCGTTCTGCGTGCACGCTTGGCAGACGCGCGCTTCTTTGTCGCCGAGGATCGCAAGACGCGCTTGGCCGATCGCGTGGGCAAGCTGGATGCAGTTCTTTACCAGGCCAAGCTCGGTAGCGTCGGAGACAAGGTGCGACGCGTGGGATCGCTGGTTGGCTCCGCGTTCCCCGAGGTTCCGTCGGAGTCATCGGCGTTGGCGGCGAGCCTGTGCAAGGCGGATCTGACGACGCTGATCGTCGGCGAGTTTCCGGAGCTCCAGGGCTTGATGGGACGCTGGTACGCGCTGGCCGAAGGGGTGACGCGCGATGTCGCCGATGCGATTCAAGACCATTACTTGCCGCGCGGCGCCGGCGACGCGGTTCCAACTGGTGTGTTGAGCGCGGCACTCGCCGTGGCGGATCGGATCGACACGCTTGTCGGTTGCTTTGGCATCGGCTTGGTGCCGAGCGGTTCCGCGGACCCGTACGCCTTACGTCGCGCCGCGCTGGGTGTGATCCGGATTGCCTTGGAAGGTCCCATCGACGTCGACCTCGCGTCGATCCTTGCGGCGAGTCACGGCTTGTTTGCCGCTGGCGTTCTGGGCGACGCGCCCGGCCTGCAGCGTGACCTCGACACATTCTTCCGCGCGCGTCTGCGTGCGCACTACGGCGAAGGACATCGCCCGGACACAATCGAGGCCGCCCTCGCGGCCTGGTCCGGTGGCTCGGTCCGCGATCTGGATGCTCGTATCAAGGCGCTGAGCTTGTTGCGCGCACGCTCGGAGTTCGAGTCGCTCGCTGTCGCATTCAAGCGCACGTACAACATTGCCAAGGACGCCCAAGGCGAATCCAACCCCGCCTTGTGGGTCGAGGTCCCGGAGCAAGTCCTGGGCAAGGTGTTCAACGAAACCCGCCCGGAGATCGAGGCGCTGGTCTCCCAGGGCAACTACGAGCAGGCGTTGTTGGTGATCGCGCGCGCGCTACGCGAGCCGATCGACGCCTTCTTCGAAAAGGTCTTCGTCATGGTCGACAACATGGAAGTCCGGGAGAATCGCTTGCGTTTGCTCGGCGCTATTGCAGCGACGGTGACGCGTATCGCGCACTTTCACCTACTGACGACCACCGACGCGAGCGGCTGAAGATCAGGCCGACCCGGTCGGTCAGTCAGTCCGGATGCTTGACCCACTGATCCCAATTATCGATGCTGGGTCGGTGCTCACGTGCGTCCCTAAGCGGTGCACGTTACACTTGCGCGTCTTCTCTCGGGGGCGGTCTTGGTGCTTCTACTCCATGAAGCAGAGGTTGGCTTGGTATGGCTGAACAAGGTCCGAACGGAACGGTTTCTCCAGTGACAACGAACGCTCCGCAGGCGCACAGAGACCCGCTGATCGGCACCGTGCTCGATGGTCGCTACAACATCGAGAAGGTGCTCGGCGAGGGCGGCATGGGTCTTGTGTACAAGGCCACGCACACCACGCTCGGCAAGACGCTCGCGGTGAAGGTGTTGCGTCCCGAGGTTTCGAAGAACGAAGAGATCGTCGCGCGCTTCCGCCAAGAGGCACAAAGCGCATCGGCCATCGGTAACCAGCACATCATCGACATCAGCGATTTCGGCTCGCTGCCCGATGGCTCGACCTACTTCGTGATGGAGTTCCTGACGGGCAAGTCGCTGACCGACGCGCTCAAGGAGAAGTTCGACACCAAGCGCACGATCAATGTCGCCAAGCAATTGTGCAACGCGCTCGGTTCCGCCCACGAGATCGGCGTGGTGCACCGCGACATGAAGCCGGACAACGTCCAGTTGATCGAGCGCGGCGGATCACGCGACTTCGTCAAGGTGCTTGACTTCGGTATCGCCAAGGTCGGCGGCGCGGGCAGCAAGTTGACGCAAGCCGGGCAGGTGTTCGGAACGCCGCACTACATGTCTCCCGAGCAGTGCGCCGGAACCAACGTCGATCACCGCACGGACATCTATGCGCTCGGCGTGATCCTGTACGAGATGGCGTGCGGATTCGTGCCGTTCGATGCCGACAACCTGATGGGCATCCTGACGAAGCACTTGTACGAAGAACCGATTCGCCCGAGCGACTTGCCGCCACCCACCAACGTGCCGCCTGCGCTGGAAGCGGTGATCATGAAGTGCCTCGCGAAGAAGGTGGATCAGCGCTACCAGTCGATGGCGGACGTGGCGGCTGACCTCGATGCGATCTCATTCGGCCTCACGCCGATGGCAGTCGCTGAGCAGGTCTCCCGAAACACCGCGACGGCGAACTTTGGCGCCAACGACGGCACGACCGGCATGACGGTGTCGATCGGGCAGCCGGTTGTGCCGACCACCAAGCCGATTATCCCAATCATGATCGGTATCGTGGCGCTTGCCCTCGTCGGTGGCGGTGCCGCGATGATGATGGGCGGCGAAGAGAAGCCGCCTGAGGACGTGAACGTGGTTGCACCTGCGGTTGCCGCGCCGGCTCCGACCCCTGCGCCAGAACCAGTCGTGACCCCTGAGCCGACGCCTGCCGTCGCTGCAGAAGAAAAGCCAGCCAAGGTGACCGTCTCTTCGGAGCCAGCCGGCGCTGAGGTCTACTTGAACGGCGCCTTGCTCGGAAACACGCCTTTCACCTTGGATAAGCCCAAGGGAAGCCAGACGATCGAGATCGAGCTGCGCGAGCCCGGCTACACCGAGCACACCGTTCAGATCGCGGCGCTCACCGCCGAGACCGTGACTATCGCGCTCAAGCCGAAGAGAAGCGGCGGCGGTCGTCCATCACGTCCGAGCGCGACGCCTGCGCCCACGCCTGCGCCGACACCTGGTCCGGCCAAGACGCCGAGCAAGCGCCCGGCGACCGAAGTGCTCGATCCCTGGGATTGATCGTGCACGCACTCGTGCGATGGGCGTGACTCAGGCTTGCCGCTCTCGGGGCTTGCGACTAGGGTGCGCCGACCATGCGCCGGGTTTCTTTGATCGTCGGACTGTGCGCGGCGGCCTGCAGCCTCAACAATCCGGGTGAAGAGCCGCCACGCGCGAAGATCTACTTTCCGACCGCAGTTGCGATTGTTGACAATCACCTGCTGGTCGCCAGCTCGAACTTCGACATTCGCTACAACGCCGGCAGCCTCCAGGCTTACGACTTGGATGTGCTTAACGAGCAGGTGGATGTGTGCCTCGCCGATCCCGATGCGGAGGGCTGCGAGTGCCAACCGGATCCGCGCGACTCGAGCGCGCCACGTATCCCACCGTGCGTGCTTCCGAACACGCGCGACTTGCTCGGAGACAACGCCGAGGTCCTGATCGGTTCCTTCGCGTCGGGCTTGGCGTACTCGGAGACGCGCGGTCGCGTGTACATCCCCACGCGCAACAATGCCGGCGGGCTCGCATTCGTGGATTTCTCAGACGGCGCGCTCACCTGTGGGCAGCAAGAGGGAAGGCGTTGTGCGCCTTCGAACCTGGCCGGTGCGGACGTTGGCGCGCGTGGCCTGACGATGCCGACCCAGCCAAGCGCGGTCGCCGTCGGCGAAGCGCGGGACATCGGCCTAGAGACAGGAGAGCCGCCGGTTCCGCTCGAGGGGCAGTACATTCTCGTCGGTGACCAAGGCGGTGCCCTGAGCCTGTTCCTCGATGGTGAAGGACAGGTGCCAGAGCTGCACTTCGTGCGACGCAACCTCGCCGGTCAGGTTGCGGAGATTGCAGTCGCGGATCGCAGTGCCTACTTGGCGGCCGACGTTGGCGGCACCGGTGAGAAGGTCATTCATCAGATCGGGTTCGCGCAGGAGCGAAATCAAGACTTCTACGCGACGTACGTTGCAGCGCAGCTTCGCATTGCGGACCTGGGCACGTTGCCGCGCGTGCGGTCATTGGCGTTCATGCCCAACTCCTCGACTGACTTGCTGGCGGTGACGTTGGCTCCCGCGGCGCTCGTGCGCGTCGATCTCGCGAGTCCTCGCCAGCAACCCTCCGAGCTGCGAAGCGACAGCGTGGTCGCCTTGGGCAGCGGGCCTTCGAAGGTGCAAGTGGGAACGATCGGAACCGACGCGCGCCCGTTCGCGTTCGTGAGCTGTTTCGACTCGCGTGAGATCTTGGTGATCGACGTGGTCCTGCGACGCCTGGTGTCGGCGATTCAGGGTCTCGCAGGTCCGTTCTCGCTCGCAATCGACGGGCCCCGTTCGCGCCTCTACGTCGGCGACTTCATGAGCAGCACCGTGCGCATCGTCGACCTCGCGCCGTTGGTTCGGGAGACCGCATCGCCCACCGATTCGGGCCCGCGCGTCATCGGCATCTTGGGACGTCCTTCCGACCCACAGGTGCTGCAGTGATTCAGCGCCGATCATGGCCCACCGTGCTGTGCTTGCTTGCCGCATGCAGCTCGAGCCTCAGCCCTGTCAGTCCTCCAAGCTTTGTTCGGCCGGAGCGCGTGGCATTCGCTTGCGTTCGTACAACCAAAGCCGGCGAACAGTTGCCTGTTCCCTTGGAGCAATGCTCGCCCTGCAAGGGACACACCGATGCACATGCGTTGGTTGCGTTCGTTACGCAGACGACGCGCGGCGAGCTTGCGGCGGTGGACCTGAAGACAAACCGCGTGATCGACACGCAGACGACGGTCCCCGGCTTCACGTTCGTCCCTGTGGGCGAATCTCCGACCGCGGTCGTGGTGCCGACGCAAGCGCCTGAGCACACGTACGTTGTGCACGTGGGGTCGAGTGATCTGCGTGTGCTGGATACCGCGAGCCTGCTCGGCACCACCGGCGTGCTCACCGCGACACGAGCAGCGATTCCGTTGGGCATGATGGTCGACGGCCAGTGGCGCGAAGCCGAGCCAACCGACATGGTGCTGTCCACCGACGAGCAGATGCTGGTGATTGCCGCACCGCGGTTGCATGGCGTCTTGGTCGTACAGGTGGCGGATATCGCGCGCGTGCTCCGCGGAGAGATCGATCCCGCGGACGTGGTGCAGACGTTAATCCCGCTGACAGGGCTTACGGCCGCAACCACGGTGACGACGGCGTCCGGTTCCGATCGCTACTCCGTGACCTGCGAGATACCGCCAGCGCAGCCTTCGCAGGACGTGCCTCCGTTCGAGCAAGCGGCGACGACCACCGAAGCCGAGCCGGTCGCCTTGGCTCTGGATGCTGACAACAACCGCGTCCTGGTCGCCGATGCTGCCCTTCCCATCATTCACGCGATCGATCTCGCCACCCTGACTGTGCTCAGCGAGGGTGGTCGTCCGTTGTTCGTGACCGGCGTGCCGACGTTGGACGTGGCGGTGAGCCCCGCCGTTCCTGTTTCTCCCGATGACGTCGTGAGCGAGCGTTACATCTATGCGATCGATGCGGAGCAGCGCGACGTGCTTGTCATCAACGAGCGCGGCGTCATGCAGTCGGTCAATGCACTGGGTCGCGCACGCCCGGACCGGTTGGATCTCGGCGGAGCTGCGGCGCTCTCGATCGAAGTGATCGAACCTGGCTATCGTGGCTGCGCGCGCAATCGCGTCGAGTACGGTCCACGTGTGCTGCGCGGCGTGTTCGTGGCGGCATCGATGGTCGACGGAACGATTCGAATCGTCGATGTGTACGACTTGGATGCGGTCGAACGTTGCCCCGCGATCGTGTCGGATACTGCCGAGGCGTGCAGCTTGGAGGCGCCCTGCGCCGCGATTCAACGTCATCGCCCACGCATCTCCACCGTGTTCACGTCACCGCGTCCGTGTCTCGTACCCACGCTCCGCGATGAGAAGAGCGCGAGCCTCGTCTTGCGCGCTGGCGCGCTGGACGCAGAAGCGACGGTGCCGAACCTCAGCGTGCTCGACGGCTGCGCCGCGACGCACACGGCTGCCTACGAACAAGTAACGGTGACTCCCGCGATGGGCATGACCGGCGACGTCGAAGTGACCACGGTCTGTGCGGACGATGTGACCCCAGCGGGCATGGGCGATCCAATCGAAGCGCGCGCGCCGCTGGTGTGCACGAGCTCGGACCCGTGGTCGGCGAGCGCGGAGATGTGGACCGCGGCGTGGCAAGGCCTGGTGCCTGGAGCGGATGGAACCGCCGCGTTGTCGGACGACAACAACGCGGACGACGACGTGCAGTGGCGGCTCGAGACCGACGACTTCGGTTTCAGCTTCTGCGCGGCAGGTGTCGAAGCCGGCAAGTACGCGCTTCAGATCGCGGTCATTCCCGCGGACGACGCGTTGATCGACGCCTATGACGATCTCTCCGATGTCGATTGTGACGCGTTTGTCGACGTGCAGGCGGATGGCCTGACGCCGCGCCTCACGTTCACGATCACCGAGGCGCGCGAGCGCAGTCTCTCGCTCGGCCAGATCATCGAGCGGCCGAACGCGTTCGCGATGGATTCGGACGCCGATTTGATCGCCAAGGCGCGGCACTGCGTCGCGGGTCAGCGCTTCGTGTTCGGTGTGCGCAGTTTGGGCCGCTACACCGTGGTCGGCGCGCGCACCGGCTTCGTCCATCAAGTCGACGCCGTCGATGGCGTATGCGTTGCGCAAGCCGGCGCTCCGTCCACCGCGCAGGCGGTTGCCGGCGAGCGCTACGAGAACCCGCACATCGCGTTCGAGATCAACCATCAGCGTGAGGACGACACACTGACCCCAACGCAAGGGTTCTCGTTGTCATTCTCGCCTTCGACGCAAACCGACTACGTGCGGTTCAATGCGTCGAACACGGGGCGCGGCACGGTTGCGACGATCATCTCGGAGCTGCGCTACAGCCCCACCGATGCGCGCTTGTATGCGGTGGACAGCGCGGCGCGCGGGTTGATGCCGATTCCGTTGTCGCCGTTGCCGAGCGGTCTCTCGAGCAGCAGCGTCTTCCAGTAGGAGGCGGCCATGTCCCCAGCGCGCGTCAAGCCGCCACGTCGCTCGCCCGCGATGGAGCAGTTCTTCCGCGCCAAGGAACAGTACCCGGACACCATCCTGTTTTTTCGGATGGGCGACTTCTACGAGATGTTCTTCGAAGACGCCGTGCTCGCTTCCGCGGTGCTGGACATCACGCTGACGTCGCGCGGATCGGACATCGACGGCACCAAGATCCCGTTGGCCGGAGTGCCGCATCACGCCGCGTCTGGACACATCGCGCGGTTGCTCGCCGCCGGTCACCGCGTCGCGGTCGCTGAGCAAATGGAGGATCCGTCCAAGGTGAAGGGCGTGGTGCCGCGCGAAGTCGTGCGGGTGATCACGCCGGGCTTGGTGGTCGATCCGGATGCGCTCGATGCGCGCGTAGACAACTACCTCGCGTGTCTGGACGATGACGGGTCGGCGATCGGCCTTGCACTGCTGGAGTTCTCTACCGGTGAGCTGAGGGCGTGCACATTGAGCGATCGGACCAGCGTTCTGGCAGAGCTCGTGCGCCTTGATCCACGAGAGGTGTTGATCGGGCGCGGGCTTGCCAACATGGAAGGTGAGATCGCTGGCTTGGTGCGCGCGAGCGTGCGTCGCGTGGCGCAAGCGTCGTCCAGCGATGAGGCGGATCCACGTTTCGCCAGCGTCTTGAATGAAGCTGCCAAGACCGCGGGTGTAGGCGAGGCTGGCCTGCGTGCAGCGACCGTCGCGCTCCGCTACGCCCACGATGCGGTCCCGGGCGCGCGTCTCGATATCCAGCGCATCGTCGCCTACGACCCGGAGCAATCGCTATGGCTCGATGAGTCGGCCGTCGGTGCGCTGGAGCTCACGCGGACGAACGCGGGTGATCGCAGGGGCTCGCTGGTGCACTTGCTCGATGAGACATGCACTGCGATGGGCGCGCGCTTGCTGCGTCGACGTGTGCTTGCGCCATTGATGCATGTGGCGTCAATTCGTCGTCGTCATGATGCCGTCGATGCGTTGTTTCATGACGCGCCATTGCGCACGCGTCTGCGCGACCGCCTGAGCCGGATCGCAGATCTTGAGCGCTTGACCGTGCGGGCCTCGCTGGGTGTTGCGTCGCCGCGCGATCTTGGATCGGTCCGCGATTCGATCGCGCACGCAGCGGCGTTGTCTGCAGAGCTTGTGCAACGCAGCGTGCTTGCAGGTGACGATGGCCTTTCCGACATCCCATCGGAAGAGTTGTGTGCCGATCTGCACGCGGAGCTGGCGCGTGCGCTGGTGTCGGAGCCGCCGCTTTCGCTGGGGGCAGGGGGGGTGTTTGCTGACGGCTTCGACGAGCGCATCGACGAGCTGCGCCACCTGTCGTCGTCGGCGAAGGACGTGATGCTCGAGCTCGAGCGCAAGGAGCGACAACGAACGGGTATCTCGTCGTTGAAGATCCGGTACACGCGCGTGTTCGGATACTACATCGAGATCACCAAAGCCAACCTCGGCGCGGTACCCGCCGACTACCGTCGCAAGCAGACCATTGCGGGCGGTGAGCGCTTCATCACCGACGAGCTCGACAGCCTTCAGGTCAAGATCCTCAATGCTGATACCAAGCTGCAAGCGCTTGAGTCCGACTTGTTCGTGGAGCTGCGCGCGCGTGTAGCTGCGTCGAGCCGACAACTTCGTGCGCTGGCGTCACGCATTGCACAGGTCGATGTGAGCGCGACGTTCGCCGAGCTCGCTCACCGCTACGACTACGTACGGCCGATCGTGGATGATTCAGGCGTGATCGACCTCAAAGACAGTCGTCACCCGATCGTCGAGCGCCTGGTGGCACGCGGCGCCTTCGTGCCGAACGACGTCAGGCTGCAAGTCGACGGCGTGCGCATGATGGTAGTGACCGGGCCCAACATGGCCGGCAAGTCAACGGTGATGCGGCAAGTCGCGCTCGCCGTGTTGATGGCGCAGGCGGGGTCGTTCGTTCCCGCGTCACGTGCGCATATTGGCGTTGCGGACCGCATCTACACGCGGGTCGGCGCCAGCGACAATCTCAGCCAGGGCCAAAGCACGTTCATGTTGGAGATGCACGAGGTGGCCAACATTTTACGTGGTGCAACGCGCAAGTCCCTCGTCATCGTCGACGAGGTCGGCCGCGGTACCAGCACTTATGATGGGCTCGCGATCGCATGGGCCGTGGCGGAGCACCTGCACGACAAGGTCGGCTGTCGCACAATGTTCGCCACGCACTACCACGAGCTCTGCGATTTGGCCGCGACCCGATCGGGTGTGGCCAATCACAACGTTGCTGCGAAGGAATATCGCGACACCGTGGTCTTCTTGCGGAAGCTGGTGGCTGGTGGCGCCAATCGCAGCTACGGCGTCGCGGTTGCGAAGCTGGCGGGCGTGCCGGATTCCGTCTTGCAGCGTGCGCGTGCGTTGCTCGCGGAGCTCGAAGCCGGCGGAGTGCGCGGAACGATCGGCGGGCGTGATGCCCACCGGCAGGATCAGCTGGACCTGTTCGCCGCCACGCGAGCGAGCGATGCGCAACATGCACGAGTGCGAGCGATTCTGGAGCGGATCGATCCGCATCACCTGACACCGATGCAAGCGCTGGAGTTGGTATCGCAGCTGAAGGCTGCCCTGACTGACCCTGCGTGATAGCCTGTTTGTCATGGCGGATAGCAAGGAAGCGTTCGAGCAGATTCGCGCGGCCCTTGACGAAGCGGACCGCACGCTGGCCAAGGCGCTCGACGCGCGGGCGATGGCGGTCAAGAACCTCCAAGCGCTACGTGATCGCGAGCCGGGCACGTTTTTCAAGGCGCCTTCCGACGGAGACGTGATCGCCGTCGTCACACAGCACGTGACCGCGTTCCCGCGTGAATCGATCCGCGCGGTCATGCGCGAGGTGCTCTCCGGATGCGCGAGCATGATCGCACCGTTGGAAGTGGTGTACGCCGGCCAGGAGGGTGGCTTCGGTCACTTGGCAGCGCGCAAACACTTCGGTTCGTCAGCGAGCCTGCGTTGCGCAAGCTCCGTCGAGGACGTGGCGATGGAAGTGGAACGCAAGCGTGCTTCTTACGGCGTGTTGCCGTTCGAGACGTCGAACGACGGCGCGGCCACCGCGACCTTGAACGTGCTCGCGCGCGCGGATGTGAAGATCACGGCCGAGGTCTTGGTGCAGCGCGCGTTCCACTTGTTGTCGACCAGCGGCGACATCGAACGTGTCGAAAAGATCTACGCGAGCGCGAGCGCCATCTCCGCCACCGCGAAGTTCGTCACCGAGCACTTGCCGCGCGCAACTGTGATCGATGCGCGCAACGGCATGGCGGCGGCGGAGCTTGCGAAGCACGAGCCCAACGCCGCAGCCATCGGGTCCCATGTGGTCGCTGAGCTTGCGGGCCTACAGTACGTGCGACGCTCCATCGAGGACGAGCAGGGGTTGGAGACACGCTATGTCACGATCGGTCGTGACGTTCCGCCGCGGACCGGCCGTGACCGTACGGCGTTGGTCCTTTCGCTTCACGACAGGCCGGGTGTGCTGTTCGACAGCTTGCGCCCGTTCGCGGATCGCTCCATCAACTTGAGCCGCATCGAGACCCGTCCGGCGCGCGACGGCACATGGCGTCATCTCACGCTGTTCGAGCTCGATGGACACGTGACGGATCGACCGGTGCTCGGCGCAATCGAAGCGCTCCGCGCATCGAGTCATCAGGTGAAGGTGCTGGGAAGCTATCCGCGACGTGCGGACGCCGACGGACGTTGAACCGACCCGACTTTCGCCGCACAGTGGCGGCGCATGAAGACACTCCAGCCTGCCTTCGCTTGGGCATCTCTGTGGATCGCGGCAAGCCTATTCGCCGTGGCATGTGGAGGCGCAGGCACTCCCGCGCCTGCGAACGCACCATCTGTCGTTCAGCCAGCACCGCATGCCGAGCCAGCGCCGCCGCCGATACCTGAGGATCTTTGGGCCCTCGTGCCTGTCGACGCGATGCTGGTGGCAGAGCTCGACCTGGGCCGGTTCAAGCAGTGGGCGCACTATCCGACCGCACGCCGTTGGTTGAATCAGTACGGATGTGTTCAGGCGGGACCGCAGCTCGATCTATTGGAGCGGGTGGAGCGCGCGGCTGCCGCGATCACCGTGCGCGGAAACAACGACCTGGACGGCATGCTGATCCTGCGCGGCACGTTTTCCGATGCCGACGTCACGATGATCGCAGCAGAGATCGATCCGGACCTGCAGAAGCAACCACGCGGACGCTGGCAAGCCTACGCCGACGACAATGATTTGGTGCTGCTGCTCGATGCGCACACGTTGTTGATCGCGTCCGGCGCCTGGAGCGAGGAGTCGTTGAAGTTAGCGAGCGGCTCCGGCGGGCCGAATGTGCGCCAGGCTGCGTTCGTTCAGGATTTGGCGCCGCGCCTCGCCGGTGACGCGAATGTGTTTGTCGTGATGGCGGCGCCTGCGGGCGGAGTTGCGCGGGACATGTTGCGCGACATCGAGCGTTGGGGCGGCAGCGCGACGGCCATTGCCAAAGGTCTTGCCGGGTCGCCGTACTGGGGCGCGAGCGCACGCTTGGATGGCGATGCTGCAGGTGTTCTCGCGACGGCAGTTGCCTCCGGTGGCACTGAAGCGAATGCGAACGCGCTGATCGAAGCGTTGCGCAGCGCCTTCTGGCAGGCCGGCCTGTTCATGCGGTTGATCGGATTGCCGCCGATCCTCAACAACGCGCAGCTTCAACAAGCCGCCGGCGTCGCGACGCTCGGGTTGCAAGCGACTGGCGTCGAGGCCGCGACGTTGCTCACGCGTCTTGAAGACGTGATCAAGGGTGAAGCGGACGCGTGTGAAGCCGCGCCCGCGCTTGCGACGAGCCCCACGCCATGAGCGCACGCACGCGGCCGGTGATTGCAATCGACGGTCCGGCAGGGGCGGGCAAGAGCACGGCCGCGCGCATGTTGGCTCAACGTCTCGGGTTCGTCCTGGTCGACACCGGCGCGCTGTACCGGGCAGTGGCCCTGATCGCGCGCGAGCGCGGGGTTGACTGGAAGGATGGGCCGGCTCTTGGCGTGCTGACCGGTGGCCTGCGCCTGGGGTTCGTGACTGGCAGCGACGGCGCGCCACGCATTCATATCGATGCAGTGGACCGGGCCGATGACATTCGGAGCCCAGAAATTTCCATGGGCGCCAGCACGGTGTCTGCGCATCCAGAAGTCCGCGCGGCGCTGCTGGATTTGCAGCGGCGTCTGGGGGCCGACGGTGGCGTCGTGCTCGAAGGTCGCGACATCGGGACGGTGGTGTTTCCGGACGCCGAAGTGAAGATTTTCCTGACGGCCGCCGCAGAGACACGGGCCGAACGTCGTGTCCGGGAGCTTCGAGAACGCGGCGTTGCTGCCGACTATGAGCAGACCCTGGAAGAAGTGAGGCAGCGCGACGAGCAGGATTCGCGACGCTCGGTCGCTCCGCTCAAGCCCGCCGAAGATGCCCACGTGCTCGATTCGACCGCACTGACGCTCGACGGTGCAGTCGACGCGATGGTCAGGGTTGCTTTCGGCCGCGACCAGCGCTAAAGCGCCGACGCCGCTGCGGTTCCGCTTGGAAGGGGCGAACTGCGCAGGTTGACAGTGTCCTACCCCGTTGCTAACTATCGCGCCCCCGCAAGGGTTGTCGGCGTCTTTCCTGTTTGCAACGCGACTTCGGTCGATTGGACCGTGTGGACAACGCACGGCCGAGGGACGCCCCGATATTTCGACACTGAAGAGGGCTCTCGGCGCCACGCGCCGCGTTGAACAGTGCCGGCCTTTGGAGGCCGGTGTGACGCCGGGTGACCGGTACAGGGGCCGGAAAGACCGGCGGGAAAGGGTTCTTGAATACGATGACGAGCACACAGCAGGCGTCCGCGAAGCGTTCCGGAGCCGACACTTTCGCCAGCTTGTTTGAAGCGTCGGTCGAGCAATCGGACGCGCTGAAGGAAGGCGAAATTGTCTCCGGTACCGTGATCAAGGTCGGTCGCGACGCCATCGTCGTGGACATTGGTTACAAGTCCGAGGGCGTGATTCCGGCGAGCGAGTTCGTCGATACCAGCGGCAAGGTCAGTGTGTCCGCGGGTGACCGCGTCGACGTTCTGATCGAAGCCAAGGAAAACGATGACGGCCTGGTGCTGCTCTCGAAGGAGAAGGCCGACAAGCTCAAGGTGTGGGACGAGATCAGCGCTGCCTGCGAGCGCGATGAGCTGATCGAAGGCACGATTACCGCGCGCGTGAAGGGCGGCCTGTCGGTCACGATCCGCGGCGGTGTGAAGGCGTTCTTGCCTGGCTCCCAGGTCGACCTTCGCCCGGTGCGCAACCTGGACAAGCTGATCAGCCAGACCTTCCAGTT
>JACZCZ010107616.1_pt1 | contig 15261 bp, 18 predicted proteins | sample 8641811 | NCBI WGS metagenome assembly JACZCZ01 (sample SAMN15324610, study PRJNA640507) | soil metagenome | isolation source: intercropping peanut in the first line | place: China: Luxin town, Laibin City, Guangxi Province | collected 2019-07-25 | depth 10cm m | reverse complement strand
AGTGCCCAGGGACAGAATCGAACTGCCGACACGGGGATTTTCAATCCCCTGCTCTACCAACTGAGCTACCTGGGCATTCTCGGCCGAACCGAGGGGCGCGAATGTACTCGGCAAGGTCGTTGAGTCAAGAACGCGCGTCGATTCGCTTCGGCACGCGATGTCGATCTCAGGGCGTCCAGATCACGGCATGGTCTCCCTCGACCGTGACCTCGAAGCACGGATTTCGCTCGTGGATGCCGGTTGGCTTGAGCACGTGGCCCGTACGTACGTCGATGTCCCATGCGTGGCCGGCGCAGGTGATGACGTAACCGTTCAAGGAACCACGGCACAGGCTGAGGCCGCTGTGTGGACAGGCATCTTCAAGGGCGTAGATGCGCTCGCCAACGCGCGTCACCAAGACGTGAAACGGTGGATGCTCGAGCCGCACGAGCGCGCCGGAAACCAGTTGGGTGAGCGCAATACGACCAATCTCAGCAGGCACTGGGACGGCTCGATCGACGGGCCAAGGTCAAATGAAGCTCGGCGAGCGCGGCGGTGACGAGACGAATCCGAGTGGGAACGTGCAGCGCTTCGAGCACCTGCTGACGGACCGCGGCATCGACGATGCAGCGGTTCGCCAAACGATCGGCGAGCGCGGCAGGGCTCTCGTCCCCGGCAAGTCCGAGCGCGAAGTCTGGCTGCGTGCGGTGCAGCAAGCCCGCAACTTCGGAAGCGAGCGAGATCAAGCTCGTGACATCGACCGGGCTCACGTCGTCGGCCGCGAGGTCGTGAACGATCTCGGCGCGCGCAAGGCGAAACGCAAACGGCGAATCGGTCTCGACCAAGCGCACACGACACAGGGCTTGGACCGCGATGTCGTGCGTGCCATCCGGGCGACGCTCATGACTCACGATGCGACCGGCGCCAGCGATCTCGAAGATCGGAGGACGACCTTCGTAGTCGCTTTCCCAACCTGGACGCAGTTGCGCCACCGCCAGAGCTTGCGGTCCCGTCGTCATGCAGTGCTCGACCATCGCGCGGTAACGCGGCTCGAACAGGTGCAACGGCAATCGCGTGCCGGGAAACATCGCCACGTTCGGCAGCGGGAAGACGGGCAAGACGCGCAGCTCTTGGTCTCTCAACGGCGCTGTCATCGGTGCCTCGCTCTCAGACGTTGGGGTGAGCTACACGCAGCGCGGCGAGGAACTCGGCCCGCGCATCGGGATCCTGTTGAAATCGACCTGCGGTTGCAACCGTGACGACGTCGGCGCCGTGCTTGCGCTCGCCGCGCGCAGTGAGGCACGTCGGTGAGAACGTGGTGACACAGCCGGCACCGTGAGCGCCGAGCGTGTGCACCAAGGCATCAGCCACCTGCTGCGCCAGGGTTTCCTGCAACACCAGACGCTGACCAAAGCATTGAACGAGGCGCGCCAACGCGCCGAGGCCCACCACTTCGCGATCGGGTGTGTAGCCGACATGCACGAGGCCGAGCGCGGGCAAGAGGTGATGAGGGCACATGATGACGCTTTGCAGCGACGTCACCACCACCATGCCCGAGCCTTGGTGCGGGATGCGCTCGCTGAGAATCGTGGTCGGATCGAGCGCATAGCCGCCGAGCAAGTCGTTGGCGAAGGCTTCGGCCACACGCTCACCGGTACGTGTCAGCTCCGGATCGGAAGCGCGGTCGACACCGAGGGCGTCGAGAAACACATCGATGGCACGTGCAGCGCGCGGCAGATCCGGTCGCCAAGGTCGAGACGGTGACATTGACGTGGCGCGTCAGTTCTTCCAGAGCAGCTGCGTCGCGCCCGGCAAATCGGGTTGCGTCATGCGCGAGCAGGTACCGCACTGGCTGGGAAAGGAAGGTGCCGCGCAGTCGCGACAGGAGCGCAGGGTTTCGACGGTTGCGCAGAGGTCAGCACGCACACGCTCGAGCACGCTCATCTTCTGCTGCATCTCTTCGATGCGTTCGTTGAGCGCGGTCATCAACGTGGCGGCGGCGCTCTCGGCGGACGGGCACTGACGCTTGATGCCGATCAGCGTCTTGATGTCTTGCAGTGAGAGGCCGGCTTCGCGCAGGCCGCTGATGCACTGCAGCTTGCGCAGCTCGACTGGCGAGAAGCGACGGTGGGCTGCACCTTCACGGCTGCTCGGCGTGATCAAACCTTCTGTCTCGTAGAAACGAACGGTGCGAAGCGTGGTGCCGCTAAGCCGGGCCATGTCCCCCGTGGTCAGCCACTTGGGTGTGAGCTGGCAACAGTCGGAACCCGCCTTGTCGTCGCTGTCGTCGGCCACAAACCACCCGTCCTCGTCGCGCGCAGTCGCGCTCCCTGAGGATGAAGACGCCCCTGCACTGGACCCTCAAACCATAGGGACCTGAGGCCAGATGCGTCAAGCCGACGGGCCGCTCTGGCGCACCCTTCAGGGGGTGACGAATTGCAGGCAACCCTGGCGGCGGGCGGTCGAAAACAGGAGCGACTGCGGCACCCAACGGGGACCGCGCCTTGTCAGCCCGCGGGAGCCGCGGCTACAAACCCGGAGGCCAGCCCATGACCAGCCCAATCAAACCCCCCGGTTCTGGAGGGCCGATCCATGGCATCGGTTTGCCCCCCAGCGAAACCGCCGCGACCGAAGGCACGCGCGCGGTCCAAGCCCATGCCCCGGCCAACGGCCCGAATGCCGCCCTGGTCGAACAGTTGCGCCAGGGTGCGCTGACGTCGGCACAGGTGGTCGACGCGTTGGTGTCCCGGGCGCTGGAACAGGCGCGCGCACAGGGTCTGCCGGCAACCGAAGAGGCCGGCCTCGAGACGATGTTGCGTTCGGCGCTGGCGAGCGACCCAACCTTGATCGGCCTGACGCGCGAGCTCGAACGCTGAAGCCTCGCCACCGTGGGCTCTTTCCTTCCGCTTGAACGTCGTGCGCGCCGCCGCCTTTGGCTGTTCGGCTGGCTCCTGTGCTCGTGGCTTGGGTGCAGTCGCGCGGAGCCAGCACCACCGCACGCGCTCGAGCCAGCCGTGACAGAACCAGCTGCGCCTGAACCCACGACGACCTGGGCGACCGCCGTGAAGCCCGCGAGCCCGCCGACCGCGGTCACGGTGAAACCACACGAGCGCGCGGTGATCCCGGACCGCGCGTACTCCGGCAGCTCGCGGATCGCGGTGCGGCGCTTGGTGTATCGCGTGCATTTCCTGGTGCCGAAGACGTTTCGCGAGCACCGCACGTTGGTGCGACCGCCGGCCGGTGAGCTGACGTTGGATGTGTCGAATGATCGGCTACGCGCGCGCTTCGCCGGGCCGGCGTGGCCAGTTCAGGAGGGCACCGAGGTGCGGCTGCGGCGCGACACGCTAGGCGTCTACGTGTTCGACGGTGGCGGCGGACGGCAACTGTCACCGGGACAGTTAGCGCTGTGGTTCGAGGGGCGCGGCAAGCCTGGGCTGCAGAGTACCGTACGTGTCCGGCGAGAGACGGGTCGCGTAGCGCCAGGACCAGGCGAGCTGGTATGCGCGTTGCTCGCGGAATGGACGGGGCAACCGCGCGATGCAGTGATGCGTCGCTGCAGTCACGGAGCGCTGCCGCCTTGGTTCGCCTTCGGGCCGTGGCGCGCTGAGCTGACGGCAGTCGTGCCGATGGAGCTGCCGGCGTCGCAGATGCGCGGCGACGAGCTTGACCCACCGACTTTGCCCGCACCTTCGACCACGCGTGCCGTGCTTGCCGCGACCGAAGTCGGACAAATCCAGCCGCTGCGCGTGACCGCAGACAGCCCGCCGCTGCGTGCCACGTCGGCCCCAAGCCACACCGGGTTGCGCGTGATCAACCAGAGTGACTCACGCGCGTTGGTGTGCGCGGCGGGAATTCCGGTGGCATGGGTCGATGCGCACCACGAAGGCGTGATCGAAGGCTTGCAGGTCGGGCGGCACATGGTCGGCGCCTTGCGACCGTTCGGCGGCTTGGCGGGCACACGTCGGCCGGTGGAGATCCCTGGGTTGATGACGCTACGCCCACACGAGTGACACGCGCACGGCGGCACCTGCGTTCAAGGCAAACGCGTTAGGACAGCTTTCCGCTAGGATTGCGCTCACCAGCCGCTGCTTCGTACAGCTCGGGCCCAAATACGCGCCCGTGCTTGGCCTGGGTCACTGAGCGAGCGACCAACACCGAAGCCACCAGCTCCACCACCTCGTAACGGACGCTAAAGCTGAAGTAGTCGTTCTCGTCGACTGCGCCGGCGTGCTCCAGGGCGCTTTCCACCAGCGGCCGGTCCGCATCCAGCATCTGCAAGTGCGCGTTCCATTCCGGGGCCGGCACGCGCCCGATCACCTCACGCGCCACGCCGATCGGGTTGAACCACAGAAAGCACGGCTCCATCTCAAGTCGCATCCCGATGTGGTCCTTGGCCACGTGCCAGCGCACGCCTTCCAGGTGCCGCCGAACCACCTCGCCGAAGTACGCCCCGGTCGGAGCGGCCATCAGCTCCATCACCTCGCCCGGGGCACCCTGCGCCGAGCGCACGTAGTGGTCGAGGATCGGCAGCGTGTCCTGGGTGTAGTCGAGCGCGAGGCCAAGGCTCTTGTGCACGTAGCTGACGCACGCCGCCGCCAACTCGGTGATCTGCTCAGGTGTGTCAGCCATCGTTACCTTTCTGTATCATCGCCAGTCACATGGCCAAGGACGCCGACCCGCGCGCCAGCAACACCCATCTCGGATACGACGGCAAACCCGGTCGCACCCACGCGGAGCTGGTGCACGTGATGGCCGGCGACGGGCGCGTTGAGCTAGCCAAGATCCATCGCGTGGTCAACGTCGGCACCGATCCGGAGCTGGAAGGCTTGCTGCTCGACGGCGTGCTGAACCGAATGGGCGACGGACGCGATCTGGCCGTACCCGTCGTTTATCACCACCCCAGCGCACGTCGCTTCGTCTTGATGGTGCCCAACGCGCTTGCCCACGAGGCGATTCGGTTGCGGGCGCAGTTGATGTTGCGGGTCGCCGAAGATGCGACGGTGACAGTGCCCGCGTACATCATCGATTGCACGACGGTGGTCGGCTTGCCTGCGCTTCGAAGCATCCTTGGCTTGGCGAGCCACACCCGCGCCGGCGACAGCGAAGTGGACGAGCTACGACGCCGCGAAGACACGTTGTCGCGCCGCATGGCCGAGCTCGAAGCGGCGCAGCGGCGCCTCGGTGAGCGCGAGACGGTGTTGGAGCGCCGGATGGAGTCGCTCGACGATCAGGAAGATGGCGTCAGCTACGGCGCGGTGGCCAAGGGTGGCTGGCAAGAAGTGCAACCGCTCTCCGCGGCCGCGATCGGTGCGACTGTGGTCGGGGCGATGCCGGTCGCTGACGCTTTCGCCACCGAAGACACCTTCGCCGATCAACATCCACAGGCTGCATCCACGCGACCGCCGCCGCTTCCGATCGCGCGCAACAGTCATCGACCACCGCCGCTGCGCCGTCGTTCGGGCACGGCGTTCCCGTCGCTTGGCAACAGCGACGATCAGAAGACCGTAATCGCCCCTTTCCCGGTCTCGATGGAGGGCAGCGGTCCACCTCCTTTGCCACGCAGCTCGATGGCCACGGCCGAGTCGATGCCACCACCGTTGCCGCGAACGTCAGGCACGCGCCCCCCACCGTTGCGCAACCGCGAAGACGTGGTCGATGTCAGTGACGAAGACAGCGCAGAGCCCGAGCCGACCGCGCCGCCTGACACCTTCGATGCGATGGCCGCCGGCGAGATGGCGTTCAAGACCGATCCGTCCCCGTGGCTGTTCGTGCGCTTCGACGAAGCCCCACTGGACGTTCATCGCGAGCACCGCGACCTCTTGATCCAATACCAAGAAGTCGAAGGTCGGCCGGTCGTGGTGCTGTCACTGTTGCTCGGGTACGGCGAGAACGAGCAGGTACACCGCGCGCTGCTCGATCCGCAGTCGACCGAAGGCGCGGCCTTGCTTCAGGCGTTGCAGACCGCGTTTCAGGCGAAGGTGTCGATGTACCTGGACGACGACTACCTGGAGACACGCGACGTCGCCTCGCTGCGTGAAGGTGTCGTGCGTCACGTGATCGAGCGCGCCGCATCCTGCAGCGGCTCTGCCATGAGCTGGGACGATGCGGTGGGTTTCGTCTGGGACAACCTGCCGCCGGTGCACTCCGAGGATCTGCCGTTCGGCCCGCCGAAGCGCCAAGCCGCATCGACCACCACGATCCTGGCAGCGGTGGAACGACTCGCGCGCTGGATGCATCCGACCAAGCTCGAGGAAGCGGCACTGCTGTACAGCATTCCCGAGCACGTCATCGAAGCCTCCACCAAGCGCTATCTCGGCGCGGCGGCAAGCTTCGGCATCGCCCTGCCCGCCGACCTGTCGGAGCGCGCGATCGCGCTCGGTGTCGCCACGGACGAAGCGTCGCTGGTGCGCGGCCAGCTGCACGGCTTTGCCAAGCGCGTGGAAGACGGCAGCAACGATCTGGGCCCAGAATGGACCGCAGCCAACTGGCAGCGCTTGTTCGAAGCCGCCGAGCGCAGCGGCGTGGAAGTGGACGGACGCCTGCGAGCGATCGGTGCGCTCTCGGCGGACCCCGCTGGCCACGCTCAGCTCACGCGTACGCAGCTGCAAGCCGCGCTCAACAAGTCGGCAGAGCGCGTAGCCGCAGCAGAAGAGCTGCTTCGGCGTCACGACGTCACGAGCGTGCCCGAGATCATTCAAGCGATGGTCACGTTGGAGCCAACCGAGGTGGCGCGACTGATGGCGCGTGTGGTGCAGATCGGTGATGAAGCGGGCGACTCCTTGTTGGCCGGACTCAGCTCGCCTTCGCCAGCCGTGCGTCAATCCGCGGCGCTTGCGCTCGGACGCCTGCGTCTGCGCCGCGCGTTGGGGCCACTCTTGAAGCAACTGCAAACCGAGACCACCGACCTGTGGACCGAGATTGCGCGCGCAATCGGAGAATTCGGACCGAGCGCCGTACGGACTGTGGTTCGCGCCCTGTCGGAGAGCCGCAGCGGAGACGCGCGCTTCGCCCAGGCGCTGGCTCATTTGGCAATCCATGGCGCGGTGACCGACGTGCGCAAACAAGAGCACGCGGCTGACGCGCGTTTGGCCAAGGTGGCTCGTGATGCCGCGGCCCGCGTGTCCCGGGTCAAATGGGAAGACGCGATTGTGCGCGACGGCGGCGCTTTGCCCGAGCCCAATCCAGAAGCCGAATTGGCGCAGGAATTCTACCGAGAGTTGCAGTCTGTACCGGGCGTTTAGGCCTGCTGCGACAGCGCATCGGGGGATGGACAGCCTGTCCGTCCCGCTCTACAACCATTGACTCACATGCGCCTGGGAATTTTTAGCGACGTTCACGCCAATCTCGAGGCGATGACGGCGGTGATGGAAGCATTCCGCCAAGAGAACATCGACAAGTACTACTGCCTTGGTGACGTGGTCGGCTACGGCGCAGACCCCAACCCGTGCGCGCAGATCGTACGCGAGGTCGCGGAGGTCACGATCCTGGGCAACCACGACGCAGCGGTCGCGGGGCGCATGGATTATTCGTACTACTACGAGGCCGCACGCCACGCGCTCGATGCGCACGCTGCTGCGCTGACTCCACAGAACATGCAGTGGCTGAAGTCACTGCCCTACAAGCATCACCTCAAGGACATCGATCTTCTGCTCTGTCACGGGTCGCCGGTCCGCCTGGAAGAGTTCGAGTACATCTTCGCGCCGGAGCAGGCGCGTGAATGCCTGCCGATCTTCAATCAGCTCGGCAAGCTGACGCTGATCGGTCACTCGCACCTGTGCAAAGTGTTCGCGCTCACGCCGAAGGAAGTGATCGAGCTGCCACCGGAAGACTTCGTGCTGCAAGACGGCTACCGCTACATCGCAAGCGTCGGTTCCGTGGGCCAGCCTCGCGACTACGACAACCGCGCGAGCTTCACGGTGTTCGACACCAGTACCAAGACCTTCGAGTTCAAGCGCGTCGAGTACGACATCGATTCGGCCGCCACCAAGATCTTCGACAGCAATCTCGAACGCAATTTTGGTCACCGCCTCTTCATCGGCGTCTAGCAACGCCGATTCATCGGTTGGGTCACCGCCTCTTCATCGGCGTGTGATCGCAGGCTTGGGCGTGAGTAGCGGCTGACGTCCTGGCTCAGTCGTCGTAGCTGGCGCTGCGACGTTGCTTCTTTTCGCCGCGCTGCTTCTTGTCGGTGAGGCGACGTTGGACAGCACCACGAGATGGCTTGGTCTTCTTGCGGCGTTTGGGAGCGATCAGGGCTTGAGCGATGAGGGCACGAACCTTCTCGCACGCGTCGTCGATGTTCCGACCCTGATCGCGCGTGAGCTGGCTTGTCACCTGCAGGCGTCCGTCGGCATCGAGCTTATTGGCGCAGAGCACGTGCAGCCGTGCATGAGCGTCCTCACGCATGCCTTGGATGCGAGACAGGTCCACGCGCAGGTCCACCTTGGAGGCCACCTTGTTCACGTTCTGGCCGCCGGGCCCGCTCGAACGCGCGGTGCTGATGCGAATCGCATCCTCCGGCACCAACACCTGGCTCGTCACTGTGATCGCGCGTGGCACGGCTCACTCCAGCACAGCGCGCTCACTTCGCGCTCAGGAAACGGCCGCCAAGAAAGTACGGCGTCCGTCACCACTTCCTAGGCGGTTTGTGTTCACGCCACAATCCCAGCATGAGCGACCGCGTCGTCTGCCGCCTGCTTGTTTGCGTCGCATTGTTCGCGTTCACCCAAACAGCGGCAGCACAAGGCGGCGATGCCTGGTGGGGACGTGACAAAGCGCTGCACTTGTCGCTGAGCGCGACGATCAGTGCCGGTACCTACGCGGCGGTGGTCCCTCTGGAGAGCGAGCCGCTATGGCGATTGACGATCGCTGCGACGGTCGGGCTCGGCGCTGGAGTCGGCAAGGAGCTCTTCGACGCCACGGGCCACGGTGACGCTTCGTGGAAAGACCTGACGTGGGACGTGATCGGCGTCGCGCTTGGCAGCGCAATGATGTGGCTCTGGGACCTGTGGCTGCGACAGGCTCGAATCACGCCCTATCGGCCCGTGACCGTACGGACGGCGAGGACCGGAATGCGCGCCGTGCGCACGACCTTCTCGGCGACGCTGCCCAACAGCCATCGATCGAGACCCGTGTGCCCATGCGTGCCGATGACGATCATGGTCGCGCGCTGATCGTCCGCGGTGCGTTGGATTGCTTCGTAGGGAACGCCGTCGACCGACGACACGGTCACGGCAAGACTGTCACTGCTCAATTTCTGTTGCAGCGCGGCAAGGCGCTCTTTCACATCCTGACGAATGCGCGCTTCGAATCCCGGGTTATCGACCGGCTCTTTCGACGCGACTGCATATGCCAGCAACGGAATCACGTGGGTGATGTGCAGGTCGGCTTTGATCGTGCGCGCGAGCGTGACCGCGTAGTCCAACGCGGCCATCGAAGGCGTGGAGAAATCGATCGGGCACAGGATCTTCTCGCGTCCCGCCTTCACGTCACTCTGACCGGCTTGCCCCGGACCAATCGTGAGGACCGGACACGGCGCCATTCGCACCACACGCTCGGCCACGCTGCCCAACAGCACATGGGTGAGGCCCGTGTGCCCGTGCGTGCCGATCACGATCAGGTCGGCCGCGGTCTCCTGCGCGCGCTCAATGATCTTCGCGTGGACCACGCCTTCGTGAACGCTGGTCGTGATCATCGAGTGCTCAGACAGATGTCGGTCTCGCACCTTGTCCAGCTGCGCCTTCAATCGCTCCGGCTGATCGCGCATCAGGTCCACTGGCACGCCACCGAGCGGCATCATCGGCATCACGTACGTGGGGGTTTGGACCACGTGCATGAGCTCCAGCGTCGCGCCGAACCCCTTGGCAAGCTTGAGCGCGGACTGCAGCGCCTGATCGGAACAGGAAGAGAAATCGACCGGACAAAGAATGCGTTGAATCGCCATGGGAACCTCGCCGCACGGGGTTCGCTGCACCGCGCGCAGCCTTACGTAGACACGGACGAAGGCCGGGGCAAGACCCCTTGCAATGCGGGCGAATGGCGACGTTCAGCCCGCAGCGCGGTCTACACCGGTTTGAGAAAGCGCGTGACCGACGTATCGATGGCCTGCGCCCGGAACTGCGCCGGTGTCATTCCCATCCAGCGCTTGAATGCGCGGTGAAACGCAGGGGGATGCGCAAACCCGAGCCTGCGGCCGATTTCCGCCAATGGGAGGGTGGGATCGTTGAGGTAGCGACGCGCGAGCTGGCGTCGTGCCTCCTCGACGATCTCAGAATGCGTGCGCCCTTCCTCGCTGAGACGGCGGCGCAGGGTGCTCTCACTCATGTGCATCAATCGGGCGACGTTCTTCAGCGCTGGCCCTGCTCCCTCCAGCTCACGGGCGACCACGTCGGTGACTGCGTGCGTGAACGTACGGCGCGCGGGAACGGTTTGCATCAAGTCATCGGCGTGGCGGCGCAGCACGCGCCCGAGCGTCAGGTCCGCATTCGGCATCGGCACCTGCATCGACAACGTCGGCATCAAGAACCCGTTGTGCGACGCATCGAAGCGCACCGGCGAGCCAAAGAACTCTTCAAGCTGCGCGGCGTGGGGCGGCCGCGAATGCATGAACGTCACCTCCAACGCGACCAGCGGTGCGCCCATGTGCGAGCGCGCCGAGGCCATCAGCGCTGCGGTTGTGAACTCGTTGAGCGCCGCGCTCGGTGCCAAGCCATGCATCAAGCGATTGCGCCAGTACGTCATCTCGCCCTGCTCGACCAGCTCACCTTCGATGCCGTCGTGCATCAACGGCATGTAGTCGCGGGCGGCACGAATGCTCTCGCCCAGCGTCGCGCAGTGCCGGCACACGTAGTCGAAGGGTGCGAAGTCCCCAAGCTCGCAACGCGCCGCCGCACGCAACGAGAACGCCGTGTCGTCGGTGAGGCCTGCGAGCATGTCGAGCAGCGCGATCGCGACGCGATGTGGCAAACGCATCTGCAGCGCCTCCACGTCCTCCATGCTGAGGCCCATGCGCGAGAACAGCTCACCGGCTTCCTGACGTGCTTGCCCTTCCAGGTCGGCACCCGCCCGCTGCAGCTCGCGCAGAAACGGCGTCAGCACCTGTGAAGCCATGCTCGCGGTGGAGCTCGGCGCGAGCGTTGCAGACTCGGAGCGTTTCAAGACAGGCGACCTCGCGTGAAGTCGCCAAGGTTACCCTCGACCGCGCTTTCTGTGACCGTGCGTGATGGAAGTTCCCACATCTGGCCACTGATCGACCGTGGTTCGCCGGTTTCGCCCAGTGCACGCTGTGTCGCTCGCCTGCGCTTGGTTGTTTTCGAGCGTCGGGTACGCCGACGACGTCGCCACGTCCCTCTACCTCCGGAGCGACAGTGACACGACCCTGGTGGTGTCACCCCGTGCTCGGGTTCGCACGACCTTGGGCGATAGCACGCGCGCCGAGCTGGCCTATGCAATCGACGTTTGGACCAGCGCCTCGATTGATATCCGCACCGCCGCATCGCGTGCAGTGACCGAGCAACGCGACGAGATCGACGCCAACCTTCAGCACGAGCTGACCGACCTCACGCTCTCCGCTAGCTACCGGTACTCCACCGAGAACGACTACGAATCCCACACTGGCTCGGCCTCGGCGAGCTACGACATGGCCGACAACAACACGACGCTCGCGGCCAATGGTTACTACGGGGCGGACGTGGTCGGTCGCACCGGTGACCCAGGGTTCGCGCGCCCGCTCAACAGCTTCGGTGGTCGGCTGTCACTGACCCAGGTGATCGACCCGAAGACGTTGCTGCAAGGGGCGTACGAGATCGGTGTGCTGAACGGTTACCAGGCGAGCCCCTATCGTTTCGTCGGCTTCGGTGGCGATGGCTATGGCTGTCGCGTAGCCGTCCTGTGTCTGCCGGAACAAGTGCCGGAAAGACGCATACGCCATGCGTTCGTGATCGACGGGCTCCGTGCGCTCTCCGATCAAACCTCGCTGGGGCTCGGCTACCGCCTGTACCTGGACGACTGGGGTCTTTCATCGCACACGCTGCAAGCGGTGTTCTCGTGGTTGCCGGGCACGGACTCCAAGCTCGCGCTCCACGGGCGCGTGTACCGGCAAACCGCGGTCGACTTTTACCGAAGCGCGTACGGTGTCGGCGCGGAGCAGGGAGATCTGTTCACGCGCGATCGCGAGCTGTCCGCGTTGACGTCGCTCAAGCTCGGTGCGGACTACACGCATACGTTCGAAGTGGGCGATGATGGCATCCTGCTGCGCGCTTCGATCGCGGCGGCGATCGGTGGCTTCAACTACGACGATTTCGTCGGTCTCAGTGATCCGCAGGCACTGCTCGACGTGAGCGTGCTCGAGCTGACGACCGCGATCACGGTGGACCTATGACGCGGGCGCTCCATCGCTCGATCGCCGCCATCCTGCTCGGCCTCTGCGTCGCCATTGCGCTGCCAGCGCATCCGCTTCACGCACAGCAACCGAGCATTCTCGTGGTACGCGCGCAGCGGGTTCCCCCGTCGTTGCAGCGTGACATCGCGGGATTGTTGTCGTCGCTGGGCGAGAGCATTTCCGACACGGACTACGTGAAAGCGTCGCGACGCATGCGCCTGTCGCCGCACGATCCGCAAGCAATCGTCGCGTTGTTGCCTGGTCTCGGCATTGGGCTCGTAGTCACGATCGAAACCACCACGCACGATGCGGGTCGCTACCTGCGCTTGAGCTACCGCAGCCCGGAGACGGGCGACGAAGTGGTCAAGGACGAGCTTCCCTACCGCGGCGGTCCACTGCCTTCGAGCTATCGCAACTGGGTCCTGTCTCAAGCGCGGCTGGCGCTCGCCACACTCGCTGCGCGTGCTAGGCAAGCTCCGGCAGCGCGCTCCGATCCCAACGCGGCCGCGCGCGCGTGGCGCAATCACACCCGTACCCAACGACCGCCACCCGCACCCGAGCTTGGCGAGTCGCCGCCCGAGTTTGGCGACGACAGCACCGCGCAGGCACCGGCTGACGCAGCGACGGCGCACGCTGCAGCGTTATCCGACAACGAAGCCTTCGTCGAAGACGACGACACCGACCATGAAAAGGACGCCGACCTCGCGCCGCGCGTGCTCCAGATGGACGGCCTGGTCGGTCTCGGTCTCGGTCAGCGCGCCGTCACACTACCGACGCAATCCGGTCCTCGATTGCTGGACGTGGGTCCCTTCCTGATGATGGACGGCGCCGTACGCGCGCGCGTGCGACTCGCCGACAGCGCGCAGGTCCTGCTCGCCCTCCGCTACTCGACGTCAGTCGCGCTCCAAGCGGAATCCACGCCCGCGGCAGGAGTCCCGCAGTCGGTGCCGCTACGCTCGCAACGCTTTGAAGTCGTGTTGGGGGCGGTCGGACGCATCGGAACAGGCGCCACTGAACCTTGGCTGGGCGTTCAGCTCGGCTACGCGGTGCAAGACCTGCATGGGCTGATCGAGATCACGATGCCGCGCTACAGCATCGGCGGGCCGTTTGCGCGCGTCGACCTGCGCGCGGTGGTGGCCGAGGGCCGCGTCACGTTATGGGCCATGCCGGAAGGCCAGTGGCTCGTCGGCGTGGACAACAGCCTCACTCGACTGCACGTTGCACACAGTGGCTTCGCGATCGGTGGCGAGCTTGGCATCGGCGTACGCCTGAGCTCGCAGTTTCTGTGGGAGACGAGTTACCGCGAGTCCCACTCGTTCCTGAGCACATTGCAGTCCGACGCGTTCCATGATTTGGAGCGCGCCTTCACGACCCGCTTGGTGGTGCAACGATGATCCGAAACCGCATGCTGCTCGTATCGTGCGCCGTCCTCTCGTGGATCGCGAGCCAAGGTTGCGCGACCGTTGCGCCCTACGAACGCGAGCGCCTCGCACGCTCGGACATGGAGCTCGGCGCGGAGAATGACGTGGCCGCTGGCGAGGAACACGCCACCGCCTACCGCGAGGGCTCAAGTGGGGGGTTCGGTGCCAGCGGCGGTGGTTGCGGCTGCAACTGATCGACGACGCGCCGACCAGAGGACGATCCACACGACCATCCACCATCCAACGAGCGACGACGGCGCGCGCCCCACTGCGCACCCGCCGACGGTGGAGGCAACAGGCTCGCCACCACGCGCGGTAATTGGACGCGCGATGTCGGTCACCCCATCACCATGCACATCGCCCATGCCATCAGCGGCGACGATCGCTCCACTCAACCACAGCTGCGTCGTGGCTTGAGGCGGCGCAGTCCACAGAAAGCGCAACCGGCGCGCGCCGCAGTCGGCCACGTTCATCACACGGCGTGCAGCCAGGGTTGGATCCTTGGGCGCGACCTCATTCATGGAGGTCGCAAGGATGCCTGTGCCAAATGTCGATGCGCACTCTTCCAATGCGTCCACCGCGCCCGCTTGCGGCAATGAGATCGTTCCGGCACCACCGCCAAGCTCGTCCGTGATCTCCACGCTGATGCCCAAGTGCGCGAGCGCGTCAGGCCAATCGATCACGATCTCGTAGCTGGCGCCGGGAATGTAACCGTCGATGGGGAGGCCACGCACGGTCAATGCCGGAGCCACGCCGCCGCTATGACACACCCCGCAGGTGTAGCCATCGGCGGGTGATCCGGTGAACCAGCGTCCACCACCGCCACCGTCGTCCAACGGCTGCGACGCGAAGCCGCTCGGATCCGAGTAGGCATGCGCGCGGGGTGTGATCAGCCCGAGCGCCAACGTCATGATGGTCCACGGCAGCACGCGCACGATCATGGCGATCCCGTCGCGCTTGCGAGCGCCCACGTCTGCAGTGTCTTCCACGTCGGATCTTCGCGCGACTGGTACACGTTGCGCCCGAGTCGATCGGTCCCCTTGTGCCCTGCCCCGCCCGCGCCCACCTCCAGCGCTTTTCGCAGCAACAGGAAATCTTGCTGGCCGCTCGTGCGCGTGAGCATGGAGCGCGTGCGCTCGTAAGTGACCAAGAGCTCCATCATCTGCACCTCGCAGCCAGCGGTGGACGCCGGATCGCACACGAAGCGCACGTCGTTGGGCTCGAAGCCTTCGGGCGGAGGTCCGATACGCACGCGACCGGGACCGAAGACTTGATAGAAGCGCTGGCTCGACCCGTGGCATTGCGGAAACCCGCAGTCACGCAAGATGATCGGATACACGTCGCGCGCGAACACTTGCTGGTCGGGTGTGAGCGCTGTGATGTCGGCGGTGTCGGGAGCGCAGCCAGCGAACAGCAACATGCACGCCGTGACCATCGCTCGGTTCAGACAGGCGACGCTGTTCAGCATGTCGAGGACTCCGT
>JACZCZ010222963.1_pt1 | contig 15371 bp, 17 predicted proteins | sample 8641811 | NCBI WGS metagenome assembly JACZCZ01 (sample SAMN15324610, study PRJNA640507) | soil metagenome | isolation source: intercropping peanut in the first line | place: China: Luxin town, Laibin City, Guangxi Province | collected 2019-07-25 | depth 10cm m | reverse complement strand
TTCATGCTCGTCGCGATGTACATGCCGATCTTCGACATCGCCGGCAAGGTCAAGGCCGAGTAACCCTTCCCCGTGTTCTCCGCGGACGCCTCTCACAGTGATCAGCGCGAGCGACGTCTGCTCGTGTTCACAGTGGGACGCCTCGCCGTGGCCACACTGCTGCTGAGCGGTACGCTCTATGTCGCCACGGTCGCGCGTCCTTGGCTGTGGTCGTTCACGCCGCGCTTCTTGGCCGGCCTGATCGTCGCGACATACACCGCCGCGCTCGCCTCGGCAGTTTGGCTGCGCTATTCGCGCGAGGCGCGCCTCATCGCGGACGTCCAGGTCGCCACCGACATCTTACTGACCACCGGTATGGTCTACATCACCGGGGGCACCAGCAGCGGCTTCACATTCTTGTACGGGATCAGCGTGCTGATGGCGGCGCTCGTCGCTGGCCCAAAGACGGCGCGCGTCGCTGGCGGATCGGCGCTCGCGCTCTACCTGCTCTTGTCGATCGGATTGTCGTCGCAGCTGATTCACGGTCCACCCGATCAGCAAACCGAGGCGTACCAGCTGCCAGCGCGCGAGCTGCTGTTTGCCGCAACGACCAACTTGCTCGGCCTGCTGCTCGTCACTCTGCTGTCGAGCAACTTGGCGGCTCGTATCCAAACCGCGGGTGGCTTGCTGCGCGCCGCGGAGGAAAGCGCGGCAGAGCTCGCGCGGCTCAACGACGACATCGTCCGCTCCCTCACCTCTGGTCTGATCACGACCGATCCAGCGGGCTTGATCCGCACGATCAATCCCGTCGCGCTCCAAATGTTCAAGACCGACGACGCGCGAGCGATCGGCACCGACGTGCGCAAGTTGCTGCCGCTGCCCGAGTCGCTGCGGAATCTGCACCGTGATGGCGACCTGAAGCGCCACGAGGAAACAGCGCGACGCAGCACAGGCGAGCGTTTTCCTATCGGATACACCGTCACCCCACTCGTGACCGCAGACGGCAGCGAGAACGGCTGGATCATCGTGTTCCAAGACCTGACAGAGATCGCGCAGCTGCGAACGGACGCGGAACGCGCGCAACGTTTGGCCGCGTTGGGTCGCTTGTCGGCGGGCTTGGCGCACGAAATCCGAAATCCGCTGAGCTCGATCGCGGGTTCCGTGGAGCTCGTTCGTGAGTCACCGCGGCTCGACGATGAGGAGCGCAAGTTGTTGAGCCTCGTGCTGATCGAATCGGAACGGCTCAACGACCTTGTTTCCACCATGCTGCAGGTCAGCAAGCCGACGGTGCCGCGGCGCGCAGAGACGGACCTGGCCCAGGTCGCGCGCGAAGTGACGGCCATGGCCCAAGCCAACCGCTCTGAGGCCGCTGGCATGAGCTTCCAGCAGAACGCCACGCAACCCGTGATCGCTGCTGTCGACGTAGACCAGATCCGGCAGGTGCTGTGGAATCTGCTGAAGAACGCGATCCAAGCATCGCCGCCGGGATCCACGATTGAGATCAAAGTTGAGGGAACCGACGACGCAGCCGTCTTGTCTGTCATCGATCAAGGCGCGGGCATCGATCCCGCGCAGCGCGAGCGCATCTTCGACATGTTCTATTCCGAGCGCACGCATGGCGCCGGTATCGGGCTAGCCCTGGTTCGCCAAATCGTCGAAGCCCACGGTGGAGCGATCGAAGCCCAGAGCAACCCGGGGCCCGGCGCCACATTCAGCGTGCGCTTGCCCAAGCGTGCCAGCGCGCCCTCTTCTCAAGCCCAGAGCTAGGGCGCCAGCCAACGCCGCAGCTCGGCGCCGGGATCGTTCGTGCGCATCAGGCCTTCGCCGACCAGCACCGCATCGGCACGACTGGCAGCAAGCTCCTGGAGATCGGAGCGCGATCGCACGCCGCTCATGTACACAGCAATGCGATCGGACGGGATCTGCTCGATCAATGCGCCAGCCGCAGAGCCATCGACATGAAACGTACGCAAGTCGCGAGCGTTGATCCCAACGATGCGCGCGCGCGTAGCCATTGCCACGGCCAGCTCAGGAGCGTCTGCGGCTTCGACGACCGGTGCCAGGCCGCGTGCGTGCGCCTCGTCGATCAGCAGGTGCAGTCGTTCGGGGCTCATAGCGCGGACCAACAAGAGCACCATGCTCGCTCCGCATCTCCGTGCAAGCTCCACTTGCGACGCATCCAGCACGAACTCTTTGAACAACACCGGAATCGTCACGACCTGGGCTGCGCGACGAACGTCCAGTGGTGTCCCACCGAATCCAGGTCCATCACAGAGCACGCTCACCGCCGCAGCACCGCCGCTCTGATAGGCCTTCGCGAGCACTGCCACACCGCCTGCGGCGCGCGGTCGAATCACGCCTGCGCTCGGACTACGGTGTTTGATCTCCGCGATCACGCGGGGCAAGGCTGCACCCCCGCGCGATAAGGCCCGGTACGACGCCTCAGCACGATCGTCTTTCGTTGCAACGGTGGGTGTGGGCCGCGAGTGACGCGCCCGACGCATGACCTCACGCCGCTTGCGCTCAAGAATGGTGGCGAGAACGTCGGTCGCCATAACTACGCTTGAGAACGCGCTATCCACGCGTCGAGCTTCGCTTTTGCGGCGCCTGAGTCGATCGCCTGCGCTGCAACCCTCGCGCCCTCCAAGGGCGACACGACCACACCGGCAACACACAGCGACGCCGCGGTGTTCAGCACGATCGCGTCCCGACGTGGGCCGCGCTCGCCTGCCAAAACGCCCAAGATCAGGCGCGCATTGTCCTGCGCGGTGCCGCCCGCCAGCTCCGACAGCGGGGAAACCGGTAGGCCGAAATCCGCGGGGCTCGTTTCGAACACTCGGATCTTGCCTTCCTTAAGCTCAGCCACCAGCGTCGGCCCTGAAAGGGACACCTCATCCACTCCGTCGTGCCCATGCACCACCCACGCCGCGCGCGCTCCGAGCTCGCGCAACACATGGGCTAGCGATTCACAACGCGCACGCTCATAGACACCGAGCAACTGGTGGCTGGCGCCGGCTGGGTTGCTGAGCGGCCCGATCAAGTTGAACAGCGTTCGGATCCCGAGCTCAGCGCGCACCGGCCCAACGTGGCGCATCGCGGGATGATGCACGCGCGCAAACATGAACCCGATGCCAAGCGTATCGATGCACGCCGCGACCCCTGCCGGACCCATGTCAATGCGCACGCCGAGCGCTTCGAGGACATCCGCGCTACCTGCCTTCGACGATGCGGCGCGGTTACCGTGCTTGGCCACGGTCACTCCGCACGCAGCCAGCACGATCGCTGTGGCGGTGGAAATGTTGAACGTGCCGTGCCCGTCACCACCGGTTCCGCATGTGTCCATCACGACAGGGCGAGGGGCGATCGTGAGCGGCGTGCAGTACTGCCGCATGACGCGGGCGGCTGCAATCAAGTCCTCGGTGGTCTCGCCACGCACGCGCAAAGCGACGAGGAACGCGGCAATCTGCGTCTGCGTGGCTTCACCGGCGAGGATCTGGCGCAACGCGCCCTCGACGACGGCGGCTTCGAGCGGCGCCGGTTCAACTGCGCGCTTGATCGCGTCGGCAATCACGCCGCGACCTTCGCCGTGCGACGCCCATGCTCCGGTGTTCGGCTAAGGAATGTTTGCAGCATGGCGTGACCATGCTCCGTCAAGAACGACTCCGGGTGGAACTGAACGCCTTCCACGTCGAGCGTCTTGTGGCGCAGCCCCATCACTTCACCCGTTTGGGTCCACGCCGTGACCTCGAGATCCGGACCGATCGTGTCGCGCTGCACAATCAGTGAATGATAGCGCGTGGCGATGAACGGGCTCGGCAGGCCGGCGAAAACTCCCTGGCCGTTGTGTTCGATTGGCGATGTACGTCCGTGCATCAGTCTCGGCGCACGGATCACCGCGCCTCCGAAAGCCTGTCCGATCGCCTGGTGGCCTAAACATACGCCGAAGATCGGATAGCGGCCGGCCAACTCGCGGATGACCGACAACGTGACGCCGGCCTCGTTCGGCGTCCCGGGTCCAGGGGAAATCAAGATGCCCTCGGGATCACGCGCGATCACGCCGTCCACGTCGACCTGATCGTTGCGGTGCACTTCAACGACAGCACCGAGCTCACCGAGGTACTGCACCAGGTTGTATGTGAACGAATCGTAGTTATCGATGACGAGGATCATGGGTCAGGCCTTGCGCTGCGCGGTCATCATGCGTCGGAGACTCAAGCAATTTTTGGCAGGTGAAGCAAGGCAACGCAGAGCTACCGAGAGTCGTCGGGCGTTTCTCCGCTGCGCATCTCGGACAGCTCGCGGTCTAGCGCAAGCAGCGCCGCCTCCGCGTCGCGTTGCACACGCAACGCTTCGATCACGTCCATCGTTTCCAAGGCGCCCGTGGCGAGCACCGAACGATAGAGCACCAACCCGGCGCGGCGTTGCTTGTAGGCATCCAGCATGCGGAGCTGAAGCTTGCGAACTGGAACGGTCGACAGTTGCGTTGCGCCCACACGCTCGATTTGAGCGTCCAGTTGCGACAACACCGCGGTCTCGATCATTTGTGCTGCGTGAACGGGCTTGCGCTGAGACACGGCTTGTTCGGCGTCAATCATCAGAACGGCAGAACGGTCCGCTCCGAACGCGGACTGCAGCAGCAGCACGTCACGCCGCGTGCGCGCGATGTCCTCGTCGTGGGTGCTGCACGCAACCAGCCAACAAACGAGGACGGCGGCAGGTCTCAAGCTGCGCCTCCGTAGCCCCGTTCGCGGAAGAACTTCTCGATTCGGAGGCTGACGTGATCCGGGTAGTCCACCAACACGAAGTGCGTACCACCTGGAACCACGAGGAACTCGGCACCGCGAATCGCCTTCACCATCGCGTCGACGGCACGACGCGACGTCAACGGATCCCGTCCGCCCGCGATCGCCAACACCGGGACATCGATGTCTGGGAGCACGCGTGACGCATCGTGCTGCTGAAGTAACCGCAACACGGTCGCATAGTTGCCCCAGTCGAGCGTCGACAACCCAGACACCAAGTCTGCAAACTCGCGTTGTCCAAGGTTGCGACCCACCAGGCCGAGTCGGCGCGCCCACGTGAACGTCTCAGGCGAGCCGGTGCCGGCACGCACCAGACTCTCGATCAACGTCCCCACCACACCGGTGCCCTTCGCGAGCCAGGGCAAACCTCGACCCAATATGCCGTCGCCAAGCACGCGATCGACTCCGAGCGGTGGTGCACCGCTGATCAAAACCAGCGCGGCAACACGTTGCGGCGCGCGCGCGAATATCTCCAACGCGACATGGACGCCGAGCGACCACCCCACGAGAGCGGCCCGCTCCACGCCCTCCTGCTCCAACACGCGCAAGCCGTCGGCGGCGTGATGCGCCACCGTCATCGCCTCGGGGTCGAGCGGCGATCCCGACGCGAACAAGCCGCGGTAGTCCCAGGCGATGAAGCGATATCTGTCGGAGAGGTACTCGATCTGGTGCTTCCACGCGTGCCAGCCCGCACCGAGGCCTCCCGCCAGTAAGACCACGTCGCCCCGACCGATCGTGCGATAGGCGATCTCGGTCCCGTCCGAGGCGAGGACGGTCTTCTCTTCCGGCCGGAGCGGCTTCACGACGGGCGCACCATACCAGAGTGGTCAGACCGCCTGTCCAGGCGCGCGTCAATCGCAAACCACCGAAAATCCCCGTGAATCAACTGCGCACAAAGTGTGCTGTCGCTTGACACTGTCGAGTCCACGCAGATACCTTCCCCTGCCCGTTGACGATCACAGTGGCAGCGTCCGTTGGCAGCACCGACGCCGCCGGTTCCGGCACAGAGAGTCCAACAAGACATGTCAGACGCGACCAACAAACCCCGCGACATCAAGAATCTCAAGGCACGGTTGGGCAAGACCGTGACGCCAGGCCAGATTGCACAACCCCCTGGGCAACGTGCTCCGTCCGTTCCGCCCCTAGGTGGCTCCGCTCCTCCCTTCGGTGCGCCGGTCCCGCGCCCCGCGAGCATGCCGCCGGGTATGGGGTCTGCTCCCGCGTTTGGCGCGCCCGCGCCGCGCCCCCTCACTCCGCCTGTCGGGTCCGTTCCCGCACCCTCGTTCGCACAACCCAAGGCGGCACCAGCCGCAGCAGCGCCCACCGCGGCCCCACGCAAGGTGGATCCGTTTGCCGCCCCCGCCGGCGCGCGCGTGGTCGCGCCGGAACAGAAGCAAGTTCGCCTGGTCATCGATGACTCTGCGGTGAATGAGTCCGAGATCGGTCGTCGCTCACTGGTCCGCGGCGTCGTCGTCGCCGCAGTTGGCGTCGCGCTCGGCATTGCGCTCGGTTACGGCGTCGGCAGCACGATGGGCGATCGCAACCTGTTCAAATCGGCGGTTCAGGACGGCAAGGACATCTACGCCAAAGTCCAGGAAGTCTCCAAGTCAGTTGAGACCGCCAAGAAGGGCCTGAAGGACGCGCTCGACTCGATGGGGCCTGGCCCGGGCGGCAACATCCAAATCAACTACGCCGCGATCGAGGGGTTGATCGCCTTGCCGAAGCCGTTCTCCGGGAACGACTTCCATCGCAAGAAGTACGGCGCGTTCCAGCCGGCTACGGTCGACGACCTGTTCGACTACTACAACAACATCAACATCATGTGGGGTCGCTTCGAGGCGCTGGCCGCGAAGACCACCAAGACGAAGCGCGAGGTACTGGACAAGTCGGCGAAGGCCACCGACGAGCTCATGAACGCCCAGTACGGCCTGAACCCGTTCACAGCGCAGGACATGACGTTTGGTCGCCTGGTCTACGTGACGATCCCACCTCCTGCCGAGGGTGAAGAGGGCCTTCCCGAGACCGTACAGGTCTCATCGACGCAGGGTGGCCGCACCGTCGACAAGACGCGGTACGCCGGACAGCCCGAGATCGCGGAGAAACCGGACAACTTCGTCATTCTGATCGAGAAGGGGCAGAGCATGGCCATCTTGGGTCAGCCCGCGAATGCTTTTCGCGACCTTCGCGCCGAGTTCATGGACTTGAACGCGATCATGACGAAGACGATGGAAGCCCAAGGCCGTCTCCTCAAGGAGCTCGGCCAGATCGCCACCTTGAGCGACTAGTCGATCAAGGATCTGCACATCTGCACTCCGGCCGGTTAGCATGCGAGGTAAGCCCTCGGGCCGGAGCATGACGTGACCCGCTTCCGTATCCGCTATCGCGCCATCGACGTGAATCTCGGAGATGGCGATTTCGTGATTGGACGCGGCGAGGAGTGTCATCTCGTCCTGGACGATTCGCTGGTGTCACGTCGACACGCGGTGCTACGCGCCAAGGCCGAGCACGTCGTGGTTGAGGATCTCGGAAGTCGCAACGGTGTTCGTGTCAACGGCGCGCGGATCGACGGTCGCGCGCACCTCAAGAACGGCGATTGCCTGAGGATCGGATCTCAAGAGCTCGTGATCCGAGATGCCCCGGCTATCGCACGAAACATCACCGGCACGCTCGAAGTGATCGTCTGTCCGCAGTGCAGCGCGCCTGCCGATGTGGCCGACAGCGTTTGCGAGCAATGCGGCGCGCGCTTGGATCGCGTTGGAAAGACCCAGCTCGACCTAGAGGTTCCACCGCTGGATGGCCCGATTGACGTGGCAAAGCAGCGCAGCTCGGTCACTGTCCTCGCCGGCCTCGTGGAGAAAGCGCTGAGCCTCAAGCGTTTCGATGAAGCAGAACGGATCCTCTCCAGCTTGATCGGCAACGTCTTGGTGCAAGCAGAAGCGGGGCGCGCCGACGAAGCCAATGCACGGAGAGCCGCTGCGTTCTCGCTAGCGCTCGCGGAGGCGGCAAGTCGAGCCTCGTGGCTGGAGTTCCCGTTCCGGATCTATGGCGCCATCGGCAAGCTCATGCCGGCCGACACCATCGACACCATCTATCGCCTCGTCACGTCGCTTCGGTTCACCGATCCGAACCCCCTGCGCGCGTACCTCGAACGACTCCGGGAGCCAAGTCGCGCGTTCGGTCCAAACGAGCGCTTCTTGGTGCGTCGCCTGGAAGGACTCGAGCGATTGATCGTCAGCGGCTAGCGCTTCCCAGGCGGCTACGCGGTTCGCTTGAGACGATTGAGAACCTTGAGCTGAGATCCATCGGTGACGCCGCCGCGGGATTCCCACCATGATGCAAAGCTCGGAAGCACTTGCGACGCCGGTGCGAGACTCTGCGTCAGCGCTTGATCGAGGCGTTCCGTGACTTCGGCCGACGGACTCAAGGCTTGCTGCATCAACGTTGACAACGCCCACTCCATCCAACGGGATTGCTTTGTCTCGATCGCGAGACGCAATCCTAGCGTCGCAAACAAATCGATCAGTCGCTCACTCAGGCGCTCACGCGCTTGCGCAGCCATGTCGATCTCCGCCGCGGAGCGCGACATCGCCCGCTCAGCTGCACCGTGGTCTCCGGTCGAAAGCGCGCGTTCGACGGATTCCGCCAACAACGTCAGCGCCCAGTCGCGGTTCTGGCGCACGTCGAGATGAGGCCGCGTGATCTCTTCGCTGGGCTGCGGGGCTCCACAGTGCGGGCACGCGGACGCATTCGTCGGATAAGGCACAGCGCATGCTTGGCACAAGATCATCTGACCGGTGGCGCGCCCCGGCTGCGGCAACTCCTGTCGGTCGGCCGCGACGCAAAACACCATTTCTTGTGCGCCGATGCGAACGCGATCGCGGTCTCGAAGCGTGACCTCGCCCTCGATGCGCACGCCATTAACAAGCACACCGTTGCGCGACTGCAGATCACGAATGAACGCGCCGTTTGCGGCGAAACGGATCACTGCATGTTCACGAGAAACCAACGCGTCATCCAGCGTGATGTGACACATGTCACTGCGGCCAATGCGCACCAGTGGACCGGCCAGGTCCATCTCATGCAGCAGAAACCTCATGCGGTAGCGCGACAAGTACCGAGCCTCTCTCCTTCCAGCAATGCTGGAATATTTAACAAAGTATCTTCCTTGCGGATCTATGCGTCAACGGCGTTGATGTCCGCGGCCGAAAGTCGCCTGTGTTACCGTGACGACTCGAACGAGCGACCTGCTCGGTATCGCGACAACGCAAGGTGGGGACGTGGTCAGCGAGCTTCAGGATCGAGCCGAAAGCGTTGTTCAGCGCCTGGTCCGGCCGCTCGTCAGCGCAGACGGTGGCGACATTCAGGTCGTGACGTGCACTGAAAGCGGCGTGGTCATTCGCCTCGGCGGAGCCTGCAGCGGTTGCCCCGGCCGTCCGTACACGGTGGCGCGCTTGATCGAGCCGGTCATGCGGCAAGAGTTCGGTGAAGCGTTCATCGTGACCGTAGAACGCAGCTAGCAGCCGTCAGAGCCCGAGGCCGCTGAGCGGATCGTCCGACTCCGAGACCGTCGTCGTCGACGCAGGCGCAGAAGAACGCGAGCTCTGGCCGCGCGAGCTTCCCTGCGACCCGGATCCCTGACGCCCCTGGCTCGAGCTACCCGACGGCGTGGACGCCTGCGGCGCATCCTCACGCTGACGGATGCGACCGGTGATGCGGTCGACAATGTTCGGACTGTCGTCGTGATCTTGGGCCTCGTGATCACCGGACGTGACAGCGTCTACCAACGAGTCGCCGCCGCGCCGCTCGCGGCCGGAGTTCGGACGCAACGAAGCAAGTCGGCTCAACGTACCCTTCTCCTCGAAGACCAAGCAGTAGAAGCCATAGAAACTGGTCTGATCGACGGCACGCAAGCGGCTGCTGTCGTCCTGCCACTCGATCCAGTGACGTTGCGCGCCCCCTGGAGAGAGCTCGCCCGTGTTCTCCTTGCCGTTGCCAAAACGGCGCTGAATCGCGGCCTGAAACTGCTCGAAGGATTGGCCCTCGAAGACCTCGGCATTGAACGCCTTGAACCACTTCCAGAGGCGGTCGTTGAAGAAGAAATAGAAGTTCTGCGAGTTCTCGTCCTTGAGCATCAGCATCGATTCGCCGTTGCCGTGCGTGAACTCGTCGCGAAGAAAGCTCGCATCCCATCCGGTGCGTGTCCCGTCGAATTGGATGTAGCTGGAGCGCAGGTTGCGAATCTCCTGGCGCGCCGCGTCACGGATCTGGTCTTCCTGCAGCGCGTCGCGCGCGTCCGCCAACTTCGGACGGTAGCGATCGGCGATGCCCTTCTCGAGAAGCTTCTGGACCTCTTCCCGGGTCATGCCCCAGCGAATGTCACCCATCGAGCGGGACAGCTCCGCGCTGACCGGGGCGTCATTTTCGGCGGCCTTCGCCTTGCCCTTGCGCCGACGCTGCGCCGACGCGTCCGCCGTCATAACGCTCGCTCCCAACACCGCGATTAGACAACCAACAATCCACCGCTTCATGACCCCTCCGGAACCGGGCTTTGACGAGCGCGCGCGCTGCGCATCTTGCGTACAGGTGGGGCACGCTACCCCAACTGATCCACCGCCTCAACCCGGGAATTGCCGTCCGACGTGGGACTGCGCAGAAGCTTCACTGCGCTCCAAATCCAGGTACAGCAAAGTGCCGCCGGCGACCGCAGCCGGCATCAGCAACAGGTTCAGCCCGGGAACGAACAGAAGCGCCCATGCCGCCAAGCCGAAGCCAAGCAAGGGACCCGCGTGGCGCCGCGCCCAAGCGGCTCGCGCCCGAATACCGCGACCACGACGTGCGGCGGGCCAGTCGGTGTAGTCAATCGCGACGTAAGTCACCGTGACGGCAAAACCGGCGCTGGCCAGGATCGGTGCCCCGAGTGGCGGCGCCACCAGGGCAAGGACCAAAAGCGGCAACATCACCGCCATGTAGACGCCGAGCTTCAGACCCTCGATCCGAACGCTGCGCACCAGGTCCGCTGCCAGCGAGGTGGACGACGGTGGCAACGTTCCCTCGATCCGCTCCACGGCCGCGCTCAACGCGTCATTGAACGGTGCCGCGATCACGCTCGTGGACAACAAGAGCAAGGCCGCGCCAAGCGCAGCCGCGACGACCACCAGCAGCCAGCTGAGCGCGCCATGAAGCATCGGCCAGAACCAGTCTGTCTCGCCGACAGGCACAGGCAGCGTCCAGATCGAATCGATCAGCGCCAGCCGCTGACGCAGCAAGGTCTACAGCAAGAGCCCCATCGCGCTGAACACGAGAAGGACCGGTACGAGCCAGTAGCGTGCGAGACCGCGGTGACGCACGAAAACAAAGCGCATGCCGCGCAGCGGGTACGACAGACCGGCGAAGAACCCCGCGATGCCATCCAATGCGCGCGTCACGATGGCACGCTAGCGCAGGTCGCAGCTCCACACATGTCGGTGCGGCGCGAGTGGCGATTGCTCGCGCGGATTGACCCCACGCGAGCCGGTTTGGCACTCTCCCGGCCATGTTTCGCGGCGGCTCGATGGCGACGTGGTTCCTCCTGTCGTGCGCGTGCGCGGCGTGCGGCACGGTCGATCTCGGCGACAACTATGTCGCCCCCGCGATCCAGCTCGACGAAGACTTCTTTTACTGCCGCATCCAACCGGAGGTCCTCACCGCGTACAGCTGCGCGACCGGCAACGGCTCCGAATCTGGCATGTGCCACGCGTCACGTTCCGCGCTGCGGCTGGCCGAGATCACGCCCGGCAATGCCCCGATCTGCGACGACGAAGGTGCGGTGCTCGACCCGATCCCGCAGGAAGCCACCGACAACCTCGAGGCGATTCGCTTCACCGTCTACAGCAGTCCTGACAGCAGTCCGCTCTACCTCCGCCCGCTCGGCATCGCGTCCCATCCTCGAGTGATCTTCGACATGGGCATGATCGACCCTGGCGCGGTGCTGATCCGCCAATGGATCTCCCAGGGAGGGCAATGATTGCCGCTGCCGTGAGCCGGGCTGCTTGCTGGCTTGTACTCCTCGCGATCGTGACTGCAACGCAGCTCGCGCGCGCCGACGACGACGCTGAGCTCTACGCACGCGTGATCGTGACCGCGGCCGCCGTACACAGCGGTCCAGGCCCGAGCTATCGCCGTGTCTATGTGGCGCATCGCGGGGAAGTGTTCCCGGTGCGCGCGCGTGCGACGTCCGGCTATTGGTTCCGCATCGAGCTGCCGGACAACACCACCGGCTGGATCCGCGGCGACACGGTCTACAACCACGAGGTCAGCGACGAGGAAGCCAGCGGCGGACGCTTCTTGCCGTCGATCTTCGCGCCACCCCCGTTGATGGACGCCAATGGCGAGACCGCGATCCTGTTCGGCGTGCTGGGCAGCGGCGGAACGATGGCGGTGCGTCCGTCGTTCTTGCTCGATCCGACGTTTGGCTTCGAGCTCAACCTGCAAGCGTCAGTCGCGCGCGGCGGACGGTTGATGATCGGCACCGGCGGTGGCGTGGTGAACTTATTTCCGCGCTCGCCAATCGTTCCATTCATCGTCGTTGGCGGCGGGTTTTCGGTCAGTGATCCGAACGCCGACACCTTCTTGCTGCGCTCGGGCACCACCGGCGTGCTCTGCGCTGGCGGTGGCCTGCGCATCGGCCTCAAGTACCGCCTCACGCTGCGCCTCGAAGCGCGCGCGTTCGTCTTTCATCAGCCCGATCGCTACGTCAGTCAGGAGGAGCTCAGTGCCGGTCTCACCGTCTTCTTCTAATCGCCCTCCACGTCGCGCGCAGGTCACGAGCCGTGCACTTTGCACCGCGTTGGCGTTGGCGCTGGCGTCGTGGCTGGGTGGTTGTGCGACGGTTCGCCCCGAAGAGCGCGAGTACCTGGCAGAGCCTGCGATGACGTTCAGCGCCGGCGGCATGACAGACGCTCACGAAGAACACGTGCTCAACAACCGTGAAGGCTCCTTCGGCGGCGGCAGCGCAAAGGGCGGTGGCTGCGGATGCAACTGAGCCGTACGCTCGCGCTCGTGGTGATGACGTTTGCGCTGGCTCTGCCGGTGCACGCGGACTCACGCTTCGCGCTCGGCGGCACGGTGTTCCGCGAGGCGGGCGGTCCATTGAAGATGCTCGTGATCGCGCCTGGCGCAGAAGCGACCGCGCAGCTGTTCGACGAGCTGGCGATCGACGCCAACTGGACCGCCGACATCGTCAGCGGCGCGAGCGTGGCGGTGGTGGATGACCCGGGCGCGATCGACACCATCACCAGTGCCTCCATGACCGACATCCGCCACGCGTTCAGCGGCGGTGTGGAGCTTCGCGGCGAGACCACGTCGCTGCACGGCGGGCTCGGCTACGCATTCGAGAACGACTACCGCTCGTTGTCACTGGATCTGAGCGCGCGCACCGAGCTGTTCGATCGCAACACAGGATTGCAGGTCGCTTACGCACGCGGCTTCGATGACGTATGCGACGCACCGAACGCTGATGGGGAGCACTTCCGCCTCGCGTCGTCGGTGGACTGCTTCAAGGACAATGGCAACACCGCGACACGCGACGTCGCGCTGCACACGTTTCAAGCAGGCTGGACCCAGGCCTGGACGCCCGTGCTCACGATGCAAGCGTCCGCAACCGCGCAGCTGCTCAACGGGTTCCAGGCGAATCCCTACCGCGCAGTGTGGAACGGCGCAGCATCGCAAGAGCACCACCCGGACAACCGGGCGCGGTACTCCGCGGGCCTCGAGCTGAGGTTGTGGATCAAGCCGATGAATGGCGCGCTCTCGGCGTTCGGACGCGCCTACCGCGACACGTGGGACATCACATCGTTGACCGGCGAGATCGCCTACGAACAAGTGATCGGCGGTGGCCTACGCCTGCGTGGACACGGTCGCTATTACAGCCAGACCGCCGCAGCGTTCTATTCTGACGACTACGTGCTGCAGCCGCGCGGTCAATACTTCACCGGCGACCGCGAGCTGTCTGCGATGCGCAGCTTGATGTTGGGTGCGAAGGTCACCTGGGCGGTGCCGGCGAATGACGAAGGCTATGTGTTCGGTTTCCTCAACACCTTCGAGCTCGTGGGAAAGTTCGATCTGCTCAAGAGCTGGTTCGACGACTTCCACTACGGGACGCAAAACGTGCCGAATACGTTAGCCTTGATCGCCTCGATCGGCTTGGAAGCGGGGTTCTAAATGCGACTGCGTTCTGGATGGTTTGCGCTCGGCGTAACGGTCTTCGGCTGCACCCTTCCCCAAGCTCAACCCGCGCCGGGACAGGCCAGCGCGAATCCACCACCGAGCGGGTCCACGTGTTTGTCGACGCTCGACTGTGCACCCGACGATGTGTGCATGGAGCAACGTTGCCGCCCCACCAACACCAGTGCCACCGGCGAGATCCTCGCCGCGATCGCCGCAACCGCCGCAAGTCAGAACCAACATGCGAGCGCGATCCGCAACTACGGTGCCGCAATCGAAGCGTTCCGCAAGCGCGGGGCCCCGGTGCCGGCCGAGCTGATCTGTGACCTTGCATCGGCATCGCTGACCGGCGCGGCGACGCGTGAAGCACGTGAGCTCGCGGCACAGCATGCCGATCAGTGCCTGCGGGCTGCACCCAATGGGCTGCCGAATCGCACCAAGGTGGTGCAAGAGCTGGCCGCGCTGCACATCGAAGGCCTTGATCCAACCCACTTCGATGCGCCGCAACCCGCATCGGTGTTCTTTACGGCGGAACCCGACAAGCCGCGCGCCGATGCGGTGGAGATCGAGATGGACTTCCCGACGCGCGATGTCCCAGGCTTTGCCGACCTGACCGCAGGACTGCGCGCGGCGAGCGTGCGTGACAGCGTCTCGCAATGCTTCATCGCGGACTGGGAGACCCGGCGCCAAAACCGTGCCGAAGCCAACCTGGGCTTGAAGTTCACGACGCGCATGCGCGACATGGGTGACTACGATGCGTTCGAGCCGTCTGTGGAGGTCACGCTCAAGGCCACGGCAGCCGAGCCTGCGACCGGCACACCCTTCGGTAACTGCGTGATGCGCGGCGTTCAGAGCGCGCTCGGCACGGGCCCCAAGCTCAACCGGGTCGTGGCGTGGGAAGAGAACGTGCGCGTGATCGCCCACCTCTAAAACCCTCACGGTAGCGCGGCTGGGCGACCGTTTGCTCGCGCGATCCGTGCTAGACACCGGCCCGATGGATTCCGGAAGTAGCGGCGCAATCATGGGCCTCTTGCAGGGGCTCACGGAGTTTTTGCCGGTTTCGAGCGATGGACATCTGGCGGCCTTTGCCCTGGTGGCAGAGGTGCCGGAGATGTCTCTGTCGCTGGTGGTCTTGCTCCACACCGGCACCTTGCTCGCGACGCTGCTCGTGCTGGCACCAGAGATTCGCGGCTTGCTGGCCGGCCTGTGGACAGACGTCACCGATCGCGGGCGGCGGGCTACCAGCGTTCACGTGCAAACCGCGATCAGCGTGATCGCCGCCAGCGCAGTGACAGGTGCCGTGGGCCTCGGTCTCAAGGATGCCGTCGAGGCCTGGGTGAGCGTGCCCGCGGTGGTAAGCGCAGGCTTCATGCTGTCGGCGCTGGCTGT
>JACZCZ010011529.1_pt1 | contig 15462 bp, 26 predicted proteins | sample 8641811 | NCBI WGS metagenome assembly JACZCZ01 (sample SAMN15324610, study PRJNA640507) | soil metagenome | isolation source: intercropping peanut in the first line | place: China: Luxin town, Laibin City, Guangxi Province | collected 2019-07-25 | depth 10cm m | reverse complement strand
CGGGATTCTAGCTCCCGGACTCTGGCCAGCATGGCAGCCGACTTGCCGAGGCTCACAAGGGCATCGACGGCGTTCTGCAGCTCGCGTTCGACCTTGGCGATCTCCGCGCCGAGAAGCTTCTTATCGGCGCCCTGCTCTCGCTCCCGGAGCCTGGCCCGCACTGCCGCGCTCATGGCTTTGATGTAGGCCGGCGCCGTCACCTTGGCTTTGATCCCAGCGAGTAGGTTCGTCTCGGCCTTCATGCGGCTCAATACGCGCCCCTGGGTGCAGCCGAGCCCCCGAACGTATCCGGCGCACCCATAGTTCCGATCGTTGCGCATCGAATAGCTGGAGCCGCAGCACGCGCACTTCAGTAGGCCGCTCAGCATGTAGCGGGCCGGCTTGCCGCCTTTCGGTTGCTGCGCCTTGCGAGCGTTTAAACGCGCCTGGACGCGCTGCCATAGGTCGTCAGAGACGATGCGCAGACTTTGATCGTCGCGGATGATCCATTCGCTCGGCGCGCGCTTACGTTGGACACGTCGGCCCGTACCGGGGACTCGCTTCCCTGCCCGCTTGTTCCACGCCACGCGGCCAACGTAGATGGTGTTCCTGACGATGCCATCTTGCTTGGTCGTGGCTCCACAGATCGTTGTATGGGTCCAGCCCGGAACGCGATCGGGACGGTTCCACGATGCCCCTGGCGATGGCACTGCACGACGGTTCAAGTCGTGAGCGATCGTCTTGGCGGATTCGCCTGCGGCGTAGCGGTCGAAGATCTCGCGCACGATCTCGGCTTCGGCTTCGTTCACGACGCGCTTGCGGTAGTCGCCGTCCTGGACCGACGAGTAACCGTAGGTTCGGCCGCCGCTCGCATAGCCGTTCTTGTGGCGCTCCTTGTTCGAGCGGAACACGCGATAGCCGATGCGCTTCGATTCCATGGCGTCGATCGCGGCGCGCACCGATAGCACGATCTCGGAAGTTTCGGAGCGCGTGTCGATGCCGTCAGCCGTCGCTAGGAACTGCTCGCGATAGCGCAACTCGGCCACAAGGCGATGCAGTTCGGCTTGGTTACGCGTGATGCGGCTGGTCTCGTCGGCCACGATGCCGTCGAAGTCACCGCGCTCCAGACCCTGCAGGAGCGCTCTGTAGCCGGGACGACGGTCGTCACTGCCCTGCCGTGCCTCGTCCTGGAACCGGGCGACGATCGTGAAGCCCTCCCGTCCGCATAGCGCTTCCACGTTCGCGAGCTGAGCCGCGATGCTGATGCGGTCCTGTTCGGCAGTCGAGTAGCGGGCGTAGGTGGCGACTTTCATCGGCGCTTATCCCTCTCACGTTTACGCTTAACACGCGCTTGGCTCGCGTGGTTGGTAGAGCAGAACAACCGACTCGGCCCCCGCGTCTTCGCGTCGACAAAGTAGTTGTTGCAGGTTTCTAGTGCACACTGGCGCACGCGCTCGTCGAGCCCCTGCATGACAAGTTCAGCGAGGTGGTATCCCCACCATTGAGCGACTTTGCGCCCTTCGATGGAAGTCAGGGCAAAGTATGTTTTCTGGTTGGCAGGCTGGAAGTCCAGCCAACCACTTACCCGTGGCAGTTCGATCTTTGTCGCAGCAACGATTAGATCCCACGTCTGGCGATTGGCTCCCCCGTCACGAACGATTCGTGCAAGAACCTTCCGCAGTTCCGCCTGGGCTTCTTTGCCTTCCGAGACCGACGGCGCAACGGGGAACTGAATCATCCATCGTTTGTGCTCAACGTCGCTCACTACGCAGAGCGAACCCTTGAGTTGACCAACGCTGGCGGCGACGTTTTTCGCATTGGCGAAGCCAAGAACCGTCTCGAACCAGGGTTGCATTGCCGTCATCCTGTATACGCCTGCACGACGTTTTATAGCGTATTGATAGCGTATACGCAATATCTTGAGAATGTGCCGTAACAGGAGGTGCGGCATGAAACAACCAAAGGTAGTTCCAATCTCTCGCGTCGCTCCGGCCACGAACACATCACGCGAAGTCGTAAACCGTGTTGTTCGCGAGCTGGAGCGCGACGGCGCCATCGCGCCCGAGTGGACAGCAACCGGACGCGGTTACTTGAGCGTTCCGGAATGGCACGCGGTTCGCGCTGCGCTCGCCGGCTAGCACTGTGACGTTGGACCCGCGCATGCAACCGCTGTGCGACGCGATCGTCGATCTCGTCGTTGCGGACGTGCTGCGGGAGATGGAAAGCGAAAACGCCATCGGCGGCGCCGACCAAGCAAACCGCCGTGGCGTGAAGGACGAGCGATGCAAAGACTACCACGCGAGCGCCAATCCGACCGCGAGCGGCGCAAGTACAAGCCAGTAGAGAAGCGCCGGCCCTACGTGCGCTACTTCAAGTCGCGCGGCAAAGACCGTGACGCGATCGAGCTGCGTACACAATGGCTCGCGGCGCAGAAGGTGCGGGTATGAGCACAAAGCGCGATCACTGCCTCGCGTGCGATCCCGAACGGCGCAAGTCGAAGTCGCTGGCCATCACAACCGACGAGCGCGGGACCGTCGAGTACTGCCATCGGTGCCAGTACGTGCGGGCCGAGAATTCCCCGGGGAATATTTACCATGGTAAATCGCTGCCGGTGCCGGTAGCACTTTCGCATGCGAAACCCGACCTAGCGACGATATGGGCTCGCACGCAACCGCTGCGCGGCACGATTGGCGAGACGTACCTGAAGCATCGGCGTTGCGCGCTGCCGCCGAGCGATTCGGATCTGCGGTTTCTGCCTGAGCGAATTAACGCCGATCGGGGTTATTTGTCGCCGTCGCTTTGCGCGCTCGTGACGGACGCTGTAACGGCCGAGCCGATGACGCTTCACTTCACTCGGCTGCGCGACGACGGGCTCGGCAAAGCCGGCACGGATCGCGACAAGCTGCTGCTCCGCGGCCATCCGAAGGCAGGCGGCGTGATTCGACTGTGGCCAGACTCCGACGTGCGCTATGGGCTCGGAGTTGCCGAAGGGGTCGAAACGGCTCTGAGCGCGGCCCACGCCTATACGCCCGTTTGGGCGACGGTAGACGCGGGCAACATGGCCAAGCTCCCAGTACTCGACTGCATCGAGACGTTGCTGATCTTCGCCGACAACGACGCTGCCGGACTCGCCGCAGCTCGAGCATGCGGTAGTCGTTGGGCTGCTGCCGGCCGGGAGGCCCGTCTCGTCGTTCCCGACCACGGCGACGTTAACGATGCGGTGGCCGCATGAGTGCCGAGCGCCAAGTTGTTGAGGATCTGATCGCGCGCAGCCATGCCGTCGAAGCCCCGGAAAAGAGCGCAGATCGCGGCGCTTTTTCCGCCCGCGAGGCTAACCCGCTCGCCTGGATGGAGGACAACGAATTGACCGCTGAGGAAGTCGAGCAGATTTCCGACCCCGCGTGGGCTGAGCCTGGCTTGTTCGCCGAGGGGCACGTTATCGCCGTCGTGGCGAAGCCGAACGGCGGCAAGACCACCATCTGCTTTCACATCGCATGCGGGGTCGCCAAGCGTTACACGGTCGCTTACGTCGATTCGGACACAAACCCCGGCGACGCGAAGCGAAAGCTCCTGCTCGCGAAGGAACATGGCGTTCGCTACCTAACGCCTGATCTCAAAGTCGGCCGATCAATGCGCGATGTGGTGGCCGAGCTCGAAAGGCTGGCCGCAACCGATATCGACCTGAGCGGACACGTCTGGTTCTTCGACACGCTGAAGAAGATGGCCAACGTGATCCACAAGGATTCGCTCAAGGGCGTCCTAGGGCTCATGCGGAAGCTATCCGGCCGCGGCATGACGTGTGTCCTTCTAGCCCATACGAACAAGTACAAGAACGCCGACGGCGAATATCAGTACGAAGGCACTGGCGATCTCGAGTCCGATGTAGACGAACTGATCTATTTCGAGCCGCGTGAAAACGACGACGGCTCGCTAACAGTCTCCTCGCGCTGCCAGAAGCGCCGAGCGGAGATTGCCGCGAGGACCTGGGACATAGGCGCAGATCGCGCGGTGAGCGCTCGTGAGCATTACGTGGACGTGGCTGCGGAGCTGCGAGCGAAGGAAATGGAGGACGAGGACGCGGTGGCCATCGAGGCGGTACGCGATGGGCTCGCCGACGGTCCGAAGAATCAAACCGAGCTGGTAAAGCACTGCTCGGCCTATGGCGTGACCGCAAAACGGCTCCGAAAGATTCTGCGCCGGTACAGAGGCAAGCACTGGCTCGAATCGCCCCTCGGCACGAAGAACGCGAAGGAATACCGCCTCATTCCGAGGGCCATTTCGTGACCGACCGCGCACCCGTGCCGAACTGCCGAACTGCCGAACTATTCCGAGTTCATTCAAGGAAATCATTGGGCCAAGCCAGTTCGGCCAGTTCGGCCAGTGCGGCACTTCGGCAGGGTGCGCCGCAGTTCGGCCGAACTGAACCTACCGCACTGTACGTCAACGGCACGCTCGGGGTGTTTGCCTGAACGCCGCTCCCGCCATTCGTTCGAAGCGTCCGCGCGATCCGAAGGCGAACGAACGCCAGCAACGCCATCGCGATCGCGTGCGGATGGAAAAGAACGGCGTCCGCTACATCGACGGCGTTCCGATGAGACGCGAGGTAATTGGCGCCGCCGTAGCTCTCAGCCTCATGCACTCGGCAGCGGTCAATGATGATCTTCGAGCAGCGCATGACATTGCCGCGTTGCTCGTTCGCGTCGTCGATCTCGCGCGCCAATACGGAACGATCGCCTCGTTCCTAAAGATGCCGGAGTAGCTGTCACGGTGTGCGTCACGTTGTGACACCGTTTGAGAAACTAGAAATCGTGGACAGAACATCACTGCAAGCAGCGCCGATTGGCGGCATGGAGCTCGAGGCCGAATGGGAGCGATGGGCCGATGGGCTCGACGCGGCCTAACGTCCTGTTTCTGTCTTGGCTGATCGACGACCCGGCAACGGATGAGGACATGCGCACCGCACTGATTGCACGGCGGCGGGAGGGGTTAGCAGCGCTACCGCCGAGGCCGACGCCGGGCGAGAGCATTCACTGAGGGAAGCAACGATGACCTACAACTGGATGAACCTCGCTCGCGCCGCAGGTATGCCTTTGGCAGCGAACAACCCGAATAACATCATGGCCCGCCAGCTTGGCGGCACTGGCGGGTACTTCGGTGGCGGCCCGCCGCCCGCGCGGAGCATTAACCCGAACGTACAAGCTCCGCCGAGCATTCCCTTGGCTCGCGGCGTGCCTCGCTTTCCGCGGCTGCGATCGGTCATGCAACAGCTTAGTAGCGGCCTCAACGTCAGCCCATTGGCGATTGGGCTGCTAGCGGCCAGCGGTCCACGCCCGGTTGGCACTTCCTCTTTCGGCTCGCGTCTTGGCGAAGCCTTCCAGTTTGCGTCGGCGGCTGAAGACGCGCGCCTGCAGCGCGAGATGATTCAACGCCAGCTCGACGAGCTCGAACGTCAGCGCACGCAGGGATCGTCGCTCGAGGGTTTGATCCAGAAGCTCTCGGCCGGTAGATCGCCGACACTGAGCCGACAGCAAGCCGATATTTTGTCTGCCGCCGCGCAAACTGACCCGCGCGGCGCGACGGCAGCGTTGCTCGACCTTCTCAAGCCGGCTGCGCCGCCGGCGTTGTCGGAGACCGGCGAGAAGCTGCGCGACGTGAAAGACATGCTCGGCCGCGAACTGACGGAACGAGAGGCGCTGACCCTCGCGGGAGCCGGCGAACTGTTCGAGGTTTCCGAAGACGACGACGAAGCCGACGAGCCGTTATCGCCGACCGATCTCGCGCGGGTTCGTCAATCCAACGGCAGCCCGTTTCCGTTCGGAACGACCGCACGAGAGGCGCAGGAAGCCGGCGCGCGCGTGTTCTCTGAGTCTGAGCTCGCGGGACAACGCAACGTTTCCCGAGCATTGGGCACGCTCGACACGCTCGAGCAAATGGCGGTTGGTCCGGATGGGGTCTTCCGCGACGAGGGCGGCTCTGTCGTGACCAACAACATTCTGGGCCGTCTTGGCTCCGGCTTGGCGAACGGTATCGGCTGGCTGCTTGGGACCGAGGACTCGGTACGGCGGGAAGTGTTTACGGATACGGCTCGCGGCTCGATCTCGAGCCTTGTGCGCTCGTTCGGCGAGGCCGGCGCGTTGAGCGATGGCGACGTTGCACGCGCGCTCGGGTTGATCCCGACTCTAGGCAGCAGTCCGGACACAGAGGAAAAAGCAAAAGCCAAGTTCAGGGAGCTCCGGCGCATCATCGAGCGCGGCGTTCACAATCTCGGCGGTTCGAGCGGTGGTTCTCCTGACGGTAGTCGCATCAATCTCGGCGGTGGCGTGACGCTGGAGTGGGAGAAATAGTGGTCTCCGCTGTCGTCACGATGCCCGACGGTCGGCGAGCGAGGCTCTCCGGCCCGACACGCAAGGATGTCGAGGCTCAAGCGCAGCGCATCGTGCGCGCGATCGAACGGGACACGCAGGGAATTCCGCTGCTCGACGACGAGCGTGCGCTGCTCGGCAAGACCGGCAGCTCCAAGAGTCGCGCGCCAGTCACTCTGCCGTTCGGGCTCGGCGAGTTTTCAGTCGGTGGCTCGGCTCGCGATTTCGTTCGAGCCGCGAGCAATGTTGACGACAAGACGAGCACGCCTGTTGTTCTGGGCACGATGGGCGCTCTCGCAACCGGAGGCGCATCACTCGTGCCGAGCGTGTTGGGAGCCGGCATCGGCGGTGGTGCCGGTGGCGCTCTCGCCGAGTCGCACGATCCAAGGTCCACGCCTGGCTCGATCGCACGCCAAGCGCTTCGCAGTGGCGCGACAATGGCGGGTAGCGAGTTCGCCGGCTTCGGTCTTGGCGCAGTGGCCCGCGCGATCGGGGCTCCGAATCTCGGCCGCTACGTTGACCCGATGAAGCCCGTTCGCGAATACGTCGCATCAACAGGCGTTCCGCAATATCTGCGCGGCGCGGCGTCTCAATTAGTGGGGCGCTTACCGCGTTCGCTACAACGCGCAGGAACCTTTGCGGCGAGTCCGATTGGCGGCGAAGTGCTCGAGGCGGCCGTGGTGCCAGGCGTAACCGCCGCGTTCGGCCCGCTCGCGGGAGCCGGCGCTTACGCACTACGCGCGGCGTTCGCTCCGGGCGTTGTGCAGCGGTATCTCTCCAATAGCCGACTACCGAACGCTGTCGTGCGCGGACTCGGCCGCCGCGCTGCGACGACTGCATTCGCCACGGGCTTGAGTGAGCACCAAAAGAGCGACGAGGAATGGCACGAGCATTACCGGCGCAACTGGAAGCATCCGGAATGACCAAATCGGGATGGGAGCGGCGACAGCGCCGAGAAAATCCGAACTATCAGCGGAACGCCCCGCACGTCAGTAAAGCGCTCGCCGACGGCTACACGGCAGGCGTGCACAAGGCGTGGCTCGATCAGAAGTCTTGGTTCGAGTCCGAGATCAAGCAGGCCGCCGCGGAAGGTTGGACGCTGGACGACATCAACGGCTTCACCGACGAAGTTCTCGATTTGTATCGGCGGCAGCTCGAAGCCGTGCGCAGCGCCGCGCTCGAAGGCAAGTGGATGCCGGACGTAATCCGCGCGCTCAACTCTGTGAAGCCGACTGGTCAATACATCGAATTGGCGCCCGAGGAACCGGAACGAACGCTTCAGGATCGGGTTGAAGAAAAGTTTTTTGGCAGAGGTAATCGGTAATGTCCGACGAAGTTGATTTACCAGGTGTAGAGCCCGAATTGGCGCAAAAGATCGCCGACAAGTTCGCGGGTCCGGAGTTCGACGAACCCGAAGCGTCTAGCGAGCCAGAGGCAAGCGAATTGCCGTCCGATTCTCCGGCCGAGACCGCCGAAAGCACGGATGAGTCGTCCGAGGGAGGCGAACCGCCGCGACAGCAGCCCAAGGCGGCGCCGAAGGATGCAGACGTTCTGCGCCACAACGACGAGGCGATGTGGACGGCGGACGAAGTGCAACTGATCACTCGGTGCGAGGCCGAGCGGCAGTATCTCGACCAGCGCATCGCGCAGTTCAACGAGCTCGTCGCTCAGAGTGAGCGCGTCGATCCGAGTAAGCGAGCGCAGTTCGAGCTCGACCTTACGCTGATTAGAGAAGAACTGGGCCGCCGCGCCACCGCCCTAAACGGGGCGCTCGATGGACTGCGCAAATCCTACGACGGGCGCCGAACTGCTCGAGCTGACAAGCTCCGCGCGAGCGAGGCCGAACAGCTGAAGAAGGCTTTCCCGGATCTCGATCACGGCAAGCTTCGCGACTTCATTCTATCCAGAGGCTTCACTGAGCAGGGCCTCAGATTCGCCCCTGCCAAAGAGCTGATCCTCGCCGAGGAAGCACGACGCTATCGCGAGCTGATGGCTCGTGATAAGCAAAAACCCCGCAAGGTGAAGCAAGTGAAGAAGATCCTCGACCGCACGCCCTCGATCGAGAACGACCGTCTAGACGCGGCAGAGGAGCGAATGCGCCGCTTCCACAAGTCATCCGACGTTGAGCGCGTGTTGACGATGCGTGAGCAACGACGGCCGAAGACCGTTCAGGTTGAAAGCGAATCGATCGGCAAGGCCGTTCGAGATCTCTATCAGCAGAAATACGCTAAGTGAGGAACCTCCATGGGATTGCGTGAGCACAAACAGCTTCAAGCGAGACTTGCCGCACTCGAGGCGCGCATTGCGACGCTAGAGCAAGCAGCGAACCAAACGAAGGCCGCCAACAAGGCCGAGAAGCAGAAAGGGCGCGTCGTAGCAGCAGCGTGAGGAAGGTCAATGGCAAAACAGCGAACGTTAGCGTCCGAGGTCAAACGTCTGATGGCGAGCGAAACAGAGCGGAAGCGCAAGCTCGCAAAGCGAATGCAGCGCGATTGGGACAGGACGATGGACAAACGCTACGGCGAGGCGAGGAAACTGCTAGCCGATTGAGGGGGTGGACCCTAAATAAATCGAGCATGACGAGCTCGTGGGGGCGGAGGGGGCGTTCGCTTAGGGTTTTGGTCCGAAAACATTCGCGCGAGGTTGAGATTCATGGGTAGTCGCGGACCGCGATCGAAAGCAGAACGAGAAATGGAGGCGCTGAGCGCTTCTCGCGGAACATCGCACCCGCGATCGGTCAGCGTGGTTAAGCCTCCGCGAGCGCTTTCGACGCACGGTCAGTCGTTGTGGGACCGCATCGTCGTCGAGTTCGACGTTAGCTCTAGCGCTGCCGCGGAGCTTCTTTGCCAGGCGTGCCAAGCGCTCGACCGCGCGCAGGATTGTGCGCAGCAAATCGCGCGGGACGGATTGATGATTGACGGCCGGGAGCATCCGCTCGTTAAGCACGAGCTGGCGTCGCGCGCGTTCTCGGCGAAGATCGTGCAGCGCTTGGGCCTCGACTCCATATGAGACGCAAGCTAGTGAGCCGGCGCATTGCTCGCTTCACGGAAGCCATGATCGATGCGCGGCGTCGAATGCTCGAGCTCGACGGCGCCGTTAAGGAGTGCAACAAAGAGCGAGAAGCGGCGTACCAGCGCGGATGGAAGGCCAGCGGACCTAGTGCCTACGCCGAGTATCACGCCCTTCTGCCGCCGTGTGGTGAGTCGTGCCTCTGCAATGCTCACTTGCTCGCGCAAAAGCAAGTGGATGCCGAATTCATGCGGCTTGGCATCCGCCCCTGGGATTGCAACGGCGAGACAGCGTTCGCGGAGCTAATGGCCGAGATCGATCGGCTTGCGGAAGGCTAGCGTTTTCGCGTGTTCATTGCAGATGTCATGCTCAGAAGAATCACGCGGATCGCCTCTAGCGTGTCCGAGATTTCCTCGAGCGCCGCGGTTGTTCGATGCTCCATCTGCGTGTTTTCGCGCTTGTGCTTCCGTTGAGCCGCGATCTGTGCTGGGTCGGCGTTCATAGTCATTCTCGTTCCTCACGGTTTGCCGAGATGGTTAGTGTTGTGAGTGGAGGCTTTACGCCTCCAGGGCCTTGCGCGTAGTGGATAGTGGTAACGCTCACGGCAACGCCAGATCCTTCCAGTACTCGTCGAACAAACCTACGCACGCAAGTTTGTTGTTCACAAAGTAGTAAAGAGAATCATCGACGAGACTGGCATGTCGTTTCATGCCATGAAGCTGTCGAATTACCGCTGCGACATTGCTATCCGAGAGGCCGAGTGCGGTTGCAAAGAACTTGGTGCGCCTGCCGATCGGAGACTCGATGTCGGTCGTCAGGAGCCTCACGTTGTCCTCGTCGAAGCCGAAGCCCAGGAAAACGACCCGGCTCGCTTCATAGATCGCAGCACGGATGCTTCGAACGTCTGGCGACGTCGGCTCGAGCTTCTCGGTAAACGTGCGAATCCCGGACGCATAGCCTATTACCTGCGAAGCATGCGAGTCGGCACCGAATGGGACACCGGGCGATTTTTGCCACGATAGTAGGCCTACGGTGCCGTATGGGTGATAGACGCGAAGGTGTGTCAGGACGTTGGCTGCAGTTTCGTCCGAGCAATCGAAGTAGTTCTTGAGCGAACAGTACAGGAACTGCTCAACGCAACGGTCATAGTTGAAGATGACCAACAAGACCTGTGCGAGGCGTTTAGTGATGTCTTGGATCGACGTACAGCGGTCGATCAACAGTCGCCAGAATCGGTTATACCAAGTCTCCTCGAAGGAAACGAAGTTGACGTAGCGATTAGCTGCCGGGCGTTCCAGCATGCTTGTTCTTTCTTCGGCGGCGAGGATAGCGCGCACTATGGCGAGCTTGCCGCATAACGCGATGCGCTCATCGTTGGCGTGGTTGTCGATAAACTTGTCGATCGACGAGGCCTGAGTCATGGCGCGGGAAATTCGATGGCAAACAGCGAACAACTCGTCGGCGTTTAGCTGAGGAGACGCCGCCCTACAGTGATTGATGATGGCTTGCGTGATGACTTTGTCTCCGTGCGTCTGTCCTCGCACCGGATCGAAGTCGATCGCGAGCCGGCTGGCGATCTCCTCTCTGAAGGTTTTTCCGAACGGCAGGCCGGCTTCCTGGCTCGCTCCGGCCCCAACGACAAACACTGTGTGAACGGTCATGGGGTTTGAAGTCTGCCAGTTGGGCAGCGCGGAAACTGTCAACTACCGGACACTTCCTGATAAGGGACTCGCCACGCCTCCGCCAGCCTTGCGCGGGGTCGGCGCAAATCAACGATCTCGGCGAGGGCTGTGGTACGCCCTACCCCGGCCTTACCCTTGTTCGGCGCGCGAGCTAGTCTTTCGCGAATCCAGCCAGGCGTTCCGCGAGCCTTTCGTACCGCTGCGCCAGCTCTAAGGCGTTGTGTTTCAGGTTCGGGTTGGCGTGCCGCTTGGCGTCGTCCTTGAACTTCTGAGCCTCCGCTCGGCAGGCGTACTCGAGCGAGCGTAGATCGTCGTCGTCGAGGAATACTTGGCGCTTCTTCGGCATGCCGGCATCGTGGCAGCCGAAGTCGGGTTTGGCGAACTACTGTATTTGTGTGTTTCGATCAGAAACCACGCGTGCATGTGTGACTCCGGTGTTATTCCACGGCTGGCACCTTGCCTTACACTGCTGCGCGTTCTGTAAGACGCAAGTGAAGAGCGCTGGAGATTTACACAGGTGTGTAACCCGCTTGTTTGCTCGGTTTGTGAGTTGCGACACAACTTGGGGTTGCAGCACGCAACTCTCTTGTATATACATTGTCAACACAGAGGAGCAATGCAGTGGCCATACTGATTGCCCCTGGTGTGCTCGAGAAGCTTGCGGACAAACATGGCGTTTCGAAGGAAGAGGTCGAGGAGTGCTTTTTGAACCGCACCGGACCGAGCCTAGTGGACGACCGAGAAGAGCACGCACAAGATCCGCCGTCGCAGTGGTTTATCTCCGAGACAGATCGTGGTCGGGTATTGAAAGTGGTCTTCTATCGGGACGCCGATATCAATATTCGAACGGCTTATGAACCAAGTCCGGCAGCGATGCGCGTCTATCAACGCGAAGTAGAACGGAGGAAGCAATGAGCAAGAAAGGAAAGATCCCGGCATCCGACGACGCGTGGGAATCCGGCAAGCTCGGCGACGACCCTGAGTTCGCGCGCGTTTCGTCCGACTCCGATGCTGCTATCGACGGCGCGGCAGGTCTCCTTCAAATCTCCATTCGCTTGCAGCGATCTCTGGTTGAGGACTTCAAACGCCTCGCAGAAAGTCAGGGGATTGGCTATCAGCCGTTGATGCGTCAGGCGCTAACACTGTACGTGCAAGCAATGAAGGATATGGCGCAGGAGCGACCGAAACCCAGTCCGGTCGGCGTGTTCAAGCGCCGCGCGAACGGCTAGCAAAAAGAAACCCCGCCGAAGCGGGGTCTCTGAACCTACCACGTAGTAGGTTTGGGACGATCAGCACTGATTACTGCGCGTGCTCGGGCTCCGCGTCGGCCGGCGCAGTCTTGCGGATCGGCACGACGCGCGGCTTGGCTGCCTGTGGGATCGTCAGGTCGCCGAGCAAATCGCGGAGCGTTTCCGCCTCGCGCTCGATCATAAGCAGCACTGAGCACAGCGCGTCGGTACTCGCGCCGTTGCCTTGGCCCTCGAACGCCAGCCGCGCGACGGTCGCGATTCCCGAAGCGCGTTCTTCCAGCGACGCTACCTGCCGCTCTAGGAGTTCCTCGCGTGCGCTCATGACTGCCGCCTCCCCCGAATGGCTTTGGCCTCCGCGATGACCTGATTGAGTTCGTCAACGCTGAAGCCGTCGACCGCGACCATCACCTCGGCCTCAAGGTCTCGGTACATACGGTCAATCTGCTTCGTCGTCGGTGGATCGCTGACGCCGCGTCGGCGCACTGCGTTGATGAACGCCACGTCGCTGGCGCACAGGCCGGCCGTCTCGAGATCGGGTTTTCGCCTGCTCATGCCGCACCGCCCTCGAGCGCCTTGTCGAGATCGCCGAGCGCTTCCTCGAGTTCCGGCAACGGCACGTATCCGCCCTCGCTCTCGCCCGCCAGCGAATCCCAGTTCTCGCCGGCGCGATACAGCTTGATGACCTTCTTGGCGGCTCGGCGAAGCGTGTCGCTTCCCTCGGCGTCATCGGCGCGCTTCAGTCCGGCCGTCAGATTGTCCCAGAAGTGCCCGCCGAGAATGCTGACGGTGTCGCCCGCGATCCGTTCAATAACCGCCAGCGTCATCGTCGGATCGGTGCTCTCCTGGCCGTCATGAGCCAAGTGGTCTATCTCGGCCATGACGTTCCGGACGTTCTCAAGCTCTCGCTCGGCGTACTCGCTGAACGGTTCCGCGCCGCTGGTCTCGTCGTCAGACGAGTCTGCGTCGCCCTCGGCCGGCTGCAGCCAGCCGTCGAGCTGCCGAACTTGAACGAACAGTGCGCCGAGCCCTTCGACCCAGTCGCCTTCGGGGTCTTCCTTCGCCTTTGCGACGAGTTGGTGATACGCGCGCACGACGCGCTCGGCTTGCAGGCGGATGCCTTCTAGGTGTTGAGTATCGGTAGCCATTGATGTCTCCCAGGTAGACGTTGGTGGTTAGGCCGCCAGCGCTGGTGCAACAGCGCCGACGGCCGTCTGGGAGCGTATTTCAGACGAGCACTATCCGGATTGGATGTAACTTGGGAAGCGACTCCTGGGCACCATCGCTGTTGCGAACTCGACAACGCGGCTCGAGACTTCTTGCGGCTCGCGCGCCTTCCCAGCCACCAACCAGATTCGCAAACTCACCGAGCGCGTTCAGGTCGTTCGGCCGGATCGCGAGAGCGCGCTGCAGGCCCCTCGACGTCAGCGTCTCGGCCGGCGCCACCGCCGCTGCGCGCCGCTTGCAGCCGAGCTTCTCCACCGACGGGTGCAGCAATGCACGCCTCTGGTGCTGTGTCATAGCGGGCCGCCTGCAGGCGGCACGTTGTCACCGAGTCGCACTCGATGCTGCAGACCGGGATCCAGCCATCGTCGCGTAGACCGCGGCAATGTGCGCCTCGCGGATCGTGTCCCAGCGTTCGAACGCCTTGTAGGCATCGAGCGTCAGTGTCCTCTGGATCTCCGGCAGGCTCCGCCCGGCGGCGACACCGGCTGCGACGCCCTTCGAGATATCCAGCACGTACTGCAGGGACTGCATCGCGTCCTCCTTCGTGCCAGACAACGCGTGGCCGGTGAGAGCGTGTTCGAAGTCGAGTGCGGCAATGGTCGACAGCGCATCGATCCATGACCCGATGGTTGGCGCAAGTCCGCCCGGCAGGCGCTTGATCTGCAGGACGTCGGCGCTGAACACGGCGCGTTCATCCGGAAAATGCAGCACGGAGCTGTCGTCGGCGTGCGCCACTCCGAGATAGGTCATCGTCACACGCTTGCCGCCGAGCGTCACGATATGACGGTCGGTGTAGGTCACAGTCGGCGGATACACATCGCTCACCGATCCGCGTGCGATCTCGGCGCCGCTGATGACCTCATCGCGGTTGTAGTCGAACATTGCGAAGCGGTCGCTGTACTGGCCGGCCGCCTCGCTGCGCTCGACCAGTCCGTTCATGTTGGCGTCGATCTGCGCGGCGTCAGCCGGGAGCGGAGGATTACCGGCCGGCGGCGCCAGCGCGGCAAGCATGTTCCGATGGCCGACGAACTCAGCGCTGTCGGCAAACACCACGCCGCCGGACGCATGGTCCCAGTCGCGATGCGTGTATAGCACGTAGCGGACGGGCACCCTGAAACGCGTCGCGATCTCGGCTTTGAGCCAGCGCGCAAAGTCGCGATTGATCGGATCGCTCATGATGACGCCTTCGGGAGTCACCAGGAACACGGTGTAGTGGTTGTTGTTCTGCGCGCGATAAAGTTGCCCGGTCACGTTGACAATGCCGCGCTGCGGCGCAGCAGGCTGCTGCTGGGCGAGAACACCCGTGGCCGAGACGACCGCAGACAGGGCGAGGGCGGAAGCAAGGTGTCTCATGCTCGTTCTCTCGGTATCAGGCGAAAGGCCAATCGTACAACGCAAAGGCGTGTACCGCCGCGGCCGTGCCTCAGTGTGGGTCGGTCTCCGGACCGCCGCGTTAGTCCAGCGCTTCAGCGTGTCGGGCAATGATGCGCTCCCCTGCTTGATCAGACGAACGCTGCCGATTAGCTCCTGAGTCTGTACCAGCCACTCGCTTACGCGCGCGGAGAACGATCTACGGGCGCGGTTGTTGCGCAACCACTGGCGTCCAAATTCGGAACGTACATCGCAGACATGAGTCGGAACAACGAGCGGGTTCCCACAAACTGACTACGTCGGATAGACCGCGCTAAGCACAGCGGATCGCGGCCGTAAACTGGGGTTTTCGCCGACCGATTCGTTCAGTGCATTCACATTTTGTGCCGAGAGCGAGGCGCACGTGGCATGGGGCTTGCTCTCTCATTAATGTCGATCATAGTCGGAGAGTGTTATGCGACGTCGATTGCCGCACGAGTCAAAGCAGCTTCTGGGGGAACTTACGTCCTGGATTGAGTGGCGCTACGCGCACTCCAAAGAGCGCCTCCTGCTCACATCGGCGCCCACGTCGCTCCCGTCGGAGAT
>JACZCZ010238314.1_pt1 | contig 15515 bp, 12 predicted proteins | sample 8641811 | NCBI WGS metagenome assembly JACZCZ01 (sample SAMN15324610, study PRJNA640507) | soil metagenome | isolation source: intercropping peanut in the first line | place: China: Luxin town, Laibin City, Guangxi Province | collected 2019-07-25 | depth 10cm m | reverse complement strand
CGAAGCGATCACTGCGAACGATCGCGCGGTCATGGAGACGGGCACCGCGATGACGTTCGAAGAATCGCTGAGCGTCGGCAGCGCGCAGCGCCTCTTCCTCGCCACGAAGGCACCGTACCGCGACGAGCGCGGCAACGTCATGGGCGTCGTGGGCATTTCGCGCGACATCACGGACCGGCGCCGGCTCGAGGAACAACTGCGCCAGTCGCACAAGATGGAAGCCATCGGCCGGCTCGCCGGCGGGGTGGCGCACGACTTCAACAACCTGCTGACGATCATCGCAAGCTACAGCGAACTGATTCTCGACGAACCCGCGGCAGGCAATATCGTACGCGACTACGCGCGCGCGATCCGCGATGCCGGCAAGCGGGCTTCCTCCCTCACGCGCCAGCTGCTCGGCTTCAGCCGGCAGATGATGATGCAGCCGCAGGTGCTGGATCTGAACGAGATCGTCGTCGACACCGGCGACCTGCTGCGCCGGCTCATCGGTGCAGACGTCACGCTCACGACCGTGCGCAATCCGGATCTGGGACGCATCAGAGCGGATCGCAGCCAGATCGACCAGGTGCTGATGAATCTCGCCGTCAACGCGCGCGATGCGATGCCGGACGGCGGCAGCCTGACGATCGAGACTGCGAACGTGACGCTCGAAGCATCGGCGATCGACCCGCTGTTCGAGTGCAGGCCCGGTCCGTATGTCATGCTGGCCGTGACCGACACGGGCAGCGGCATGACGGCGCAGGTCAGGGCCAGGATCTTCGAGCCTTTCTTCACGACCAAGGAAGTCGGCAAAGGAACGGGCCTCGGACTATCGATGGTGTTCGGCATCGTGCAGCAGAGCGGCGGCTGCATCCGCGTCGACAGCGAGCCGGGCAGAGGTACGACATTCAGGATCTACCTGCCGCTCGCCGACGGTGCGCTGGCGAAGCAGCCCGAGAAGCGCCTGCTCGCGGCGCGCGGTACGGAAACGATACTGCTCGTCGAGGACGACGAGGACGTCCGCGAAGTCGCTACCGAAAGCCTGGAGTTGCATGGCTACGATGTCATCACGGCTTTCGACGGCAAGGAGGCACTGCGCCTCGCGCAGAACGCCAGCGAGCGCATCGACCTGGTGCTCACCGACGTGGTGATGCCGAACATCAGCGGGTCGGAGCTGGCGAAACTGCTGCAGCAGCGGCTGCCGCACATCAAGGTCCTGTTCATGAGCGGGCACAACGAAGACGCCGTCGTCCGCCACGGTTTGCTCGAATCGACCTTGAACTTTATCCAGAAGCCCTATACGCCGCTGGCACTGGCACAGAAAGTCCGCGAAGTGCTCGACAGCGGCAAGACACCTTCCGAATTGCAGTACTGAGCGCGTTGCAGACAGTGAGCGACGCCCAAGGTCGCTTCACGCTCAATCTACTCAAAGAGGGCAGGGACCTGTCTGCCCATTTTCGAAAGAGTGCGAACTCGGCACCGCGCTACGCAGGCTTCTCACCATGAGCGTTCGAAGATGAGCCCGATGATGGGAAATGCTTCCCCTTCCTCGGCGACATTCACGCCACGCCGCGGGTCGAACTCCTGCGATTCGGCGCCTGGACCGGCATAGACGTTGATCACATCCAGGAACGCGACAAGGTCCACCGGGCCGAGACTACGCCGGTAGTCGATCCGGATATTGAGCGAGTGATAGTCATCGAGCCGAAGCGCGTTCTGCTGAGTCAGTTCCTTCGAGTAACGCAGCGGTTGTCCTGGCCCAAGCACGTCATCATTGATGATGAAGTCGTCCGTGGGTCGCCCGGTCGCCCATTTCCAGCGCGCACCGACTTTCCAGCGTTCGCTGATCTCCCAGCTGCCGCCGATGGAGAAGAAGTGCTCGCGATTGAAATCGGCGTCATAGTCCCCGAAGCCATCGTTATCATCCATGCGCGCGTTGTTATAGGCGTAGACGACATTCCCGAACCAGCCATCCGCAAAACGTCGTGAGAGAACAACGTCCAGGCCCAGGTTCGTGCCCTCTCCGTCGTTGGTGACCCGGCCACTCGTGCGTTCCTGCTCGACGACGAGATTATCCAGCCACTGGTAGTACGGCTCGACGAGCAGCGACCAGTCGGGACCGAAGTACCGCTCGAAGCCGACACTCACGTGAGTGATTCGCTCGTTCTCGATATCGAAGTTCTCCGGGCTCGCCGCGCGGACCAGAAAGCGCGGCGACTGATAGAACACGCCCGCAGTTGCCGACACCCGCAGACCCGGCTTGGGGACCCAGTTCGCCGCAAGCCGCGGAGAAACGATCGATTCGTCCGAAAAGCCATCGCGATCGTAACGAAGCCCTGCTCTCAGCTCCCAGGGAGCGAACTCGAACACCTGCTCGCCGTAGGCGGCATAGCTGGTCTCCTTCGCCTCATAAAGCGAGTCGATGCTATCCGGTGTCAACGTGATGTATTGCTGACCGGGCGGACGTGGATCGGTCGATCGATAGACGAACCGGTCCCAGTCCTCCCTGAGGAAAGTCGAATAATCAACGTCGGTCTGCCAGACGCGCAGCCCGACCGATCCCTGGCCGAAGCGGTTGCGACTCACATAGTCGCTGTGCCAGCCGATCTCGGTTTCCTTCTCGGTGACGGTAATCAGGCGCTCGCGCACCGGGACATCCGCGGCCGGTGTGTCCTCGGGTACGAGATCCGGGTAAGCCTCGCCCTCCGAGGAGGTCTTGTCGTTCGCGCGTAGGTAAAGTCGATTCGTCCATTCACCGTTCGTTCCGACCAGGCGGCGCCAGGTCAGCCCCGTGAGGTACAGGTCCTGCTCGGTGTCGATCAGCGCCACGTCCTCGAAGTCCGGGGACTCGAGGACGTTGTCGATGTCCCGCGTGTATTCCTCCGGCGCGTAGATGCCGAGAAATTCAATCGTGTCGCCGGAATCGAGTGTAGTCACCGTCTTGAGGATGATGTCGGTGAGCTCCGGCTGTCCAATGTCCAATTCTTCAATGATGTCGAAGACGCGGCCGAAATCGAATTGGCGCGCCGTGAAGAACACTGTCGTATCGTCGCGGATGCCGCTTGGCCCCTCGTAGTTGAGTTCGAGTCCTGCGATGTCCACCCGCAAACTGGCACTGGGCGTCGGGCTGCCGCCTACGACATCGAGCTTCAGCAGCGAACCCGAGCGTCCTCCATACGCAGCACTCCAGCCGCCGGGCGAGAATTCCGCATTCGCGATGGAATTTGGCGCGAAGATCGAGTAGCGACCACCGCCACCGATGTCCTCCTCCTCGCCGAGTGTCTGGTCGAAGTGAACCACGCGGTCAAAGGGCAAATCGTCGATCAGGACCAGGTTGTCTCGGGGTCCACGGCCGCGCACGGAGAAGCTGGCGAATTCGCCGGTGGATATCAGCCCCGGCAGGCCGTCCAGCGCTCGCATGACGTCACTGCCTGCGCCAACAGCACTGCGCAGCTCCTCTCGGTTCAGCAAGGAGTTGCTCACCGCTCCATACGGATCGGCAATCTGCGCGCGGGCTTCAACCACCACTTCCTCGAGCAACTCCGTGCGGGCGAGCATCTCGAGGTTCAGCGGAGTCACCTTGCGGCCGACGACACGTACGCTGGGTTCCCTGGCTGCAACCAAGCCAGGACCATCTGCCGTGACCGCATACAGCCCGGTGTCGAGGCCACTCAGTTCGACAATTCCATTGGCCTCCGTGCGACCGGTAGTGACCTTACCGTCGCGGTCCGTCACGGTTACAGTCACGCCCTCGAGAGGTCGCTGTGTCTCCATGCTGACTACTGCAATGCGCATCCCACCATCTGCGCTTTGCGCCACCGCAGCACCTGATGAGCACAGGGCCAATGCCCCTGCGAAAAGCGGGATGATCCGTTTCATGCCAGTCTCCTCTTTGCGCCGGGCGTGGTTACCGTGAAGGCCCAGCGCGAACGAACTCTAAGCCCATCGAGGTGAAGGCGGCGTGAAGAGCGTGCGGCGGCCGCTTGAACGGTGCCGGGCCGGGGTTTCGGGGTTATCGTCTGGTCGCGAGTGAAAACCCCGAAACCCCGGCCCGGCACCGAATGAAGGAGCATCCATGAGTCAATGCAAGCAGTGTAGGGAACCGATCGCCGACGGCGCAAAGGTGTGCCACCACTGCGGTAGTCACACTGGGTCGCTGAGGTTTTTGTTGACCGAAGCGGGCCAATTCCTGGCTATTGCAGGCATCGTGGGCTCGGCGCTGATATTCATTGCCACCTCGTGGTCGAATGCCAGGAAGCTCGTGGCGTGGCGCGATGATGTCCAGATCATTCAGAGTTCGTTGCTCGATGGATTCGATCTCTACAACGCCGGCGACGGCACCGTCTACATCGACCGCATCGAGTTCCGGCCGGCGAACTGGGAGAAAGGCAGGAAGGGACCACCGACCATTTTCGAGACTGTTCGGCAGACGGTGGCGCCGAAGCAAGTGGCGACACTCCCGTTCGAAAGGCTCGGCGGCTCCATAGTCGACGATCTGTCGCGAGAAGAGTGGATGACACAAGTGCCGCTGGCGCGTGGGCCAGATCACGATGAACTGTGTCTCGTCATCAACGTGCTGCCGCAGAATGCGCCGGCGTTGCAACTCTATCGCGAGCGACTGAAGGAGCGGTTTCTCACGTTCGAAGTGCAGGCTATTGTGCAGTACCGATCGATGGAGAAAGGGCAGCGCGCGCTCAGCAAGGTCTATGCTGCCGAGGGCTTTCTTCTAAGACGCATTGACTGCGCGGCTGGGCAGGCGTCGCGGTAACGATGCCATTGGCGATGGATCTGCTGGTCGTACGGTGACTGAGGCTCCACATCCGGCCCGCTTCCGCGAGCTCCGTTGTCATGCGTCCTGGTGCGATGGAAAACCCCGAAACCCCGGCCCGGCACCGGTCGTCGGCAACGCATTCATTGTTTGCTTCCAGCCGCCGGTCTGTGCTCGCAAACCGTTCTCTCGTCTCCGCAATGGTAGGAAGCGCGACAGTCCCACGAGCGCCCGTCTTGCTTCAGTTTTCCGTTCTCCACGACCAGTGTGCCGTTCTTGTTGAACTGAAGCTCAACGCGCGAGTCGCAGAACATCTCGGCGACGATCTTGCAGCCTTTCGTGCCGCTCAGCGCTTGAGCGCGAGCGTCTGCTTCAGACTCCCGGGAGAAGCCCACTGCGACCTTGGCGGGCGCATCGACCGTCCAGCAATTGGATTTTTCCGAGGGATTCTTAGCTGTAGCGTAAGCCTCTTCCCGCTTCTGCGCCCAATAGTCCTGAGCTTGAGACCCAGGCTCGATGAGCAGCGAACCCGCTCCTGCCTTCGGCGCCAATGTGGCGGCCTTCTCTCGCAGACGAATGAGATCACGCACCTCAGCCTCTCGGCTTTCTGGCCACCCAAGACGTGCAAGCTCTGCATCTACCTGCGCCTGCTCCCGCACACGCGCCTGCTCCTGCAGCCGCTCCAGCTCCTCGCGCTGCTGCCGCGCTTGCTCGTCACGCTTGCGCGCCTCCTCCTGCTCAGCGGGGGACGGGATATACGATGGAAAAGGAGTAAAGAAGACTTCATCCGCGCCCACTCGCGTCACGACCACCATCAGGAGTGAGAAGGCGACGGCAATCGAAACAGCGTTGCTTGCGCGCATGCAGTTCAGAATCCGGTGGCCGCCGTCTTGTCGCATGCGTTACGCAAAAACTCCATTGCGTACTGAAGGCGGGTTGCCAGTTCGGGTGTGGGGAGCCTCAGTTTGGCGAGGCCAACAAGAGTCACTTCATTGCTGTAGTTCCGAATGGCGGGAACTTTCGACCAATCTACAACGAGTTCGCTGCTGGTCGCGAAGGCGGGGAAGCTGATGCCGGTTATCGTCTGGGCGTTGCGCATATCAACGCCCATGCCATTGTCGATGAGAGGCGTCCTGTCTTTCTCCCACTTGAAGGTCGCACGGCACGCGGGTCCTTCAACAGAAACTAACTTGAACGCGCCGGCGGTGAAGCGTCCGTTTACCGTGTAACCGTCACGATCTTTGCCGTTCCACCATCCTTGATTGTAAGTCCCGTCGCCCGTGTCCTGGAAAAGCTCGAGCCCATGCTCGGTGGCTAACACATTCAAGAAGCGATAGGCGTTCTCAGGCGTTTGCTCAGCAGCCTGAGTCGAACCACATGCCAGAATCAGCGCCGCACAATTAATTGCGACCTTGTTCACAGAATGAATCTCCATTGATCGTACTTGCATTGCGGGCAGCTTAGAGCGACGCGCGGGATGCTGCTGTGACACAGAGCGAAATCAGCGCCAGCGCCTTCGGTGCCGGGCCGGGGTTTCGGGGTTACTCCTCATCACATCCTGGACTGGACCCTCTATGTGATGGACACTTCAGGCGCCAGTCTGCAATTGAACATGCAGGTGCAGCGCAGCCGAGTCGAGGTTTCGCAGTTCGGACGAGGCGCATAAAAAGAAGGCAAGGTCAGCCAGCCATGCACGAGAACCACAACCCCTATTCACCGCCCAAGGCATTCGTCGCGGATCAGCTGGAGGAGGAGGAGCTCCAGCCGGAGTCCTTGATCGAGAGCGGACGCAGCGTGCCGATCAGCAGGTGTACGCTCTGGATCAGGGCTGCTTTCCGGCAATTCTTCAAGCGATCCTGGAAGTGGATTGGCGTCATGCTATTGCTGCTTCCCGCAGTCTTGCTGATATCGCTGCTCCCTTTCGCGAATCTCATCCATGCCTTCCTCTGGCCCGTCGTCGTAGGCGGCGTTGCGCATGCGTTGGACACGCAACGCAGAACCGGTTCCTTTGCTGTGAATGAACTGCTCGCGGGCTTCAACCGCGCATTCGTCCCCCTGATGATGATTGGCGCAGTGGGCCTTCTGAGCTACGCAGCGATGTTCATTGTGTATTTCTTCATGGTGAGTAGCGACGCTGCGTTCGCGGTCATTGGCATGAGAAAGCTCGACACGCTCCCGCCGAACTACTGGACGGCCTTGTTGGTAACGATGGTTGCGATCATCCCTGTGAGCGCGGCGACGTATTTCGCCGCGCCACTCATCATGCTGCAGGGGCTCACGCCCGTGCGGGCGTTGAAGGCGAGTTTCGTCGGCAGCATGAGGAACTTACTGCCGCTGCTGCTATTCGCCCTCCTGATGTGGGTGATCGTCGTGCTGTCGGCAATCCCGTTGCTGCTTGGACTCTTTGTAACCGTGCCGACGTTCTTTATGGCGTTCTACCCGATCTATCGCGACATCTTCGTCAAAGGGGCCGGGCCGGAAATTCCGTAGCGGCATCTGCGTGTCACGCGTCAGTATCTGATCGATACGAATCACGAAACCTCAGCACTGCGACGTTGGTTGCGGCTACGAAGGAGCTGCCCATGACCAAGAACATCGCGTTGTTCTTCGACGGCACCTGGAACGAACCGATGGAGGGAACCGTCGAAGCGTACCGGCGCGGGCTCAGGGAAAAGCCGGACGACTTCAATTCGAATGTTCGAAAGCTCTATCTCGCCTGTGATCGTGTGCCGCCGGCGGTGCAGGTATCGCACTACTTCTATGGTCTGGGCACCCAATCCCTGGTCGTGCGGCGCGCAGTGGAGGGACTCACTGGGTATGGGCTGACGGACAGACTGCGTGACGGCTACGAGTTCATCGTCAGTCACTATCAGCCGGGCGATCGGATCTATCTGTTCGGCTTCAGTCGCGGTGCGTACATTGCACGCACGCTGGCGGGATTGCTGGCGTACACCGGGATTCTGAAGCCCGGAGAGAAGCGCTATCTGAAGCGTGTCATTCGCCTCTACATTGACTCCAAGGATCCTGAACGCAGCAGTGTTAGTTCATTCCTGCAGCAGTTGCCCGACGCCCCGAAGGACGGTCGCGTGCCGGTACAGATCCACTTCATCGGTGTCTGGGATACCGTAGCGGGACTGCCGGATGACACCATTTCCGTCGGCGCAGGAGGCCGCGACACCGCGAAGTGGAATCCGCTCCCGTACGTCCGCCGTAGATTCATCGAGCACTGGACGCGTAAGCACGGCTCCACTCTGCCCAGGCACATCACACACGCGCGACATGCAGTGGCGCTGCATGAGTTCCGCCGTGATTTTCAGCCCGTGCTATGGACGCAGTGTGGGGAGGGCCAGAGCCTCGAACAGCCCTGGTTCGCCGGAGCGCATTCTGACGTCGGTGGAAGCTATGAACGCGACCAGCTGTCGGATATCGCGCTGTCGTGGATTGCCACGGAAGCAATCGGGAAGGCCCTCGAGGTCAATGCCGAGGTCCGCGCGCATATTGCGGCCAGCGGACTGCCGTTTCCAAACATCGGCCAGGTGGCCGACGGGGTGGTGCACGACTCTGCACAGTCGTTCGTGCGAAGAGGCGTTTTCGTGAGGCCCGTATTCAATCGCAAGGCCACGGCATCGGCGCAGGTTCGCCCCGTCGATGGAACCGAGGTTCATGCAAGCGCGGTGCGCCGCTTGTTCGGACACATTCCATACGCGCAATTCGCAAACGTCCTGCCGCGCGCGAGATTGATCAACCAGGTGGATGCGCTGACCTTGCCCCTTCACCTGCGTTGTCTATTCGGGGACTACATCGATCGACATCCCGACCTGGCGGCGCACTGGATGGACATCACCGCAGGTCAGCTGATCGCGGCCGCACAGACCGAGACGGAGCGTGGAGCCTCGAATGAAAATTTGCGGGTATGGATGCCGTTGTTGCTATTTGCCGCTGGACAGCATGAGCGTCTTTCCCGGGTCAGTGCCGCGCTCGCAGCACGGTTGAAGCAGATGCCGGGTCTACGGGCCCAGCATATTCGTGATAAGAACTGGAGCGCAGCCTATGCGACCGGTGACGTCATCAGCGGGATCGAGACGATGATCAGCAGCGCGCAGCAGGTGTTGTCGCAAAGTCAGCAAGCGGAATTCATGCAGACCCTGGCCGGTCAAGGTCTGAGCAAACCGGATGGGGCGAGCTACAGATCGGAGACCCGGATACTGATCGCGCGCGCAAATGCCCCACCGCCGCGCTTACCGGACGCTTGAAAGCGGTGCCGGCGGTTGGCATCGACGAATACGTGGGCATCTCGACAATGAACCTGCGCCGTGTACTAGATTTTTCTGCCTGACAACAGACCCGCCAGCACCTCCGTGCGCATGCGTGCAGACACGCCACATCCCGCCGCCAGGCAGTCCAGCACCAGACCACGCAGCTTCAGAAGTCTCAGAAGGTCCTTGCCCAACGCCGAGATCATTGTGCAGTAGCGTTCCAGTAGCAGGGGCACACCGTCGTGCGCAGAACATTCGAGATCCAGGCGCCTGGCCAGGGAGGGATCGAGCGTGCGAAAGCGTTTCAGGGCATTGCCGATCAGCGCCTGTCGCGCGTTCTCCATTGCTTCGTTGGCACGCGCTGGCCGACCCTGAAGTAGGGATTGCACCAGTTCGTTGGGTTCCGACAGTTCCTCCCGCTTGAACAGGTCGTCGCTCGTCGCATCGAGCTTGTCTGCAATGCTCCTCACGAGAGCCTGCGCGTCATCACGAGCGGGGTCGCCGGTGACTTCCTGTAAGGCACGATCGAAGCGGCGGGCATGCCTGAAGACCTGATAGAGCACATATAGCGTGCCTAACCTGAACGTTACGACAGGTGCATATGCTGACTCCGTACTGCGCTCAGCCATCGCCGCAATTGCAAGGTTCAGGTCGATGTCCTTCAGCCTGGTATTCACCTCTTTGAGGAGTGTGGCTACGAAATCGTCTGCTTCGGTCATGAGGCAGGCAGTGAGCACAATCACATCGCGCCACCGTTCGTCGTGCACGTGCTCAAGCAGCAGTCGCTGAACGGTCCCGCGGTAGCCGTTGTCGACGATGTACTTGGCGGTGAAATATTCCTGAACAGGGACGTGAGAGAAGGTGTAGACATCCCTGGCTCGCTTCACGAGGAGCCCGTGCTGCACCTCGATCGCTTCAAGCACGGCCCCGGGATCCGAGGCTACAACCCTTCCTGGCAGGTACTCCAGGGAAGCTTCTATCTCCTTCACCAGATCGCCGACGATCCACTCATAGTCTCCGTCCTCGTACGCGCGCGCCGCAATTCTACTGAGCAGTGCTTCCTTTTGGCCCAACGTTAGCGCACCGTAGATGCTTGGGCGAGAGATGCGCCGGGAAACGTCCCACCTTCTCAGCAGTGCGTCCAGCGCGTCGCGAAACAGTTCCGCTCGGTTGGCGGGAAAGCTCAAGGTGTCGCCGAAGGACATGCACATCAGCGTCAGAAGCAATGGATTCGCGGAGAATGCCACTGCCTCCTTTCTCTGAGGCATCCTCCTCAGGAACTCCTCTGCCTGCGCCGGCTCATCCGAGAACCACTTACGCACGAAGTCGCCAACCTGTTCTGGCCCGAAGTCGATCAACTCGACATCGACAAACTTGTCGAACCAGGATTCGTACGCTGCCTCGCGACAGGTAATGATCCACTTGTTCTCCGCATAGGTGTCGGAGATGTCGATCAACTGCTGGATCACGTCCTGGCGCTCGGATACGACTTCGTCGAGACCATCGAACAGGACGAAGCATTTGCCGCTGCTCAGAGCCGTGCGCAGGAATTGCTCGGCGTTCGGCAATTGAGCGCCCTCCAATTCGCGCAGGAGGGCTTCCATGACCGACGTTCGCCCGCTGCCCAGTCGTCGCAGTTCTACAAAAAGGGGAATTCGCGCGATGCCGAACGCTCCGGAGACGCACGCACCCAGCATTGCCTTGCAAAGTGTGGTCTTTCCTGAGCCGGGCGGACCGAGCAACATCACGCGATCATGCTTCTCGATCACCGTCTGGGCACTTTCCGCCTGCCTGCTATCGTCCGCCCCGGACAGCAGGCGTGAGCGGATATCCTCCATCGACATGCGCCTGCGGGAGATAATCTCGCGCGATACGCGCGCTGGTACATACAGGCGCGACAGCAGGACATGCTCCGTCATGTCGAAGACGCGGACGTAGTCGTACTTGGCCAGCACCTGGAGTCGGTAGCGTTCCGCCGCCATCTTTGCGGACTCGTCCTCCTTGGACTTTCGCCACGAGGATGACGTTGCGTCGATGGTCCCCTGGAACACTTTCTTGAATACTTCGATGAAGACGCCCGCGATGATCCGCCCCGCAACCTGTGAAAGATCCATGCTTGCCCGTCCTCGGATGGCATGCTGCAGGAGTTACTCGTTTGACCCGTCGAGCGTAGCATCGATCAGGCGGGGCGGAGTCACCTTGCATGTCTGGGTTCGTTTCGCGTGACCCGACACCGCTGTTCCCGCGGCCCTTCCGTACAGTGGCCTTTGCCGCCATGCATAGATCGACTCAGGTGGGCGATGGCTGTGCTCGCTTGAGCGCGTCCGCGTCGGCACACCGGTCAGGTCAACCCGGTGTCGATGCGACGGCTGTCTTGTTTGCGATCGAAGGGAGCCGCATCATCGATCAGAACCCCGCATCGGATCACGATCATGTCATACGGTTTTCTGGATATAGCCATCACGCCAAGCGTCCGGGCCGCACAGGCGGAGTTCGGGGCTGATCGGATCTGGAGGAACTTCAAAGGGCATCGGGAGTTCGACCGCTTCACCGAGAACGAGGTCGCGTTCATTGCGGAGCGTGACAGCTTCTACATGGCCTCTGTGTCCGAGACTGGCTGGCCGTATGTCCAGCATCGCGGTGGGCCGCCTGGTTTTCTCAAGGTCGTCGACGACAAGACCTTGGCGTTCGCTGACTATCGGGGCAACCGTCAGTACATCTCCATCGGAAACCTCGCCGCGAACGACCGCGCTTGTCTCTTCCTGATGGACTATCCCGCGCGTGCGCGTCTCAAGATCTACGTGCACGTAGAGAATGTGTCGCTCGACGCGGACTCGGCGCTGACCGATCTGGTTACAGATGTCGCCTATAAGGCGAAGATCGAGCGAATCCTGCGGCTGCGGCTCGAGACCTTCGACTGGAACTGCTCGCAGCACATCACTCCGCGCTTCACTGAACAGCAGGTCACAGAAGCGGTCCGGCCGCTTCGTGAGCGTCTCGCCGAGCTGGAGGCAGAGAACGCTGCATTGCGTGGCCAGCTCGAGTAAGCGGCCTTGCGGTGCCGGGCCGGGGTTTCGGGGGTTAAGGTTCACATCGGTCGAATAACCCCGAACCCCCGGTCCGGCACAGATCGGCGCATACTCGCGCCGATCTCTCTCACTGACTGGAGTTCCCCATGCGTTGGCAAGCCGTGGCGTTGGTTGCGGTCGCGATCCTGGGTACGGGTGGAGTCGCCAGGGGCGATGACGAGGCGAATACGCGGACGGCGATGCGCGTTTTCGTCGAGAAGATGGGTGAGGGGCGATTCGACAGGCTCGACGAGATCTATGCCCCGGGTTTCGTTGCGCACAGCCCGTCCGCCGACTACACGCTCGAGGAAGACAACGAATCCGGAAAGCTTTGGCGCCAGGCATTTCCGGATCTGAAAGTGAAGGTCGAGCGCACGGTCGCGAACGACGATCTCGTTGCGGTGCACTGGAGTGCAACCGGCACCAACAGCGTCGCCGCAGCCGGAATGCCCGGTGAGGGTGCGGCGGCAAGTGTTCAGGGGATGACGTTCTTCCGCTTCGCAGCGGGCCGCATCATCGAGGAGTGGAGTCTCATCGACATGGCGGGATTGATGAAGCAATTGCGGAAGTAACGCTATTGCGCCGTCGGTGCCGGCGCCGGAGGCGCACGATCCATTTGCGTGCGCATCCACGCGGCGAACTCCTGCTCGAGAAAGATGTTCTGGAAGCTGGACTTTTCCTCGGCGCTGAGCCCGCTCTTGAGCGCGAATCGATAAGTCCAGGTGACGGTGGTCCTGTCTGGCGCGGGTTGCGTACGGACGAACTCACCCACCGCGTAGGCGACATTGCGGAACTTGGGGTTAGTGTGGTTCCAGACCACGTACCTGAAACGGCTGCTCTCGCTATTCGAGTCGGTGAGCAGCACTTCTTCGACGGACGTCGATCCATCCGTGAGGCAGACGAGTCTGCGCGCGCCGACGCTGCCAGACGGGCCGTCTGACAGCCTGAAAGTGCCGCTGACCCCAGGCAGGTCTTTCGTCGGATCGATACGCAGCGGACGATTCGCGGATTGCAGGACGACGGCAAGCGGCTGGTGGATTTCCCTCTGCTCAGTGTGACTCAATAGTTGCTCGAGCGGAGCGATCGCGGGGCGGGATGGATTGACGAATCCCGCCGGCGGCTCACAAGCCAGACTTTGGCCATTGAGCAGAAGGCCGAAGAGAGTCGACGCGAAGTGGAACCGGTATTCGAGTGTGCGCATGCAAGGTATCTTGTGCAAATCTGCATCGCCGGGCTATTCGCATATGAGACGGAACGCAGCCGGATCGCTGAACCCCAGAAAGAAGCCGCAACAGCGGCGTTCCCGCGAAACCATCGACGCGATTTTCGAAGCAGCTATTCAGGTTCTGCTCGCCAACGGGTTCGACAAGACCACGACCATTCAGATTGCCGAACGAGCCGGCGTTTCCATCGGCTCGCTCTACCAATACTTCCCCAACAAGCGTGCACTGCTCGCGGCAATCGTGAGGCGACACGTGGGTGGAGTCGTCGATGCAACGATCGCTGCCTGCAAGTCGATGCACGGGCAGACGATCGAAGCAATGTGCGCGACCATGATGGCCGTCTTTGTCGATGAGAAGACTCGCAGACCCGATATCTCACGCGCGCTCTATCTCCCCACGGCCGCGGTCAATGCCGATGCAATCGTCAAGGAGGAGTCGAGTCGATGCGCTCAGGCAGTACACGACATGCTGATAACCGCCAGTGACGCCCGGTTCGAGCAGCCGCTCCTCGTCAGCAGCATGCTGATCGCATCCATCGTAGGACCGACACGCGCAGTGATCGAGGCTGGCGGAGATCGCAGTACGTTCGAAAGACTCAAGCTGCACCTCACCGCGCTGACAGTGGGGTACCTGAAAGAAGTTTCGATCACCACGGCGCGAGGCTTCGGTGCCGGGCCGGGGTTTCGGGGTTATTAGAAAAGAAAGGCGCGTTCGGGGGTATGAACGCGCCTTGAAAGCGATCGTCAGCGTGCGTGATGGCGCGACGACCGCGCAACACGAGTCAATCCAGATCGCGGATGTCGTGTTCGTCGTCGATGATGAGGTCGAGTCCGTCGGCGATGTCTTCCCAGCGCACGAACTTGAAGTTGGTGTTCTCGATCGTCTCGCCTTCCGGATCGAGGATATCCGGGGTATTGCCGCCATCCATGGCGATGAACAGTCCGTCGTCGAAGGCACCGCCGAAGTCCGCGTTGCTGACGGCAATACCGTCCGTTTCCTGCGTGCCGTCGACCATGCCATCGACGATCGCGAACTTGCCGACGTAGTCGGTATCTTCACGGTCGTAGACCAGGTATTCGTTCGAACCCTGGCTGGAGACGATCACGTAGCCCTCATCGTCGTCCGCCTCGTACAGAGTGACGCCTTCCACGTCGCGCTCGAGACGGCCGCCGAAGCCCGGATCTTCCTCGGTCAGGTACTCACACACGTATTCCTCCTCTTCCTCGTCGAAGATGCGTGTGTAGGGCGTGCCATAGGTCGATGTCTTCTCGATCAGCGTCAGGTTGGCACCGGGATCGTTGATGGTCGTGCGCCACAGACCGACAGCCTCCTGGCCGATGTAGACGTAGCCGCGATCGCGATCGATCACAGTGCCCTCGGCCATGGGCGTCGGGCCGTCCTCATCCTGGCACGGCACCCACGTGTCGCCGTTCGGCAGCGTGAACTGCGAGGGCAGGTTGAAGCGCACGAGCGGCGCGTAGCCGACCTTGCCGCCGCCGGCGTCGTACAGGCGGAACTTCGCTGCCTCGGCGCGATCGTTGCGCGTGACGAACGCGATGGTCTGGCCGTTGTCGAGTTTTGCGGTGCCGATGCCCATGACGGTCAGCTCGTCATCGACCTCGTCCTGATTCGCGGCGAACACGAACGGCAGGCCTGCCTTCGTCACCTCCGTGAGTGGGACAACGGCATCGGATCCGCTCTTGTTGATCCTGAAGATCGCGAGACGATCGAAACCGCGATCGGAAGCGACGGCCAGATCGACGGTCTGCGAGCCGAGTTTGAAGCCATACACGATGTCGACGTTGTTGAATCGCTGACGGGGACGCTCCGGATCGGAGGCGAGCAGGCTCGGGATGTGCTGCAGCACCAGTCCCTGCAGGTTGTAGACGTCGATGCCACCTTCTTTCAGCGTCGCGACGATGATGCTCTTGTGCTGCCGGTCCTCGTCCGGATGCACCCAGATGGCGGGATCGTCCGCATTCGCGAGACGCTCGCCGTCGTCGTAGTCGAGCGAAGGTGGGGTTTCACGCACTGCCTGTACGTCGGCGCTCGGCGCGGCGAGCGCTGAGGCTGTGGTGATTGTCGCCAGTATCGCGGCGACGAGAGTCGAAGGCCTTCTCAACATGATCTCCTCCTTATCTTCAGGACACAGGGGCACATGCGCCTGGTGTGGCAGGCGCACCATCTCGTGACGGGTTGGAACGATGGTCCGCGCACGGAT
>JACZCZ010001064.1_pt1 | contig 15517 bp, 15 predicted proteins | sample 8641811 | NCBI WGS metagenome assembly JACZCZ01 (sample SAMN15324610, study PRJNA640507) | soil metagenome | isolation source: intercropping peanut in the first line | place: China: Luxin town, Laibin City, Guangxi Province | collected 2019-07-25 | depth 10cm m | reverse complement strand
CCTGGCACGCCTGTTCGCGGCCCGCCACGCGCGACCAGAAAAAATGCCGTGATTCAAGGTGCTTACGCGCGCGCCGCCAGACTCGCTCGCACCAGCCAACGTCGGGCCCACGCCGCGTTTCCGCGCGAACACCCCGTCCCTCGACAGCATCACAAGATCGCCCACGCCCTGTCGCTGCGCGTTCGGGACGGCCTCGCCGCCGCTTGGCGTCGCGCTGACACGACGGATCGTGGCGTTGCTTCGATTCATTCGCGAACCCCGTGAGCTGCCGAGGTACTGGCGTCCTGGTCCGGTGATCAGTTTTTCGTGAGCGTGCAGTATCCTCGCAGAGCGCAGCGATGTGGGGGGTGAGCTTGGGTTACGCGTATGGCGTCGGGGCGACGGACGTTGCCGGTCGCGTCGCATTGTTTCTTTGCCGTGTGGCGGAGCGCGGTACTTGAGCGCTGGCGTTCACTTGCTTCTGGCTTGGCTTTCACCGCCAGCGTTTCGCAAGCCCGCGTTGACGCTGCGTGCGCGCACGTTCTGGCAGGTGTCGTGGGGGACCTTTGGTGTCGTCGCTCCCGCCATGCTGGCGCTGATCGCGATGCAACCCGAGTCGACGTACCGTCGCTTGGGCACGCTCCTCTTCATGTTCGTGCTGGTGGCCGGTCTGCATGTCGTGAACCGACGCGGTGGGACCACTCTGGCGAGCTGGTTGTTTACGCTCGGTCTGACGCTGCAAGTGACTTGGCGCGCGTGGGATCTGGGTGGCCTCAGCTCGCCGCTCGCACCGCTGTACATGTTGGTGATGATGATCGCGAGCTTGTTGCTCGGAACTCGCGGCGGTGCCGTGATCGGCCTCACCTGCGTGGCGGGTGGCGGGTGGCTCGCGATCATGGGCGAGCTCGGCGCGCTTCCCCAGGTGGCATTGGCGCTGCCTCCACGCGTGCTGTTTGTCTACTTGTTGATCTACGTCGGCATCGCGCTGGTGTTGCAGAACCTGATGGCCCGCGTGCTCACTGAGACCCTGAACCGCGCGCAGGATGACTTCGCGGAACGCCAGCGAGTCCAGGTGCGTCTCGGCCTCGCGCTCGACGCCGCGGGCATCGGCACCTGGGAGAAGGATCCCGCCAGCAAACGCATCAAGGCCGACGCGCGGTTATTCGATCTCTACGCGCTGGAGCGACCTCCCGACGGGGAGATTGGGTTCGATACCTGGCTGAGCCGCGTGCACCCTGTGGATCGTCCACGGATCGATGCGGTGTTCAGCGAGCTGATGGCGGGCGTGCCCAAGGTCACGGTGGATTTTCGCGCGCTGCGACCCGACGGCACGATGCGCTTCATCCAGAGCGCAGCAGCTGCAGTGGTGGACGACGAGTCGCGACTTGCGCGCGTTGTCGGAGTCGACATCGACGTGACCGAGGGTCGCGTGGCTGAGGAGGTGCGCGAGAGGCTCGTGCGTGATCTATCGGAGCGCGTGAAGGAGCTGAGGCTATTACAAGACACGACGCGCATTCTGCAGAAGCATCGAGGTGCCGATCGCGATCTGCTGGAGCTCGTGCTGCGGCGCATTCCCGACGCCTGGCAGTTTCCGAGCGACTGCCAAGCGCGTCTGCAATATCGCGATATCGACGTGAAGACCGACGGCTGGGTCGATTCCGTCTGGCAACAGCACGTGACGTTCACAACTCAGGAGGGCGTGGGACGGATCGACGTCGCCTACACGGCGCCGCATCCCGAAGCCGACGTGGGGCCGTTTCTCAAGGAGGAACAGGCGGTGCTGGAATCGCTCGCCGAGATCTTGGTGAGTCAACTCGACCTTCGCATTCACGAGCGCGGTTTGCAGGAGCTGGTGGCGATTCGTACCGCCGAGCTGCGCGCGGCGAAGGAGGCGGCGGAGAGCGCCAACCGCGAGAAGACGGCGTTCTTCGCCAACATCACGCACGAGATCCGGACGCCCATGAACGCGATCCTGGGCTATGCGCAGCTGCTGCGTGGCGATGCCAACCTCACGGAAGCGCAGCGCCGGCAGATCGAGGTGATCCGTTCGAGTGGGGATCACCTGCTCGGGATCATCAACGACATCTTGGAGATGTCTCGGATCGAGGTCGGACGGGTGACGATCTCGCAAGAACCCTTCGACTTGCACGCGCTGCTCGATCAGGTCCGTTCCATGTTCGATGCCCAAGCGCAGATTCGTGGGCTTGGTTTCACGTGCGTGTGGGACGAGAAGCTGGTGCGCGGATTACAAGGCGACCCCCGCAAGGTGCGGCAGGTCGTGATCAATCTGATCGGCAACGCGCTCAAGTTCACCGAACGCGGAGAGGTGCGTCTTTGCGCGCGCTCACAGGAGCTATCGGTCGATCGCTGCATGATCACGATCGACGTGGAGGACACCGGCCCGGGCATCTCCGCCGAGGACCGGCAGAGGGTCTTCACGTTGTACGGGCAAGGTGAGTCGGGCACGCGAAAGGGAGGGACCGGACTTGGGCTGGCGATTTCCCGCAACCTTGCCCGATTGCTCGGCGGCGAGCTCAGCGTCGAGAGTCAAGTGGGTCGAGGCAGCAGGTTCTCGTTCACCTTCGAAGCGTCGCTCGCGCCGCTCCAGGTCGTGATCGGTGCGGGCCAGCGTCGCGTGTGGCGCCGCGTCCGCGCAGACGAGCGACGCCGCAAGGTGCTGGTGGTCGACGATGCGCAAAGCAATCGCGAGGTCATGCGGGACGCGATCGAGCGCATGGGCTTCGAAGTGAACACGGCCGATTCCGGAGAACACGCGATCGAGGTTTGCGAGAGGTGGCAGCCGGATCTCGTGCTGATGGATGTGCACATGCCTGGCATGGGTGGCATTGAGGCGATTCGTCGGCTGCGCAAGCAGGGCTTCGCGTCGCCGATCGTCGTGTCGACGGCGAGCATCGAGGTGGAGACGCGTCAACGCGTGCTCGGGGAGGGCATTCAAGGCTTGCTCCCGAAGCCGCACACGCAAGACGAGCTGTATCAGGCAATCGAAGGCATGGCGGGAATCGCGTTGGAGTCAGCGCTGGCGTCCGAACGCGCGTCTCCGATCGCTGCGGCGCCGAGTCTGCATGAGCTGCGCGACACCGTGCCCGCGGCGCTCCGCGCTGAGCTCTGCGAAGCCGCGCGGCGTGCGTCAGCGCCGCGGCTGACCGATATCGCTGCAAGCTTGGAGCGGGACAACCCCGACGCGGCCCACGCGATCCGGACACTGACGAGCAACTTTCAATACCGAGAAATCTTGCACGCGCTGCAGGAAGGAAATGGATCATGTTGAGCCCAGAGCCGAGCGGAATCTTGGTGGTAGACGACACGCCGGAGAACCTAAGGTTGGTGACCGGAATGTTGGTCGGCCGTGGCTTCGAGGTGCGGCCGGTGACCTCTGGAGCGGAAGCATTGGACGCAGCAGCCTACGCGCCGCCCGAGTTGATCCTCCTCGACGTCAGCATGCCCGGCATGGACGGCTTCGAGGTGTGCACGAAGCTCAAGCAGAATCCGAGCTTGGCGAGTATCCCCGTGATCTTCCTGACCGCGCTCAGTGACTCTTCCGACAAGGTAAAGGGCTTCGCGGTGGGTGGCGCCGACTACGTTACGAAGCCGTTTCAGATGGAAGAGGTGATCGCGCGCGTCAGTCATCACCTCGCGCTCAGTCGTTCACGGCGTGAGCTCCAAGTGAGCTACGACAAGCTCACGCAGCTCGAGAAGCTCCGTGACGATCTCGTGCACATGATCGTGCACGACATGCGCTCGCCGCTGACGGCGTTGATCCTCAATCTGTCGTTCGTGGCGAACGAGATCCAAGGCGAGCCACAGCAGGTCGCGAACGACTGCGTCGGCGTGGCTGAGCAACTCGCCGACATGGCCAATGCGCTGCTGGATGTGAGTCGCTTGGAGACGGGCAACATGCCGCTCAGCCTGGCGGAGTGCGACCTCCTCGCGGTGGCACGTACCGCAGCCCAGCGAGTCGGGGGGAGAAGCAAGGAGCGCACGATCGCGATCGATCCGGGCAGCGCCCTCGTGCGCTGCGACGAGGGACTGGTGCGACGGGTGCTGGAGAACTTGCTTGGCAATGCGATCAAGCATTCTCCAGCCGGTGGATCGGTTCACGTGAGCGCAAACGACACCGCGCTCGGCACTCGTGTCGTCGTTGCCGATGACGGGCCCGGTGTCCCCGAGGCCGTGCGCCCCCGTATCTTCGAGAAGTTCAGCGCGGCAGGACACCGAACCGAGGGCGGGCACCATTCGGCCGGTTTGGGGCTCGCCTTCTGCAAGCTGGCGATCGAGGCGCATGGCGGAACGATCGGCGTCGAGCCAGCGTCGCCGCAGGGCAGCTTGTTTTGGTTCGTGTTGCCGCGGTGAATGACTGCCGTGTGCCTGAGGCCCGGCTATGAAGCCTTCGCGCGCTTGGCCGCGGCGCGGTAGGTGTCGAACAGCTTCGGCGTGCTGAGCTTCTTCAGCGCTGCTTGGTAGTCCGCATCCTTCACGCGCTTCTGCAGCTTGGCGATTTCGCCGATCAGCTTGTCGCGTGAGCCGAAGTCCTTCTTCACCTGGCTGAGCATGTCGTGCAGGTGCAAGAGCTTGGCGTTCGACACGCGCTCCAGACCCTTGTCCTCATTGATGCGGTCGAGCCAGAGGGCATCGGTCGCGAGGCCACGCACCGCCTTGATCAGGCCGGCCTTGTCGCTAAAGCGTTCCTTCACGGTTGCCAGGGGAGACTTTTTCATCGGTATTTCTCACAGAGCCGGTTCGACCCGGCACAACGGATGGGCTCAAAACGAGCCGGAAAAAGGAGCGGCTAGGTAGCACGCACGGTGGAGCCGGTGCAAGGCAACCACTGTTGGGAACATCGCCACTGCTCCGCTGTCCCAATCCCATGAGCCAGGCGCCCCAGGCAGTGACAACGACAGCGAACCGCGAAGGCCTGCCGGTCAGCGATGTGGCCGACCCGGAGCTGTTGGCCCTGCCGGCCCCCCCGCGAGGCCGACGCTTCTTGGCCATGACCTTGATGGCGGCCGTGGTTGTTGGCTCCGGCGCGCTGATCGCGCAGATTCGGTCCGACGTTGCCTACTTCTTCGCCCCGGACATCGCCGTCGACCTGGGCCAGGCGCGAGAACGGGATCCGCGCGACATGCCGACCAACGTATTCGTGCGGGTGCGTGGCACGCCGATGCTCTCCAAGATGGTCTCGTACACCGTGCCGCTGACGGGGACGGAGCAGGCCGTGTTTCCGCTGCTTGGACAGCGTCACCTGTTCGTCCAAGTTCCGCTTGCTGACTTGCGCGACCCAGATCGCGGGACACGGGGCGAGTTCTTCGGTCGGCTCGTCACGTTCAGCGCGCTGCGCGGGCGCATGGACTCCGTGCAGCAACACCTCCACGACGCGATGGCGCTGCCGGTCACGTCTGAGTCGTTCGTGTTGATCGCAGACGAGGCGCCGGAAAATTACCTATGGGCTCCGCTGCTGTCGGCAGTGTGCGTGGCGTTCATTCTGTTCACGGTGTGGATGATGCTGCGCTGGTTTCGTCCGCTGCCGGTTCGCAGCTGAGCCGCTCGCCTCCTCGCGACCTTGCGCGGTGGGAGATCGGTCAGCCGCCGGGAGTGAACAACGCGATCCACTGCGCCACGAGTTGATCGCCGAAGAAGAGGTACTCGATCGCCGCCAGCGAAAGCAGCGGGCCGAACGGGAGCTTCAGACGCCCGACGTGATCCGCTTCAGCGTCGGGCAGGCCGGTCTCGATCGGAGCCTCTGCGTTGGCTTCTGCCGTCGTGGCGCCTTCGGTCGTGGTGGCTTCGGTCGTGGTGGCTTCGGCGCTCACGGCCTCTGCCGGCGGTGGTTCTGCCGCAGCGTTGTCGGGCTCGGGTTGGCGCAAGGTGCCGCCGCTCACGAGCGTGATTCCGGCGAACACCAGTCCCTGCAGCGACCCCGCGAGCAGCGCGAAGATTGCGCCTTCGAGCCCCAGGAATGCGCCGATCATCAGCAGCAGCTTGGGGTCGCCTTCGCCCATGCCGCGGCGACCGGTCAGCGCTTCGTAGCCCCACACGAAAGGGATCTGCGTCATCAAGAACGCGAGGCCCGCACCCACGGCACAATCGGCGACGCCGGGTGAGTCACGAAAGGTTGCGGTCGCGAGGCCTAGCGCAGCACCAGGCAACGACACTTCGTCGGGGATGATCCATTCATCCAGATCGACGAAGGTCACGATCAGGAGCCCGCCGACGAACGCGAAGTAGCAGAGCGCTTGGAGCGCTGCGTGGATGAGCTCGGTGTCGGGTGCCGCGTTGACAACGAAGACCTCGGTCACTGCGGTGCACAGCACTGCGGTCAACAGCTCGATCATCGGGTAACGCGGGGACAAGCGCGTCGCGCAACAGGCGGTGCGCCCGCGCAGAAACAGATACCCAAGGATCGGCACATTCAAGTGGCCGGGGATCGGCTTGCCGCAGCTCGGACAATGGCTGCCCGGCTGCACCACAGACATGTCCCGTGGCCAACGGTAGATGGCCACGTTGAAGAAGCTGCCCCAGGCCGCGCCGAAGACGAACGCAAACATGCGCAGGAACGTCGGCGACATCTCTTCGACCAGGATCGGCACCTCGCTAGCCTAGCGGTCCGGCCCCCGTTCGCGCGAGTTTCTCAATGGATTGCGGGCAGTTCGTCGCCTGCTCCCCAACTTGCGCCGCTGCATGTGCCGACCCAGTATTGCGCCCACTTTCCATGGCCAGTCGTCCTCCACAGTCTTCTGAGAATCCGCGCGCGGGCCTGTCCGAGGCCAAGGTGATCGTGGTCAAGATCGGCAGTCGCTCGATCATGGCCGACGAGGGCGCGCGATTTCAGGCAGTAGCCGACCAAGTGATGGCGCTGCGAGCGCGCGGGCAGACCGTGATCGTGGTGTCCTCGGGTGCGATCGCGCTCGGGTACGGTCGCCTCGGCTTCGAGAAGCGGCCAAAGTTGATCCCACATCTACAGGCAAGCGCCGCGGTCGGTCAGTCGGCGTTGATCCGCGCTTACGAAGAAGCGTTCGCGAAGTACCAGGTGCCGGTCGCGCAGGTGTTGCTTACGCACGCGGGGATGACCGATCGCGAGCGCTATCTGAATGCACGCGCGGCGCTGGATGCGTTGCTGGAGCGCGGTGCGGTTCCGATCATCAACGAGAACGACACGGTCTCGATCGACGAGATCAAGTTCGGCGACAACGATCAGCTTGCCGCGATGGTGGCCACGTTGGTCGGCGCCGACTTGCTTGTGCTGCTGACCGATGTCGATGGCTTGCTCGATCGCGATGGCAAGCGCGTCAGCGTGGTGCGCGATCTGGAAGAGGCGCGTCAGCTCGTGCGTCCGACCAAGAGTGAGGTCAGCTTGGGTGGCATGGCGTCGAAGCTGCAAGCGGCCGAGCGCGCGATCACTCGTGGGCTACCGATGCTGATCGCGCCAGCGAACGATCCGGAGATCTTGGTCAAAGTCGTGCGTGGCGACGACGTGGGCACATTGTTTCTGGCCGGCGAGATGCCAATGGCCAGTCGCAAGCATTGGATCGCGTACACCTTGAAAACCCGCGGCGTGCTCGAAGTGGATGAAGGTGCAGCACGCGCTGTCGCCCAGCTCAATCGCAGCCTGCTTGCGATCGGCGTGCGTGGCGTGCGCGGAGACTTTCGTGCAGGCGACGCGGTGGCGGTGGAGGCGCCGGGCGGCAAGGAGATCGCACGTGGTCTCGTGCAGTACGACGCGCGTGACATGCGCAAGATTGCTGGCAAGCACTCACACCAGATCGAAGACCTCGTCGGTCACTCGGTGGGCGACGAAGTTGTGCATCGTGACGATCTGGTCGTGTTGTAGGTGGTGGATCCGCGTGCCAGCATGACGCGAGGTGTGGAGCGATGGACGGGCAATCACAGACGGACCTTGAGACAGCCATGCGGGCGCTGGCGACCCGCGCCAAGGACGCGTCACGCAAGCTGCTGGGCGTCACGGGCGCGCAGAAGAACCGTGTGCTCTCGCGTGTGGCCGAAGCTCTGCGCGGACCGGCGGGTGATCGTGTGATCGAGGACAACGCCAAGGATCTCAGAGCTGGTGAAGCGGCGGGCCTGTCCGCAGCGATGCTCGATCGACTCAAATTGGACCGAAAGCGCGTCGATGGGATTGCGCGTGCGGTCGAAGAGATCGTTGCGCTGCCAGACCCGGTCGGCGCCGTGGAGTCGATGCGCGTGCTCGCAAACGGTCTTCAGGTCGGTCAAATGCGCGTGCCGCTCGGCGTGATCGCGATGGTCTACGAGGCACGACCGAATGTGACGATCGACGCCGCCGCGCTGTGCTTGAAGAGCAGCAACGCGTGCATCTTGCGCGGTGGCAAAGAGGCGTTTCACAGCAACATCGCGCTATCGAAGGTGTTCGCGCAGGCGCTCGAAGCCGAAGGTTTGCCGGCGGCCTGCGTATCGCTGGTGCCCACCACCGAGCGTGCCGCGACGCTCGCGTTGCTCGGAATGGCTGGCTTGATCGATGTGGTGATTCCGCGCGGCGGCGAAGGCCTGATCCGCTTCGTGACAGAACACGCGCGCGTGCCCGTGATTCAGCACTACAAAGGCGTGTGTCACGCGTACATCGATGGCGATGCCGAACTGGAAATGGCGCGCCGCATCACGCTGAATGCAAAGGCGCAACGCCCTGGTGTCTGCAATGCGCTCGAGACGTTATTGGTGGACGCTGCGTGCGCCGCAACTGTGCTGCCCGAGATTTCGCGATCGCTGCGTGAGGCCGGTGTCGAGCTTCGTGGTGACGCGCGTGCCTGTGCTCTCTCGCCGGGGATGAAGGCGGCGGACGAGAGTGACTGGGACACCGAGTACCTGGACATGGTGCTCTCGGTGGCGGTGGTCGATGGTCTCGACGGCGCGCTTGCCCACATTGCCAAGCACGGTTCGAACCACACCGAAGTGATCGTCACACGCAACTACGAACATGCTCAGCGCTTCATCCGCGAAGTGGACGCGAGCGCCGTCTTCGTGAATGCCTCCACGCGCTTCAATGACGGTGGTGAGCTGGGCCTCGGCGCCGAGATCGGCATCTCTACGACCAAGCTGCATGCCTACGGCCCGATGGGCCTACGCGAGCTGACGACCTTGAAGTGGATCGCGTACGGTGACGGGCAGGTTCGGTCCTGACGACGCAGCGTCCGCGACGCGCGGCATGAGGAGACAACGTTTTGGCGACGAAAAAGACGAGCACAGACAAGGCGAAGCCGAAGGCCAACACCAAGAAGCCGGTCGCAAAGAAGAAAGCAGCGCTGACCGATGCGCCCGCCAAGCCGAAAAAGAAGGCCGCGCCCCGTGCTCGCAAGACCAAGGTCGCCGAGGAAGACTCGGGGCGAAAGCTTGCGCTTGCGATCGCTGCAGCGGGCTTGGAGCACAAAGCGTTGAACGTCGAGATCGTCGACGTGCGTGGCAAGGTCGACTACGCGGACTATGTGATCGTGATGAGCGGTCGCGGTGAGCGACAGGTGGCAGCGCTGGCTGGACACATCGAGCGCGAGATCAGCCGTGGCCTCAGCGTGCGCTGCAGCGGCATCGAAGGCTTGCCGCAAGGTGCGTGGGTGCTGATGGATTACGGCGATGTGATCGTGCACATCTTCCACGAAGACACCCGCGGCTACTACGACGTGGAAGCGCTCTGGATCGACGCAGCGCGCGTGCCTGCAGACTGAGCCGTCATGCGCTTGTCGGTGATCGCGGTCGGTCGCGTGGCGAAGCAAGCGGGCATGCGCGCTGAGCTCGACGACTACTTCGGACGCATTCGGCGCTATGCGAAGTGCGAAGAGATCGAGCTCAAGGACGGGGGTGAAGCCGAGGTTGCCGAACGTTTCCGCAAGGCGATTCCCGCCCGGGCGCGCACGGTGGCGATGGAAGTGAACGGTGACCGCTGGACCAGTGAGCGGCTGGCGAAATTCTTGGGCGACTGCGACCTGCACGCCGTCACCGACGTGGCCTTCCTGATCGGCGGTGCCTACGGCCTGCCACCCGAGATTTCCAAGGGCGCCGATCGCCGCCTGTCGCTGTCGGACTTGACGCTGCCCCACCGCCTGGCGCGCTTGGTGCTGGCGGAACAGCTCTATCGGGGCTTCACCATCCTCCGGAATGAGCCGTACTCGCACTGATTTTTCGGGGCCCTGGCACGCCTTTCGCGTAGCTCAGCGTCGATTGCGGCGAATCCCGCGCTCCCCCCAGCGCGTGTGGATCGCCGCTTTCCACTTTAATGTGTTTCGTTTCGCGGGTTTATCCGGATGGAGCGCGGTCAGACACAGGCCTCGCGCAGCGACCCAGACTGCCCGGATCTGAAACGAGATGTTTCATAATTGAAAAAGCGCCTTGGACAGAGCCGGCGGACCGGCCTCGGGTGCACGTCCGACGCATGTCGGGACACGCCGGATGGCTGTCCTGAATTCCGCCTCACGAACCCCTGAAATTGGGGATAAACCCCGCGAATTGCCATGACCTGAGGCGGGAACATAGGGACACCAATACGCGGGATTGCCCGGTGCGACAGGTCTTCCCCGGCGGACTGCCCAGCGCGGCGTAGAACCAATGTAGGCTATTCTCTGTCCACGTGCGGGGGTATCCGGAAGTGGCGGTGATCACAGTTTCTGAAATCGACCATTTCGTTGTTGCAAGGTGACGGGCGCGTGACGATGGAGATCCCCCGGAAAACCACGCGAAACTCAGTTGGCACGGTCCTCGCTAGGCCTTACAGCGTAGTTTGCGGCACGTCGCGGGCGCCCCCCCTGCTTGCGCGTGTCGCCAACGGCGGCTCCCGGAAGGTCTCCCCCCGGTACCTTCGAGCCGCCGTTTTTTTTTGCCCAAGGCGGCACCGTTGACGTGGTCGAGTCGATAACGCCGACATGAACGTGATTCGTGCGGTTGGCTCCGGCGTGCTGGAGCTCTTGGCCCCGCGGCGCTGTGCGGCGTGTGATCTGTTCTTGGGGGAAGCGGAGGCAGGGTTCTGCGCCGGGTGTGCTCCGTTGCTCGATCGTGCGGGCCCGGCATTTCGGCCTCCTGCGTTGTCGGCGGCAGTCTTCCAATACGGTGGCCCGATCGCGGCGGCGATTCAGGGGCTCAAGTACCGGGAGTGCACCGACCTGGCGGCCACGTTGGGGGCACTGCTGGCGACGGCAGCAGCCCCCTACGCGGGTCGGATCGAGGGGGTGGTGCCGATGGCGCTGCATCCACGGCGGTTGCGCGCGCGCGGCTTCAACCAAGCGGCCTTGCTCGCAGGTCCAGTCGCGCGCGGGCTAGGTGTGCCGCTCCTGGTTGGACGCCTGAAGCGCGTGCGCGACACCGCGACTCAGGCTGGCCTTTCGCGTGTCGATCGCAGCAGGAACTTGAGCGGCGCCTTCGTCGGCGTAGGCGACGGGCGTGGCGAGCGTGTGCTGCTGATCGACGACGTACGAACGACCGGGGCGACGCTGGCCGCGGCCGCTGAGGCTTTGCTTCGTTCGGGCCACTCGCTCGTGATGACGCTGGCGTTGGCTCGCGCCGACCTATAAATGCGGGCGATGCGGTGTCCGCGTGCAGCGTGGATCGGAGTGGCGGCATGGCTCTCGGCGTGTGGCGGCGCCGAGCCGAGCCCGTTCTTCGATGACGCGCGCTTCTTGCGCTTCGGTGTCGACCCCAAGGTGGAAGCCGCCGCCGTGGAATCGCAGCTTCGTCGCGCAGGCTTCGAGGTGCGTGAGCGGCTCGAAGGTCCGCACCATGTGGCGCTCGGCTTGGTGGAATCGGCGTCCGCGCGCTCGGCAATCCGGGTCGTGACATCGCGCGGCACGGTGCTCTCACTCGACAGCGATGCGCAGATGGCCGCCCCCCGCGACTACGCCTTGATCACCACTCAGCAGTTGGATCATGTGCCGCGGCTGCCGGTCGATCAGGTGTTCGTGCGCGTGTCTGGCGAGCGCGCTGCGGTGTCATGCATCGCGGTGTTTGCAGTGTCGTCGCAAGGATCGCTGGCGCGCGTGGTGGTCGACGCCGGCGCGGTGATTTCCGACGGGTGCGCATCCGAGATCACAGACATCCACGAGGACGGGGCGATCGAGCTGGTGGTGCAGGCGGTGTTCTCGATCTTCGCGCTGGACGACCCACCCATGCTGCGCGTGCCCTTGTCGTGGCAAGGCAACGGCTATCGCTTGGTGATGGGCGTCGGGCCGATGCTTGCGCTGTTGAGCGAGCAGCGCGCGCAGGTGACGCAGGAGCTGAGCGCGGCACGGCACGCGCTGGACGTGGAGCGGGCGTTTCGTTGCGCGGTGGAGCTGGCGGCGGTGTCGCGCTTTGAGGGTGCGAGCGTCGGAGATCAGCTCAAAGTGTTCGATCAGGCGCTGCGCGGCCTGGTGTTGACCGGACGCCAAGCGTCGTTGCTGGAACAAGCGCGACAACTGATTCGACAGGATTGGTCCGAAGCGGCGCCCGATGCACCAAACCAGCAGACGCCCGACACACCGGCCATACCCGCTCCGGAAGACAGCCCATCCGCAAGCGAGCCAGCTCCGAATCCGCAAGCAGACGCTCCGCCCCGCGAGGGACCCGAACCAGCGCCTACCGAGCCGACCCCGCCGTGATATGAGGGCCGACGATCATGGCCAAGCAGAAAGCCGCCAAGGCGGGAAAATCGGAGGGCGAGATTCTCGTCTGCCGCAATCCCAAGGCCCTCAAGAGCTACGACATCGAGTGGAAGCTTGAAGCCGGCATGATGTTGATGGGCTCCGAAGTGAAGAGTCTGCGTGCACGTAAAGCCGATCTGGACGGTGCGTTTGCGAGCGTGGATCAAGGCGAGCTCTATCTGCACAAGATGCACATCGCGCCCTACGAGCAAGCAGGACCGTTCGGGCACGAGAACAAACGCACGCGAAAGTTGTTGGTTCATCGCGCCGAAATCGAGAAGCTCGTGGGCAAGCTCGCGCACCGCGGCTACACGCTCGTGCCGCTCTCGGTGTACTTCAAAGACGGGCGCGCGAAGGTGGAGTTGGGGTTGGGCAAGGGCAAGAAGACCGACGACCGGCGACAAGACATCAAGAAGGAAATCGACATGCGCGAGACGCGCGCAGCGATAGACAAGGCGCGACGATGATTGGGTTGCGGATCGAAGAGGTGGGTGCAGCGGAGCTCGTGCACTTCGCGGGCGAGGTGACGCAGTTCGTGAGCCAAAAGGCCTTCGCGCCCGGCAAGCCACTCGACGTGCACGCAGCGTTCGTCGAAGGCGAGATTGCGTTCAAGCTGAAGGTGATCGGCTCGCGCCGCCGCGAAGACGGACGCTTCGACGTGCGCGCCCGCGTCGTCAACCTCACCAAAGAGCTCCGCGACCGCCTCCAACGCGCCTTCGCGAACTGACTACGCGCCGGGTTTGTAGCGGCGTAGCTCGGGCATGCGTTGCGCCACGAGCGCCAACACTGCGAGGCAGGCAAGGCCGCCGCTGACCATGGCGAAGGTGGGGGTGGTGAAGGCCGCGACGAAGCCGCCGCGTGCAGAGCCGATCTGGTTGCTGGCGCCGATGAAGATCTGGCTCACCGATGACACACGGCCCCGCAGCTCATCGGGCGTGGACAGCTGCGTGATGGTGGCGCGCGTGACGATGCTGATCTGATCGGCCATACCGGCGATGAACAACGCCAAGAGCGACCAAGGCAAGCTGCGCGAGAGGCCGAACAGGATCGTCGCGACGCCGTACACCAGCACCGCGAACAACAGCGCACGGCCCGGACGCACGATCGAAGGCCGTGCCATCAACAGCAGCGCCATGCCGAAGGTGCCGGCCTCGAGCGCGCCGCTGAGCAGGCCGTAACCGCGCGGTCCGACCTTGAGGATGTCGTTGGCGTAGATCGGTAGGAGCGCGGATGCGCTGCCGAAGATCACGGCGAACATGTCGAGCACCATCGAACCGAGCAGGACCTGGCGCGAGCCCACGAAGCGCACGCCTTCCATGATCGCGCTCCATGTCACGCGCTTGCGATCCATCGCCAGCGTCGGTCGCGTCACGAGCGAAAACAGCACGACCGACGACACCATCAAGGACAGATGCGTGGCGAACGCGGCACGCACGCCGCCCGCGTCGATGATGAAACCGGACAACACGGGCCCGCTCATCCAAGCCAAGTTCTGAAACGTCGCGTGTGCAGTGACCGCGCTCGGAAACAGCTCGCGCGACACCAATGTGGGCAGCAGTGACGAGCGCGCTGGGTTCTCGAACGACGACGCCAAGGACAGCGCCAACACCGATGCATAGACAACGCTGACCGGTTGCGCGGGCAACAACGTGTGCGTGAGCAGCAACGACAAGGAGCACAGCGCCGCGCCGGCCTGGGCGATCAGCACGATGCGCTTGCGATCGAACGCATCCGCCACCGCACCCGCCCACAAGCTCATCGGGATCACCGGTAGAAACTGCACCAACCCGATCAGGCCCAGGTGAAACGCCGACTTGGTCGCGTCGAACACCTGCCACGCGATCGTCGCGCGCAACAACGTGAGCCCTGTGCCCGAGCACAGGCGACTCGCCAAGAACAAACGCACGTCTCGGTTTCGCAACACCGCCCGCGTCGGATGCTCTTGCTCCATCGAGAAATTCACATGCGAGTTCCCCGCTCCACGTGATGTGGAGAGGGCAGGGTGAGGTTCAACCCGCGAGCTCTGCCATCAGCCGAATCGCTTCAGGTTGCGCCGCGGCGAGCACCATCGTGCCGACCTTCGAGCCCTTCCAGATTTGGAAGCGATCACGAATGCGCGCTTCTGGTCCGACCAGCGCAACGGCATCGACCAGGTCATCGGGCACTGCGGCGATCGCTTCGTTCTTCTTGCCGTCGAGGTAGAGGTCTTGGATCTTCTTGGCCGCTTCCTCGTAGCCGATGGAGCACGCGTAGGTGTTGTAGAAGTTCTTGCCGCGCGCACCCATCCCGCCGATGTAGAGCGCGAGCATGTTCTTCACTGGCATGCGGCAAGCTTCCACGTCGTCACCGATGATCGTCACCACGGTGGGCGCCACGTCGAAGTTGGCGAACGACTTCTTGCCGCCGGTCTTGGCGAAGCCTTCCTTGAGGTTGCCTTCGATCACATCGAAGCGCTCGGGGTGCATGAACACGAGCAGCACGCCGTCGCACAGCTCCGCGCTCTGGGCTTGGCTCTTGGGCGCCATCGCACCGACATAGATCGGCATGTCCTTGCGGCCGTGAATGATGCTCTTGAGCGGCTTGCCGAGCCCGCTGCTGCCGGGACCGCGATACGGGATCTGATAGCGCTCTCCGTTGAATTCCACCGGCTTCTCGCGCGCGATGATCTCACGCACGATCGTCACGTACTCGCGCACCCACGGCAGCGGCTTGTTGAACGGAACGCCGTGCCAACCTTCCACCACCTGCGGACCCGACGTGCCGAGGCCCAACACGAAGCGACCTCCCGACAGTTGATCGAGCGTCATCGCGGTCATGGCGGTCATCGCAGGCGAACGCCCCGGCATCTGCATGATCGCGGTGCCGAGCTTGATCTTGCTGGTCTGCGCGCCGAT
>JACZCZ010036242.1_pt1 | contig 15538 bp, 10 predicted proteins | sample 8641811 | NCBI WGS metagenome assembly JACZCZ01 (sample SAMN15324610, study PRJNA640507) | soil metagenome | isolation source: intercropping peanut in the first line | place: China: Luxin town, Laibin City, Guangxi Province | collected 2019-07-25 | depth 10cm m | reverse complement strand
GGGGGTCGAAGTGGATGATGCCCTTGCGCTGGCAGAGCAGACCGAGGCATAGCCTTCCTCCGAAAGCGGCTTTAGAACGGCCGCTTTCGACCCAAAGTGGACATGGAAGCAATACCTAAAGAGACAGCCAGTCGTGCCTGCATTAGTGCGAATGGCGGCTGACTCCGGGTAAACCGCGGGCATGTACCATGAGCATGGCGTCCAAGCGCCCCTGCACGTACTGAGTATCTTCATCAGCAGCCTGATCCAGAATCTCCTTAGCGAGCGCATTGAACTGAGGCCAGAACTGGGCTTCATGCCGGAGATGCTGCAGCCAAGACGGCATCATGGCGGCCAATCGGTCTAGTTCCGTATCGAGCTGCACACGAGATTTCATGTCGCGGCGCGTGGCCAGCTAGCTTCCACGCTGTGCACGTTGCCGTCGTCCAGGAGCGCGAAGCGAAGTCCAGTCTGCTCAACGCCGTCAAGCTGCAATGTGGCGGCACCGGCATTCCGTTGCGTTATAGAGATGATATAGAGGCTGGATCCGAAGCGGTAGCGCAGCTCGTACTCCGTCCACTCGCGAGGCACGCAGGGATCCAGTACCAACTCGCCCCCGATACGCTGCAAGCCCAGCAGCGACTCGGTCAACAGGCGGTACATCCAGCCGGCGGAACCGGTGTACCAGGTCCAACCGCCCCGGCCGACATGCGGTGCCACGCCATAGACATCGGCCGCTAGCACGTAAGGCTCCACCTTGTAGATGGCAGTGGCGTCCGGATCCTGCGCGTGATGAATCGGATTGATCATGCGTGCGAGTTCCCACGCTCGTTCCGTGTCGCCTTGATGCGCGAACGCCATTGCGGCCCATACCGCGGCATGTGTGTACTGGCCACCGTTCTCGCGCACGCCCGGCACGTAGCCGCGGATGTAGCCGGGATCTTTCGAGGTCTTGTCGAAGGGAGGGTCGAGCAACTGGATAAGCCCCGCCTCCCGCTTCACGAGATGGCGATCTAGTGAAGCCATCGCCTGTCGCGCGCGCACCGGATCCGCAGCGCCCGACAGCACCGACCAGCTCTGCGAGATCGAGTCGATCCTGCATTCATCGCTCTGGCTTGATCCCAGCGGCGTGCCGTCATCGAACCAGGCGCGCCGATACCATTGGCCATCCCAGGCATGGGCTTCCAGATTCCCCCGCAAGCGCTCGGCATGCTCTGCGCATTCGTCGGCGAATGCCTCATCCCCGCGCATGCGCGCCACCTCGATGAAGCGCTGCAGCGTGTCGTATAGGAAGAAGCCGAGCCAGACGCTTTCGCCCCGGCCGGCCTCGCCCACGCGGTTCATGCCGTCGTTCCAGTCGCCGGTGCCGATCAGGGGAAGCCCACGCTCGCCGAGAAGGCTGCAACCGCGGCGCAACGCCAGCACGCAATGCTGGTAGAACGACTGCCGCAGATAGGACGTCGCAGGCATGTCGTAGTAGGATTCTTCGTCGGCACCGACGGGGCGGCCGTCGACGAAGCCGACTTGCTCGTCCAGCACGCTGGCATCGCCCGTCACCTGCAGGTAGCGGGAGGCGGCCAGCGGCAGCCAGAGATAATCGTCCGAGCAGCGCGTGCGCACGCCGCGCCCCTGTGGTGGATGCCACCAGTGCAGCACGTCGCCTTGCGGGAACTGATGGGCCGCACACAGCAGCAGGTGCGCACGGGTCAGCGCCGGCTTGGCGTGCAGCGTGGCCATGGTGTCCTGCAACTGGTCACGGAAGCCGAACGCCCCACCGGACTGGTAGTAGCCGCTGCGCGCCACATAGCGGCACGCGAGGGTCTGATACATCAGCCAGCCGTTCACCAACGCATCGACGGCGGGCTCCGGCGTACTGACCTGCACGGACGTCAGCAGTCCACGCCAGTGGATGCGGACGGCGTCCAGTACGTCGTGCGCCCGCTGCGTGCCCTGAACACGGCTGGCCAGATACAGGGCATCCTCGTAATCCTTGCCAATGCCAAGCCGGAACACCGTCTCGGATGCCTCGCCATCGAGCAGCGACAAGGGCACCTGGATAGCGGCGCACGGATCGAGACCCACCCCCAGCCTGCCGGACAAACGCTCGCGCTGCAGAGCCGCCGGATCGGCCATGCTGCCATTGCGGCCGATAAATTCCGTGCGGTCGCCCGTGAAGCTGCAGCCACTGGCATCGGTATCGAAGAACGCAACCCGGCCGTTGAACTCGGTGTTGTAGGGATTGCGTGCCGTCAACACGCCGCTGGCGGCATCCTGCTCGGTGATGACGTGCATCTGCGATTTGACCCGCAGGTCACCCAGCACCCATTCCACATAACCGGTAGCAGAGAGTCGGCGTGCGCGTCCGGACAGATTCCTGAGCTTTAGTACCGAGTACTTGACCGCGTCCTCGACGGCCACATACACCCACACCTCGCTGGCGATGCCATCTTCGATGTGCTCGTACACGCTGTAGCCGAAGCCATGGCGCGTCCGGTACGCCCCACGGCCTCGGCGCGGCAGCGGAAGCGGCGACCACACGTATCCGGTGTCCTCGTCGCGCAGATAGAACGCTTCGCCACCACTGTCAGCGACCGGGTCGTTGTGCCAGGGCGTGAGGCGGAACTCATGCGCGTTCTCGAACCAGGTGTAACCCGCCATGCTTTCGCTGACCACCGTGCCCAGCCTGTCGTTGGCCAGTACGTTGGACCACGGCGCCGGTGTCGGGCTGCCTTCGCGGGTGGTGATCACATACTCGCGGCCATCGGCCGAGAAAGCACCGGTTCCGTTGTCGTGGATGAAGGTGCCGGACACGGCCTCGAAAGGCCAGCTGTCGTCTTCCTCATCTACATCTACCGGTGGTGGCAACCCGGTCGATGCATCGAGCGCGGGAAGCTCCACAGGATCCTCGCGCGGCCCCTCCGCCAACAGCGTCGGCATGATGCGTTCGGCGGGCTCGCGGCGACCGATCTGTGCGGCCAGCGAGCCCTGCTGGTCGCTGATGATCACCCGCGCCACCGACTGCAGCAGGATGCGGTCCTCCTGCGACATCTGCTGGCCCGGGCGCACGAAGATGCCACCCGGACGATCCAGCACGTTCGCCTCCGGATCGGCCGAGATCATGCCCAGGATCAGGTCCTGCAACTGCTGCCGGTAGCCGGCCTGGCTCTCGTTCCAGATCACCAGGTCCGCACGCAGTCCTTTGAGGCGCCAATAGGCGTGCGCCTGCACCATTTGCCGCACCAGTTCGATGTTGTCGGCATCCGAGATCTGCAGCAGGGCGATAGGCAGGTCGCCCGAGATCGCGTGGCCCCACAGACCGGACTGGCCACGCTGGTTCTGCAGCAGGATGTCGGCGTCTGCGCGCAGCAGCGGGTGCGCATAGACGATCAGCCCGGCCAACCGTTCGTAGAGCTGCGCATCGGCCTGCGATGCGTTGATCTGCCGGCGGACGACCTGGCTGTGCGTCCAAGCCAGGTCGAAGACGCGGTCGGCGAGCCGGCGATCGCGGTACTTGTCGATCAGTCCAGCGCAGGCTTCGCGGTCAACGCCTACGCCATGCACCATGTCGATCATCGCCGTCTGACCCGGCGCCAGCTCGATCCGGCAACGGATGGCCGCGATCGGGTCCAGTACGGAGCCCTCGCTGTCGGACAGCGCGTCCTGCTCGGCCAATGCCGCCGGCGTGCGCGACGTGTTGCCACGACCGAGGAAGCGCGCGCGATCGGTTTCGTACGAGATCGCACCAATATCCGCGTCATGAACCGCCACCAGGTGGAACATCCACGGCGGTATCTCGTCGTGCGCGCGTGGTCGGCGCGTGCACAACAGCGCCTGTTTCTCGCGCAGGATCTCCGACTGCACGAACAGATTGCTGAAAGCCGGGTGCAGTTCGTCCGCGATGGCCGGCGCCAGCACCACCTCGGCATAGGTGGTGATCTCGATGGTGCGTGTCCGTCGGCTCCGGTTGCTCAGGCGCAGCCGGCGCAGTTCGATGTCGTCTTCGGCGGAGATGGCGATCTCCAGGTGGCTCTCGTAGCCGCGTTTGCGGCCCCGGAACTCGACCTTGGCATCGGAGAAGATCGCCTCGTACTGCTCCACGGGCGCGCATGCCGGCTGCAGCGACGTGGACCAGAACTCTCCGCTCTCCACATCCCGCAGGTAGCAGAAGTTGCCCCAGTGGTCGCGCGTGCCGTCTTCGCGCCAGCGCGTGACCGCCATATCGCGGTGGCGGCTGTATCCGCCGCCGGCGCTGGTGACCAGGCCGTGGTAGCGCCCGTTGGAGAGCAATTGCACCGCCGGACGCGACATGCTCGGGTTGCGGAAGATGCGCAACTGGGTTTCGGCTTCGGTAGGCGCGGCGCGTGTGCCCAGCGTCTCGGCCTCGTGCGGATGGAACACGCCGGTATGCGGGATGCGCTCCTGAAGCAGCAGCAGGGTCGCCTGGAACTCGGCATCGGCCACGAACCGCCGCTGCATCGGCTGCTGTCGCAGCAGATGGAGGAGCGAGAGAAACCCCATGCCCTGGTGATGCGCCATGAAGGAGCGCACCACCACGTAGTCCTGGCCGGGTGGAACGCGCGCAGGCGTGTAGTCGATGGCCTCGTACAACCCGAAGTGCCCACCGAAGCCGAGGGCGGCCAGTCGCTGCAGGTTCTGGCAGGCCGCTTCCGGCGCCACCATCAGCGCCATCATCGTGGCGTAAGGCGCGATGACGAGATCCTGGCCCAGCCCGCGCTTCAGGCCCAGTCCCGGTACGCCGAAGGCGCGGTACTGGTAGTTCATGCGCGCGTCGACGGTGTTGTAGCCCGATTCGGAGATGCCCCATGGCACGTCATGGCGCTCACCATGCTGGATCTGGGCTTCCACCGCATGCCGGGAGGTCTGGTCCAGCAGCGTGTCCGGATAGTTGGGCATGACCAGCTGCGGCATCAGGTACTCGAACATCGAGCCGCTCCACGACAGCAGCGTCGCGTCGCCGTTGACCTCGGTCAGCAGGCGACCCAGCGCGAACCAGCTCTCCTGCGGCAACTGTCCCTGCGCGATCGCCACGAAGCTGCACAGGCGAGCCTCCGAGGCCAACAGGTCGTAGAGCCCGTTGTCCAGGCGGTGCTCGTCCACGTTGTAGCCGATCACCAGCAGGTGGCGCGCGCGGTCGTAGAGGAACTCGTACTCCATCAGCGAGAACTGGCCGGCGATGTGCGCCAGGCGCTCGAGTTGGTGGATCCGTTCGCGCGCGCGCCGGGTCGCAAGCGCACCGGCAGGACCGTCCTGCAGCTCGCGCAGGGTGGGCAGGTGATCGCCGACCCATGCGTCGGCATCGGGCAGCAGGAACTGCAGCTCCGCATGCGCCGACCGACAGCCTTCGACGAGGGAGGTCGGCCAATGATGCGGATGGATCTGGTCGGGACCGATGGCCGGCCAGGCCGCGACGATGCCCTCCGCATGCACCACCAGGCGCGCCAGCATGCGCTCGGCATCGGTGACGGTGGATGGCGGTTCCCGTTGGGCCTGCATCAGCACGGTGCGGAATTCGATCACCGCCAACGACAACGCGTCGTCATCGGACGGCGTGCCCGCGACGGCGTCTTCCAGCACGGCCAGGGTGTCGGCCAGTCCGTTGAACGTGGCGGGCACCAGGACGGGGGCATCCGCCATGGCCAGCAGGCCCTGTCGCAAGGTCAGCAGATGTCCGGCGAGGTTGCCGCTGTCGACCGTGGAAATGTAGGCCGGTGGCAGCGGCTGCAAGGTTTCGGTGTCGTACCAGTTGTAGAAGTGCCCGCGATGGCGGGGCAGCATCTCCAGCGTGTCGAACGCGAGGCGGGTGCGCTCCATCACGCCGCCCGCCTGCAGGTAGCCGAAATCGTAGGCCGCCAGGTTGGCCAGGAGCGACAAGCCGATGTTGGTCGGCGAGGTGCGTCGCGCCACCACCAGCGCCGGATGCTCTTGCACGTTGTCGGGTGGCAGCCAGTGATCCTCTGCGCGCACATAGGTTTCGAAGAAGGCCCACGTCCGTCGCGACAGCTTGCCGAGGAACGCCAACTGCAGTGCGGACAGCTTGTCCGTCCGCCGGTCCGGCGGGCGGCCAAGCCAAGCCATCAGCACCGGCGACAGCAGCCAGAGCAGCAGCAAGGGCGTGGCCACCCACAGTGCGGCCGGCTGTTTCATCACCAGCAGTGCGGCGACGGCGGCCGAGATCAGCGGTGCCGGCGCCATGCTGTAGAGCTCCGCGCTCACACCGCTGCCCAGACTGCGTTCGACTTCGCTGGACGGGTTCCACTGCAATAGGTGCCGTCGTGTGACCACGAGGCGCCAGAGCGTGCGCAGGATCGCGCCTAGGCTGAAAAAAGCCTCGTAGGGCAGGCAGGCCACATTGACGACCGCGCGCCAGAGTTGCTTCAGACAGGATTTCCCCACCTGCACCAGATGGGTTTCCAGCGGCATGTCCACCGGCAGGGCGACCACATCCCGCAGCGCCGGAAGCAGCACGGGCAGGGCCCATAGGCTCAGCAGCCACGCGGTCCAGGCGAGCGGGTCCGGCGAGAACAGCCAGCCCAGCACCAGCAGGGCGAAGGTGGCCGTCGGCACCAGGCTGCGTCGCAGGTTGTCGAGCAGCTTGCCGCGCGAGAGCCAGGACAGCGGATTGCGCTCAAGCCCGCTGCCGCGGCGCGGTACCCACGGCAACAACCACGGCAGCAGCTGCCAGTCGCCGCGGATCCACCGATAGCGCCGCTTCACGTCAGCCGCGTAGCGCGACGGATAGTCTTCGAACAGACGCACGTCGCTGACCAGGCCGGCACGTGTGTAGCACCCCTCCAGCAGGTCATGGCTAAGGATACGGTTGTCGGGAAAGCGGTCCGCGAGCGCATGCTCGAATGCATCCACATCGTAGATGCCCTTGCCGACGAAGGACCCCTCGCCGAACAGGTCCTGGTAGACGTCCGATACGGTGCGTGTGTAGGGATCGATGCCGGGCTCACTGCCGAACATGCGCGCATAGCGCGAACTCGGCCGCCCGCTGAGGCTGGTGCCTACGCTGGGCTGCAGGATGCCGTAGCCGCGGACCACGCGCCGTCGCCGCGGGTCGAACACGGCCTGGTTGAGCGGGTGCGCCAGCGTGCCGGCGAACTCGCGCGCGGCGTCTCGCGGCAATTTGGTGTCCGTGTCCAGCGTGATCACGTAGCGCACCTGCGCCAGCACGCCGATGTTGCCGGTCACCTGCAGGAAGTCTTCTCCCAGTCCGCCACGCAGCAGCCGGTTCAATGCCGCCAGCTTGCCTCGTTTGCGTTCGTAGCCCATCCAGCGCCGTTCGCGCGGATTCCACAAGCGCGGGCGATGAAAGAGGAAGAACAGGTCGCCGCCGCCTTCGTCGGCCCGTTCCGGCGCGTAGCGGCGGTTGAGCTGTTCGACCCGGTGTACGGCATGGGCCAGCAGCGTGGCATCGCCGGGCAGTGATGCGTCGTCCGCATCCAGGAAATCGGTGAGCAGGGCGAAATGCAGGTGGCGGTCGCGGTTGGCCAGGAAGCGGACTTCCAGTGCTTCGACCAGGCTGTCCACCCCCTCCACGCTGCCGAGCATGCTGGGGACCACCACCAGTGTGCGTGCCGTGGCCGGGATGCCTTTGGAGAAATCCATCCGGGGCAGGGGCCGGGGCGGCACCAGCAACGTCGCTGCCCAATTGACCAGGGCGATACCGAGCTCGCTGAAGGCGAGCAGCGCCAGCACGGCGGGCAACCAGAGCGGCACTCCCTGCACGGAGGACCCCGCCGTCAGCAGGCCGTGGGTGAACAGCCCGATGATGCTGGCGATCGGGAGCAGATAGACCGCCAGCGGAATCCTGCGCGGACGCAGATGGACCGGCCGCGCGCCGGGCAACGAGGCGGTCACCGCTGCCTGCGTTCGGCCGACGCCATCGTCCACCAGATAGAAGCCGACGTGCGCCTGGTGATGGCCTGGCGCGGCAGTGGCGGCGGCCTGCGCCAACTGCAGCGCGATCTCCGCCACCGCGTTCTCACCGACATTCGCGAGCCGTGCGATCTTTTCCACCACGTGCCGGTAACTGTCGCGGGTGCTGAAATCCATCAGCGCGTACGTGCGCGCCGGGTCGGCACGGAGCGTCCGCTCGACCACGCTCATGTCTTCGACGAATTCCCGCCAGTCCATGTTGGCCAGGAAACGCAGGCTACCGATGCTGTTGCTGATCGACACCTGGTCCGCGGCCTGCTGCTGGCTTTCCAGATGCACCAGTTCCTCGATGCGCAGCCCGCCATCCGCCGCCCATTGCTCCAGCCAGGTGATCGGCATGGAGAAAACGCCGCCCCGTCCCTGCAGGCCACGCGTCAGCTCGGAAACGAATGCGCCGCTCAGCGGCGGATCCGAGCGGGCCATGTCGGCGATGACCAGCACCACGTCCTTTGGATTCTCCGCCGCCGTCCGGTTGAGCTGGGCGGCCCACTCGCTGGCCAAGCGGTGATCGTCGCCGTCGCGCATCACGCGCACTGCCATACGTCGCAGGTTATCGATAAGCGCCAGTCGCAACATGATCGGGATGGCCCACAACTCACCGAGTTTCAGTGGCGTGATGGACTGATAGGCGGCGAAGAAGCGGCGCAGCGTTTCGGCGTCGATGCGGCCATCGCCGTGCGCGATGGCCTCCAGGGACAGGTCGTACACACGCGGCAGGCCGCTCGAGGGTCCCTGGCTGAGGGACGGGAGCTGTCGGCTGTAGCCTTTCGGCAGATGCCGCCGTGCGGTGACGATCTGCTCTTCCACTAGGTAGTAGTTGTCCAACAACCACTCGCCAGCCGGCGTGATGCGCATGTCGTCCTGGACCATCCGCGTCAACAGCGCGCAGACATCATCCAGCAGACCTTCGTTCTCGGCCAGGCGATCCAGCAGGCGTTCCGGTCCCACCTGTGGATGTATCCGATGAGCACGCGCCAGTGCGCGGCCATGCAGTTCCATCTGTTCGACATTGAACAATTGCGCCCGCAGCGGTGCTTCCGCGCGCAACGGCTTCTGGATCGCGGTGCGGCGCCAGCGCCACAGACGCCTGCGCAAGCGTAACCAGCGGCTGAAAACCCTCCAGACCTGGGGCATCGGAAATCCTGTGGGGGGCGGCTGACCGACGTTGAACCCATCCTTGCACGCACTTCAGGAGGTGGGTGTGAAGGATGTAGCGCGGCCGCGAACGCATCGCGGTCGAATCCGCGTCTCGCGAACGAACGAAACTACTAGGTGGGCATCGGCGTCAAGGTAAAGAGGAAACCGCGCGCATCCAGCATCGCGCGCAGGCGTTCCTCGGCGGCGATGCGATTGAAGGTGCGCCGCACCCAAAGGCCGTAGCACGGACGACCACCTCCCGCATTGCTGCCAGGCTGGACACGACGGCTCACACGGACATCCATGGATTCGCACGCGGTGGCCCAGATGACGCGCAGGTCGTCCGGGCCGATGGATTGGCGAGTACCCAGGTGTAGCAGGAAGACCTGCCTCTGTTCGCGTCGCATGGGGATCCCCTCGGCCTACTCACCCGTTCACGCCGGCCTAATGCCTGAAGCCTGGCCAGTCGGGATGGCGGGAGGCCTCATACCACTGCTGCGCACGCGTCATCGCTTCCGATTTGGAAAGATCGGCTTTGGCGAAAAAGAACCAGCGTACGTCGCTGTCGGGCCTCTGCTGTTCATGGATCAGACGATATGCGTTGACGCGCGTGTCTCGTTCGGGATCCAGAAGTGCATCAATGGATTCGACGCCAAGGGGCGAGATGATAAGCGAGATGCTGCTCACGGCGTTGCTCCTGAGGCCACCTTTGCAACGGCGGGGTGGACCTTGATGCGACGCTTCAAGTCCTTCTTTCCGGACCAGAAGTGCCATTCCGCCCTGAGGTGCTGCCGGAGAAGAACTGCCGCATGTTGCAGAGCGCCCGCGCGTGAGATCGCCCGCGGCGGATCGCAAGCTTCTGCGGGGATTGGCCAACCTTCATTCTCTGCGCATTCCACGGCGCGAGTACTCACGAGATAGGCCATGCGCTGGAATGCCTGCAGGCCTAGCACGACCCGATGTCGCTTAGTGTTCATAGCGGCTCTCAATATTGTGCGAGCCGGCACACTGCGGGCGCGGAAGTTAGCCAGCCTCGGAATCCCGCGTAACACCACCCTAGCACGCTGCCACGGTAAGCCACATGCATTTCTGCGCGCGGAGCGTCACGCCGCAGTAACGGCGGAAGGTGCATGATCTCCAAGCTACGGTGCAAGACCGTATCGGCCGCTCAGCCGCGCATCTTCCTGACCATCATTCTCCGCATTGAGCTCCTACCGGGCGCCCCGCCAGGTCTAGGCCGTGACAGCGGCCGTCCATATGCCACCTAAGCTGGGTCCGTCTCACAGGAGCCTCTCCATGGAAATGTTACAGAAGAGGGGTCTTTCTCAAGAAAACCTTCTGGGCACGATGAGGAGCAAGAACGCTTACCGCACTTTCACATACGCGATCGAGAAAGCCATGCTTACGGCTTCACTCATCGGCTCTGAACAGTACACGCTGTTCGCGCCGACCGATGAGGCATTCCGCCAGCTGCCTCACGGCATGCTGGACAGGTTGCTCAGGCCCGAGAATAGAGACGAGCTAGCCGCAATCCTGACTTACCACATGGTCATCGGTTCTAGGACTACGGCGGATATCCGCAAGTGGGACGCCGCACCAACCCTTCATGGCCAGGCCGCGTCGATCACGATATCCAGCGGGCAGCTGCATATTAACGGTGCACAGATAACACGCCCCGATATCATGGCCGGAAATGGCGTCATACATGGGATCGACAGGGTCAATATTCCGGAAACCGAGACTCGCTAAGGCAAAGAAATGCGCACAGAATGAAGAGGCCCATGCGTTCATTTCTCGCACATGACATCACCATTTGCGCACGATTGGTATGTCTTCATAGGCTCCCATCGTCTACTCCTTGCTGTGGATGTCTAGTGCTTTGTGCGACAACGGTGGCTTAGGGAGTGCACAGAATGGCAAAGGGAATGGATAAGAGGAAGGAGCAGAAGAAGAAGCCGGTAAAGACCTTGAAAGAAAGGCGGTCTGAGAAGAACGAAAAGAAGGCCGTGCGCGGATTCGCGCCGGTTTGAGCTCATGGCGGCAGCACGCAGTTGTGGAGATCGTCGGCGTACTTAACGACTCGAACCGCGACGGGCTGGTTCGACGCGAAGTTAATTTCATCGCCACTTTCGGGGAGTTGCTGAGAGTTGTGTGCTAGTACAGTTCTGAGACCGCGAGATCAATAGATGCCTTAGCGGAATAGCGCTCGGCGCGGAGGTGCTAGCTGGATCCTGGACAAAACGGTGACCCGACGTTCCAAATGCATCCAATGCGCCCTCACAGTCCTGGTGCTTCTAGGAGTGCTCCTCAATCATGTAGTCCTCGTAGGGTGGCGACCGCGCCACTTACCTATTCTCCAAGAGCACCTTCATGAGAACCCTGCATCTGTCCGTACTCATCGTCGCGTGCACAAGCACCTTCATGCTGTCGGCCTGCCGCATCCAATCAGATTCACCTGATGTGATCGCGAGAAAGTCCGCACGCGTGACCTCGAGCTCCACAGATCACGCGTCTGCCACCGCATCAGCCGGTCCGGAAATGGCGCCCGCCGCCGTACGGCCCATACTCGATGAACGTGCGGCGCTGGGTATTGTCAACGTTATCAATGACTTTGAGATCGCGGCAGGCCAGCAGGCCCTGGCCAAGTATGTGGGCGGCGATGTGGCCGAGTACGCCCAAATGATGATCGATCAGCACACACGAAGCCGAACCATGACTAACGCGCTGGATCCCGATGGCTACACGGCCGAGGCCGACGCGAAGCGCGAAGCATTGAAGCGGGAACTGGACGCCTTGGACTCTACGGCCGAGGATGATTACGCGAGGACGTACATCTCCGCTATGGTCAAGGGTCACGCCGACGCGCTGGCAGCACTCGATGCCACCTTGATTCCTAGTGCGACGCGTGCCGAGGTAAAGGAACATCTGACAGCCACGCGTAAACGTGTTGCACGAAATCTTGAAGAGGCAAAGGTGCTGGAGGCGAAGCACCCATAGACAGTAACACCGGCTCTAGGATTCTTAGCCCGAACTGGTCACCTGAAACCAAAATCGGTCCCTCGGGCCAGCAGTAGGACAGTGATTTCAAGGCACCCCAAGTGTTTCGAGGGGTTAGGTGGTGCAATGCCATGGCTGGCATACCGCTCGAGCACTAGTTGCCGTCGACCGGGAATGAAGAAGGCGATCCAGCGGGCCGCTCGCCCACCCATACCTGCATTTCCAACGTCGTCAGCCACCCGTAGTTGGTCAGGAACGCGACATCGGCGGCGTCGCGACCGTAGGCGACGACGATCCGACCGCCACGAGGCGCGGACTGCGTAGGGTCGAAGGTGTACCAGCGACCATCCAGGTATGCCTCAAACCAGGCATGCAGATCCATGGGTTCCAGTCCGTAGAGATACCCGACCACCATGCGGGCAGGAATACGCAGGCTCCTGCATAGCGTGATGCCCACATGGGCGTAATCGCGGCAGACACCGGCACCGGCGTCCATGGTTTCTAGTGCATCCGTGCTGGCGTCGCTCACTCCATACCGGTAGGCGATCTGCGCGCGGATCCATTCCACGATCGCGCCGACCTGACCACTGCGAGGGGTGGCAGCATCCACGATAGCCTGGGCCTTATCGAAAGCGCGATCACTTGGACAATAGCGACTGGGCAGCAGGTACTGGAGTGTGTGATCGGGCAGGAGAATGGCCGGCGCTGGCGCGGCCCAAGGAGCGATGGCAATGTCGCGCTCGGTCTCGACCTCAAGTTCGGCGCGGATTCGCATGCGCCCGTTCGGCACCACGAAACGCTGGCACAAGTTGCCGAACACATCGACGAACTCCGTCGGCCGCACGTGAGGATCGAATGCATACGTTTCGCTGATCAGCCATTGGGCTTCGCCACTGCGCGGTCGCAGCATGGCAACCACCGCGCAGTTCTCGTTGGACTCGACTATCAGTTCGCATCCGGCTAGCAGGCGCATCTTCGGTCCGATGGAAGGTGGGAGTGTTCCGCGAGAGCATTCAGCTCAAGGCATAGCCACGATTGCAGAAAGTATCCTCGCACATGTCAAAAACATCCTGCGTGACGCTTCCAGGAAGCGTGCGACAGGCGAGTCTAGGTCAGGACCGGCATCCAGGTTTCTCACATCTTGATCGCGATCCGGGCAAGGTAGGCAGAAAATGTCCGCTTCGGGTCAGAAGTGGCCTAGCTGCGCTGTCTAGCACCTCTTGACAGAGGGGACACGTAAGCACATGCAGCCTCTGCTTCCCATCCCGGGATTGGAGGAAGCTATGAAGCGAAGTTCAGGCCACTCATCGGCACGTCCTGCCTGGAATCTAGGCAAGCTGGTCGGACAGAAGGCACCTCTAAAGCTCAGGGAGATCTGGTCGATTCGAGTCAGACTTCAGCTTAGGGGCGATAGCCGGCAACTGGCGCTCTTTGATCTTGCAATCGACAGCAAGCTGCGTGCATGCGATCTGGTTGGGCTGAGGGTCCGTGACGTTGCACACGGCATGCACATTGGATCGAGAGGATGCGTCATCCAGCGGAAGACAAAGCGTCCTGTCCAGTTCGAGATCACGCCGCAGACTAGAGATGCATTGGTCGCTTGGATCGATAGTCAGAAGCTCGGCCTCGACGATTACCTCTTTCCTGGCAGGCAGCGAGGCTCGTCCCACTTTTCTACACGCCAGTACGCCCGCTTTGTGAAGGCCTGGGTGCTGAGCATCGATCTGGATCCAGTGAACTACGGGACGCATTCCATGCGTCGCACCAAGGCATCACTCATCTATCAACGGACCAAGAATCTGCGTGCCGTCCAACTGCTGCTGGGGCACAGCAAGATTGAGAGTACCGTGCGCTACCTGGGAGTGGAAGTGGATGATGCATTGTCGCTAGCAGAGCAGACCGAGGCGTAGCTCGTCCCCAGAAGCGGCCTTCAAACGGCCGCTTTTGGCCGGAAGCGGACTCGTATCTTTGAGGAAATTCAGGCCGCTTTGGAATCAAGCTGTCGATCGGTTCCCATCGTCTTGCAGGTGTCCAAATAGTTCGCCCAAGCCTGCATCATCTTATTGCGTTCGGGCATGTGCTTCGCAAGATTGTAGATGGCCCTTACACCTTGCCCTTTGTGAGCGAGTTGGCGCTCGATCGCATCTGGATTGAATCCGAGCTCGTTGAGTAATGTGGACGCCATGTGGCGAAATCCGTGCCCAACGATGGTGTCTCCGTCGTAGCCGAGGTTTCTCAGGGCAGCGTTGATAGTGTTCTCGGACATGCAGCGCTTCGGATTGCGGACTCCAGGGAACACGTACTCCCGGTGTCCGGTCAGCGGCTGTAGATCGCGGAGAATGGCAACCGCCTGTTCCGCCAGTGGTACGACATGCGGCTCCGTACTTGGATCTTCTTTAGCGGCTTTTGGCAACTTTCTTCGCGCGGCAGGGATGACCCAGCGCGCGCCTTCCGGATTGTCCAGATCGAACTCGTCCCAGCGAGCGCCACGGAGTTCTCCCGGTCGCACAAAGGTCATGGGCGCCAACTTCAACGCCGCAGCGGTCACAGGTTCGCCGCGGTACCCGTCCATAGCACGCAAGAGTCCTCCGATCATCTTCGGATCGGTGATCGTTGGAAAGCTGCGCTTCCTACGTGATGGTAGGGCCGTGCCCAAGTCGGCTGCCGGGTTCCGCTCGGCCCGCTCCGTAGCCACGGCATACTTGAATACACTGCTGATCGCGGCCATGACGCGATGTGCCTGTTCGTGATGACTGCGCTCGACCATACGGTTGAGTAGCGGCCGTAGATCCGACACTCCGACATCGGTGATCGGCTTTTTGCCTATCCATGGCAGGACATGGGCTTCAAGGCGGACCCGTTGCTTTGCATGATGGCTTTCGGTCCAGCCATGAGCCTTTACAGCCAGCCATTCGCGTGAGATGACCTCGAAGCTGTTGCTGGCTCGCTCGGCCCCGGCAGACTGCTCTGCCTTCCGGTGCTCGCCGGGGTCAATGCCTGCGGCGAGCTGCTTGCGGGCCCGATCTCGCTCAGCGCGCGCCTCTGCAAGGCCTGTATCGGGGTAGGTACCCAGGCTGAGGGTATTCCGCTTGCCTGAAAGAGGGCGCCGGTAATCCAGCCGCCACCAGCGCGCGCCATCGGGCCTGAGGATCAGGTACAGACCCCCTCCGTCGCGCAATTTTATGGGCTTCTCTTCAGGCTTCGTTTTGCGAATGGCGGTATCGGTCAGGGGCATGCCTCAGGCTCCATGGCGGTAACAACTTTGGCGGGCTACCGCCTACCGCCAAAGTTACCGCCTGCTACCGCCGGCTTGCAACGGATGCCCTGGGACTGCGTCGGACGCAAAAAAGGCCGGAAGCCTTGATTCTGCTGGGCTTACCGGCCTTCGTTGGACTGCTTCGGACTATCACGTGGTGGCTATGGGTGGACTCGAACCACCGACCCCAGCATTATGAGTGCTGTG
>JACZCZ010111698.1_pt1 | contig 15582 bp, 16 predicted proteins | sample 8641811 | NCBI WGS metagenome assembly JACZCZ01 (sample SAMN15324610, study PRJNA640507) | soil metagenome | isolation source: intercropping peanut in the first line | place: China: Luxin town, Laibin City, Guangxi Province | collected 2019-07-25 | depth 10cm m | reverse complement strand
GGCGTCATGAGCGAGATCATCACCCACGGACGGGTGCGTCGTGGCTGGCTGGGCGTGCACGTCATCGGCGATCCGAATCGCCGCTTCAGTGCGCCAGTCGTCGGTGTGATCGATCGAGGCAGCCCGGCCGAGCGCGCCGGCCTGCGCCCCGGCGATCTGATCGTCGAAATCAACGGCCGGCAGATCCTGACCGATCAGGAAGCACTCACACAGGTCGCCGCCATGCCCCCCGGCTCGGAAATCGAAATCCGATTCCGTCGCGGCGATCAGTCACTCACTGCGCGCGCCACGCTCGAGGAGCGGCGCAGCGACGAGCCGACTCCCTAGGTGCTTCCACCGGCAGCTCGCTTGATCTGTGCGCCGAGTTGCTCGAGCTTCTCCTCGATCCGCTCGTAGCCACGATCGATGTGGTAGATGCGCAGCACGTCGGTCGTACCCTGCGCGACCAGACCCGCCAGCACCAGGCTCGCCGATGCGCGCAGATCCGTGGCCATCACGGGCGCCGCGGTCAGTTGCGGCACGCCGCGAATGATCGCGGTATTGCCCTCGATCCGAATGTCCGCACCCAGGCGCCGCATCTCGAGCATGTGCATGAAGCGGTTCTCGAAGATCGTCTCCGTCACCGTCGCGACGCCGTCGGCGATCGTGTTCAGCGCTGCGAACTGAGCCTGCATGTCAGTCGGGAACGCAGGATGCGGCGCGGTCCTGATATCGACGGCCTTCGGCCTTCGGCCTTGCATATCCAGTTCGATCCAGCTGTCGCCGGTCGTGATGACGGCGCCCGCTTCGCGCAGCTTGCCGAGCACTGCATCGAGATGCTCGGCGCGTGCGCCTTTGACCTTCACGCGCCCGCCGGTGATCGCGCCAGCCACGAGAAATGTGCCGGTCTCGATGCGATCCGGCAGGACGTCATAGCTCGCGCCGTGCAGCTTTTCGACGCCGTCGACGATGATGGTGTCGGTGCCTGCGCCGCGGATCTTCGCGCCCATCGCGATCAGGAAATCCGCGAGATCCACCACTTCAGGCTCGCGCGCCGCGTTCTCGATGATGGTCTGCCCTTCCGCCAGCGTTGCGGCCATGAGCAGATTCTCCGTACCGGTCACGGTAACGGTCTCGAGGACGAGCCTCGCTCCCTTCAACCGATCCGCGCGGGCACGGATGTAGCCGTTCTCGATATGAATCTCGGCCCCCATCGCCTGCAGACCCGCGACGTGAATGTTCACGGGCCGGGCGCCGATAGCGCACCCGCCGGGCAGCGATACATCGGCGCGACCGAAGCGCGCCAGCAACGGACCCAGCACCACGATCGACGCGCGCATCGTGCGAACCAGCTCGTACGGTGCCACACATTCGGTGACCGTCGACGCATCGACCTCCACGCGCGTCTTCTCGTCGATGGTGACACTGACACCCATGCTGCCCAGCAACTGGATCATCGTGGTCACATCGCGCAGATGCGGCACGTTGCCGATCGAGACCGGGCCTTCGGCCAGCAGCGTTCCCGCGAGGATGGGCAGCGCCGCATTCTTGGCCCCCGAGATCTTGACCTCGCCGTCGAGGCGCGTGCCGCCCTTGATCTGCAGTTTGTCCATGATCAGGCGTCCAGTGGCAGAGCCGGCGTTTCAGACGGGGCATGAACCTGCATCGTCAGCGCGTGGATCTCGCGCCCCATGAGTGCTCCCAGCGTGCCGTAAACCAGCTGGTGACGCTGCAGCGTCCGCTTACCCTCGAACTGGGGAGCGACGATGATCGCCTCGAAATGCGTATCGTCGCCCGAAACAACACGTACCTGCGCACCGGGAAGCCCGGCTTCGATCAGGGTTCTGACTTCGGATGCATTCATTGCCTGGTACTTCGCGGAAGAGTTCGGAAAAACATGCGGCTCACGATCGACGCGGGCGCAGCGGGGAGTCGGTGATATTAAAGGAACGCGACGGATTGTTCTGCAGCGGAGACGCCCTACCGGCGAACTTCCCGCGCTATGATGCAGCCATGAAAGCGACGCTCAGTGGCGAAAAACTGATCTCCCGCGCGCAGCAGGTCTTCAACGTCGAAGCCGCGGCAGTTGCGGCGCTGGGTGTGCGCCTCGGCGATGCGTTCGTGGCCGCCTGCAGACTGATCGATTCGTGCACCGGTCGGGTCGTCGTGACCGGCATGGGCAAATCCGGCCATATCGGCGACAAGATCGCCGCGACCTTCGCCAGCACCGGCACGCCCTCGTTCTTCCTGCACGCCGCCGAGGCCAGCCACGGCGATATCGGGATGATCACCGCCCATGACGTGGTCCTGGCGCTCTCCAACTCGGGTGAAACGGCCGAGCTCGTGTCCATCCTGCCGGTCATCAAGCGACTCGGTGTCCGTCTGATCGCCCTGACCGGCAAGCCGCAATCCACCCTCGCCCGGGCCGCCGATGTCGTGCTCGACGTCAGCGTTGCGCAGGAAGCCTGCCCGCTCAATCTGGCGCCGACAGCCAGCACCACCGCGACACTCGCGATGGGCGATGCACTCGCGGTTGCGCTGCTCGACGCGCGCGGCTTCACCGAAGAAGACTTTGCGCGCTCACACCCGGGCGGCAGTCTCGGACGCAAACTCCTGCTGCATGTCGAAGACGTGATGCGCAGCGGTGAACAATTGCCGCGCGTGACGGTCGACACTTCATTGCATGACGGCCTCACCGAGATGAGCGCCAAGGGCCTCGGTCTCACGACGATCGTCGATGCCCAGGGCCGACTCCTCGGCGTCTTCACGGACGGCGATCTGCGGCGACTCCTCGAGAAGCCGTTCGATCTGCACCAGTCGCGGATGGGCGATTTGATGAAGCGCAATCCAAAGACCGCCCAGCCCAAGATGCTCGCCGCCGAAGCCGTGCAGATCATGGACTCGAGCCGCATCACCGCCCTCCCCGTCGTCGATGCCGAAGGCAGGCTCGTCGGCGCCCTGAACGTTCACGACTTGTTCCGCGCCGGAGTCATGTAGTGGATACCTTGGTCGAACGCGCCCGAGACATCCGCCTGCTGGTTCTCGACGTCGACGGTGTCCTGACCGACGGTCGCCTGTACTTTTCCGCCCGCGGCGAGGAAATGAAATCGTTCCACGTGCGCGATGGCGCCGGCATCGTCCAGCTGCTCAAGGCTGGATTGCAGATCGCCGTGATCTCGGGCCGCCAGTCGCGTGCAGTCGAGAGACGGATGGCGGAACTCGGGGTGACCTGGGTACGTCAGGGAATCGAAGACAAGCTGGCGGCGCTGCGCGAACTGCTGGACATCCTCGGGCTCGGCCCCCAGGCCGTCGCGAGCATCGGCGATGACCGGGCCGATCTGCCGATCTTCGAGGTGGCGCGGCTGGCAGTCGCCGTCGCTGATGCCCATACGAGCGTGAAATCGCATGCCCACTTCATTACGCAGGCACCCGGGGGTCAGGGTGCGGTGCGCGAAATCTGCGACCTGATCCTGGAGTCCCAGCGGAAATGAACTGGAGCTGGATCTGGATCGCTGCCGTCCTCGCCGCATTGGTGATCGCCTTCGGGGTGGCGTCGCGGCGTGACTCCTCGTCCATTGGAGCGCAGGAGGCGCCGTCGCAGCCTGCTTACTACCTGAAGGACGCCGTCATCACGGAAACCACGCCCGCAGGCGACCCGCAGATCCGGTTGATCACCAATCGCATCGAACAGCAGCCGAACGACGACGCCATCGAACTTTCGAACGTCCGCGTCGATTACCTGAAGGTGCCGGACAAGCAGTGGTTCCTGTCCGCCCAGCGTGGAGTCGTGCCGGCCGATTCGCACATCATCCAGTTCATGGGCAATGTGGAGCTCAAGCCGACCGACGGTCCGGCAACGACTTTCCTGCGCACCCAGGAGCTGAGCATCGACAGCGACAAGAACATCGCCTACACGACGACGTCGCCCGTCACGATCCGTTTCGGCGCTTATTCCATGGATGTGAAACGATTCGAAGCCGACCTCAACACCGAACGAGTGCGAATGGAGGCTGTGAATGGCCGCACCGACAAGGGCTGACGGGTACGCTGCCCTCGTGGCGGGCTTGCTGCTCCTCCCGTCGCCGGCGGTGCACGCCGCGACGCCGAGCACCGAAGGCATCAACATCAGCGCCGATCTGCAGGACTCCAATCTGCGCGACGACGTGCACGTGCTGACGGGCAACGTCCACATCACGCAGGCCGACATGTCGATGGAGGCGGAAAAAGCCACGGTGAACGGGCTGCAGACCGATCGCAGTCGCTGGACATTCGAGCGCGGGGTTCACATCCGCTCGAACAAGGCAGACCTGCGCGCCGACACGGCAGATGCGCTGTTTGCCAGCGGCCGCGTCTCGGAGGCGACAGTGAAAGGGGCGCCCGCGCAGTTCGAGCAGCTCGATGCGACCGCGGACAAGAAAGTCAGCGGCCGCGCGAAAGTGATCGAGTACGATTTCGGCAAGGGCACGGTGAAGATGACCCAGGACGTCTGGTTCAGCTACGGCGGCAACGAGTTCCGCGGGGACACGGTGGTCTACAACCTGAACGACGAACGCGTCGTGGTGAATCCCGGCGCAACGAGAGGCAACGGCGGTCGCGTGAACATCACCATCAAGCCAGGCAGTGTCCCAGCGCTCCCTGGTTCGCAGGACAAACCGCCGCCCGCCACACCGCCCGAGAAAGACGGAACCGCCGAATGAGTCGTCTGGTCGTCGAAGGACTCGCCAAACGTTATCGGTCGCGGCAAGTCGTCAAAGACATCTCGATCGAGGTCTCCAGCGGCGAGGTCGTGGGACTCCTCGGCCCGAACGGTGCCGGCAAGACGACGGCGTTCTACATGATCGTGGGACTGGTGCCGCTGGACGCCGGCCGTGTGATTCTCGATCAGAACGACATCTCGAAGCTGCCGGTGCATCGGCGCGCGCGCCTGGGGCTCGGCTATCTGCCGCAGGAAGCATCGGTCTTCCGCAAACTCACCGTCGCGCAGAACATCATGGCGATTCTCGAGACGCGTTCGGAGCTCAACAGCGAGAAGCGCGACGAGATTCTCGAATCGCTGCTCGAGGAACTGCACATCGCTCACATTCGCAACAGCGTCGGCCAGGCACTCTCAGGCGGCGAGCGGCGACGTGTCGAAATCGCACGGGCCCTTGCTGCTGAGCCGCAATTCATGTTGCTGGACGAACCTTTCGCGGGCGTCGACCCGATTTCGGTTCTGGACATTCAGCGCATCATCAGACACCTGACCGCGCGCAACATCGGCGTGCTCATAACAGATCATAACGTCCGGGAAACATTGGGAATTTGCGGCCGGGCCTACATCGTGAGCGGCGGCTCCGTCATCGCTTCCGGGACTGCGGAAGAGATCCTTGCCAATAAGGAGGTTCGTGAGGTGTACTTGGGCCAGGATTTCCGTCTGTGAGGATCCTGCCTTGAGGCCGCGTTGAGTCTGCGCCGCCCGGGGCAGTGAACGAACCCGGTACTGCCCAAAGAATGCTCAAACCCGCACTGCAGCTAAGACTCGGCCAGCAGCTCACGATGACCCCGCAGCTGCAACAGGCCATTCGCCTGCTCCAGCTGCCGGTGCTCGAACTGCAGGCGCAGATTCGCGAAGCGCTCGAATCCAATGTGATGCTGGAATCCGAGGACGAGGCGGGCAGCCTCGAAACCGGCGACACCATCGTCGATCAGCAGATCTTCGAAAGCGCCGCTCCAACTCAGCCCGTCGAGAGTCCCGAGACCGAGCGCGAAGCCGACACACCCGAGCAGGATTGGGGTGACAGCCAGGTGACCGGCCAGTCCGAAACGCCCTGGTCCGGCGACGATCAGCAGCAGGACTTCTCCGACACGAGCGGCGAGACGCTCCAGGAACATCTGGCCTGGCAGCTCGAAATGTCGCGGCTCGACGAGCGCGACATGCGCATCGGCGCGGCGATCATCGATGCGATCAACGACGACGGCTACATCATCGAGCCGCTCGAGGAAATCGCCAGCAATCTCCAGCCCGAAACTGTCGCAACCGTCGCCGATGTCGAACGCGTGCTGCTGCACGTGCAGGCGATGGACCCGGCCGGCGTCGGGGCGCGTTCGGTCAGCGAATGCATCGAATTGCAGCTGCGGCAGCTGGATCCGGACACGCCGGGTCGCGAAACCGCCCTTGCCATTGCCGCAGGCTACCTCGACCAGGTCGCCGATCAGCAGTACTCGCTGCTGCGACGACAATTGCGAGTGTCGGAAGAGGAACTCGAACACGCCCTCGTTCTCGTGCGCGCGTGTCAGCCTCGCCCGGGCTCGAGCGTCCATTCCGTTCCGGCCGAATACATCGTGCCCGACGTCTTCGTGCGCCGGACCGAAAAAGGCGGCTGGGCCGTCGACATCAACCCGGCGAGCCTGCCGCGCATCCGCGTCAACCAGAGCTACGCCGGTCTCATCGGCCGGTCGTCCGACCACGCGATGCTGCGTACGCAGCTGCAGGAAGCACGCTGGCTGATTCGCAGCCTGGAAATCCGCAACGAAACGCTGCTGAAAGTAGCGCGCTGCATCGTGCAACGGCAGTCCGCGTTCCTGGAGAGCGGGGACGAATACATGCAGCCGATGATCCTGAAGGATGTTGCGGAAGCCGTCGAGATGCACGAATCCACGATTTCGCGCGTCACGACGAACAAGTACATGCATACGCATCGTGGCGTATTCGAATTCCGCTATTTCTTTTCCAGCCACGTGGCAGCGAGCGACGGCACCGAAATGTCGTCGACCGCCATCCGCGCCAAGATCCGCAAGCTCGTCGCCGCCGAGGACGCGGACAAGCCCCTGTCCGACAGCCGCATCGCAGAGATCCTGTCACAGGAAGGCGTGCAGGTCGCGCGACGCACGGTGGCCAAATACCGCGAGGCGCTGGGCATTCCGCCGTCCAGCGATCGCAAACGGGTTCCAGTCAGGTGAAAGCTTTTTAAGGACCGCAACGAGCAGCCGAAAGCAGCGTCAGATTTCGAGATCGACCGGTGCGATGGCAGTAGAACCGGGTCGATGGTTCATTCCTCTGCCGGACTTGCCTGTAGGAGGCGCCATGCAATTGAACGTCACGGGTCACCATGTGGATGTCACGACATCCCTCAAGGGCTACGTAGAAAAGAAGCTTGACCGAATCGTCAGGCATTCAGACCACGTTACGGACGTTCACTGCATCCTGACCGTCGAGAAACTGCGACATAAGGCCGAAGCCACGGTCGCCCTGAGGGGCGCTACGGTCTACGCGGACGCAACCGAAGCAGACATGTACGCCGCGATCGATGCGCTCGCCGACAAACTCGACCGCCGCGTCAAGAAACACAAGGAAAAGCTCGTCGATCATCACGCTGCGCCGGTCCCCAAGAACGGGGCGTGACCCCGACCAGCGGCGGTGAGACGGTCACCGCCGCTGCTCTCTTCCCGCCATGGTCCATGAGACTGGGCGGAAGCCACCTCAGGAGCGATAATCGCGGCGCGCCCCGGCGCTGCTTCCTTTCGTTCCAACCGTCAGTCATTCACGATCATCCCTCATGCGTCTCGTCATCGTTAGCGGCCTGTCAGGGTCCGGCAAGAGCGTCGCGCTGCATATGCTCGAGGACCTCGACTACTACTGCGTCGACAACATTCCGGCGGGCCTGCTGCCGATGTTCATTTCTCACACCGTGCGCTCACCGGAACCTACCTACGGCTCGACCGCCGTCGGCGTGGATGCCCGCAATCGACCGACCGAGATCGCATCAGTCCCGAAACTCGTGGACGAACTCAAGCGCAGCGGCGTCGGCTGCGAAGTCCTGTTCCTGCGCGCCGACGAGGACATCCTCCTCAAGCGCTACAGCGAAACGCGTCGCCGCCACCCGCTCAGCCACGACGGCACCGGCCTGATCGACGCCATTCGCCAGGAGCGCAACCTGCTCCAGCCGATCGCCGATGCGGCGGACCTGGTCATCGATACCAGCCGCACGAGCGTGCACGAACTGCGGGAACTGATTCGCCAGCGCGTTGCCGGCCGCACCGAGGGTCGCCTGTCGATCCTGTTCGAATCGTTCGCCTACCGGCAGGGTGTGCCGGACGATGCCGACTTCGTATTCGACGTCCGCAGTCTTCCGAACCCCTATTGGGAACCAGGCCTCTCCCGCATGACCGGCCGCGACCCCGCGGTCGCCGAATACCTCGAACGCCATCCGGTGGTCGCGAAGATGTTCGCCGACATCGTCGGCTTTCTCGAGCACTGGATTCCCGAATTCGTCCGCACCAATCGCAGCTACCTCACGATCGCCATAGGTTGCACTGGCGGACAGCATCGCTCGGTGTACCTCGTCGAGCGGCTCGCCGAACACTTCGCGAAGCGCTATGCGCTCGTGCACGCCCGCCACCAGGTCGTCGGCGACGCCAGCAAACGCTGAGAATTCACAGCCCCGGATTCTCCATGGGGCCACACGGGGTTCCGAAGGAAAAATATCCCCGTGTGTCCCCGAGCTCCCCGTGGAAACTCTTCTCCGGTGCTGCTGCGGGTAGAGCACATGCACCTCACCCGCTACACTGCGCGCCACTTCGCGGTGGGCCAGCAGCTTTGCACCGATGACGACCGAGGCTCCAGTCACCAAAATCAGCCGACTCGCCGCGCTGCGCAGCGCGCTCGAGCGGGGAACCATGCGCCACGGTCAGCGCATGATCAATTCCCTGCACCCGGCGGAAATTGCCTCGCTCATCGAATCGCTGCCGCCCGCCAAACGTGAAATCGTCTGGGAATTCGTCGATCCCGAGCTCGAGGGTGATGTCCTCGTCGAGCTCAACGAGGAAGTGCGGGCCGAGCTCATCGGTGGCATGGACGCGGACGAGCTCATCGCCGCGACCGAGGGCATGGAAGTCGACGACCTCGCCGACCTCATCGGGGACCTGCCCGAGACGCTGAATGAGCGCGTCCTGCGCTCGATGGACGCGCAGGACCGCGAACGGTTGAGCGCGGTGCTGGGATTCGAGCAGGACAGCGCCGGCGGCCTCATGAATCTCGACGCCGTCACGATTCGCCCGGACGTGACGCTGGAAGTGGTCATCCGCTACCTGCGGATGCGGGCCGAACTGCCCGACCGTACGGACCGGCTCTTCGTCGTCAATCGCTACGATCAGTATCTCGGCGGGCTCGACCTCACCCGGCTGCTGACCGAAGACCCGGAGCGCACCGTCGGTGAAGTGATGGATTCCACCGTCGAGGGCATTGCCCCTGAGACTCCGGCCCGCGAAGTCGCAAAGCTCTTCGAAGACCGCGACCTCGTATCCGCGGCCGTCGTGAGCTCGGATGGCAAGCTGCTCGGCCGCATCACGATCGACGACGTCGTCGACGTCATCCGCGAAGAAGCCGATCACTCCGTCCTGAGCATGGCCGGCCTCGACGAGGACGAGGACATGTTCGCCGGCGTCGTGCGCAGCGCCCGCCGACGCGCTGTCTGGCTGGGCGTCAATCTCGCTACGGCGTTCCTCGCGGCCAATGTCGTGGGATTGTTCGAGGCCACGATCGAGAAAGTGGTGGCGCTCGCCGTGCTGATGCCGATCGTCGCCAGCATGGGCGGCATTGCCGGCAGTCAGACCCTGGTGCTCATCATCCGCGGTATCGCGCTGGGCCAGGTCGAGCACGCGAACGCCCGCTGGCTCCTGATCCGCGAGATCCTCGTCGGCATGTTCAACGGGCTATTCGTCGCCGGCCTCGTCGGCCTGGCGGCGGGACTGTGGTTTCACGATTGGAAGATCGGCGCGATCATCTGCGGGGCATTGATGATCAATCTGCTGGCGGCCGCCATCACAGGCGTCGGCGTACCGCTGATCCTCAAGCGTTTCGGAGTCGATCCCGCGCTCGCGGGCGGCGTGATCCTGACGACGTTCACCGACTGCATCGGCTTCGCCTCGCTACTGGGTCTCGGCGCTCTGTTCCTGACGTGACGACAAGCGACGCATGACGCCAGTCGCGCCGGTCGACGCCACCGAGAAGCCGCCGATGAACGCGAGCAGATCCTCCGATCGCTTCATCGCATCCTGATAACCCAGCGCGATCAGCTCGCGCGTGAAGCTGTCCTGAAAGAGCAGGTAGCTCATCAGCTGCCCTCCGCCGGTATTCAGCGCACCCATCGTCCGAAGCAGCACACGCAGCGCGCGCGGCAGCGATCCCACGTGATGCCGGGCGATTTCGGAGATGTCGCGGCTGGGGAGAATCACCAGCAGATTGATCTTGCGCAGATGGAGTTCGCCCTGCTGGGCCGGCAACCCGTTCTCGAGCAGATTGTTGATCTGCGTCAGGCGCTCCATGTCGGCATACAGCCCGTCCGTGAACAACGCATCGAGCATGTAGCCGAAGATCTGGCCGAACGTCGGACAGATGGGCGGCTGCGGTACCACGACATGCGACTCGTTGCGCGTACCGATCACGAGCAACCGGTCGGCGCCGAGATGGATCGCCGAACTGAAAGGGCTGGCCTGACGCATTGCGCCATCGCCGTAGTATTCATTGCCCATGAGCACCGGCGGGAACAGGAATGGAACCGCCACGCTGGCCATCAGGTGATCCAGCGAGAGCTGCGCCGGTTCACCGACACGCCGCAACCGGGCCCAGGGAACGCTGCCGGCTTTGCTCTCGTAGAACGACACCGAGCGGGCAGTGATGTAACCGGCCGCCGCGATCGACAGCGCATCGAGCTGACCGGCCTCGATGGACTTGCTGACCCTGGCGAAATCGAACTGCTCCTTGAGCAGCTCGCGCAGCGGCGAGTTGTCGAAAAGCGATTTCGGCGGTGGCAGCAGCCAGCCGCCCGACATCATGGCGAACAGCCAGTGCAGGCCGGACCGCATCATGCTGGCGGTATCCGCCCGGAACACCTGTTCGACCTGGAAATTGCGCCACACGCGCTCGAGGTTGCCGACGGCGACGCGAAAGCGGTCGGCGTGAACCGCCAACGCAGTGGCATTCACGGCACCCGCAGATGTCCCGGTGATCACGGGAAACGGATTGATCGCGCGGGCCGGCAGCAGATCTGCGATCGCACGCAGCACGCCGACCTGGTATGCCGCACGTGCTCCGCCGCCCGGCAGCACCAATCCGAGCTTCATACCCCCTCTGGATGGATCCAGATTGGATGAATCCAGCTTCGATGAATCGAACTCGGTGGTCAAAGCCCTACCCGCTTCTAAGTCCTGCGCCTGTCGTGCGTCTGGCTGTTGTGTGCAGTGGATCGCATGGCGACGTAACGCCCCAAGCAGGCGTGAGTTGCCGTCGGTTCAGGATTAGTATGGCACAGTGCCATCGCAGGCCGGCGCTGACGCCGCCGGCCGCCATCGACCCTGGTTATATACCGTGGAGCTTCTATGAAACGTATGCCCGCCCTCCGCGCCCTGACCTTCGGGATGCTGCTGGCCTGGTTCTCCGTGCTGCACGCAGAGCCGCAGCTCGGCAGCGCAGCGCCCGCCTTCCGTCTGCAGGATCAGAACGGCAAGTGGCACGAGCTGAAGGACTACCGCGGCAAGTGGGTCGCGCTGTATTTCTATCCGAAGGATCAGACGCCGGGCTGCACGACCCAGGCGTGCGAGTTCCGCGACAACATTTTCGCGTTCCGCGAAGCCGGCGCCGTGATCCTCGGCATCAGCGTCGACGACGTCGAATCGCACAAGAAGTTCTCCGAGAAACACGGCCTGCCGTTCCCGATCCTCGCGGATCCGACGAAGGCCACCGCGAAGGAATACGGCGTCCTGAAGAAATTCTTCGGCACCCTCGAAGCCGCCCGCCGCGACACCTTCCTGATCGATCCCCAGGGCCGCGTCGTGAAGCACTACATGGACGTGGATCCGAAGGGACACTCGCAGGTGGTGCTGAATGACATCAAGGAACTGCAGAAGAAGGGCTAACTGGCGACTGGCCAGAACAAAGAACCTGAGCAAGAAGCAGAGGTGTCGCGATGCATCTCTGGCCAGCCAGCCAGTGGCCAGCTGGCCGCCCTGCACTCAGTGCAGGGCCTTGATCGCCTGATCCAGCCCCGCCAGCGTCAGCGGGAACATCCGGTCTTCGATCAGCTCGCGGGTGAGCTGCACTGATGGCGTGTATTCCCAGCGCTGCTGCGGTTCCGGGTTGAGCCACACGTGATGCGGCCACGTGTGAGTGAGCCGTTGCATCCAGAGAGCGCCCGGCTCTTCGTTCCAGTGCTCGACGCTGCCGCCCGGCTGGACGATTTCGTATGGGCTCATCGTCGCGTCGCCGACGAATATCAGCTTGTAGTCGTGGCCGTAGGTGCGCATCACTTCCATCGTCGAGATCTTCTCGCGATGCCGGCGGCGGTTGTCCTTCCACACCGACTCGTAGACGAAGTTGTGGAAGTAGAAATACTCCATGTGCTTGAACTCGGTGCGTGCCGCCGAGAACAGCTCCTCGCAGACGCGCACGTGATCGTCCATCGAACCGCCGACATCGAGGAACAGCAGGATCTTGATGGCGTTGTGGCGCTCGGGAACGAACTTCAGGTCGAGCAGACCGGCATTGCGCGCCGTTGAGCTGATGGTGTCGTCCAGATCGAGATGATCCGCGACACCTTCCCGAGCGAACTTGCGGAGCTTGCGCAGCGCCACCTTGATGTTGCGCGTGCCGAGCTCGACGTTGTCCGCCAGGTTCTGGAACTCGCGCTTGTCCCAGACCTTCACTGCACGGCGATTGCGCGATTCATCCTGCCCGATGCGAATGCCTTCGGGGTTGTAGCCGTAAGCGCCGAACGGTGACGTGCCCGCGGTGCCGATCCACTTGTTGCCGCCCTGGTGGCGTTCCTTCTGTTCTTCGAGCCGCTTCTTGAGGGTCTCGATCAGCTTGTCCCAGCCGCCGAGCGCTTCGATCTTCGCCTTCTCTTCTTCGGAAAGCGTCTTCTCCGCCATGCGGCGCAGCCACTCCTCCGGAATCTGTCCCATCATCGAATCGAACAGCTCTTCGACGCCCTTGAAGTGCGCCGCGAACGCGCGGTCGAAGCGATCGAAATGCCGCTCGTCCTTCACCATGCAGGCCCGCGACAGGTAGTAGAAGTCCTCGGCACTCGCATTCGCGAGCCGTGCCTCGAGGGCCTCGAGCAGCGTGAGGAACTCCGTGATCGAAACCGGGACGCCGGCTTCGCGGAGCTTGAAGAAGAAGGGAATCAGCATGAGGGTGAGCGGCTAACTGCTCACTGCCGGCCCTGGCGGCGATGCAGGAAGACCAGCTGCTCGAACAGATGCACATCCTGCTCGTTCTTGAGCAGCGCGCCGTAGAGCGGGGGAATCGACTTCTTCGGATCGTCGGTGCGCAGCGCTTCCGGCGGAATGTCCTCGGCGACGAGCAGCTTGATCCAGTCGAGCAGCTCCGAGGTCGACGGCTTCTTCTTCAGTCCCGGCGTTTCGCGCAGCTTGAAGAATGCATTCAGCGCCTCGGCGAGCAGTTCCTTCTTCAGCGTCGGGTAGTGAACCTGGACGATCTGCTCCATCGTGGCCGCATCGGGGAAACGGATGTAGTGGAAAAAGCAGCGGCGCAGGAAAGCGTCCGGCAGTTCTTTCTCGTTGTTGCTCGTGATGATGATGATCGGCCGATGATGCGCCTTGATCCATTGACGCGTTTCGTAGACGTAGAACTCCATTCGATCCAGTTCGTGCAGCAGATCGTTCGGAAACTCGATGTCCGCCTTGTCGATTTCATCGACCAGCAGCACCGGCTGCACGTCGCTCTCAAACGCTTCCCACATGCGCCCCTTGACGATGTAGTTGCCGATGTCGTGCACCTTCGCGTCGCCGAGCTGCGAATCACGCAGGCGCGAAACCGCGTCGTATTCGTAGAGACCCTGCTGAGCCTTCGTGGTCGACTTGATGTGCCAGCGATAGAGAGGACGGTTCAGCGAACGTGCCACTTCTTCGGCGAGCTGCGTCTTGCCAGTGCCTGGCTCGCCCTTCACCAGCAGTGGACGCCCGAGCGTCACTGCCGCGTTGACGGCCATCATGAGATCTTCGGTCGCGACGTAGCTGTCGGTTCCGGCAAAGCGTGAGGACATGGAGACTCCGAAAAAGGGCTGACGGGCCAGCTGGCCGGCTGGCTGTCTGGCCAGATGAGAAGAGATCTTCTCCGGCCTGACTCGGATTTGCCAGCTTGCAGTCAGCCAGTTGGCCAGTTCGCCGGTTTCACGGCGTCAGCCGCAGGGTGTGCTCGGCTTTTCCCGGAAGCAGAGGTCGTGGTTCCCCGCGCACCCATGCCTTGTGGCCCGCACCGTAGAACGGCGACAGGGGATGCCCCACCGGCCCGCCCGGCATCTGAAACAGGCCTTCCGCCTCCTTTCCCGGAGACACGACGAGACGCTGCGACGCGCCGAAGGCCGGGCCCTGAGCGCGGGGCATCGCCGAGTCTCCGGACATCGGGTCGGCCGGCATATCGAGCCAGCGTGCAGCGAAGGGCAATGCATCCGACAGCGGGTGGCGCATGTGCAGCGTGTTTTGCCGTCCCCATGTACACGGCTCCGCGCACTGTTCCGCGAGCTTCACCAGCGAACGATCGAACGCGGCAAGCAACGCATCCTCCCAGCCCGAATAGCGGGGATGGAGCAGGTGCTGCGGTCGCTGCGTCACGATCTGCCACAGCGCGCCCTCGAATTGCGCCGACGGTGCGAAGGTCGTTTCAGGGTGCTTCGAGCGTGCCTGTGCGATCAGTGCATCGAATACCTCGTTGCGCACCTGCAGCCGGAATGCACGCACGATCGGATAACCAGCATCTTCAGCAGACGCGCGCGCTTTCCAATTTTCTACCAGCTCTCTCGCCTTGGCGCGTGCCGGTTGATTGGCCAGTGCCGGTTCGTTGAGCAGGTCCAGCAACAGGTCGCGCCATCGCACCAGGAACAGCGCGCGATCGTCGATCTGCAATTCGGCGAGCTGCCCCGGCGTCGCCTGCGTGAGACCGAGAAGACCATCGCGAATCTGTGCAGCTCGCGCACCGAGGTCATAGCCGCCATCGCCCATGAAGGCGAGCCACGTCTCGACATCGATGGTGCGAGTATTCGCCGTCCACAAGCGTCCAGCTGCAGGATCGATCACCCGCGGGTACTCATCGGGAGCACGCCAGCCCGTCCATCCCGTGCCCGGTGTGCGCCATGAAGCCGGCAGCGTCGAATCGTAGTTTGCACGGATCGGCACCTGCCCCATGAGCGACCAGCCGATGTGGCCCTGCTGATCGACCGCGAGAAAATTCTGCACCGGCGTGCCCGAACGATTCGCAGCGGTGAGCGCCTCCTGCACATTCGTCACGGTTTCGAAGTCGAGCATGCGAACGTTCGTCGCGCGTGAATGATGCGCAGTCCACGCGAGCGCCAGGGGCCGCCCCTGCGAGTCGTGATTCACGATCGGACCCCATCGCGTGGTTCTCACTTCCAGCGTGACCGGATCTGCGCCGCGAACTTCGAGCGTTTCGCTGTGCGTCTCGATGGCTTCGGTCGTATCGCCAACGAAGTACCGTCCGTCGTTCGCTGGATCCAGCTCGACGACGACGAGATCGGTCCAGTCGCCATAGCTGTTGGTGAAGCCCCACGCGACGCGGCCGTTGCTGCCGACCACCATGACAGGCAGTCCTGG
>JACZCZ010248294.1_pt1 | contig 15587 bp, 10 predicted proteins | sample 8641811 | NCBI WGS metagenome assembly JACZCZ01 (sample SAMN15324610, study PRJNA640507) | soil metagenome | isolation source: intercropping peanut in the first line | place: China: Luxin town, Laibin City, Guangxi Province | collected 2019-07-25 | depth 10cm m | reverse complement strand
GACATCGATGCGCACGTCACGCTCAACTACAACGTTGGCCAAGCCCAGCTCGGCAGCAACATCCGTGACAGCCACGGCGAGCTGCTCACGCTCAACGCCAGCACGTCGGTGCCATGGGCGCGCGTGATGGCCGATCCACAAGGTGTCTTCCGCGGCCTTGCCCAGAGCCGCTTCGCGATCGATCTCAAGGCACCACAACGACCGCTCGCCAACCTGCCGTGGCGCTTCGAACAAGACCCGTGGCCGATCACCCTCGGCGGCGAGCTGCGTTTCAATCGCATCAGCGGTCGTCCCGAAGGCGACTTGATCATGAAAGCCGGCTGGTATGGCGACCTGCCGCCGAGCCACTGCAATGCGAGTCCGATCCCGACCGGCAACCTCACCGCATCGATGGCGGGTGACGTGGTCGGATTGATCAGCAAGGTGGGCTTCAACGGCCGTAGCGCCGCGATCACGCAGCTGAGCTTCCGCTGGCCGCTCGCGAGCTACCTCGACGGCGGTGAGCTTCCGACGCCGACCGATCTCAACGGATACGTGCGGGCCGACATCGCCGCGCTCGAACGCATCCCCTACGTCTGCGATCACGCCAGCGGTCGCTTCTATTGGCACACGCAGCTCGAACACCTGTGGACCGATCACCCCAGCCTGCAGTCCGAGCTGCGCGCGCTCGCGCAGATCTCCGCCGAGCGCAAACGTCGCCGCCGCTCGATGCAGGTGTCGTCGTGCCCCGATCAACCGCTGCGCGTGCAAGCCCAGATGACGGTCGACGACGAATGGGCCACCGCCAACGGCGACGTCTCAGGCTGCGGCGGAGGCGACTTGCAGGTCACCGCCAAGAGCCCGATCGAATGGCTTGCACGCGGCCTGCTGCCGTCATGGGATGCCGATCGCACGTTGGATGCGCGCGCCACGTTCAACAGCATTCAGCTCAAGGCGCTGCTCGATCGCATCCCGGGTGTGTTCAGCGCCGAGGCGATCGCCGATGGGCAAGTCACCGTCTCTGGCACGCCACGCAAGCCAAGCTTCGACGGCAGCCTGGAGCTACGCGAAGGCGCGATTCGTCTCACCACCACCGGCCAGAACCTCACGCAGATGGCCGGGCGCTTGGTGCTGCACCGCAACTGGGTCGAGGTGCAGGAGCTCCATGCGCGCGACGAACGCGGCACCGTGCAGATCTCCGGTGGCGTCGGCTTCGAGGCGTGGTCACCGCGTCGGGTGCGGATGGCGGTATCGGCCAATCGCTTCCCGCTACGACGCGAAGGCGCAGAGATGGCGTGGATCACCGCGGAGGCGCTGCTGCAAGCGACGCTCGAGCCCGAGCACGTGGGGATGGATCTCGGTTTCCGATCGCTCGCGGTGCGTTTGCCCGACGACGCCGGGCGAACCTTGCAGTCGCTCGATGAGCATCCAGACCTGAACGTGGTCGGACGCACGCGACCCAAGCTGCTGTCAGCGGAGCGGGAGATCGGCATCCGCATCCACAGCGCGCGACCGTTCTGGGTACGCCGCAACGACTTCTCGGCGCTCGTCGACTCGGATCTCAACATCCTCTACTCGGACCCCGCGTTGGCGGTCGGCGGCTACGTGGAATTCAACCGCGGTGTGTTCGACGTGTTCGGCAAGAGCTTCAACCTCGAGCGCGGCAGCATTCGCTTCGACGGCAGCACCAGCCTCAACCCCGAGCTGAACCTGATCGCAGTGCATGATCCACAGACCGCGGGCAGCTCGCCGGTGCGCGTGGTCGTGACCGGTCGCTTGAGCGCGCCCGAAGTTCACTTCAGCGCCCAAGGCTGCGAAGACGAGAGCGGCGCCCTGAGCTTGCTGCTCACCGGACGCTGCAACCTCAGCGATTCCGCCGGCCCCGACAACAACCCCGAGGCGCAACGTGCAGCCTTCGTCGGTGGCTTGTTGGCGGGCGTGCTCACCCTCGGCGCCAAGCGGGAGCTCGGCGCGTTGATCCCGGTGATCGGCATCGAGAGCACTGGCCAAGGCTTCAACCAACGCATCCGCGCGGGCATCGACGCCGACACCTTGGTGCCGCAGTTCATGCGCCCGATCGTGCGCCGCGCCTACGTGGAAGGCGCCGTCACGACCGGCTCCGAGAACCAGGACGGCACCACAGGACCTGCCAGCGTCGACTTCCTCTTGGAGCTGTACTTCCCGCACAACATCGTCGGCGCGGGTCGCATGACACCCGGCAACAACCAGGTGCAATGGGGCGTCGACGTGACTTGGGAGCCATGAGCGACGCTCAGAACGCTGACAACGACTGGCAGAGCGCGCGCGCTTGGAATATGCAGCGACGCGAATCACGACACGAGGGCGAGGACCGATGACGCGCAAGATGTTTGGGACCGATGGCATTCGCGGCAGGGCCAACCAGGGGAACATGACGCCCGAGGTCGCCTTTCGCATCGGCGCCGCGGTGACGCACCAGCTCCGCAAAGGCATGAAGCGCGCGCCGCGCGTCGTGATCGGCAAGGACACACGCCTGTCGGGCTACCTGCTGGAGACCGCGCTCGCGTCCGGTGTGTGCGCGATGGGAGGCCGCGTGTTGATGACAGGCCCCCTGCCCACGCCTGGCGTGGCGTACATCACGACCAGCATGCGCGCGGACGCCGGTGTGGTGATCAGCGCGTCGCACAACCCGTACTACGACAACGGGATCAAGATCTTCGGACCCGATGGCTTCAAGCTGCCCGACGAGCGCGAGGCCGAGCTCGAGCAACTGATGGAGAGCAGCGTGCTCGACACCCAGCGTCCAAGCGGCCTCAACATCGGCAGCGCCGAGCGCATCGACACGGGTTGGGGTCGTTATGTGACCTTCGTGAAAGGGACGTTTCCCAACGAGCTCACCCTCGACGGCGTCACGATCGCGGTCGATGCGGCCCACGGTGCGGCCTATGTGACTGCACCTCACGTCTTCTCGGAGCTCGGCGCGACGGTGCACGCGCTCGGCGTGAAGCCCAACGGCAAGAACATCAACGACAAGTGCGGCGCGATGCACCCCGAGACGTGCGCGGCCGAAGTGAAGAAGAAGAAGGCGCACATCGGTGTCGCGCTGGACGGTGACGCCGATCGCGTGATCATCATCGACGAGCTCGGCAACGTGGTCGACGGCGACGCGGTCATGGCGCTGTGCGCAACGCGCATGCTGCGCGACAAGCGCTTGAAGAAGAAGACGCTGGTCGCGACCGTGATGTCGAACCTGGGGCTCGAGCGCGCGATCGAACGTGAAGGCGGCAAGCTCGCGCGGTGCGCTGTGGGCGATCGTTACGTGGTGGAGATGATGCGGGCACGCGGTCTGAACCTGGGCGGTGAGCAATCAGGACACATCATCTTTTCGGATCACGTCACGACCGGCGATGGCTTGGTGGCCGCGCTGCAGCTTCTGGCGATCGTGTTGCGCGAGCAGAAGCCGCTGTCGGAGCTTGCTGCCAGCGTGATGGAACGCGTGCCACAGGTGCTGGTGAACATCACCTTGCCCCAGCGCAAGCCGCTGTCTGACTTGCCGAAGGCAACCAAGGCGACGCTGCACGCGGAAAAGACGCTCGGCCGCAACGGGCGTGTGTTGGTGCGCTGGAGCGGCACCGAGCCCAAGCTGCGCGTCATGATCGAAGGTCCCAAGGAAGATGTGATCACGCGTATGGCCCACGAGATCGCCGACGCCGCCAAGCAAGACTTGGCGTAGCGCGTTGAGGCCCCGCGCTGTGGGAGGAGTTACGCCGGCGGATTGCCGAGCGGCGTCTTCACTTGCGGTGCGGGCGCGGTCGGCTTGGTCGTCGCGGGTACGGCCGGAACCGCGATCTCGTTCACGACGCCGCCGTCGATACCGGCGTCCGGTCGCACCGGCAGCGGCACCGAGATCAGCTGATTGCCCCGCACTTGGATCGCGCCGCCGTCCGCTGTCACGTACGCACCGATGTCCTCGTCGTACTTCGGGATCGGAATCTCGATCGGCTGTTGCAGCGAGCCACGAATGCGTCCTTCAAGCACGTTGACGATGATCGGCTTGTTCAGCTCGAACACGTAACCGCCCTCAGCGATCTCCATCGTGAACTTCTCACCCTCGTGCTCGATCAACTTGGTGAACGCTACCGGCTGTTGACCGATCCGCTTGTGTGGACGGTGCGCGAGCACGAACGTCATCAAGCGCACCGCGATGTGATTGTGTAGACGATGGCAGCCATGCGAGTGGCGCCGCATGATGCTCATGTAGTCGACCGAGCCGTGGGTCCGAATGCCTTCGTCGCCGCCGAGCTTGATCTCGCCATCAGCGCGCTCGAGGAACTTCAAGTGGTACGCGGCGACCAGGCCATACGCAGACGCGTAGCTCGGTCCGGTCTCGTGATAGTTCACCTCGAACTTGGACTCACCGGGCTTGCGCTCGTCGCGCCGTCGCAACAGGTCGCGTGGTGGCGTTCCATCCGGAGGCAACCACACCGGCGCACCGACGATGCGGCTCCAAGCACGCGGTCCCGGCGGCGAGCCCTTGTACTTCCACATCACGTGCTCGCCGACTTGCTCGCTGCGCCAACCACCGATCGTGGTGCCGTAACGCGCGATCGGGATCCGCTGTCCGTTGTACTGCGTGAAGATCGTCACGCGCGGACGCCGTTCCACCGGCTGCGGTAGCTCGCGGCCCTGATCGTTGTACGGGAAGTCGTACCAAACGTCGCCGCGGTCGTACTCGAGGGTCAGCTGCATGTCGCCGTCGTAGTACTCGGGCAGCTCGACGCCCTTGATCGCCACCAGACGACTCTCCCCCTTCGGCAGCTCACCAATCGTGTTGAGCCACGCGAACGTCGACTCCGGCGTCTGCAATCCGAACGCTGCGATGATGCGATCACGCAGCTCCTGCTCCAGGTTACGGATTGGGTGCTGCTGTCCGTCGGCCCCCTTGTACGTACGCGGCTTGCTGGCATCGCCGATCGTGCTCGTGCTGCCGTCCTCCAAGACGCCGGCCGCTTGCATCGCGCGCTCCGTCAACACGCGCAGCACAGACTCACGCTCGGCTTCGAGCGGGGAACGGCGCAACATCGCAAGTGTGTCGAGACCGAGGTAACCCCAGCTGTAGATTCGATGACGACGCTCGAACTCAGCGAGCGCTTCGTGCGTGGCCCAGTCGAGCCCGCCCTTGAGATAGCGCCCCTTGCCTTCCAAGTAGCCTTCGCACTTGAGGCGCTGCTGCGCCGCGATCATCGCGAAGTACTCCGGCGCCATCCGGCGGTAGCGGGTGAGCCGATCCCTGTCCATGTCGTCGAGCTGCGCGACGTCGAGGTGTTGTTCATCCTCCACGTGCTGCGCTTCGACCATCTTGTTCACACGACTGCGCAGGTACTGCACCTCGCTCACCTGCTTGGCGGCGGATTCGTTCGTCTTGTAGACGACCAGGCCGTCGAAGTGATTGAGCGGCTCGAGGTCCAGCTCCGCCAAGCATGTGAGCTCACGTGTCTTGGCAAAACGCTCACGCAGCACATGCAGCGTCGGCAAGATGCCGTACAGCTCCAGGTACTTGTCGCGCTTGGCGCGCTCACCGTGGTGGTTCTTGGGATAACCGCCGCGCGCGAGCTCCAAGTAGATCTTCCTGTAGCTGCTCGGACGCTCGACGCCTTCCGGATCCACGCCGTCGGTGAACAGATACGGCGTCCAGCCTTCACCGATGTCGAGCAGCAGCTGCCCGTGGAGCGCAGCGGTCGCGGCGTCCACGTCCTTGTCGGTCTTGCCGTCTTCCCAATACGCCACCGGTTGCGCCATCGGCGGCGGGCGATTGTCGACAGGACCTGCGGTGTGCAACGGCGCAGGCGGCTCCACGTCGGCAGGCTTCGGCGGCGTGGGTTGATCCTCTTCTGGCTTCGGACATCCGGAGCCGAGCACGATCAAACCGACGACGAGGAACCCGAGAGGACGCGTGCGCGAGAACATGGCCATCACTGTGATGGACCATTGGGCAGAACCCCCGTTGGCGCAAGTTTCGCGCCCCTTTTCACCGCACTGAGGCGCTGCTAAGTGGCGGGTGCTGACGCATGAGTGAAGACACCGCATCGGTCACTCGCTTGTTCGTGTACGGAACGCTGCTGCGCGGCGAGCGTGCAGCCGCACACATGACTGACGGTGTGTTCGTGGAGTCGGCGGTGACCGAGCCGCGCTTCACGTTGGTCGACCTCAGCGAGTACCCCGCGTTGGTCGACTTCGGTACGACGGCTGTGCACGGCGAGGTGTACCTCGTGAACACGGCGCTCTTGATGCGGCTCGATGCCTACGAAGGCGACGAGTACGTGCGCCAAGCGGTCAAGCTGCAGAACAGCAAGCCTGCGTCGGCGTACATCTGGACCGCGCCACGCTTCGATCGCTACCCGGTGATCACGTCGGGCGATTGGCGCAAAAGGTAGGCACCGCACCCACAGTAGGCGCGTTGTTGCCAAAGCCGGTCGCCGTCGGCAGACTCCCGGCCTTCCAACCGCCGCGTGCATTTCCGGGGAAAACCGCACGTCGCAAGCCGGGCTCGATGGGGGCCCACCCTCTTTCGAGAGAACCAAAGGAGCACTTGTTTATGAAACGTTATTCAATACTTACGCTGGCCCTACCAGCGCTGCTCGGCCTCGGCTGCGATGCCAAGGACGTGCTGGGCGAATGCGAAAACGTGGACCTCGGTGCCAAGGTCGATGCGCTCAGCGTCGCCTCCGACGCGCTGATTGCATCCGCTGCCGAGGTGAAGCTCGAGCTGTTCAACGCCTGCAATGCCATCGCCGAGGACCTTGGCGAGACCCCCGTCGCGCCGGCAGCGGCGAACGCGCCCACCGATGACGAGCTGACCGAGGCTTGCGATCTGGCGTCCGCACAAATCGACGCCGCGATCACCGCCGGTGCTTCATTCGAGCTCGTGTACGTTCCGCCGCGCTGCGAAGTGAACGCGATGGCGCAGCTGAGCTGCGAAGCCAACTGCGACGTCAGCGGCGAGTGCACGCCCGGCGAGATCGACGTGCGCTGCGATCCCGGCCAGCTCAGCGTGCAGTGTGAAGGCTCGTGCGAAGCCTCGGCATACTGCGAAGCCGACGTGGCATTCGCCTGCGAAGGCCGTTGCGAAGGCACGTGCGAAGGCTCCTGCGAAGGTTCCTGCTCCGGCACGGCGGAGTGTATGGGCGCCTGCCAAGGTTCCTGCGAAGGCACCGCGATGTGCGAAGGCACCTGCGAAGGCACCTGCAATGGCGAGTGCGTCGGCGGCACGATGACCAACGGCATGTGCGACGGCGACTGCATGGGCGAGTGCGAAGGCACCTGCGCCGCTGCGGTCTCCTGCGAAGGCACCTGCGAAGGCACCTGCGAAATCGCGGTCTCGTGCAGCGGTAGCTGCAGCGCGACCTGCTCGGGCATGTGCACCGGTTCTTGCCAACTCGACGCGGCCGCAAGCTGCGGCGCGATGGCGAGCTGCCGCGGCGGTTGCGACGGCGAGTTCACGGCGCCCAAGTGCGAAGGCGAGCTGACGCCGCCCGAGTGCAACATCGACGTCGACTGCCAAGCCGGTTGCGAAGGCCAGGCATCGTTCGAAGCGACCTGCACCGAGCCAGAGCTGAGCGTGGTTGCCGAGGCCGAGGTTTCGGCTGAGCTGACCGCGACGCTCGAAGCGAACCTGCCAACCATCTTCAGCGCCGGTAAGAAGGCGGGCCTGATGATCGAAGCAGCGGCGGATGTCGCGGATGCCACCGGCAACGTGGTGAGCGAAGCGGCTGGCGAGCTTGCGTGCATCGCGGCGTTCGGTGCGGATGCTGCTGGCAAGGTGGCCGCGTCGGTCGAAGCCTCGGTCTCGGTCTCGGTCTCGTTCGAAGCGAGCGCGAGCGTGAGCGGCAGCGCAGCCGGCGGCGGCGGCGCGCAGTAACCCGAACGACCTGAGATAGGTCACAACATCGACGACGGTCCGTCTCCACGTGAGGCGGGCCGTTTTCGTTTAAGCGCTCATCGCGGACTAAGCTCCCTGCGTGCCTGAGCTGCCCGACATCACGGTGTACATCGAGCGCATGGATGCGCTGCTCACCGGGCGCGTGTTGAAGAAGGTGCGCTTGGCGAGCCCGTTTCTGCTGCGTACCGCTGTGCCGCCAGTCACGAGCGCAGAGGGCAAAGTCATCGAGGGCTTCGAGCGCATCGGCAAGCGCATCGTGTGGCGCTTTGAGAGCGACCTGTACTTCGTGCTGCACTTGATGATCGCGGGACGCCTGCGTTGGAAGGAAGCGGGTGTCGCGATTCCGCACAAGCTCGGGCTCGCTGCGTTCGACTTCGATCACGGCAGCCTGCTGTTGACGGAAGCCGGCACCAAGAAGCGGGCGTCCCTGCACGTGGTGCAAGGTCGCGATGCGCTCGCAGCGCACGATCCGGGTGGCATCGACGTGCTCGGTAGCTCGCTCAAAGCATTCAGCGAGCGGATGCAGCTGGAGAATCGAACGCTGAAGCGTGCGCTGACCGATCCACGTTTGCTCAGCGGCATCGGCAATGCGTACTCGGACGAGATCCTTCACCACGCGCGGCTGTCACCCGTGAAGCTCACGCGCGCGCTCAGCGACGATGAGCTCAACCGTCTGCACAAGTCATGTCAGGACGTGCTCAAGCGTTGGACCCAAGACCTGCGCGACGAAGTGGGCGACGGCTTCCCCGACAAGGTCACTGCGTTTCGCGAAGGCATGGCCATGCACGGACGCTACGGCGAGCCTTGCCCCGACTGCGGCACCAAAGTTCAACGCATCAAGCACGCCGACAACGAGACCAACTACTGCCCCAGCTGCCAAACCGACGGCAAGCTCTTGGCCGATCGCGCGCTCTCCGCGCTGCTCAAGAAAGACTGGCCCAAGACCTTGACCGAGCTCGAAGAAATGAAAGCCGCCCGCAAGGCTCAGGCCTGACTCACCGCCGGACCACCGACCAGAGAACCAGCGCCGAGTGAAAGCGCCGCATCACCGCTACGGGCGGGTGCACTGCGTGGTCGAGCAGGTGAACACGTCGTTCGCGCGGATGCAGAATGTCGGGTTGATACTGAAATCCATGCAGTCCGATCCGTTCACACAGACGTCGGTGGCGGACTGGCAGACGAACCCAGTCGAGAAGCACAGCGGGTCGGTTTCGTACGCGACGCAATTGAAACCCGATGCGCAGTCCGCACCGGTCGCGCATGTCGCCGGAACACAACGTCCCGCGGGAACCTCGCAGTGACACACGCGCCCGGTGGGGCAGTCGCTGTCCTGCTCGCAACCCGCGACGCACTCGTTTGAGTTGCCGCCTTCGCGCCGCGTGCAGTGTCCGAGCGGCAAGTCCGCGCAATCGGCATCGTGATCGCACGCATCGTCTGCGGGAAACACACTGGGCACGGGGTTCGCACGCGGCACGATCGAAGGGCACAGCGGCGGCGTCACGCGGCGTCGGTACGAGGCTTGCCCATCGGACTGATGACAAAGCTCCAGGCCATGTGCTTGCGGCGTGGGATCGAGGCACGGAAACGGCGGACCATTCGGCTCCGCGTCGTGCTGCTGGGCATCGGCAGCGGCATCCACCCCAGCATCGTCCGTCGCTGCGCTGTCATCGTCGCCGCCCACGCACCCACTCGCGATCGCAACGACGAGCACGCCCACCCAGCACCAAGACATCCCCACCGCGTTCTGCATCAGCGTTCCTTCAGCAAGCCACGTGCCGTACCTCGTTTCTCGCCAACATCGGTGCCTGACGCAAAGAACACACGCCAAGCCATGTGCCAGCATGCGCCAACGGCAGTCGCGCAACGCAAACATGTCAAAGCGCTGGTACAGGCGGTCGCGTCGCATGGCGGTCCACGGTCGCTCGGCGAGCCGTATCCGACTCAGGACTGGCCACGCACGCTGATCGCGGTCGAGGAAAGAGTGAAAAACGGCACGCAACCTGCAGCGAGTGGAGGCTGTTCGTAAAGCTCCTTGGAAGGGATCGGCTTCATGCACGCAATCACGACGCGATACGCACTCGGCGCGAGCTTGTTCGCCCTCGCGTGCACCGATGCGCAGATTGGGACGCGGGCCAACACACCAGATGCCGCTCGGGACGCTGCAACGATCGATGGCGCAACGATGGACGCGATCGACGGTGGTACGGACGGGTTGGTCGATGGTGGAACGGACGGAGCGATGGTTGGCTGCCCGTGCGATCCGCGCGACGAGGCCGCGAGAATTCTCGGTGAGGAGCCGATCGACTGCGGCGTCGATCTCGACACCGCCGGAGGCGCGCGAGCCTGCGTAGAGAGCGCGCAGGCGATGCAACGCGCGTTCATCCTGGAGCAAGAAGTGCACGATTACGACTCCTCGACCATCAACGTCTTGTTCGGAACGAGCGACGGTCGCGTCTTCAGCGCCGCCCTATACCTTTTCCAGCGGCCTGATCTCGGCCTTTGCAATCCGGTTCAACTCCAGCAATGCGGAAGTGTCGTGATCATGGATCGCGAAGATTCCTGGCCGACAACGCCCATCTTTACGTGCGAGAACCCGACCGATCTCACCCCGATGTGCCAGCAGTCCTGGGGGGCGCCTTGAGCCTTGCAACGACGCGACCGCGGCAGCGCCGCTTTGCCACGCAAAACGCGGACCGGCCGCACACTCATTGGCATGCGTGGGCTCCAAGCGAGCGTATCGGTGATCGTGATGGCGGTTGGGTTGCTCGGCTGCGCCAAGGACGTGCCGCTGACGACCGAGGCGGATCGCAACGTCCTGGAGCTCCGGCTGGAGTGGAACGTCGGCCCTGCGGATTGGCGCGATCTGCTGTTGGTGATCGATCCCAGTGAGCGCGCTGCGGCGACGACGTCCGTGCTCGAGATGGCTCGCATCTTGGTGACGGGTGATTTGGATGCCGACGACGTGGCAGACATCCGCGCCACATCGATCGTCCGGATCGCTGTCGTCTCCCCGGAAGAGCTCGACGCGATCGATCGGTGTGGAGGAGATGCGTGCACGCCAGAGCCGAAGGTCGCGAGCTACCATTGGCAGCCCTACGGGTTCGCGCCACCTGTTTCAGCATTCCTGGATGATCTGCGCTGTCTGTTGTCGGAGAACACGGACACCTGCGTCAGCAACGACGAACCCGGTGCGACACGTTGGGCCTATTCTGCCTTCGAGCCCGAGCTGCACACCCGTCTGCAACTTGCGGACGTGGAACGGATCGCAGAGCAACACGATCTCTCCGTTCTCTCTGCGGGCCCGCACTGCAACTGGGACTACGTGTCTTGGGATACGGACGTACAGCGCAGTCTCGATCGCTTGGCGTTTGATCAAGACGGTCAACCGGAGTGCGAGATGCACGAGACCTTGCCGGAAGCGGGGGCGATCACTGAGTGCAAACAACTGGCCGGTTACGGGCGTACGTTCGATCACGTCGCCAGCGATGGCCGTGAAGTCTGCACGATCGAGCAGCACACGCTCACCGACAGCGGCGCGATGCCCGCTGGCCACGGTTTCTATTTCGACCCGGAGGGGCGCACTGCGACGCGCTTCGGCAGCCTCCCGCTCGCATCGGCCACGCCGCAGTTCTTTTGCGGATGGGTCTCCGACGAGATGCGCGCCAGATTCCTGATGACCGAAGGGACGCCGGTCATCCCGCAGTCCACCATCACTCTCCGCTGCATGCTCAGCGCCGCGGAGTGATTCCGTCTACCCGAAGGCGAAGCGACGTCCGTTACCCAAACGCGTAGTCGGTCAACGGGAAGCTGGTGTGTTCTTTGTTCGCGCTCATCACGGACGTCGGGCGGATCAGCGACGGTGAGCCGTGAGGGTCGAAGTAGTAACTGTTGGCTGTGGTGCATTGGCCGGGAATGAAGACCGAGCGCGTGAAGTGCGCCTGCATGCGTGACACGTAGTCATCGGCTGCTTGGCGCGTGGGCTCGAACGTCGTCGCGTTCCTTTCGCGCATCGCTCTGATGACGCGATCGATGTGCTTCATCTGGCCTTCGAGCGTGAAGAAGTAGCTGAGACCCGTGTACGAATAGGGGCTCGGCAAATAGAAGAGGTTGGGGAAGCCGGGGATCGTGATGCCCTGGTACGACTCGAAGCGCGTGCGTTGCCAGTGATCGCGCAGCTCCACGCCGCCGCGACCGACGATGCTGTGGAAGGTGTCGCGCTCCCACACCTTGAAGCCAGTGGCGAGCACCAGCACGTCGATCTCGCGCCGTGTGCCATCGCGCGTGACGATCGCGTTGTCTTCGATGTGATCGATGCCGTCGGTGATCAGCGCCACGTTCTGCCGCGTGAACATCGGGTAGTACGCGTTGGAGAACGTCGGGCGCTTGCAGCCGAACGGATACTGCGGAGTCAGCTTCTGGCGCAGCGCCTTGTCTTTGATCGAGCGCGCGATGTTCAGCTTGCACGCACGCTCCGCCACCTTGGTCATCCACGGCAAACGCTCGTGCTGAAATAGCGCCACGTTGGTCATCAGCTCGAGGCGCGCGTTGCTCAACATGCGCATGGTGCTCTGCGTGAACGGCACGTTGGCGTAGAGATCCTGGGTCGCCTTCGAGATCGCGTGGTCGGGCTTCGGCGCGCACCAAATCGGCGTGCGTTGATAGATGTCGAGCTGCGCGACCGTCGGCGCGATGGTGGGAAACAGTTGCACCGCAGTCGCACCGGTTCCGATCGCACCGACGCGCTTGCCAGCCAGATCGTAGTGATCGTCCCACGCGGCGGTGTGAATCACCTTGCCCTTGAAGTCCGCGATGCCCTGGATGTCGGGGCGCTGCGGGCGTGAGAGGTAACCGGTCGCAAGGACCAACATGCGCGCGGTCAGGGTCGACTTGCCCGCGATGCTCACGCTCCACATCTGCGCGGCGTCGTCCCATGCCACCTGTTCCACATCGCAGTCGAAGCGCATGTGCGAGCGCAGGTTGTATTTGTCCGCCACGTGATTGGCGTAGGCGCGCAGCTCAGTGCCGGGCGCGAAGCGGCGTGACCAGTGCGGGTTGGGCTCGAATGAGTACGAGTACGTCACCGACGCGATGTCGACCGCGAGCCCTGGATAGTGATTGAGGTACCAGGTGCCGCCGAGGTCATCGGCGCGCTCGACGATCACGTAGTCCTGAATGCCGAGGCGCTCGAGTTGGATCGCCACACCCATCCCGCCAAATCCCGCACCGACAATGATCGCTTCGTACTGAGCAGCTTGGGTCACGGTCCCAGCATGGGGGCGAGCGAAGCGGCCACACAATCGGCGATCGCGGCCACAAACTTCGCTTTGCGCCGCAAAGATCGCCTGCGCTTTTTTTGACCGGGATCTGCACAGCCCTGATGGTTGGCCAGCTTTCATGGCCGAAACCGAACGACAAGAGCTGTGCGGCACGTTGCTCGACGGGCGCTACCAGTTGCACGGTCGCATCGGGCTCGGCGGCACCGGTGTGGTGTTCGAGGGCCTGTGTTTGCGCAGCGGCGCCGCGATCGCGGTCAAGACGCTGCGTCCGTGCTTCATTGGTCACCGCGACCTAGGCAACCGTTTGCGGCGCGAAGCGGAAGTGGCGCGCAACGTGGCGCACCCGGGCATCGTGCCGGTGCTCGACGAAGGCACGCTGCAGGACGGCTCTCCTTACATCGTGATGCCGCGGATGTACGGCGAGAGCTTGTCGCGCCTGTTGCTGCGCGTCGGCACGCTGCCGGCGGAGCCACTGGCGGCGATGATGTCGCGCGTCGCAGCGATCCTGCACGCCGCCCACGGTCTCGGTTACATCCACCGTGACGTGAAGCCCGAGCACGTGTTGCTCAACCGCAGCCCGACCGGCGACCTGATCGTTCACTTGTTGGACTTCGGCGTCTGCGCCAGCGCGACCGCACCTGAGGAGGAGCGCAAGCGTGAGCTGGGCAAGGTGTTCGGCACGCCGACGTACGTCTCGCCGGAACAAGCCTCTGGTCAACCCGAGGTGGATGGACGTGCAGATCTGTTTGCGCTCGGCATCGTGATGTTCGAAGCGCTCACCGGTCAGGTTCCATTCTCAGGCACCACCGTCGCCAAGTTGCTGTTGCGCATCATCCGCGAAGACGCGCCGCGCGTATCCGACGTGCTGCCTGGCCTGCACCCGGACTTCGACGCGATCGTGAGCCGCTTGATGGCGCGTGAGCCCGTCGATCGGATCCCATCTGCCCGAGCGCTGGCGCGCGCGTTGGCCCCGCACACCGGTGACCGCAAGATCACCGAGCGCAACATCGCCGCCATGCTCAACATCCATTCGCAGGTGGCCGACACCGCGCCCACCGCCCGCTACGCAGTGCCCAACGACCGCCTGGTCGCCTGACCCGCAGCCGCGCTTCGTTCCGCGTTCACGGGTGGAGTTGACGCCGTGGCCGTTTCTGACAATTAGGGGCGCCTTCCCTCGCCCACCCGGGCGAACTGAGGCCGGCGACTTCGTTCGGAGCGCCGAGCCGCCCCCCATTAGTGACGGAGAGCTAGGTCATGCCCGAGTACAAGGTTCCGCTTCGCGACATCAAGTTCCTCTTGAACGAGGCCCTCGACTACGAAGGCCACTACAAGACGCTGGGCTTGCCCGGCGCCGACCAAATCGACCGCGACACGATGGAGACCATCCTCGGTGAGATCGCGAAGCTGGCAGACAACGTGATCGCGCCGCTCAACCGCACCGGTGACGAAGAAGGCTGCAAGCTCGAAAACGGCAAGGTCACAACGCCCAAGGGCTTCAAGGAAGCCTACAAGCAGTTCATCGACGGCGGCTGGCAAGGCTTGTCGCACCCCGAGGAGTACGGCGGTCAGGGCATGCCGATGTCGATGGGTGTCTTCAAGCAGGAGATGCTCGGCGGCGCGAACTGGTCCTTCTCCATGTACCCAGGCCTCAGTGTCGGCGCGATGAACACGCTGATGCTGCACGGCACCGATGAGCAGAAGAAGACGTACCTGCCACCGCTCTGCGCAGGAACCTGGACCGGCACCATGTGCCTCACCGAAGCGGGTTGCGGCACCGACCTCGGCCAGATGACGACAGCGGCAGTCCCGAACCCGGACGGCAGCTACGCGATCACCGGCGAGAAGATCTTCATCTCCTCCGGCGACCACGACATGGCCGACAACGTCGTGCACATCGTGCTCGCGCGCGTACCCGGCGCACCCAAGGGCACCAAGGGCATCTCGCTCTTCATCGTGCCGAAGTACTTGCCCGCGGGCGGCTCCAACGTCGGCGCGTTCAACAAGGTCGTGTGCAGCGCGCTCGAGCACAAGATGGGCATCAAAGCCTCCGCGACGTGCGTGATGGTGTTCGACGAGTCCAAGGGCTTCTTGCTCGGACCGCTGAACAAGGGCTTGGAATGCATGTTCACGTTCATGAACTCGGCGCGCATCGGCACGGCGATTCAGGGCGTGGCCCACACCGAGCACGCGTTCCAGGGCGCGCTCGCCTACGCGAAAGAGCGTCGCTCGATGCGCTCGCTTGGCGGCAAGAAGGAAGCCGACAAGAACGCGGACGCGATCATCTACCACGGTGATGTGCGCCGCATGCTGCTCACCCAGAAGGCGATCGCCGAAGGCGGCCGCTTCCTGCTGTATCAAGCGGCGAAGATCGCCGACAAGATGACGGTCGGCGTGCTCAACAAGGACGAGAAGGT
>JACZCZ010355021.1_pt1 | contig 15635 bp, 15 predicted proteins | sample 8641811 | NCBI WGS metagenome assembly JACZCZ01 (sample SAMN15324610, study PRJNA640507) | soil metagenome | isolation source: intercropping peanut in the first line | place: China: Luxin town, Laibin City, Guangxi Province | collected 2019-07-25 | depth 10cm m | reverse complement strand
CCTCAGCGATCACCCACCTGCCCCCTCAGCAGATCCACTCTAGCCCCGCCCCGCCTTTCCGACGTACGATGTCGGCGTCATGAATTCCCGTCTCATCGCATTCGCGCTGATGCTGGTCGTGGGGCTGCAATCCTTGCTGTCCCTGCCCGCCGAAGCAGCGCAGCCTGCTGACGTCGCCTCGCATTGCGACGAGAGCGGCATGCATGGGGACAGCGCGAAGCACGAAGCGCCCAAAGTCCAACACGAGTGCCCGCACTGCGATGGTGCTGGCGCCAATCACGACTGCAACAGCTATTGTGCAGTAGCAGTTGGACTCGCCCCTGCGACGTGGGTCTTCTCGAGCGAACACTGCTCCGAACGGGTCACTGCGCAGCCGCCTGCGCTGCTGAGCCGATTCGACATTCCGCCGACCCCTCCTCCGATCGTCTGACATCGACGAGCGATCTCGCGCATGCACGCGAATCGCAATCACACGTGCTGACGCCGCGCAGGCAGGGCCTGGGCGTCAGCGCCACTTGTGTTGCAACGATGGCAGTTGATCAATGACCTTTCATTCCCGACGACGATTCGTGCAGGGGCTTGCGGCTGGTTCCGCGCTCCTTGCCCTTCCTTCCGCCATGAGGGCGCTCGCCTCGGCTCCGGCGGTACTTTCAGGCACCGAGTTCCATCTCGAGATCGGCGAGCTGCCAGTGAACTTCACCGGCAAACCTCGCATCGCGACAGTCGTGAACGGCCAGTTGCCGGCACCGCAGCTGCGCTGGCGCGAAGGCGATGAAGTCACGATTCGCGTGACGAACCGGCTTGCCGAGCGCACATCCATTCACTGGCACGGACTCATCGTCCCCGCCGATATGGATGGTGTGCCCGGCATCAGCTTCCACGGCATCGCGCCAGGCGAGACGTTCACGTATCGCTTTCGCGTGAACCAGTCCGGCACGTACTGGTACCACGCGCACTCTCGCTTCCAGGAACAACTCGGCCTTTACGGGTCGATCGTCGTCGAGCCCCGCACCCCGGGGCATCACGCCGCGGATCGCGAGCACGTCCTGCTGCTGTCCGACTGGACCGACCATGATCCGGAAGACATCTATCGCAGACTCAAGGTGCACGCCGGCTACTTCAACTACAACAAACGTACCGTGGCTGACCTTGCTGCAGACGCACGACGACAAGGATGGAAGCCGACGCTCGCCGAACGCGCGATGTGGGGCGAGATGCGCATGGACCCCACGGATCTTTCCGATGTCACGGGCTACGCATACACCTACCTGATGAATGGCGCGACGCCGGCGACCAACTGGACAGCGCCCTTCCGGCGCGGTGAGCGCGTCAAGCTGCGCGTCGTCAATGGATCGTCGATGACGTTCTTCGATCTGCGCATTCCAGGACTTTCGATGCAGGTCGTAGCGGCCGACGGCCAGGACGTCGAACCGGTCACCGTCGATGAATTCCGCATCAGCCCGGCCGAAACGTATGACGTCATCGTCACGCCGAGCGACGATCGCGCCTACACGATCTTCGCGCAGGCACTCGATCGCACCGGCTACGCGCGCGGCACGCTGACTCCACGCCCCGGAATGACCGCAGAGGTTCCAGCGCTTGACGCACCCTCGCCGCTGGCGATGTCAGACATGGGAATGGGACACGGCGCGGGCGATGCGATGGATCACAGCTCGCATGCTGGCCACAGCATGCCCGGCGCGCCAAAACACTCGGCCTCGGAATACGGACCCGCCGTCGACATGCTCGTCGATGCACCTGTCAATCGGCTCGATGATCCGGGCATTGGCCTTCGCAACAATGGCCGGCGCGTCCTGACGTACGCGGATCTGCGCACGATCGGCGGCCCTATCGATTCACGCCCCGCGGGACGAGAGATCGAACTGCATCTGACCGGACACATGGAACGCTTCCTGTGGTCATTCAACGGCCGGAAATTCTCCGAGGCTGAACCGCTGCGATTCCGTCACGGCGAGCGCCTGCGCATCGTGCTGATCAACGACACGATGATGAACCATCCGATCCACCTCCATGGAATGTGGAGCGAGGTCGAATCGCCGCAGGGCGAATTCCAGGTTCGCAAGCACACGGTCACCGTGCAGCCTGCGCAGCGTGTCAGCTATCTGGTCACCGCCGATGCGTTGGGACGCTGGGCGTACCACTGCCATCTGCTCTATCACATGGAAGCCGGCATGTTCCGCGAAGTCGTGGTCGAGCACGGGGGTGCGGCATGAAGCGGCACACTCTGCTTGCCCTCGCGCTGCTGCCGCTCGGTCCCGTATTCGCGCAGGATGAACATGCTCACCATGAGCATCATGAACCGGCGCCCAAGAAGCCCGCTGCGCCGGCTTCGTCGAGCCACGTTCCACCCGATCCCCCGTCGCATGTGATGGAACCCATGTCGAACGCCGAGATGGCGGAAATCATGGCGATGGACGACGCGGCTGCCTTCGGCTCGATCGCATTCGATCGGTTCGAATGGCGCGAGCACAGTGACGCGATCGCCTGGGAGGGCTCGGCCTGGTACGGCGGTGACTACAACAAGCTGATGCTCAAGTCCGAAGGCGAGTCCGCGGATGGCGCGGATCATCTGCGAACGGAATTGCTGTGGGATCGCACGATCAGCCGCTGGTGGCACATGCAAACCGGCGTGCGCCACGATTCAGGCGAAGGCCCGTCGCGAACCTGGGCGGCGTTCGGCATCGAAGGACTCGCGCCTTACTGGATCGAGCTCGAAGCGACTGCCTACGTCGGCGAGGAAGGCCGGACCGCGTTGCGCGCCGAAGGCAGCTACGATCTGCGCTTCACGCAACGCCTGATCCTGCAACCGCAGTTCGAGATCAACCTGTACGGGAAGGATGACCCGGAACGCGGACTGGGCTCAGGTCTGTCCGATGTCCAGGCGGCACTGCGGCTGCGCTATGAGGTCCGACGCGAGTTCGCGCCATTCATTGGCGTGCACTGGTCACGGCTGTTTGGCGAGACGGCGGATATCGCCCAAGCGCAGGGGAGCGATGACAGTGAGGTGCAGTTCGTCGCGGGATTGAAGGTCTGGTTCTGAGGCCAATGGCAGCTCTGACTGTGGGTCCGGCTTCAGCCGGACCCACAGCCGAAAGCACTCAGCCATTGCTCCACTTGACCTGAAACTCGATCTCCTCCTCGCCCTCCGACCGCTCATGCTCGACGCTGAACGACGCCTTGGCCGGCACGTAGACGCGTTCGCCCGCGATCTGGATCTCGAACCGATCGCCCTGCTCGATCGCGTCGGCCAGCCGCCGCAGCTTGGCAACGAATTCGGCGTTGGAGTAAACCTTCTCGATGTCGCGGGATCTGGCCATGGAACGCTCTCGATATAGTGTGGGCGATACGCAATGCGCGAAGATGCCTGTCGGTTTCAACGCGCAGGGAGTCTCATGAAACAGGTCATCGTCGTCAACGAGAGCCTGCGGCTGCCCCGGGGAAAGCTCGCGGCGCAGGTCGCTCACGCATCCGTCGATGCGTTCATTCGTGCGCCTGCGCAGGCTCAGGAGCAGTGGTTGCGCGACGGCATGCCCAAGATCGTGCTTCATGGCGACTCGGACGCGGCTTTGATCGAACTGGAACGTGTCGCCATCGAAGCGGGCCTGCCGGTGGCGCTGATCGCCGATGGCGGTCACACTGTCGTCGCACCGGGCACGCTCACGTGCCTGGGCATCGGCCCGGCTGAAAGGACGCTGATCGATGGGGTGACGGGCGCCTTGAAGCTGGTCAAGTAGCGGATCGAAATCACAACATCGGGAGACATCGATGGGCGATCTCAATCTCTGGGCCATTCTCGTGGCGGCCATCGCATCGTTCATGCTCGGCGGGCCCTGGTACTCGCCTGCATTGTTCGGCAACGCCTGGAACCGGCTGGCGAACGATTCGCGGCCGAAGGGCGATGGGCACCCGGCCCGCGTGTTCGGCGTCAGCTTTCTGTTCTCGCTCATTGCGGCGACCGCCTTCGCCTACTGGCTGGGCCCTAATCCGCCGCTGCCGTACGCGCTGAAACATGGCTTGCTCGCGGGCGCCTGCTTCGTCGCTGCCAGTTTCGGCATCAACTACCAGTTCGCGAATCGCAGCTTCCAGCTCTGGCTGATCGACGGCGGCTATCACACGGTCCAGTTCCTGTTGTTCGGACTGGTCCTGGGGTTGTGGCACTGACATCCTTTGCGGGACTTGCGCCCGGTCGCCGAAGCCGTGAAGAATCGGCGCACATTCCGCTGAAGGTTCTCGTGCATGCCCTCGAAACGCAAAGCCGCCCGCCGCACGGTCCGCAAGACCGGTACCAGCAAACAGCGCAGTCACGCACGCAATGCAGTGCTGACGAAGCGAAAGCGCCCTGCGCGTGCGCCTGCGGGACGACGCGGACTGTATCCCGCTATCGAACCATACAAGACGGGCTATCTGCGCGTGTCGGACGTGCACGAGATCTACTACGAAGAGTGCGGCAACCCGAAGGGCAAACCCGCGATTTTCGTGCACGGCGGGCCGGGCGCCGGCTGTGACAAGCGCGCACGCAGCTTCTTCGATCCCGAGGCCTATCGCATCATCCTGTTCGACCAGCGCGGCTGCGGCCGCAGCAAGCCTCGCGCGAGCCTCGTGGACAACACGACATGGCATCTCGTCTCCGACATGGAAGCCTTGCGCGAGAAGCTCGGCATCGAACGCTGGCTGGTCTTCGGCGGGTCGTGGGGTTCGACGCTCGGCCTGGCGTACGCCCAGACGCATCCGGACCGCGTCACTGAGCTCGTGCTCCGCGGCATTTTCATGCTGACGCAGTTCGAGCTGCGCTGGTTCTACCAGGAGGGCGCAAGCGCCCTGTTCCCCGATCGCTGGGAAAACTACATCAACGCGATCCCGCCTGCGGAACGCGGCGACCTGATCCAGGCCTTCTACAAGCGGTTGCTCAGCGAAGATCGCCAGGTCCGCGTGAACGCAGCGCGAGCCTGGTCCGTGTGGGAAGCCGCCACGAGCTACCTGCACGTGAACGAAGAGAACGTGAACAAGTGGAACGAAGAGGACTTCGCGATCTCAGTGGCCCGGATCGAATGCCACTACTTCGTGAATCGCGGCTTCCTCGAAACGGAAGATCAGCTGCTGCGCAACGTCGAGAAGATCCGTCACATCCCTGCCGTCATCGTGCAGGGCCGCTACGACGTCGTCTGTCCGATGCAGACGGCATGGGCCCTGCATCGCGCCTGGCCCGAGGCCCAATTCCACATCTCGGTGGACTCGGGGCACTCGGCGTTCGAGGCCGGGAATACGGATGCGTTGGTAAGAGCGACGGATGGGTTTCGGGGGAAGTGACGGGTGATGGGTGACGGGTGACGGGTGACGGGTGACGGGCAGGATGCTGGCTTTTTTCCTGCTCGTCACCCGTCACTCGTCACCCCACGCTCGCATCCACGAGCGTGAAGAAGAACGTCGCACCCTGTCCCGTCTTGCTCTCCGCCCAGATGCGTCCGCCGTGGCGCTCGATGATGCGCCGGGCGGTCGCAAGGCCGATGCCGCTTCCCTGGAACAGGCGCTTGTCGTGCAGCCGGACGAAGGGCTGGAACAGTCGCTGCGAAGAATTGGCGTCGAAGCCCGCGCCATTGTCGCGGACGGCGTAGACGAATCGCCCATTCTCCTTCTGGCGGAAGAACCGGATCCGCGCCTCGCCGCTATGCGCCGTGAACTTCCACGCATTCGCCATGAGGTTGTAGATCACGTTGTGGATCAGTTCGGGATCCGCGGCATCGATCATCGACGGATCGATCTCGGCGTGAACGACGCGCGTAGGATCGGTAACGCGCAGATCGTGCAGCACCGACTCGGCGATCTGGCTGAGGTCCACCTCGCTGGCATGCGTCACGACGCTGCCGAGCTGCGAGAACTTCAGCAGCTGGTTGATCATGTCGTGCATGCGCCGCACGCCCGCCTGGATGCGATGCATGTAGTCCCGCGCCTTGGCTGACATTGCCGGGCCATCTTCCTGCAACGCGAGCGCACTGAACCCTTCGACGACCTGCAGCGGCGATCGCAGATCGTGCGACACCGTGTACGAGAAACTCTCGAGCTCCCGATTGGCCTCTTCCAGTCGACGCGTGCGCTCGGCGATGCGGCTTTCGAGCTGCTCGTTGAGTTCCTGCAGGCGCCTGTTCGCTTCTGCGAGACGGGTGTTGCTGGTCTTCAGCATCTGGCTGCGGGCCACTTCGCTGCGCACCAGGTTGTCGATCTTCGTGTGCATGGACCCGGAGATCACGATCGTGATGACCGCGAACCCCGCGAACGCAACGCCGGTGTGAATCCAGTTGTCGAGGCTCGTCGTGTACTCGACGACATCGACGCGGAACTCCAGCAGTCCCGTGTTCGCGGCCATGGCGATCAAGGCGTACGTTCCAGTACAGATCAATGCCGCCACGGCGCCGACGCGCAGGCCAAACATCATGGACGCCGCGATCACGACCAGCGCGTACGAAAGGAAATTGATCCCGGCGATCCCCATGCGCAGCAGAGCGATCGTTCCCACGCAGTACAAAGTCGCCAGCAACAACCCTGCGACGGTGATGGATCGAAGCTGGTGCCGCTTCAGCCAGGCCGACGCGACGATCGCATACAGCATCACGTGCGGGACCGCCATCCACGGGTTCGTGCTGAGGTCGCGCACGAACGCCACCGGTAGCAAAAGGGAGAACACGAGAACCAGACATCCGAACGTGCGCAGCAGGATGTCACGACGCACAGCCTCCAGGCTGACTTCGGTATTCATCCGCAATTCGGCTGCGGTGTGGGCGCCGGTGTCACCAAAGCTGCGGGGCGACGCATTGCGCCAGCGACGCCGTCGCGGCATCGCCTTCGCATCGTGCTGCGCGGTCGTCGAGAGCGTCGGGTTATCCAACACTCGCACTCCGGCGTTGAAGCTCACGCTCGAGATACCAGCGCAGCATCCGCAGCTCATCCTTCGGGATGAAGAACGCAGCGCCCAGCTCGGCGGCTTTGCGGCGCAGGTCCGGGAAATCCGCTTGTGTGACGATGACGACGTGCAGGTCTGGATACTGAGCGCGCAACGCCTGCAGGGTGTCGAAGCCGTCCATCAGGCGCATGCGCAGATCGAGCGTGACGATGTCCGGCTTGAAAGTCGCGCAGACCGACAGGCCATCGCGACCGTTGGAAATCTCACGCACCTCGGTGGCAAGGCTGCGGATCCAGGTCGAAATGAGCGCGCGTGTCGGCGCGTGATCGTCGATGATCAGTACTTTCATCGGTCCCGCTTGATTGTCGTCGTGCCAGAGAAGGCCGCCCGCACGGGCAGCCGCCATGTGACGCGTACTTTCAAGCAAAGCGCCCCGGGGATAAATCACGAAGGACACGCAATCTTCAGTAAGAAGGGGTGCGTAGCCGGGATGCGTAGGACTACGTAGGAAGAAGAAAGGTAGCGGCGCGGTGGGCGGTTGGCGAGAAAGGAAGGCCGTTCACTGTCACAACGACAGCACTCTGATGCTGACCGCCAGCGCGCACCCTTATGCGAGCGAACTCAGCGCCTCGCGATTCTCCAGCGCAAACTGCAGCAGCGAATTGCTCCCCTTGAGCGAAAGCTTCGTACAGATGTTGGTGCGGTGGGTTTCGACGGTGCGCGGGCTGACCTTGAGTTCCAGGGCGATTTCGCGCGACGTCTTCTTTTCCGCGATGCGCTTGAGAATGCGCTTCTCTGCTGTCGTCAGATCCGCGAGGCCGGGGCGGTGCGATGCAAGCGCGTCCGCTCTTCCCCGCCGCCGCAGAAGAAACCCCGTCAGCGATGGACTGACATAGGCCTGCCCGCTCGCCACGGAGACGAGACAATTGACGATCTCCGAACCGGCGTTTTCCTTGAGCACGTAGCCGTCGACGCCGATGTTCATCGCGCGGTTGAATGCCTGCTCGTCCTTGAGCATCGTGAGAATGACGAAGCGCGTGGTGATGCCTTCCTTGCGCAGCGTCTCGGCGATGTCCAGCCCCGTCGTATCCGGCAGATTCACATCCAGCACTGCCAGGTCGGGACGCAATTGCGTGATGAGCTTCTCGGCCGCAGCGCCGTTGTCGGCTTCCCCGAGCAATTCGAATCTGTCATCCGACTCAATCACCTGTCGCAGTCCCTGCCGGAAGAGCGGATGGTCGTCGACGATGACGACGCGGGTGGGCGATGGGTGATTCCGGTCTTTCAATGGCGCTCCGCGGGCTCTGTAAAGGGAATGCGGACGTGCAGGTGCGTGCCCTTGCCGGGCAGGCTGTGCACTTCGAGGTTGCCGCCGAGGATCTGGGCGCGTTCGCGAATGCTGGTGAGTCCCAGTCCACCGGCGCCGCTCGCAGTCCGGACGTCGAAACCGACGCCGTCGTCCCTGACATCGAGATGCAGGATGCCGACGTCGCGCACGAGCGTGAGACTCGCGTGCTGAGCGTTCGCGTGGCGCAGGACATTGTTCAGCGCCTCCTGGCAGATGCGATACAAGTGCGTTGCCGCATCGGGCGGCAGCGTGTCATCCACATCCTCGATCCGGCATTCGATCTCGGTGGTGCTCGAATCGCGCACCCGCTCGACCAGACTGCTCAGCGATTCGGTGAGCCCGAGCTGCTCGATCTGCACGGGGCGCAGATTCTGCGCGAGGCTGCGCACCTCCGCCACACAATCCGAGGCGATCTGCGCGACTGCCTGCAGGTGCTCCGCAACCTCCGGGTCGAGATTCGCCGTCTCGAGCGCCAGGTGCATGCGATTGCGGATCAACGAGAGGTTCTGGCCGAGTCCGTCGTGCAGCTCACCCGCGAGCCGCTGGCGTTCCTGCTCCTGGGCGTTGAGCAGATGTCGGGAGAAATCCTCCCTTGCACGCAACTCCCGCTCCTGAGACTGCTGCAGCAACTCGGCCGCCAGCCGGCGAGCCGACACGTCACGCACGGCAGCCACCCGCAATGTGCGTCCCTGGTCGGCCTGGAAGTAGCGCGCCTGGATCTCGACCTGGATCGGCCGGCCGTCGCGACGAAGCAGCGTCGCTTCGTACATCCCGGTGTCGCCTTCGCGAATCCGGCGCTGGACTTCTGCTGTGGATTCGTTCGCGAACCACGGAGCGATGTTGCGCCCGATCACATCTTCGCGCTGCACATCCAGCAGCGACAGCATCCGGTTGTTCAGATCCACGAGTTTGCCTTCGTCACTGATCGCGATGCCTTCGAACGCCGCATCCGCCAGTGTGCGGAAGCGTTCCTCGCTCGCACGCAGCGCCACTTCCGCGGACTTTCGCGCAGTGACGTCGACAGCCGTGCCTCGCATGCAGAGTGCCTTGCCAGCACTGTCCCGCTCCACTTCGCCGCGCGCTTCGAACCAGCGCGTCTCGCCGTTATCCATGATCACGCGATATTCCGACACGAACTCGAAATCGGCGTTCGCGACCGCCGCATTCATCTCGCTGCGCACCCGTTCGCGATCTTCGGGGGCGACGGTCTCGATCACCTCTTCGAGCGTCGTCGGCGTGCGCTCGAACGGCAGGTCGAACACGCGGTGGAGGTTGTCCGACCATTCGAGCCGGTGCGTCGGCACGTCCCAGCTCCAGATCACCATCCGCGCCGCGTCGAGCGCGAGCCTGAGCTGGGTTTCACTGTGGTGGAGAGCACGCTCCGCCTTCACCCGCTCGGTGACGTCTTCGATCATGCTGATCGCGTATTGCGGGATGCCATCGGTGCTGCGCACGAGCGAAGCATTGACGTGCACCCAAAGCACCTTGCCGCTGCGGGTCACATAGCGTTTCTCGCGACGGAAGCTGTCGATCTCTCCTCGCATCAATGCAGTGTAGAGACGCCGATCCTCTCCAAGGTCGTCCGGATGAGTGATGTGCTCGAACGAGACCTCCGTGATTTCTTCACGGCGGTAGCCGAGCATGTTGAGCAGCGCCGCATTGGCCATGACGGCGTAACCCTGCCGGTCGACGACGACGATGCCGACTGCGGATGCGTCGAACACGATGCGGAATTCCGTTTCCGCGCGTTGCAGCGCCTGCTCCATGCTGCGCCGTTCGGTGATGTCCGTGAACATCCCGAGCAGCCCGACGATCGAGTGGTACTCGTTCTCGATGGGATTGGACGCGATGCGCGTCCACAGATCCTTGCCGTCGCGGCGTAACAGATGCTGGTAGTTGGCGCCTGCCTGCTTCGTCAGCCAGCCATGCAGGTCCCGCTCCGCGGCCGCCCGATCCTCCGGATCCAGGAACTCCTGCAGCTTCGCCCCGATCAGCTCATCGGGCGTGGCGCCGAGCATCTCGGCCATTCGTCGGCTCACATAGGTCGTGCGTCCCTTCGTATCGAAGACCCACACGCCATCGCATGTCGTGTCGATGATCTTGCGCACGCCTGCATGGCCGACATCGATGGCGTGGCGCCCTTCCGGTCGTTCGGGATCATTCGTTCCGCTCGTTCCGCGAATGCCCATCGTGCCCTCTTCATTGGCGGAGGACTTCTATCAAGTATGTGCCGGATTACACTAGCGCGGAAGGCCCCGGAATATAGCGGCTCTACGCAATGGACGTTGACGATGCAAAGGGCTTAGGGGATCGCGATACCGCTCAGTACCGGCATCGCCAGGTCGGTCGACCCTCGCGATCGATGAGGCCATGCGCCGTCAGCCAGTCGTGCGTGTCCTGCGCGTCGCCCTCGAACCAAGCGCGCGCGGAACCCAGGCGAAACGTGTAACCCCAGGCATCCATGTCGGCCCACATCTGCTTCCTGTCGAACTGCGGCAGATAGTCGGCCAGCACGATCTGCAGATAGCAGACGGCATTCTCTTCGTCGTAGTCGCCGCCCGCATCCTTGTTCAACCCGGTCCGTCGCGCCTCGTCCATGCAGATGAAGTGACAGGCTTCGTGCAGCAACGAGTGCAGCGGCGTGTCGGCACGAACATAGAGCTTGTTGCCAATCAGCCCCGCCTCGCTCTCGCCCCAGTAGGAACCGGGAATCTCCGTGGCGGATGCGAGTTGGACCAATTCGAGACCGTAGCGATCGAGGACGAGCGAGATGTCGGACAGGTTGCGGTCTTGAAGGAGGATCATCGCCTGGGTCGCGACGGGTGACGGGAGTGAGAATGGGACGTCCTGCTTCGGCAGCTCGTCACCCGTCACTCCTCTCTCTCACAACGACGCCAGGCGTCGTACGACCAGCCCAGCCAGATCCCGGGCCAGCGCTTCCCGGAGCATCGATTGCTCACGCTGTTTCGCCAGGACGGCCGTCGTGTCGTAGCTGTAATCCCGGGTGAGCTCGAGCTGCTGCGGAGCGAGCAGTTCGCCCGTCGGACTCTCGACGGAATACTCGATGGCGTAGAAGACTTCGTATTCCTCGGGCGTGTTGCGCGCCGAAACCGAAAGTACGCGCTGGCCGCTGTTGTCCTTGCGGATGCGGACGATCGCGCTCGCCTGGACACGATCGTTCACGACCCGCGCTCCCGAGGCTTCGAGGCTTTCGCGCAGCATGCGGTTGAAATCCGTGTAGCGGTCAGTGGTCTCGACGTACGTCGCGGACATGACTTCGGGCAGGCGGGCCGTGCCCTGCATGCGCCAGCCGCAACCGGTGGCCAGCAAGCAGAAGACGGCAGCAAGCGCCAGAGCGCGCCGGGAAAGCGACATCAGGGGCAGTCCTCGTGAGGGGGCACGAGGAGTATAGACGGCCTCAGCCGGAGGGATCCCCGCTTTCGCGGGGGATGTCGCGATCGTCAGTTGCGGTAGCTCGGATCGACCTTGTCCATCCGGCGCAGCAACGCGGGCCACGTCAGCGCACTCCCTGCACCGCGCATGACGGCTTTGGTGTAACCAGGAACCGTATCGAGCACCGACTGTGGGATCTGGATCAATTCGGCGCCATGACCCTGCGCCAGCACCTGGATCTCACACGCGCGCTGGAAGGTAAACATGGCCAGGAAGGCGTCGGGAACGGTCCGGCCGACGGTGAGCAGGCCGTGGTTGCGCAGCATGAGATGACGGGTATCGCCCAGGTTCGCCTGCAGGCGCACCTTCTCCTCCGGATTGAGCGCGATGCCTTCGTAGTCGTGATATGACAGCGACTGCACGACGATGCTCGCCTGCTGCGAGATCGGCAGCACGCCCGCCTTCTGGCAGGACACCGCGACGCCCTCCATCGTATGGAGATGCAGGACGCACCCGGCGTCTTCGCGCGCCTCGTGAATGGCGCTGTGGATCGTGTAACCGGCCGGATTGATCTCGTAAGGGCTGTCGAGCGTCTTCTTGCCGCTCAGGTCGACGCGCACGAGATTCGACGCCGTCATTTCGTCGAACATCAATCCGTAGGGGTTGATCAGGAAATCGTGCGTCCCCGGCACGCGCGCAGAGATGTGCGTGAATACCAGGTCATCCCAGCCGTAGTAACCGACGAGCCGGTAGCAGGCTGCCAGGTCGACGCGAACCGCCCATTCTTCGGCGGAAACCTTGTCGCGGATATTGGAAGCCGTGTTGTCGACGACGCGCATTTGCATGGGAACCCCCGGCACGGAAATCGCTGTGGACCGTCGAACGCAGGCTAGCGCCGATGCCGGGGCCGGACAAGCGGGCGCGAGCGGCAATTGCTGTCGGGAAATGAAAAGGCAGCAGTTCAGCCGTCGCCGAGCCTCCTCTTGTTGTGGGTCCGGCTTTAGCCGGACGCCAGGCCGAAGGCCGGGTCGCTAGCGCGATGACGTCCGACTGAAGTCGGACCCACAGCACGAGACCCGCTCCGGGCTCGTTATCCGGTGGAGTTTCAGCCCAGCACTTGCGCACCCCGCAGCGCCCGCTCCGCCTCCTCCGCACCCCTGACGACCAGCGCCTCCATCCCGACCCTTCGGGCCGCTTCCACATTGAGCAGATTGTCGTCGAGGAACAGGACTTCCGCGGGGCTGCATCGCAGCGACTCGACCACATGCTCGAACGCCGCCGCATCGGGTTTGATGCGGCCAGTCAGATGGGAAACGAAGTAGTGATCGAAGGCGCCGCCGATTTCCATCTCGTCGCGGACGCGCGGCCAGTGCAGTTCGTTCGTGTTCGACAGGACGGCACGAACGTAGCGGCGTGGGATCTGCGCAACCAGTTCCAGGGCCCCGGGAAACAAACCCGTCGGCCAGCTCGTGAACGCCTCCAGAAATTCGCGCTCCCCGACCTGGATCTCGAACTCCCCGATGAGCCGCTGCGCAAACTCCGTCCCTGCGATCTTCCCCGTCTCGAAGTCGCGCACGCTCGGCGAATGCAGCCACTTGCGCCAGAGCTCTTCGGTAGGCATCCGATACCCAAGCCCCCGCAGCATCGGCGCCTCGCCATTCAGTTCGACGAGGACACCGCCGAGATCGAACAACACGACGGAGATCGGTGACGAGTGACGGTTGCCGAGTAACGGGTCAGACGCAATGCTCTCCATCTCGTCACCCGTCACCCGTCAGTCGTGCGTCACACGACAACATTCACCAGCTTCCCCTTCACCACGATCACCTTCTTCGCCGGCTTGCCTTCCATCCAGCGCTGCACGGCTGCATCCGCAAGCGCCGTTTCGCGGATCTGCGCCTCGTCGGCGCTCGCGGCGACGTTGATGTGGCTGCGCAGTTTGCCGTTCACCTGCACGACGATCTGGATGCTGTCCTGCACGAGCGCCCCGGGATCGGGCTTCGGCCACGCGCGATCCATCAGCGAATCGGTGTGACCGAGCGCTTCCCACAACACATGCGTCGCGTGGGGAACGATCGGCGAGAGCATCTGCACGACCAGCTCGAGAGTCTCGCGCACGACCGCGCGGCCCTGATCCGATGTGTCTTCGAACTTTCCGAGCGTATTCATCAGCTCCATCACCGCGGCGATCGCGGTGTTGAAGATGCGGCGGCGGCCGAGGTCGTCGGTAACTTTCACCAGAGCCGCGTGGGCGGCACGGCGTAGATCGCGTTGAGCATCGGTCAGGCTGCCGGCTGCTGGCGGCTGGCTGCTGGCCAGAGGTCCGGTGGACACGTGTTCGTATACGACACGCCAGAGCTTGCGCATGAAGCGCGAAGCACCTTCGACGCCGTCGTCGGACCATTCGAGCGTGTCTTCCGGTGGCGCCTTGAACATCATGAACAGGCGGATGCTGTCGGCGCCGTACTCGCCGACGAGGGCCTGTGGATCGACGCCGTTGTTCTTCGACTTCGACATCGTGCGCATGCCTTCCCATTCGACGGGTTCGCCGTCGGCGCGCAGCGTCGCGCCAAGGCGCGTGCCCTTCGCATCGAACTGCACGTCGACGTCGGCGGGATTGAAGTACTGGATGCGCCCTTCGCCCGTCTTGCGCGAATAGATGTCGTTCAACACCATGCCCTGCGTCAGCAGGCGCTGGAACGGCTCGCGGTCCTTCACCAGCCCCAGATCATTCATCACGCGCGTCCAGAAGCGCGAGTACAGCAGATGCAGGATCGCGTGCTCGATGCCGCCGATGTACTGATCGACCGGCATCCAGTAGTTGGCGCGTTCATCGACCATCGCGTCCGTGTTATCCGGGCTGGCGAAGCGCATGAAATACCAGGACGAGTCGACGAACGTGTCCATCGTGTCGGTTTCCCGCCGCGCGTCGGCGCCGCACTTCGGACATTTGCACTGGTAGAACGAGGGCAGCTTGCCGAGCGGGTTGCCGCTGCCATCGGGCACGAGCCCCTCGGGCAACACGACGGGAAGGTCCTTGTCCGGCACGGGCACGTCGCCGCACTTCGGGCAATGAATCAGCGGAATCGGGCAGCCCCAGTAACGCTGTCTGGAAATACCCCAGTCGCGCAGGCGCCATTGCACCTGCTTGTGGCCGAGTCCGAGCGCCGACAGATCGGCCGCAATGGCATCGACCGCGTCCAGATAACCCAGGCCGTCGTACTTGCCGGAGTTGATGCAGACGCCGGTCTTCGTGCTGTACCACTCCTGCCAGTGCTCGGTTGAATACTGGCTGCTGGCTGCTGGCTGCTGGCCACTGGCCAGAGCCTCTGTTCGATTCCGGCCAGCGGCCAGTCGCGAGCTGCCAGTCACCTCCGCGATCACCTGCGCGATCGGCAGGCCGTACTTCTTCGCGAACTCGAAATCGCGCTCGTCGTGCGCAGGCACGCCCATCACCGCGCCTTCGCCATAGGTCATGAGCACGTAATTGCCGACCCAGACCGGAATCTTGTCACCCGTCAGCGGATGCAGGACGAAGAGCCCGGTGGGCATGCCCTTCTTTTCCATGACGGCCAGCTCCGCTTCCTGCGCCGTACCTTTCTTGCATTCCTCGATGAAGGCCGCGAGCTCATCGTTGTCGCGCGCCGCGTAAGTCGCAAGCGCGTGTTCAGCCGCCACCGCGCAGAACGTAACGCCCATGAGCGTGTCCGCACGCGTCGTGAAGACATTGAGCGTGTGATGCTCGCCCTCTATTTCGTACGGGAATCCGACACGCACGCCTTCGCTCTTGCCGATCCAGTTCGCCTGCATCGTGCGCACGCGCTCCGGCCAGTCGGTGAGCGTATCGAGGGCATCGAGCAGATCTTGCGAGTAATCCGTGATTCGCAGGTAATACATCGGGATCTCGCGCTTCTCGACAGGCGCGCCCGTGCGCCAGCCGCGCCCGTCGATCACCTGCTCGTTGGCGAGCACGGTCTG
>JACZCZ010077797.1_pt1 | contig 15653 bp, 28 predicted proteins | sample 8641811 | NCBI WGS metagenome assembly JACZCZ01 (sample SAMN15324610, study PRJNA640507) | soil metagenome | isolation source: intercropping peanut in the first line | place: China: Luxin town, Laibin City, Guangxi Province | collected 2019-07-25 | depth 10cm m | reverse complement strand
TCGCCGCCAGCAGAGGCGGCAATCCAGTGTCCGGCAATCCCGCAAATCGGAAGCACTGACGACGAAGCAGCGCAATGGGAAGCTGAGATGATAGATATTTACTCAGCGTGTGCTATCCGCCATCATAAGCTTATCGAATGGGTAGAAGGTATCAAGTGACCTGCGCCAAGCAAGTAGTAGAGGCCACCATCGTTGGCCGCAGCGGTCGGTTGTATGTTGGTAGGAACGATTGCGATAGTCCGCAGGATGTCTGCCCGCGTGGAGATATGCCTAGCAATGTCGGATACCACCTGTGCCGCGATGTATGCCGCCAGGATGGTCACGCCGAGGTTATAGCTATCCGTGCTGCTGGGGATGATGCTTGCGGTGGATCACTGACGCTGCGTGGGCATATCGCCGTCTGTCCTGCCTGCATGTCGGCCTGTGATGCGGCTGGAATTTCTCATATCACCGTGGAAGGCCATGCGTCACATTAAGCTCGACACTCTCTATCCGTTCTTGGAAATGGATTGCCCGACCTGCGGCGAGCTATCCGACCATCCGGTAGATGAGGTGGATTCCATCAATCCGTGGAACAGTCAATTCCAATGGCCTATCTGCCACTGCGGCCATTCCTTCAGTATGATGGAAATCAAGCAGCGTGGGTCGCTGTACGGGTGAGAGAAATGGACTACAGCGACAAGATTGTTGGAGATGGAAAATCAATCAAGGAAAGGAGTAGGGCTCTGTATGACCGAATTGGGTGGGATGCAATTACCCGAGTCGAGCATATTTTGGGGAGGAAATGGGTTTTAGACACATTCCATGATGATGAACAAGGGCTTCATCGCTATCAGGAAGTAATCCTAGGAATCGAACGCCGATGGGATGCGGTGATGAAGCGGCGTGACACTAACGACTGAGAGGGATAAGTGGTGAGTAAAGTTATCAAAGTTGAGAGTGAATCTTTGTCATTTGACTCCGGGCATGATCTTTATTCATGGCATGAAAGAGATTGCTGTGAGCAGCACTATCTATGTTTTGAACATGTTTCGATCAAGGATTTCGACGGATTGCAATTTGATCTTGATGGGGAATTCTTTGAGCGTGTCGAGGGATATGGAATTCGACTTATTCCTATCAATGGATTTCCTGTTTCAATTCCCGGTTATGGGTACAATAATGGTTATTACAGCTCAGAAATGACTCTGAATCTAAAGATTGGAGACGATGTAAAGACTTTCGATATTAGCGATTGCCAGGAGATTGAGGGATGAATGCTTCAAACGCAAAGGACTACCTGCCGTTGGTGCAGGCATTGGCAGAAGGGGAAGTGATTCAGATGTTAGCAGGCGGTGAATGGGCTGACATGGAGGATATTGATTTCGTCATGCCCCCATGTCGATACCGAATCAAGCCTGAGCCGAAAGAGATTTGGGTGAATGAATCTGGCGATGTGGGATATTGCTTCTTTCAGTCGGAAGATGAGGCAATCCGACATGCGAAGAAGTATTCGATTGATTGCAAGATTGTCCGATACCGCGAGGTGATCGAATGAACCTCGAACAGATCGACACCAGGACTACGGCGGGGGATGGCCCGGTAGCTCAAAACTACGTACAGTTCTGTGTAGCTAATGGGTATCCGACGCACCACGACGTTGAATCGCATATCCACGCAGGTCTTCGTTCCGCCCCGACAAGCAAGTCATACCAGCGCCGCTTTGACAGAGCCTTGCGTGACTTGCAGATTCGGCGCGATCAGGGCGTCATTGCTTATCGGGCCGCTGTAGCGTCTGGTTCGGTTGTGGATATTGATCCACCGTCGGGCAGCTTGGATAGGCTGCAGAGAGCGGCTGAGGGGCACCCCGACAACGAATCCACGAAAGCTGCGATCAGGCTGCTTGCAAAGCGCCGCGCCGACCTCGCTGGGGAGAAGGGCTGAATGTCAATGACTGAAGTAGTAGAGGAATCGCTGAAGGCAGATGCCAGGTTCCGGCATTTGACGGTTAAGCCCACACATTTCTTGTTTGAGGCTGGCGGGAAGCGTTGCATCGGGAAGTATGGCGAGGCTTATGTGGGTAAGGGCTCCAATGGTGTTGTGCGGACTGTCGCTGGATCATGGGTGGAGGTAGACAATGACTAACGGCGATAAGATCAAGCTTAGGGCTGAGTTGGCTGGGAAATGCGCAGCCGCTATGGTTAGCACGATCACAAATGATGATGAATATGATAGGATGTACTACATGGCGGCAAGGCAGGGATTGAAAGTAAGTGGATGGATTGCCCGCGATGCGGTGAAGCAGGCAGACGCCCTAATGAACGAACTCGGACTGGATGAGGAGTGAGGGATGAGTAAGTTCAAGGTTGGAGATAGGGTTAGGATTAGGACTCCCGGTGGCAAGTGGGAGATGGTGACGGTTGATAGGGTTGATGGAGAGCGACTGTTCTTGAGTCGGTAAGTTTGATTAGTAAACCAATTGGTGTATTAGACATGGAGATTGATATGAAATTAGAAGTGATTAGCAGTGAAATTGATCGCGTTAAATACCTGACTTCTGACGATGGTCCGATCATGCCAATTATCCGAAAGTCGGGCGGAAAGAGGATGGGGGAGCGCGCCATGGGGAAGGTGATGGACGGACTTCATGAGCTTGCGGAAATTTCCGTTAAGCTTGGAAATGGTGGAAAGTTTGTATCAGATTACGTTAGGGGCGTATTCACTAGGTTTATGTATGTTCCGGGTTCGTGTCATGCAGTTAAGGCCGTTGCAGTGTGTGAGAACATTGAAAAGCTAAGAAACCTTAGTAAGTGCATGAATGTAGAGTCAGATGAGCAGGCACTTATAGGCCTAGGCGGAGAAATGTACTTTTTCGAGGATGGCTCAGGAGTTCACTTCACCCATGACGATAGCGGAGAGCCTTGCTTGTCGATCATGATGCCAATGAGTGAGGATGAGCGCCGAGAATTCATGGAATATCAGGCTGAAGAGGCATCTAAGTCTTTGAAGCACTAAATTTAAATGCGCCTAGCGTATAGGCGCATTTATAAACTATATGGTGTAGTATCTAGATAACAAACCAGTGTGATTAGATGATGGCAGGCGGTAGACCGAGGACAACTATTGATGATCTTCCCAGTAGCTGGCGCAGTGATGTGCTGGCTATTGCTGCTGTAAAGGTCTGGCATAGAAAGCTTAAGGATATTGGATCTACTGACTTTGAGTTGCTGATGTGTGCCATCTGCAATTATGGGAAGAGAGAGTATTTCGCTTTCTCTAATTTCCTAATAAAGCAGGATAGGCTGGGGGTTAATGCAGCCCGTAAAAAGGCAAGAAATGCCAAGGAAAAGGAAAAGAGGGATTCTGACCCGTCATACAGGCTAATGACTACCGTAAGGGCGCGCATGGCTGGGGCAATGAATTGCAGCAGGCTAGGGAGACGATTGGGGCGACTTCCATATACGGCTGGAGAACTGAAAAGCCACTTGGAATCCATGTTCCTTCCTGGAATGAGCTGGCAGAACTACGGTGTAAAGGGGTGGCATATAGATCACGTCAGGCCATGCGCTTCATTTGATTTGTCGGAACAGGATCAGTTTGATGAATGTTGGTCGCTTGCTAACCTACAGCCGCTATGGGCATCGGACAATCTGAGGAAAGGAAGTAAGTATGGCTAGGCCATCCAAGTGGGATAATTCCATGGTGGCAATTGCTCAGGTTGCTTGCCGCCTTGGCGGAACGGACAAGGACGTTGCAGAAGCAATGGGCGTCTGCGAGCGCACCCTTAACAACTGGAAATGCAAATACCCCGAGTTGGCTGAGGTAATGAAAATTGGTAAGGATGTAGCAGATGACCGTGTTGAGCGGTCCCTGTTCCAGATGGCAATTGGATATGAGCAGGAAGAGGTGAAGATATTCATGCCTGCCGGGGCTGAGAAGCCTGTCTATGCACCATATACCGCAAAGATTGCACCTAGCCCGACCGCTGCTATTTTCTGGCTGAAGAACCGCCGTAAGGATGAGTGGCGTGATAGGCGTGAAGATGATGCGCCGAAGGATGACATGCACGAAATCATCCGTGACCTGATTGCGAAGCTTCCAGATTGAAAACTGGCAACCTAGTCCTAGATAGGCAGCTATCCCGCTGGTATAGGCTGAAGGATCACCCCGTACAGCTAGCCTTGGTTGGCGCAGTCCGTGAGGGGATCAGATTCCCCCTTGTGCCTGCTGGACGCCGTAGTGGTAAGACTGAGCGATTCAAGCGGTTCCTGGTAAAAGAGGCAAACAGGGTAGTAGGCCAATACTTCGCCGCTGCCCCTACGCATGCTCAGGCTAAGAAAATCTTCTGGCAGGACTTGAAGGACTTCTCCCTTTCCTGCACCCATAAGCGCAAGCCCAGTGAGTCGGACCTGATTATCTTCATGGATAACGGGTCTGAGCTACATGTGATTGGGTTGGATAAGCCCCAGCGAATTGAGGGTATACCGTGGAAGGGCGGTGGCATTGACGAATTCGCAGACGTTAAGCCGGACGCATGGGAAGCAAACATCCTCCCGGCGCTCAATACCGTTAATCCGACCGATCCAGACTACCGAGCGTGGTGCTGGCTGCTTGGCGTGCCTGATGGCTTGAACCACTACTATGAGCTTTGCAGTAAGGCTGAAGCTGACCTGCTGAGCGGCACTAAGACTCCATTTGCTGTGTTCCATTGGAAGTCTGCTGAAATACTGCCCGCTGATGTGATCGAGTCAATGAAGGCGGTCATGTCGGCTAAGCAGTTCAAGCAGGAGTTTGAGGCAAGTTTTGAGACTGCGGGCGGGCGCATCTATGAGGACTATGGCAAGCATAACCTGACGGCGGAGACCATCCAGTCTCATGAACAGTTGATGTGGATGCACGATCAGAACTTCACTCCGCTGTCATCAGCTATTGCAGTTCGTCGGAATAACAACAAAGACCTTTATTTGCTTGATGAAATCGTGCTAACTAGCGCGGTATCTAGGCAGTCTGCCGTTGAGTTTGTGGAGAGGTACAAGGATCACGCTAACAAACACGTCCTGATCTACGGAGACCCGGCAGGCAAGGCAGGCGAAAAGCATGGGCACGCATCGGACTATACAGATATTGAGGGCGTTCTAAAGCAGCATGGATGGCGGTACACGCGAAAGGTCAAGCCCGCGCACCCGGCTATCAAGGATCGTCAGAACGCCGTGCGGACAAAGATTCTGACGGCTTCCGGGGAGTCCAGCCTTTTCGTTAACCCAATCACCGCGCCGTGGTGCCACAAGGGCTTGGCTACCGTGCAGCTCAAAGAAGGGTCCACGTTCCAAGAGGATCAAACTAACCAATACCAGCACATAACAACTGCTATTGGTTATTGTGTAGACTATGAGTGGCCGAGCAAGCCCAAATTCGACCCCATCGCAGCGGTCAGGGGCTAGTGTTCTATCTGTGGATGGGATTGTTCTATTGGTGGTGTTGATAGGATTTTGGCAGATTGCTATTCTTTACCCACACCAACGAACACGGACACGCCGATATGAACTACAACCGCATGACAATTCGCCAGGGCGAAAACGGCTGCGCGGTGTTCAAGCTTAAGCCCACCCAAGTCGGCGGCTACGCGACAGACATGGCGGCAAAGCGGTTTATCTGGCATGTTTCTGCCGTAGCCAAGCCTATATTCATCGGTTCGGATGCAGATTGCATGAAGTTCATCGCAGACAGCGGAGCCGAATTCATGAGTGAACACGGCATCCCATGTTAATCAACCATGCCAAGCGGAGCATCTCAGAAATGGATAGTTAGTGTTCCATTGCTGATATTTATCAAATCAAACCACGATGGTAGATTGGGCAATCGATAACTAGGAGGGTGTTTGGATGAGTGGTGGAATTTTGGATTATTGCTACAGCCGCGTGCAGGATGCAGCGCACACGATTCTGTCCCGTGCTGGATCGCCAACGCACCGCGCTTTTGCAGCTCACCTGCTGAAGGTTAGCGAGGCATTGCGGGCAATGGAGTGGATGCTGTCGTGCGACACGTCACCCGGAAGCGAGCTTGATGCTATCCGCGCAGTATTGAGCGAAGGAGCTGAATTGGAGGCTGCAACCGACCGCGCCCGTGAGGCATTGGCCGATCTGCAATCTGCATTGGATGCTAGCCCATGAATTAAGCCGCGCGTCGGCTTGAGTGAGTTGTTATGCAGCACTACCGGAGAACTAAATGGAACAAGAGTACTACGGAAAAATTGAAACCCCACGTGAAGCGATCTACGAAGCGGCGTGCGCATTGGACAACCAAGACGTGCCGCTCGAAGAATGGCCGGTGAAGCTGATTGCGGCGCTTGCCCGTGCGGGATTTGCTGTCGTGCCGGTGGAATTGCCACACGACGCGCTTGGCAAGGCTGCGATTACCGGTGTAGCAGAAACGGGGAACCCAAAGCACGCATGGGATTTCCTGATCGCCGCGACCCGTGCTGCATAACACCCGTTAGGCCGCAAATAAGCTAGATAACACAGATGAATCTGGAGTGGCCGATCAGTCACTGGCGTGAGATAAAGATAAATGGACCAATCGGTCCATTTTCGTATTGCATTTTCTAATCCGATGGTATACTCGCGCCAATTGATACTCGCGGGCAGGCCATGGCCGATAGCAAAATTATGGTAACAGACAACCTAGTTAACCTAGTTTCTGGCCTTGGGACTACTCGCGCCAAGTCGGCCAACTCTACTTTCGTGGATCGTGCGTATACCGACCATGAGCTAATGGCGACTTACCGGCAGAATTGGGTTGCAGGTAGGATTATCGACGTTCCGGCATTCGACTGCACCCGCGCATGGCGAAACTGGCAGGCCAAGGGCCGTCAGATTGAGCGCATTGAGAAGCTAGAGCGCGATCTTGGGCTGCAAGGCAAGATTCGGAAGGCAAAGCAGCTAGGCGACCTGCTAGGCGGTGCTGCTGTCTATATCGGCACCAATGCGGCGGATGTTAGCAAGCCGCTGAACGTGCAGACTGAGAAGGTTAAGTACCTAACGGTATTCACTAAGTCGCAGCTATCCGGTGGAGAGCGGGACAACGATATTGCATCCGAATACTTCGGGCAGCCTAAGTTCTACCGGCTTAGTACGGCTGACGTGCAGATCGAGATACACCCATCGCGCCTGATCAGGTTTATGGGTAAGCCCATCCCCGATACCGACGCCGCTGGCTCAATCAATAACGGCTGGGGCGATTCCGTGCTGGTGTCGTGCATGGCCCCGCTGCTGCGCAATGAGTCCACTGCGGCTAACGCTGGCGAGCTGGTGTTTGAATCCAAGGTTGACGTTATCGGCGTCCCTGACCTGATGAGCAGCATTGGCGATCCTGAATACCGTAGCTCTGTGCTAGAGATGATTAGCCTCCAGGTGCAGGCCAAGGGCATCACTAAGACGCTGCTAATGGACGCGGCGCAGACCTATAACAGCCACAACGCCACCTTCGCCGGTGTTCCCGAGCTTATACGCGAGTTCCAGCAGGAATGTTCCGGCGCATCTGGAATCCCTCGATCCATCCTTTTCGGCAATGCAGAGGGTGGGCTAAACAATAAAGGCGAGGCCGAGAGCCGCGTTTGGAGCGAGCGGGTTAGCTCTATTCAGTCGCAGGAGTTCAGTCCGGCAATGGCTAAGTTCGATGAGCTATTGCTGTGGAATGCCCTAGGCCGTCGCCCGTCCGATGTTTACTACATTTGGAACAATATCTGGAAGCCGACCAAGAAAGAAGAGGCTGATATTGGCAAGGTTATTGCTGATACCATCAAGACCATTAAGGACTCCGATGTTATCAATTCAGATGCTCTTAGTAAGGCGGCAGTGAATATGCTAACTGAGAATGGGGTTATGCCAGGCCTTGAGGCTGCCGTAGAAGAGGCCATGCGCAGCGAGGATAACCCGACTGCAGACCCCACTAGTAATCCTGCTAACAATGAGTAAAATCAAATAAACAAGGGCCGAGGTGCGACAACACTCTCGGCCCTTTGACCAAATCCAATGACAGGAAAAGGAAATGGCTAAGAAGAGCTTATCAGATATTTTGAATGGCCGCTTTGTGTTTGGAGACTATACGGTTGTTGGCGAAGGCAGATATAGCCCAAAGGGCCGTATAGCCCTATGCGTATGCAAGTGTGGCTCAAAAAAAGAGGTGGCGTGCGACAAGCTTAGGTCTGGGCGATCAACTTGCTGCTCTAACTGCGCAAAGAAATCCCCAAAGAGGGCCGCATCTGCTACGCACCGCATGTCTAATTCGCCTGAATACAGGGCTTGGTCGTCCATGAAGAGCAGGTGCTATAAAAGGTCTAATAGCAATTACGAAAATTACGGTGGAAGAGGAATCTCTGTATGCCAGCGATGGCTTGATTCTTTTGATAACTTTTATGAGGATGTTGGTCCGTCACATGGGCTAACGCTAGATAGGATTGATGTGAATGGAGATTACTCTCCCGGAAATTGCCGATGGGCTAGCCGGGTTGAACAGCAGGCAAATAGGCGAGTTACGATAAAGTTCGATCATGAAGGAGTTGATAAGGTGGTATCTATTGAGGCTAACGCGATAGGTATGCTCCCAGCGACTCTTGCGGCAAGATTGAAGTCGGGGATTAGCTTCAATGAAGCAACATCTAGGCCCGTCAAATGCATTAAACCTATGCATCTTGTAGGGGGTAAAATGATGAGCGCAGGTGACATTTTTAAAATGTATTGCATTCCTAGAGGTAGATTGAACTATAATCTCAGGAAGGGCATGACCGCTGAAGAGGTTGTAGCCATGTATCAAAGGAACGGGCGATATGATCCGAGTAGCCGATAGTTATACCGTAGACGCAAGCGGCCTTACTCTAACAAGGGATGGATACCTTGTGGGCGAGGCTAGAATCGCGCGGGCTGGCAATGTCCAGCAGTATTATGGCTCTGAGCTTGGATTGACTGGAGATGACGCCAGCAAGGTTTTCGGCGTCTATCGTGACCCTGATATTGTTTTCAACAAAGACAGTATGCGGTCACTTGCAGGCCGTCCTATCACTAGGAATCATCCGTCTGAGCAGGTAACTGCAAAGAACTGGAAGGACCTTGCCAAGGGCACTGTGGGCGGAGTTATTAGTCGTGATGGCGAGCATGTTGTCGCATCTATGGCGATCATGGATGCAGGCGCCGTTGATGAGCTTAATTCCAATCCGGGCGCGCGCGCTCTGTCTGCGGGGTACACTGTAGACATTGAAAGGGCAGATGGCGTCGCCCCCGATGGCACCCCTTACCAATATAAGCAATCTGGCGAGCTTAGGTTTAACCATGTTGCGTATCTGCCAGGTAATAATCCGCGAGCAGGAAACACCCGTATCGGGGATCAGGGCAATCCCGATATTATCTCTCCCGCCCAACCAAATGAAGGAGGCCACATGGCCGATTCCAATCTGCGAAAGGTCATTGTTGATGGCCTGAGCGTTGAAACTACCGAACAGGGCGCACAGGCTATTGAGAAGCTGACCAAGCAGGTTGGCGATGCTCAGGCCGCTAATGTGGCTCTGGCTGACTCCCACAAGGCTGCGATTGCCGCGAAGGATACTGAGATTGGCGAGCTGACTGCCAAGCTTAAGGATGCCGAAGCAAAGATTCTGGCTGATGCTGACTTGGATGCTCGCGTCGCTCAGCGTGCAGAACTGGTGTCGAAGGCCAAGGCTATCGTTGACGCCGATTACACTGGTAAGTCGGATGCAGAAATCCGTAAGTCGGTCGTAGCTGCCAAGCTGGGCGATGAAACTGTTGCTGGCAAGTCTGATGAGTTTGTCGCGGGCTGCTTTGCCATGCTGGACTCCGCTGCCGATCCGGTCCGTCAGGCCGTGAAGGATGGCGTTACCACCGTGCAGGCCAAGGACAACGGCTATGCCGCTTCCGTGGCTGCCCTGAACCCGAAGAAGGAGGCTTAATATGCCCGCTATCCAGACTAATTACGCCGCAACCCTCTCTCCGGGCGTTGCGGGCGCACAGGCCACGATGCTCCCGGCCACCATCATCTCCCGCAATGTCGAACCGGCTAATGGCCTCGGTTTCGGCGTCGCCGTGGCTCAGGGTACTACTGACAAGGGCATCGTTGCCTTTGGTGGTTCTGCTAATAAGTTCGTCGGCATCACCATGCTGGATCGTTCGGCTGTCGGCACCACTGCTGCGCCGGATTCCTTCGCTCAGCGTTCGTCGGCTCGCGTTATGACCATCGGAGATATTTGGGTGCAGGCGAGCGTGCAGGTTGCTGCTGGCGATCCGGTCTATCTGGTTGCTGCCACCGGCCTGTTTACCAATGTGGCTACTGACAATGTAGCCGTCCCGAATGCACGTTTTGACACTTCCACCACTGGCGCTAATCAGTTGGCCGTGGTCCGTCTCGGCTAAGGAGCCAATATATGAGCGCAACTAACATCTATAGCCCGCTCTTTGCTGATGCGCAGTCTGTGCTGGGTTTCGTTACCTCGCAGACCAGCATCATCGAGCCGACTGTTTATCAGACGGTCTACGCGGACATTCAGTATCGCGGCATCGTTCCGGTTGATACCACCGGCAGCGAATTTGCTACCTCGGTTGAGTATTACAGTGCTGACCAGTATGGCCGTGCCGACTGGATCAACGGCAATGCCGACGACATTCCGAAGGCTGGCACCACTCGCGCCAAGTTCCAGACTCCGGTTTACACCGCTGGTATCGGCTACGGCTGGGGCTGGGAAGAGATTGGCCGCGCCCGTATGCTGGGCATCAACCTTCAGGGTGACGATGCCATGGCGGCTCGCCGTGCGGCTGAAGAGATGGTTGATCGTGTGGTGTTCCAGGGGGATTCGTCTAAGGGCTTCACTGGCCTGTTCAATGCTGCTGGCGTTACCCCGGTTTCGGCGACCAATGGCTATTGGCTGAATGGAACGACCACTCCGGATGAGATTCTGGCCGACCTGAATCAGGGCCTGATGAACGTCTGGAATGGCACGGCCAACACCTCGATGGCCGATACCGTCCTGCTGCCGTTCTCGCACTACGCCTATATCGCTACCACCCCGCGTAGCTCGACCAGCGATATGACGATTCTGGAATACTGGCTGCGTAGCAACATCTACACCTTGCAGACTGGCCGACAGATCACCGTCCGCGCCATTCGCGGTCTGGAAACCGCTGGTGCCGGTGGCGTTGCGCGTGCGATCTACTATCGCAATGACCGCAATGTCCTGGTCTTGCACATGCCCATGCCTCATCGTTTCCTTCCCGTCTGGCAGTCCGGCCCGCTGCGCTGGGATGTCCCCGGCGTCATGCGTCTGGGGGGTCTTGACATTCGTCTACCTCGAAGCGTGGTGTTGCAGGACGGTGTCTGACGCCACCAAATGACTAGATGGCGGGCTTCTTCTGGGGTAAACTAGTTTGACCATCAGAAGGAGTCCGCCATTGTCTATTAAGGAACCCCTGTTTCCTCCCGATTTTATTGCCTACGATGCCGATACCGGAGAATTTACGTGGAAGAAGCGACGCAGGGGGGCTAAGTTAGGTGGAGTCTGCGGCACGATTCATCCAGAAGGGTATAAAGACATTAGGTTTGATGGTCGATCCTTTAAGGGTGCATCTATGGCGTGGCTCTGTATGACAGGCTTTGACATACCTGATGGTTATGTTGGGCATCACATTGATGGAGACCGAACAAATTGCTCATGGAGCAACTTGTGTCTTAAGAAGAAAAGCCCTTCATGGTCTCAGGAGGATATGCTTAGTTATGACCCAGCTACAGGGGTGGTTTCTTGGAATTATGATTACGATCCAAACTCAAAGCCATTGAGAAACCCCGCTGGATTTATTAATAATTCTGGCTATGTAAGGATAGGGGTTGGAGGCGGAGAGGTTTTTGCTCATCGCCTTGCTTATAAGGCAATGACGGGTCACGAAGTGCCTGATGGCATGGATATTGACCACATCAACGGTGACCGAACTGACAACCGCTGGGTAAATTTGAGAGTTGTCAGTCGCTCTCAGAACAACATGAATGCAAAGATTCGTGTAGACAACAAGTCTGGCGTCAAGGGAGTAACCTTCGACAAGCGACGTGGCAAGTGGGCTGCTGAAATAAGGGCCAACAACAAAAAGATTTTCCTCGGAAGATTCGATACAATCGAAGAAGCCGCAGAAAAGCGTAAACTAGCTGAGTCAGAAATTTTCGGCCAGTATTCTTACGAAAGATCAAGGGGCAATACCTAATGACCAACGTAACCAACAACTACAATCGCAATCTCGGCCTGCCTAATGGTGTTGTGATCGCGGCTGGCGAATCTGCCGATATTGCTGGCTGGGACAAGCTGAGCAAGCACAAGGTTGTGGCTAAGTGGCTGGAATCTGGCGTTCTGTCTGCTGGTAAGTCCAGCAAGAAGGATGAGGGTGTAGAGCTTCCTGAACGAGAAGTGGTTGCAAATGTTCAGTTCACTGAGGAAGTGACTGAGCCGTCTCAGCCTGAAGTCGAGGATGCGCTTGACCAACTGAGCGAAGATGAAGAGAAGGAATTGCTTATTTCCCAGCTTGCTGAGCTTGGCGTTAAGGCTGATAAGCGTTCGTCGGTTGAGAAGCTGCAAGAGAAGCTGGAAGAAGCTCTAGCTAATTAAGAGTCCTCGGGCCAAGGAAGGCTCCCCTATTAGAGAATCCCATGCCTCAGATTTACGGTTCAATTGCTGGTGCAGACGCCTATGCACTCTCCATTGGCAATACGGCATGGGGGGCGCTATCGACTGATGCGAAGAGCGCAGCCCTTGTGCGCGGCTCCATGTACGTGGATAGCTATGCGAAGCGGTACATTGATGCCGACTACCGCTGCTGGTGGACGTTCCCCGGTGGTCGTACTGGCGGATGGGCGCAGGAGCGAGAATGGCCCCGTAGCGGCATAAACGACCTGCCTGACAATGTAGTCCCTACTCAGATCGAATACGCCGCCTATGAGGCTGCGATCCGCGAGGCTACTAACCCTGGCTCGCTGAACCCCGACATTGACCGAACGGCGCTGGTAAAGAGCGAGAAGGTTGACGTTCTGCAAGTCACCTACGCTGTTAGTGATAATGCTAACGCTGGCACTCTGCTGCCGGTAATCCCTGCCATTGAGGCTCTGCTGTCAGTCTTCCTTATCCGCCGCTGCAATAGCTCGCTGGCTATCTATACCGTATGACCCCCGAGCAGCACGCCGCCAAGATTCGTGAACTGGAAGCGCCGATGGCTGCGGCCTATCTGGCAGAGGTTCGCGCTGTCGAATCTGCGGCGACTGTGGCTGAGGTTGAGCGCCTTATTGCTGAGGATGACCGTGATGGGCTGGCCGTCCTGCTTAGCCTCGGTAGTCTGACACTATTTACTGAACTGTTCCGTACAGCATTTATCCAAGGCGCTCAGAATGAGCTTGCTGGGCGCTGGCGGTTCGATAGCAACACATGGGCTGTCATCAACCTGCTGATGGGTGAATACCGCTCGATTAGCGATACGTCAGCGATGGACTTGCGCAAGACGATTGATGTGGTGTTGGCTAATGGCAACACTACACGGAACAAGGCACTAGACCTTCTTGGCGTTAAAGGCACTACGGCGCGACGTACGGGCGGCATGGTTGGCCTGCCGGTACAGATGAGCGAATGGGTAGAGTCGGCCCGTCAGCAGCTTCTCAGCGGCGACCGTGCTGCTATGCGTGCATACCTGACTCGTAAGCTACGCGATACGTCATTCGATAGATTCATTAAACCCGGTGAGCGGCTGACTGTAGATCAGGTCAACATGATTGCTAGGGCGTATTCAAGCAATCTTCTTAAATCGTATGCCAAGCAGTTTGCTGAGACTAAAGCAGCAAAGGCATATGATATGGGTAGATACACTGCACTTGGTCAATTGGTAGACAATGGAACAATTGATCGCGGGCAAATCACTAAGAAATGGCGAACTATGCGAGATGAAAGAGTTCGCCATAGCCATCGAAAGTTGCAAGGTGTCGAGGTGGCATATGATGAGCCATTCTTGAGCGTCCTAGGCAACCTTATGCTTTACCCACATGATGCCTCTCTTGGCGCAGGCCCGGAAGATTTGGTTAACTGCCGGTGCAGCATTGAATACAAAATATCAAAGAGGTTCTAATGAAACTCAGTGTGTTTAAGGGTGATGAAGGATATGAAAACTATCTAGCCCATCGGCCTATTGTTGTTTATGTCAATGGCGAGTTGCTAAACAATGTAGTTCGCCTGGACACTGCTGAGGGCTGGGCTGAGTTCAATGTGAAGGATGCTGATGGCCTATTTCTCATCGAGAATGGCGAGATTGTCACAGATATTGCCGAGGGGCTAGTTGAGATTCAGGGCGATGGAATTGAGCTAGAGCCTGTCGTGGTCGAGCCTGAGCCGCTGCCTGAACCGCCAGAAGATGAGGCGGAAGAAGATGCCTGATATTCACGACAGGGGCCGTGCCCTAGCCATTCGCATGCTTGCGCCTCGCACCAAGGGAAAAGGGCTTGCACTGACTCTTCGTAGCAAGACTGTTGGCGAATACAACCCCGAAACTGGCGGGCAGGATGTGGTGTGGTCAGAGTCTATTGGATCAGGGCTTCGCACCAACTATCGGCAAGAGGATATTGACGACACCTATATCCTTCAGGGCGACGTTCGAATGCTGGTATCTCCTGTCACGTCCACTGGCGCAGATATGCCGCCGCCGACTACCAATGACGTAATTGTGTTTGATGGGTCGGAGTACAACATTATTAGCATTGGCCCGTGGGATTATGCAGGAGTTACCTGTGGCTGGGCCTTGCAGTGCAGGGGTCTGTGATGGCTAACGAACATTACATGACCACCATGTTTGGTGGATTGGAAGGAAACTTCAGCGAGCAGCTAGAAGGATTCGCGGAGTACGCCAAGGCTGCTGCCGACGAAATATTCAAGTCGGTAGTTATCCAAGTCGGCTCATCGCTAATCAACCTTAGCCCTGTTGATACTGGTAGGTTTCTAGCAAACTGGCAGTTCTCTATTAACTCAACGTCCAATGCATCGCTGGATGAAACGGATCAGATGGGCGATAAGACGCTGGCTCGTTTCGTGAAAGAGGTTGGCCCTTTGACCTATGGTCAGACTGCTTATATCTACAACAACCTGATTTACGCGATTCCGCTTGAATATGGACACTCCCGGCAAAGCCCTGCGGGCATGGTGCGCATCACTGCCGCTAGATTTCAGCAGATCGTTCAGCAAGCTATTCAAGAGGTAGCAGACCAATGAGTCACGCAATGGCCCGAGCTGCCATCGAACGAAAGCTATTCGACTGGGCGAAGACTAAGAATCTGCCTACTGTATTCAATGTGCAGAAGGCAGATTTGAGTAAGCCGGTATTCCTGAAAGGCTCTCCGCTCCCCGCATCGGCCCGCACTGAATGCTTACAGGGTGATGAGATTACCTATATCGGCCTGTACCAAGTAATGATTTGCTGCAATCCTGACATTTTGTTTTCAGTTGCAGAAGGCTATATAAACGACATTCAATCGTTGTTCCCCGTTGATTCTGATATTGGGGTTGCGTCTTTTAATGGCAGTATTACCGATGCCGTCGATCAAGGCCCAACCATTATTGAGGAATCGCGTTACAATGTCCCCGTTACAATCCCGTACCGTGG
>JACZCZ010081341.1_pt1 | contig 15675 bp, 14 predicted proteins | sample 8641811 | NCBI WGS metagenome assembly JACZCZ01 (sample SAMN15324610, study PRJNA640507) | soil metagenome | isolation source: intercropping peanut in the first line | place: China: Luxin town, Laibin City, Guangxi Province | collected 2019-07-25 | depth 10cm m | reverse complement strand
GCGTGGCTCATCGACAATCTGCTCGAGAGCGTGCGCATCGAGTCGGGCCAGCTCGCGATCCGTCATCAGGACGTCGTGTTCGACGACGTGATCGTCGCCGCGCGCGATCTCATCGAGCCGCTGATCGCGCAACGCGGCCAGCGCATCGAGGCCGACGTCGACGAGACGGTGCCCGTGATCCGCGGCGATCAACAGCGCTTGACGCAGGTGCTCGTGAACTTGCTCGCGAACGCGAACAAATTCGGTCCGCAAGGTAGCGTCATCCGCATCGGCGCCCGCGGCGCGGAAGGCGGCGGGCTCACGTTTTGGGTCGAGGACGAGGGCGTTGCCTCGCCGGGGATCGAGGACGCCCGCTTGTTCGAGCAGTTCCGGCGTGTGGGCGGCGATGCCGACCGCGACGAGTCGGGCTTGGGCTTGGGGCTCTTCATCGTCCGTTCGATCGTTGAAAGACATGGTGGCACCGTCCGGCTGGAGCGGACGTCCTTGGGCAGCACACGCGCGACGGTCGAGGTGCCGCAGGAGGCGCCCGCGTGAAAATCTTGCTCGTGGACGACGATCCGGATCTGTTGTCGGTCACCGGCTTCGCTCTGCAGCAGGCTGGGTTTCTCGTCGTGAAAGCCGCGGACGGCGTCGCCGGGCTCGAGGCGTTCGAGCGCGAGCACCCGCATCTGGCCGTGCTCGACATCAACATGCCGCGCATGAACGGCTTCGACCTTGCGCAGAAGCTGCGCGAGCGCGGCCGCATTCCGTTGATCATGCTGACGGCTCGTAGCGAGGAAGCAGACGTCGTGCGTGCGCTCGCTCTCGGCGCGGACGATTATCTCAGCAAGCCGTTCAGCCCGAAGATCTTGATCGCACGCGTCAAGGCGTTGTTGCGCCGTTCCGGAGCCGAGGCGACCGAGGCGGTTGCAGTCGGGTCCCTGTCGCTCGACGTGCCGGAGCTCATGCTGCTCGGGCTCGCGCGCGGCCCCGTTCGCCTCACGCCGCTCGAGGCGCGGTTCCTGCAGCTGTTGTTCGCGCACGCTGGCCGCACGGTATCTACCGATCGCTTGTTGATTCACGTATGGGGCAACCGCGCGGGCGGCAATCGTCAGCTCTTGAAGCAGCTCGTCCATCGCCTCAGGCAGAAGATCGAGGAGGACCCGGCCGACCCGCGCCTCGTGCGCAACGTGCCGAACGCCGGCTATCTTCTCGACCCCGCCGCTGCGCCGACGCCGCTCACCGATCCACGGCTTGATTGACCATCCGGAGTTCAGGCGCGGCTTCCAAGAGATGCTCGCGCCGTCGCTCGGCATCGCGGCTTGGGGATTGGTCACAGGCGTTGCGATGGTCAAGAGCGGCCTGTCGTTGCCGATCGCCGCGGCAATGACGGTGCTCGTCTATGCGGGTAGCGCACAGCTTGCGGCGTTACCGCTGCTCGTGGCCGGCGCGCCGCTGTGGGTCATCTTCGCGACCGCGTTCTGCGTGAACCTGCGCTTCGTCATCTACAGCGCGCACTGGCGCAAGTATTTCGGTCATCTGCCGCGCTGGCACCGCCTGTCGCTGATGTATTTCGCAGCGGACTTGAACTATGTGTTCTTCGCGCGCCGGTTCCCCGAGCCTCAGCCCGCGCCGGAGCAGCTGCCGTATTTCTGGGGCGGCGTCGCATGGAATTGGGGAAGCTGGCAAGCCGCGTCGCTGCTCGGCGTGTTCGTGGCCGATCGAGTGCCGACGCAGTGGGGCCTCGAGTTCGCCGGCGTGCTGGCACTGCTCGGAGTGACCTATTCGTTGCTGCAGGGCACGAAGACGTGGGTCGCAGCCGGCGTTGCGGCGTGTGCCGCAGTTGCCGCGTTCGGGTTGCCGCTGAAGCTCAACATCGTCATCGGCATCGCCGCCGGTGTCGCTGTGGGGATGCTGCTCGACCGCACCATCGCCGAACGCGTCGAGGAGCAGGCTTGATGGCATCGGCGTACACGATCTCCGGCGTGCTCGGTCTCGCCGTCATCACGGTGCTGGCGCGCGGCTTCTTCTTACTGTCCGAGCGCGACCTCACGCTGCCACCATGGGCGATGCAAGGGCTGCGCTACGCACCGTTGGCAGCGCTCGTCGCCGTCATCGCCCCGGAGATCGTGCTCACGGACGGCGCGTTGCTCGCGACCTGGGCCGATGCGCGCATTTATGCCGTGTTGGTCGCGACGGCCTATTTCCGGTGGCGCCGCGGGATACTCGGCACGATCGTCAGCGGGACAGCAGTGCTCTTGGCGCTGAACATCGGCCTCGGCTGGTAAGCTAGCGGCGCGCACAGCGAGCAGGGGAGAGCAGATGCGTGTAAGCCTAATTGCGGCGGCGTTGATGGTGACGGTGTGGATCGTTTCGGGCAGCTTCGGCGCACGAGCTGCAGAGGCGGACGACCTGGCGGCGCTCGCCAAGCGGGTGCAGGTGCTCGAGGACCGCGAGGAAATTCGCGCGCTGATTCTCGCTTACGGCCAAGCGCACGATCATCGGGACTACCGTACGTTCGCGAGCCTGTTCGCAGCGAACGGCGAGTGGATCGGTGGGCTCGGCACCGCCAAGGGGCCCGACGCGATCTTCGCGCTGATGGACAAGAGCATCGGCCACAACCCATTGCCCGAGGGCTCCGGCACCTTTCACATCATGACGAACGATCAGATCAAGATCGACGGCGACCGCGCGTCGTCGACGACCAAGTGGTTCTACCTCACGATCGCGGACGACAATTCGCCGAAGCCGACGTACCTCGGCCACTACGACGACGAGTTCGTGCGCGAGAACGGTCGCTGGCGGTTCCTGCGGCGGCAATCGTTCTCGGACATCTCGCCGCTGCGCCGCTGAGCGCGGTGCCCCCTAGCGCGAGGCCGCGGCGGGCGGGCCGACGAGGCGGAGCTCCGTAGCGAGCAGCGCCTCGACGTCGCCGGCTACACCGACGGTGCCGACGGTCGTGTTACGCGGCGCGCCAGCGCCGACCCACCAGCGCAAGATCTCGAGCTGTTGCGCCGTCAGCGGCGTCTTGCCTTCGGCGGGCATGAACGCTTCGTCGTCGGGCGGCAAGCTCGTGCGATAGATCAGCTCGCTCGCCTGCGGATTGCCGGGCACGACGGCGCGGCCCGTGTCGCCGCCGACGAGCGTCAAGTCGTAGTTGCTGACGCTGAACCCGCCGTTGCGCTTGTCGTCGTTGTGACAGCCGCCGCAGCGCTGCTCGAGCAGCGGCTGCACGATGTCGAGATAGGGATCCGCGGCTGCGACACTCGTGACGGGCGGCCGCCGCTCGGCGGCGCCGATCAGGCCGCGCAGGAACGACGGCGCATATTGCTGCAGGAACGTCGCGCCATGCGTCAGATTGCCGCCATAGTGCCCGGTGATCGAGACGAGCACGAGCATTGCGATGCCGGCCGACAACCGTGCCGCGCCCGCGGGGCCGCCAGTGCGTGCTAGCGACCAGCCCGCGATCGCGGCAACTGCCGTGACCGTGCCCCACAGCCTGTGCGCTTCGGCCGACGCACCCGTGAACGAGCCTTCGCCGAAGTGCAAATAGCCGAGCACCGCTGTCAGCACGGCGGAGAGCGCTGCCAGCGACCAGAGCAGGGGCGCCGCGCTCGCAAGCGCGGCGTAGCGTGGCCGCAACGCGAGCCAGTCGAGCACGACGGCTGCGATCACGATGCCGATCGGCAGATGCAGAGCGAGCACGTGAAAACGTCCCAGGAAAAACCCGAACTCTTGCATCGTCGCCGCCACCGTTGAACGAGACTCACGATACTGGCGTGCCCTGAACTGCAGGGTCAAATGTACGCGTTAGCCGGCGGACCGTGGCGAGCGTCGCAGGGCGTGTGCGAGCTCGGGCGGCCGGCATCGCGTGTTAGGCGCGCGTTCAGGTAGAGCCCGGTACAATTCGCCTCATGATGCGTCGTGCTTTTCTCGCCTGCTGTGCGCTTGTGGGCTTGGCTGCCCAAGAGTGCTTTAGCGCGGACGTCGCGACCGATTCGCCGGCGGCGACGATCGCCTCGCTGCAGAACGGATTGATCGCCGCGGCCGGCGAATCGGACGCCACGATCGAGCAGCGCTTCGCAGCACTAGAGCCGATCGTCGTCGCGACGCACAACTTGCCGTACATCGCCGAGTTCGCATTGCGTCGCCAGTGGCCGTCGCTCGCCGAAGCGGATCGGGCGCGCTTCATCGCGGCTTTCCAGCGGCTCAGCGTCATGACTTATGCCGCGCGCTTCCGCGCCGTCGGGGCGGAGACCTTCCGTGCGATCGCCGCGGCGCCGCCCGACGCAGCCGGCCGAGTGCAGGTTTCGACGGCTGTCGCTCGCGCGGGCCAGCCCGACGTGTCGCTCGATTACGTGCTCGAGCAAGACGCTGCCTCGTGGCGAATCATCAACATCGTCGCCGACGGCGTAAGCGATCTCGCGCTGAAACGCGCCGAGTACCAACGCCTCTTCGCGGGCGGCGGCCTCGACGGCCTCATCGCCGATATCGAGGCCCAGACGGAGCGGCTCGCGCGCGACTAACGCAGGCCAATCGCGCGGCGTCAGTGCGCGCGGTCGTGGCTCGCTTGCTCACCTCTTTCGAGCTGCTGCGCCATCGCGAGATGCGCCTGCAGCATCGGCAGAGCGTCCTTCGCGAGCTTCGCCACTTTCGAGTCGCTGCGTTGCGCCTGCTTCTCGTATTTGGCGATCGTCTCCTGGTGGGCCTTAACCATTTCGCCCGCGAACGCTTGGTCGAACTCGGCGCCCTGGAGGCGCGCCAGCGAGTCGTGCTTTTGCGTCTGCTCGGCGCTCGGTAGTGCCGGCGGAACCACGTCGAGATCTTTCGCCAGCTCGGCGCTTTCCTTTAGCGCTTTGGAGTGGTCCTCGACGAGCATTTCCCCGAACGCCCGAATTCCTTCGCTCTGACCGCGTTGCTGCGCGAGCTCGCCCATTTTCACTTCGGCGATGTTGCCGCGCGTTGCATCGGTCAAGAACGCGGACTCCGGATTCTCCTGCGCCGATGCCGCGCCTAGCGAGAGCGTCAGTGCCGCGCCCAATGCGGATAACAATCTTCCAGTAGCTCCGTTCATGGCTTTTCCTCCTTGAATTGCGTGAACGAAAAAACGATCGCGCGTGATGTGCAAGTCCCATACCACGCTGGTGCTGCGGCCGCGTTTAGGCCGAAGACAACAAAGCAAGGCTCGACGACTGAAGGAGTAGGGACCGAGGTTCAGCCTGCGGCGGAATCGAGGGCGCGTGCCGTTCGTGCCGCGGCTCGCGCGATAGTCAGCTCGCTGGCCGCGAGTGCGGCTGCCGGTGCATGGGTATAGGCCACCATGACAATCGGTGCGCGGCCGGGCGGCCACACGACGGCAATGTCGTTGACGGCTCCGTTCGCGCCCGTACCTGGCTTGTTCGCCACCTCCCACGTTGCGGGAAGTGCAGCGCGGATTCGCGCTCTACCGTTTTCCTCTGCGAGCATCCATTGTCGCAACAAGCCGCGCGACTGCGCGCTGAGAGCGTCGCCCAGCAGTAGATTTTGCAGAGTACGCAACATGGTAGCGGGAGTCGTGGTGTCGCGGGCGTCGCCGTCGATGTTGGAGTTCAACTCGAGCTCGTAGCGGTCGAGCCGCGTCGCCTCGTCGCCGAGACTGCGAAAGAAAGCCGTCAGCGTGGCCGGGCCGCCGATGAGTGCCAGCAGCGCATTGGCGGCGGTATTGTCGCTGACCGTGACTACGGCTTCGCACGCCTCGAGGACGCTGATGCGACCGTCGGGACGCTGCGCGGTGGCGCGGGAGTTTTGCAGCAGATTCGCCGCGTCGAAGGTCAGGACGTGGTCGCTGCGTGTCGCACCCGAGTCGACGCGGGCAAGCACGGCAGCAGCCAGAGGGGCCTTGAACGTGGAGCACAAGGCGAAGCGCTCGCTCGCGCGCCAGTCGATGCGCCGGCCGCTGCCCGTATATCGAGCGCGCTGAAGCCGATACGGCCTCCCAGGGCGCCCTCGAGCTCGGCGAACGCGATGCCGTGTTCGGAGTGGGCGCAGGCGGCCGCGATGGCGGCGCTGCCGAGAAGAAAGCTGCGCCGGTCAAGCATGGCTAGCGAGGCAGTACATCGCGCGCAGCACGTTGCGGCGGCTCGCGGACAACCTCAGCGCACGAAGCGGTAGTACTCGATGCCTTCGTCGCTGAACTTCGGGTTGGCGCTGCTGCCGATCGACTGAATCACGAAGCCTTCGTCCGGGTCGCGCAAGCCCTGGGCGGTCCCCGTGTCGTGCAGCGTCTCGTACTGCTGCTGCGAGAGATCCTGATACGGCTCGAGATCGGCCTCGAAGCCGATCTTGGCCGCAGCGCCGCGCCAGTCGTCGGCGACCGTCATCGGGATGGCCTCGGCGGCGTCGCCGCTGCCGTAGCCGACGGCGAGCACCTTGCGGCCCGCCAAATCCGCGTTGCGCTGATACGCGTCCTCGAGCCCGGCGGCCATCCACGCCGGCAAGGCTGCGCAATAGACGTTGCCGATGTCTTTCATCGGCTCCGAGCCGAGCGACATCTTCGCGGCCACGAGCGCGCCGAACTCCGGGCTGCCACGGAATTCCTTCAGTAGCTGAATGCTGAGCGGGTAGGCATCGGCATCGATGTTGCCGTCTTTCACGAGGCTCAAAATGTCCGGCTGCGAGCTCATCTCCTCGAGCACCTTGGCGACCGGCATCTTCGCGCGCTCACAGTGTTGCTCGAGCTCAGCGCGGCCACGCGCGCCGTCTTGCGCAAGGCCGAACAGGTAGCTCATCGCGAACGATTGCTCCGGCATGCGGTGATACGGCCGATGCATGAAGATCGCCGCCAGCTCGCGGTAGTAGTCGGCCGGATCGCGATTCATGCGCCGCGCCATGTCGTTCAGCGCATATAGCGTCTCGTCGAGGTAGCAGGTCGTCGAATATTTGCCGTTGAATACCGGCAGGTCCTGGAAGTGGCAGTTCAGCTTGCCGCGGATGATGTTACGGAGCACGGGCTTGCGGAAATCGACGGCGCGGTACGACGACGCGCTGCCGATGTGCTCCAAGTGGACTTTCAGCAACTTAGGGTTGCGCTCGACGAGCATGGCGACGGCGCCGGCGCCCTGCGTCGGCTCGCCGGAGCTGCCGCGCGCATATTCGGCAATATCGGCGCTGACCACGATCGCGCAGCGGTCCTGACTCTCGAGAGCGAGATAGCGAAGGGCGTGCTTCAAGGCATAAACGCCGCCCAGGCAGGCGTGTTTGACCTCGGGGACCTCGCAATGGCGCGACAGCGGGGGGCGGCCGCTCGCTTGGAGGCCTTCGTCGAGCATGCCTTTGACGATGACGGCGCCGGCCGAGTTGTCCGTGCTCGACTCGGTGCCTAGACCTAGGAAACCCACGCGATTCGGGTCGACGCCGTACCGATCCATGAGCCGCATGACCGCCGTGGCTGCCATGGTATAGACGCTCTGCGCGGGCCCGCGCATCCGGAAGCTGTTGCCGACGACGGCGCGGGTCTTGTCCCAAACGTTGTTGGTCCAGCGACACCACGACTCGAGGTCGACGCGGTAAGGCGGCACGTAGACGGCAAAGCCGCTGATACCTACTTCTTCGGTCATAGAACTCCCGGCATTGCTCTTGAGGGTTCGCGCCGTTGCGCTGGCGCCACCGCCTAACTCCGCGCGCGATTATATGACAAACCCGTGGCAATCAACCGGGCCGCGGCCCGAAGTTTGGTGTACGGCGCCGTTTGACAGCCAGGTGCGGGACCCGCCTGTTAGAATGCGCGACCCGGACACAAGCGGCTCGCATGAAACTTTGGATCCGCGGCAATTCGATGCGGTTGCGAGTCTCGAAGACCGAGCTCGCGAAGCTCGCCGAGCTAGGCAGGGCCGAGGACGCGATCCGGTTCTCGTCGGAGCAAAGTCTGCGCTATTCCATCGAGGTACGCGCGAGCGGCGCCGTGACCGCGACCTTCGGCGCCGATGCGCTGCTCGTGACCTTGCCGAAGACGCGGCTCGATCTGTGGCTACGGCCCGACGAGGTGTCCGTCGAAGGCAGCCAGCCGATCGGCGGCGGCAAGGTGCTCACCATCTCGCTCGAGAAGGACGACGCGACCCCGGGCCGGCGCGGCGACGACTGAGCCCGGGCGGGCGCTGCCGGCCGGTATACTGCCGCGCTAACCGGAACCATCGCCACGAGAGGTCCCTGCGTGTTTTCTAGGGGAATCGAGCGCTGCTACAACATTGCCGAGCTGCGCAAGCTCGCGCAGAAAAACATGCCCGCGCCGATGTTCCACTACATCGACGGCGCTGCCGACGACGAGTGGACGTTGCGGCGTAACACGAGCGCGTTCGACCAAGTCGAGTTCATGCCGCGCACGCTCGTCGACGTGTCGAAGATCGACATGTCGACGACGCTGTTCGGCCAACGGATCGACTGGCCGTACTTCTGTTCGCCGACAGCGTTGCAACGCTTGTTCCATCACGAAGGCGAGGGCGGGACGGCGCGCGCCGCGCATGCGAGCGGTACGATCTTCTCGTTGTCGAGCGTCTCCTCGACGAGCATCGAGGACGCGGCGAAGCTGTCGCCGGGCCCGAAGGTGTTCCAGGTCTACATGTTCAAGGACCGCAGCCTGAGCCGGGAGTTCGTGCAGCGCGCGCGCGACTCGGGCTACTCCGCTCTGCAGCTCACGGTCGACGTCACCGTCTCGGGCAACCGCGAGCGCGACATCGTCACCGGCATGACGGTGCCGCCAAAGTTGGCGCTCATGAGCCTGCTCGACATTGCGATGAAGCCGAAGTGGGTCTACAAGCACCTCACGACGCCGAAGATCGAGGTTGCGAACATCGCGCACCGCCCGCCTCCCGGCAGCGAAAAGCTGGGCGGCATCATTCAATTTCTGAACGCGCAGATCGACCGCAGCATCACTTGGAAGGACGCCGAGTGGATGATCAAGGAATGGGGCGGGCCGTTCGCGATCAAGGGTGTCATGACGGCCGAGGACGCGAAGCGCGCCATCGATATCGGTGCGACGGCGGTCATGGTCAGCAACCATGGCGGGCGGCAGCTCGATTTTTCGCCGGCGCCGTTCGATGTCCTGAAGGAAATCGTCGATGCCGTCGGCGACCGGCTCGAGGTCATCCTCGACGGCGGCGTGCGGCGTGGAACACATATCTTGAAGGCTCTGGCGCTCGGTGCACGGGCCGTGTCCGCCGGTCGGCCTCATTTATATGGTCTCGGCGCCGGCGGCGAAGCGGGCGTCACGCAAGCGCTGAAAATTCTGAAAACCGAGCTCGCGCGCGACATGGCGCTGCTCGGTTGCCCGACGCTGGCGGACCTGGATGCGAGCGTGATCCGCAGGGTTGGAGCGTCGTGGGCGACGTAGACGCGGCAGGCGTGCGGCAATCGACGCGGCGGCTCAGCGTTCGACGCTTCCGCGGCGGCGAGCTCGGCGCGGTCGACGATCCGGATTTGGTGGCGACGGAAGAGCCGTTCGAAATCCGCATAGGCTACTCGCGCCGAGACGGCAGCCGCGCCGAGGAACCCGTTTCCGTCACGATGCGTACGCCTGGGCACGACGAGGATCTCGCGGTCGGCTTTTTGTTCACGGAGGGAATCCTCCGCGCAGGCTCCGACGTGCAGAGCGTCACTGCGCGCGGAGAGCGTGCAGCGGACGGTTTGATCAACGTCGTGCGCGTCGAGTTGGCTCCGGGCGTCGCGGTCGATTTCAAGCGTCTCGAGCGTAACTTCTACATGACGTCGAGCTGCGGCGTGTGCGGTAAGGCGTCGATCGAAGCCGTGGCCGTGCAGGGCCAGTTCGACGTCGGCGCCGTCGATTTCCGCATGACGGGCGCGGCACTCGGCCGGTTACCGGCGGCGCTCAAGACTCGGCAAGCCGTGTTTGAGCAAACGGGCGGGTTGCACGCGTCTGGCTTGTTCGACGCGGAGGGCACGATTCTCGAGCTGCGCGAGGACGTCGGAAGGCATAACGCGCTCGACAAGCTGATCGGCCACGCGTTGCTGCGCGGCGCTGTGCCGTTGCACCGCAACGGCGTCATCGTCAGCGGCCGAGCCAGCTTCGAGCTGATGCAGAAAGCGAAGATGGCGGGCTGCCCGCTCGTCGCGGCTGTCGGAGCACCGTCGTCGCTCGCCGTGCAGCTCGCACGCGAGTTCGGCATCACGCTCGTCGGCTTCTTGAAGCCCGATCGCTTCAACGTCTATAGCCGGCCGGACCGAATTTCGCAGTAGGTCGATGGCGCAACTCTCCCAAGACTGCGTCGCGTCGGGCGCCCAGATCCCGTCCGCCGAGGACGCCGTCGCGGCGATCGTCGCGCAATTCGCAGCGGTCGAGGGCGACGAAACCGTCGCGCTCGGCGAGGCCGACGGCCGCGTGTCCGTGGAGGACGTGGTCGCCAGTCAACAGTTGCCGCCGTTCACGAATTCGGCGGTCGACGGCTACGCGGTGCGCGGCGACGACATTCCTCCCGGCGAAACGCGGCCGTTTCGCGTGACGAGCCGCTTGCAAGCGGGCGATGCGCCGGCCGGGGCGCCGCTCGAGCGCGGCGAGGCCGTGCGCATCTTCACCGGCGCCCCGATGCCGGCGGGTGCCGACACCGTATTCATGCAAGAGGACGTGCACGTCGACGGCGCGGGGCAGGTGTTGCTGCCTGCGGGGTTGAAGAGAGGCGCCAACGTTCGGCCTGCCGGCGAGGATGTCGCGCTCGGCCGCGTCATCGTGCCGGCGAAGCGCTGGCTGCGGCCGCAGGACGTGGCCGTCGTGGCAGCCATGGGTCTCACCACGCTGCGGGTGCGCAGGCGCGTCAACGTCGCCGTGCTCTCGACTGGCGACGAGGTCGTCGAGCCTGGCCAGGCGCGGGGTGCGACGCAGCTCTTCGACTCGAACCGGATCATGTTGCTTGCGATGTTGCGGCGCCTCGGCTGCAGGGTGACCGACTTAGGCATACGCCGCGACGATCGCGCGGCGATTGCCGAAGCCTTGAGCGCGGCGGCGCGCTCGCACGATCTGATCTTGAGCTCCGGCGGCGTTTCGACGGGTGAAGGCGACTTCGTGAAAGCCGCAATCGAATCGGTCGGGACGCTCGTGTTCTGGCGCATTGCAATGAAGCCCGGCCGTCCGGTCGCGATGGGCGTCATCGACGGCACGCCCTTCATCGGCTTGCCCGGTAATCCCGTGGCGAGCTTCGTGACTTTCGCGAAGGTGGCACGGCCGGCCATCCTCGCTCTGGCCGGCGCCGAGTGGCAGTCACCGCCGCCTGTGCCGGTTCGCGCGCAGTTTCACCATCGCAAGAAGCCCGCGCGCCGCGAATACGTGCGCGTTCATTTACGTAAGGGGGCGGACGGCACGCTCGAGGCCGGCAAGTTTTCGCGGGAGGGCGCGGGGCTGCTATCCTCGCTCACGGATACCGACGGCGTGGTCGAGCTCGAGGAGAGCGTCACGCGCGTCGAGCCGGGTCAGATGGTGAATTGTCTTACATATGCCTCTCTGCTCTAACCGAACCCGGTCGTCGAGCGGAGAGAGGGATTTCCAATGAGACCTGAAACGCCGCGTTCGCGCCGTGAGCGCGGGCCGAAGGGCCGTGTCGTCGACGATGCGGCGTTAGCCGAAGTTCGTGCGGTCCTGGGCAACCGAGAACGCCGTCGCGATTTGCTGATCGAGCACCTGCACCTGCTGCAGGACGAATTCGGCTGCCTGGAGGCGCGCCACCTGCGTGCGTTGGCCGACGAGATGCGCTTGTCGCAGGCCGAGATCTACGAGGTCGCCTCCTTTTACGACCACTTCGACGTCGTCAAAGAAGGCGAGCCGAAGCCCGCGCCGGTCACCATCCGCGTATGCGAGTCGATCAGCTGCATGATTGCCGGCGCCGATCAGCTCATCGAACGCCTCAATCAAGGCGTCGACCCGGCGCAGGTGCGCGTCGTCCGTGCCGCGTGCATCGGCCGCTGCGCGGGTGCGCCCGCGGCGCGCGTCGGCGACCGCGAGGTCGACAATGCAACCGTCGAAAGTTTGCTCCGCGACGTGCGCGACAAACGTACGGGCGTCGTGGTGCCGAAGTACATCGGGCTTGCCGAGTATCGTGTCGCCGGCGGCTATCGGCTGCTCGAGCAAGTCCGCTCCGGCGAGCTCGCGGCCGACGCCATCATCGAGAAGCTGCAGGCGTCTGGCCTCCGGGGCCTCGGCGGCGCAGGTTTTCCTCCCGGCAAGAAATGGCAGTTCGTGCGCTCGTATCCCGGCCCGCGTCTGATGTCGATCAACGGCGACGAGGGCGAGCCCGGCACGTTCAAGGACCGCTGGTTCCTCGAGCGCGACCCGCACCGCACCCTCGAGGGGGCACTCATCGCCGCGCACGCCGTCGAGGCAGAACGCATCTATTTCTATATGCGTAACGAGTATCCCGGAGTGCTCGAGATCTTGCGGCGCGAGATCGCGGCGCTCGAAGCCGCGGGCATTGCGCCGAAGGGGTTCATCGAGCTCCGCCGCGGTGCGGGTGCCTACATCTGCGGCGAAGAGAGCGCGATGATCGAGAGCATCGAGGGCAAGCGCGGCCTGCCTCGGAATCGGCCGCCGTATATCGCAGAGGTCGGCATTTTCGGCCGCCCGACGCTGAACCAGAACGTGGAGACGCTTTGGTGGATTCGCGACATCCTGCAGAAGGGTGCCGAGTGGTTCGCGAAGCAAGGGAAAGAAGGCCATCCGGGCCCGCGGTCGTGGTCGGTATCGGGCCGCGTCAAGAAGCCCGGCGTCGTCCAAGCGCCGGCCGGCGTGACGGTGCGCGAGCTCATCGACGACTACTGCGGCGGGATGCTCGACGGCCACGAGTTCACGGCCTATCTGCCGGGCGGTGCATCGGGCGGCATCTTGCCCGCCTCGATGGGCGACATTCCGCTCGATTTCGGCGGCGAGCTCGCGAAGCTCGGCGCGTTCGTCGGTTCGCACGCCGTGGTGGTGTTCTCGAACCACGACGACGTGCAAGACGCCGTCGTCAACCTGCTGAAGTTCTTCAGACACGAAAGCTGCGGCCAATGCACGCCGTGCCGCGAAGGCACGGATAAAATGGTGACGCTCCTGAAGGCGAAAGGCGCGTTGAACGAACCGGCGCTGCGCGACCTCGAAACCGTCATGCGCGACTCGTCGATCTGCGGCCTCGGCCAGGCGGCGCCCAATCCCGTCAACCATCTGCTGACGCTGTTCCGCAAGAGGGATTCTTGAGATGACCGACAAAATCGTCTTCACGCTCGACGGCAAGCAGGTTGCGGCCAACCCCGGTGAAACCATCTGGGAGGTGGCGAAGCGCGAGGGCACGAAGATCCCACACTTGTGCCACGTCGACCTGCCGGGCTATCGCGTCGACGGCAATTGCCGCGCGTGCATGGTGGAGGTCAAGGGCGAGCGCGTGCTGACTGCGTCGTGCATCCGCAAACCGACGCCGGGAATGGACGTGCAGACGCAATCGCAACGTGCGGTGAAATCGCGCGGTATGGTGTTCGAGCTGCTGGCCAGCAACATGCGGCCGCGGGACGATGGCCCCGACAACCAGGCGCCGTTTTGGCAGTGGGCTTCGTCGATGGGCATCAGCGGCAGCGACCGCTACGCCTCCAAGTTCGGCGGCGATCACGAGCACGGTCACGGCGAGGCCGCGCTCGACGTGTCGAACCCCGCGATCGCGGTGAACCTCGACGCGTGCATCGCGTGCGGCGCCTGCGTGCGTGCGTGTCGCGAGGTGCAGGTCAACGACGTGATCGGCATGGGCTTGCGCGGCAGCCACGCCGTCCCGGTGTTCGACATCCACGATCCGATGGGCCTCTCGACTTGTGTGACGTGCGGCGAGTGCGTGCAGGCGTGCCCGACAGGCGCGCTGTACGAAAAGTCGTTGATGGACAAGACGGCGACGAAGCGCGCCGTGCAAAAGTTCGACAAAGTCGTCAACACGCTGTGTCCGTTCTGCGGCGTCGGCTGTCAAACGTCGGTTGCGGTGAAGGACAACCGCATCGTGCAAGTCGACGGCCGCAACGGTTACGCGAACGAGAACCGACTCTGTGTCAAAGGCCGCTTCGGCTACGACTACGTCGCTTCGTCGGAGCGTCTGACCAAGCCGCTCGTGCGTCGCGATGACGCGCCGCGCGACATCGATTGCACCAAACCGTACAAGGATCGCTTCGAAGTCTTCCGCGAAGCGACCTGGGAAGAAGCGCTCGCGCGCGCCGCGAAGGGTCTCAAGAAAATCCTCGACGAGCGCGGCGGCAAAGCGCTGTCCGGTTTCGGTTCCGCGAAAGGCTCGAACGAGGAGGCGTACTTGTTCCAGAAGCTCGTGCGCACGGGCTTCGAGACCAACAACGTCGACCACTGCACACGCTTGTGCCATGCGTCGTCGGTTGCGGCGCTCATGGAGGGCATCGGCTCGGGTGCCGTGTCGGCGCCGTTCAACGCCGCGCTGGATGCGGAGTGCATCATCGTCATCGGTGCGCGCCCGACGGTGAACCATCCGGTCGCCGCCACGTTCTTCAAGCAGGCCGCGAAGCGCGGCGCGAAGTTGATCGTCATGGACCCGCGCGGCCAGGATCTGATGCGCCACGCCCGGCATGCGCTGCGATTCAAGCCCGGCAGCGACGTGGCGCTGCTGAACTCGCTGTTGCACACGATCATCGAAGAGAAGCTCTACGACGAGGCGTACATCCGCGACCACGTGTCGGGCTTCGAATCGCTGAAGGCGAAAGTGAAAGACTTTTCGCCCGAGGCGATGGCAGACGTCGTCGGCATCGCGCCGGACGTGCTGCGCGACGTCGCGCGCATTTACGCCACGTCGAAGGCGTCGATCATTTTCTGGGGCATGGGCATCTCGCAGCACACACATGGCACCGACAACGCGCGCTGCTTGATCGCGCTTGCGCTCATCACCGGGCAGATCGGCCGGCCCGGCACGGGCCTCCATCCGCTGCGCGGCCAGAACAACGTGCAGGGTGCGTCGGACGCGGGCCTCATCCCGATGTACTTCCCGGACTACAAGTCCGTCGAGAAGCTCGACATCCGCGGTTGGTACGAGAACTTCTGGGGCCAGACGCTCGATCCGAAGCGCGGACTTACAGTCGTCGAGATCATGGACGCCGTGCACGAAGGCGAGATCACGGGGATGTACATCATGGGCGAGAACCCCGCGATGTCGGATCCCGATCAGGACCACGCCCGCGCGGCGCTCGCCAAGCTCGAGCACCTCGTAGTGCAGGACATCTTCCTCACGGAGACGGCGTGGTATGCCGACGTCGTGCTGCCGGCTTCGGCGCATGCCGAGAAGCTCGGCACGTTCACGAACACGAACCGGCAGGTGCAGATGGGGCGTCCGGCGCTCGCGCTGCCCGGCGAAGCGCGGCAGGACTGGGAGCTCATCGTCGAGCTTGCTCGGCGCATTGGCCTCGATTGGCAGTACAAGCAGGTCTCGGACGTGTTCGCGGAAATGGCCGCGACGATGCCGTCGTTGAAGAACATCTCGTGGGAGCGCGTCGACCGCGAGGACTCCGTGATCTACCCGTCCAAAGCGCCCGACCAGCCAGGCGACGAGATCGCATTTACTGAAGGATTCCCGACGGCCGATGGCCGCGCCAAGATCGTGCCCGCGGATCTGCTGCCGCCGGACGAGGTGCCCGACGCCGAGTATCCGCTGGTGCTGACGACGGGGCGCTTGCTCGAGCACTGGCATACGGGAT
>JACZCZ010036139.1_pt1 | contig 15677 bp, 13 predicted proteins | sample 8641811 | NCBI WGS metagenome assembly JACZCZ01 (sample SAMN15324610, study PRJNA640507) | soil metagenome | isolation source: intercropping peanut in the first line | place: China: Luxin town, Laibin City, Guangxi Province | collected 2019-07-25 | depth 10cm m | reverse complement strand
GTGCCTGCTTCAGGCGCGTCCCCGTTTTCTAGCAAATGAGGAATGTCCCCATTATCTTTCCGCCCGAAAGGGCACGACGGACCCGACTTGTTCCCCGACAACGGTTCTTCACCGCCAGCCTGGCTACTTCCACCTGACGTCGAATGAGTCCCCAACACGCAGCCGCTCCCCCACCCCGCTGACGATGATCGCGTTCTGCCCGAACAGGACGCCTTTGAGTTCGCGGTCGAAGCGGAATTCCTTGAGTGTGCGCAGCGGCTCCACGCCGTCGACCGCCCCCGACTGCTGGTCGGTGGTGGTGATGGAACAACGCGTGCAGGGCTTGACCATTCGCAGGGTGATGCCGCCGACGCGCAGTTCGTGGATGCGGTCTTCGTCAAACGCATTGACGCCGTCGATGACGACGTTGGGCCGGAAGCGCTCCATGGGCAGCGGCCTGGGGAGACGCGAGTTGAGGTCGGCGAGTGATGCGCGCGAGATGACGAGAATGGGGAACCCGTCGGCGAACTGCGTGATGGAGTGCAAGCCCTGTGTCCACTCGGGGCTGCAAGTGCGCGGCGTGTCGACGTCGAACGCCACCAGCGATAGTTCGGTCTCGAGATAATTGCTGGTCCAGGCCGCGGCTTCGGCGCCGCAGTCGATGCCGCGGCCGTCGAATTTCCACACGGTCACGGGGCGGGACTCACCCGCCGCGACTCGTGGCACGTTGAGAGCGGGCATGCCGGGCGCCGTCAGCGTGAGGCCATCGCTGCCCACGCGCGTACCGATCAGCGCCATGCGCGGCAGCTCGCGCTGCGTGACGAAGCGTCCATTGGGACGTACCAGCATCCAGTGGCGGTCGTCCAGGAGGCCCGTGGTCGTCAGCTCGGCGGCGGCCAGTGGCATGCCACGGCACGACTTGACTGGATAGACATGCAGATCGGTGATGCTGGCTTTCATGGGCGCACCCGCAGCGCACGTTCGGCACGCTCCAGGTCGGCCGCAGTGTTCACATCGGCCAGCGGCCGCTCGACGGCCAGCGCCACGCGGATCTCCATGCCGTTCTCCAGAGCACGCAGCTGCTCGAGTTTTTCGATGAGTTCGAGGCGCGCGGGCGGCAGCTTGGCGAGACGTTTGAGCGCGGACACGCGGTAGGAATAGATGCCCACGTGCCGCAGGGCCGCTGGTGTCAGCATGGCCGGCGCGTCGCGATTTAACGGGATGGGCGCGCGCGAGAAATACAATGCGCGGCCATCGGCGCTGCAGGCGGCCTTTACGACATTGGGGTCGTTGAAATCCGCCGCCGACTCGATCTTCACCGCCAGCGTGCCGACGTCGGCGCGCGGATTGGCGGCCAGTAGTCTGGCCACCTGATCGATGATCACGGGCGGGATCAGCGGCTCGTCACCCTGCACGTTGACCACGATGTCGTCGTCCTGCCAGCCGCGGATCACCGCCACTTCGGCGATGCGATCCGTGCCGGAGACATGCGTGCGGGCGGTCATGACCACTTCGGCACCGAAGCCGCGCGCCGCCACGGCGATGCGTTCGTCGTCGGTGGCCACGCATACCTCGGCGGCGCCGCTGCCGCGCGCGCGTTCATGCACCCATTGCAGCATGGGTTTGCCGGCCAACGGCAGCAGCGCCTTGCCCGGCAGGCGCGAGGAATCGTAGCGGGCGGGAATGACGACCCGGAAGTTCATGGGTTACGCGCCATCAACGGATCATCGGAGGGAAGCTGGCGTGCGTCTTCCTCGTGCAGCATGGGCACGCCGTCGCGCAACGGAAATGCCAGACGCTCGGCGCGGCACACCAGCACCTGCTCGGACTTGTGGAACTTGAGCGGGCCCTTGCAGACGGGGCACGCGAGGATGTCCAACAACCTGTCATCCATGGTGGCGATTCACCGGTGACCCTTGTTTGTGACCTTGGGCATTGAAAGCATTGACGCGCGCGATGACCAGGTCGATGAGCGCGCGCGCCTGGTTCTCTTCGAACTCGGCCGTCACCGGCACGTACCAGCAACGCTCGTCGGCGAAGGACGCGCATTTTACGGCATCCTTCTCGGTCATGAGCACCGGCAGCGAGTCGCCGAAATTCAGATCGCCCGGCTTGAAGGGGTGGTGATCGGGCATCGGGTGTTCATACAACGTGAGGCCGGCTTCGCGCAGCATGTCGAAGAATCGCTGCGGATTGCCGATGGCCGCCACCGCGTGCACGCCCGTACCACGGAAACTCGAGAGCGAGCGGAGCGCGCCGCCGCCCGCGACCGGCCGCGCATCGCCCGGGCGCATGCGCATGTGAAACGCCGTGTGCGTGACGAACGCAGGCAGCGAGACGCCGTCCTTCAATGCGCCATTCACGACCACCGCGTTCACGCGCCGCAGACGTCGCGGCGATTCGCGCAAGGGCCCGCGCGGCAACAGGCAGCCGTTGCCGAACCCGCGTTGGCCGTCGATCACGACGATCTCGCAGTCGCGGATCAGCCGCAGGTGTTGCAACCCGTCATCGGCCATCACGATATCCGCGCCCTCGGCGACGGCCTGCCGGGCCGCAGCGACGCGATCCTTGCTGACGAACACGGTGGCCTGCGCGCGGCGCGCCAGCAGCAGCGGCTCGTCACCGACCTCCGAGGGACGGCTGTGGATGGTCACGCGCGTGACGCCCCTGGCACGGCCGCCGTAACCTCGCGACACGATGGCGACACGCAGTCCGCAGGCGGTGAGATGCGTGGACATCCAGGCCACCAAGGGCGTCTTGCCGGTGCCGCCCACGGTGAGATTGCCGACCACCACCACGGGTACGGGCATGCGCGCTCGATGGCGCAGGCCGATGCGATACAGGAACCCGCGCAACCCCATGACCGTGCCATACAGGAACGACAACGGCGCGAGCCACGGCGACCGCTCGCCGCTGTACCACATCGCTTCCAGCTTCGTGCCCAGGGTTGCCATTGTCAGGCGAGCATGGTCAGTTGCGGAATTCGGCGCGCTTGAGGCTGGCGTAACCGCCATCGCGCGATACCAGCTCGGCATGCGTGCCGCGCTCGACGATGCGCCCGTCTTCCATGACCACGATTTCATCGGCGTGTTCGATGGTGGCGAGGCGATGCGCGATCACCAGCGTGGTGCGGTCGCGCATGAGCTTCAGCAAGGCTTCCTGGATGCGCCGCTCGGACTCGTTGTCCAGCGCCGACGTGGCTTCGTCGAAGATGAGGATGGGCGCGTTCTTGAGCAATGCGCGTGCGATGGCGATGCGCTGGCGCTGGCCGCCCGAGAGCAACGCACCGCGGTCGCCCACGGGTGTGTCCAGGCCCTGCGGCAGATCGGCGGCGAATTCGTCCACGTAGGCGATGCGCGCCGCCTGCTCCACCGCCTTCGGATCCGGATTCTCCACGCCGAAGGCGATGTTGTTGCGGATGCTGTCGTTGAACAGCACGACGTCCTGGCTGACGAGCGCCACGTTGTCGCGCAGGTCGCGCAGATTGCACTCGCGCACGTCGACGCCGTCCACGAGCACCTGGCCTTGCGTGGTGTCGTAGAAGCGTGCCACCAGGCCCACCAGCGTGGACTTGCCGGAACCTGAACGGCCCACGATGGCGATGTTCCTGCCGGCCGGCACGCTGAGATTCACGCCGTGCAGCACCTTGCCCTTCTCCGCCGCGTATTCGAAGCTCACTTCGCGGAAATCGATGGCGCCCTTGATGCGGCCGAGCTTGCGGCCGGTGACGTAGTCCTCGCCCGGCGTATCCAGCATCTCGAAGATGCTCGCGCCGGCCGCGAGCCCCTGCTGCATGGGCACGAAGGAATCCATGAGCCGCTTCAGCGGCGCGGTGGTCATGAGCATGGCCGCGAGGAAGGACATGAAGTCCGCCATGGTGATGCGGCCTTCGATGATCTGGTTGAGCGCCACCCAGAGGATGCCGCCCAGCGCCAGCGACGCAATGAACTGCACCACCGGGTTGCTGGTGGCGCGCGCGGCGATCAGCTTCATGTTGCTGCGGCGGTTGTGCTCGTTCACCGCTTCGAAATCCTTGGCCTCCTGGTCCTGCGCGTTGAACACCTTGATGACGCGCTGGCCGTCGAGCGCCTCCTTGGTGACACGCGTGACGTCGCCCATGGAGGCCTGGATGCGCGCGCTGTAGCGCCGGAACGAGCTCGCCACCTTGCGGATCAGCCAGGACATGGGCGGCGCGATGGCGAACACCACCAGGGCCAGGCGCCAGTTGAGCCAGAACATGTAGCTGATCAATCCGACGATGGTCAGCGAGTCGCGGATCAGCGAGGTGATGGACTTCGTGACCGCCTCGGCCACCTGCTCGACGTTGTACGTGAGCTTGGACAGCATCATGCCGCCCTGCGCCCTGTCGTAGTAGCTCGCCGGCAGATCGAGGTAGTGGCGGAACAGGTCACCGCGAATGGCCTTGATGACCTGCCGGCCCACGTAGCCGGGAAAGTAGTTGGCCATGTAGTCGCCGATGCCACGCATCAGGAACAGCAGCGGCGCGCCGAGCGCAATCATCAGCACGTCGCGCCGGCTGCCCTCGAAGGTCGTGAGCTCCATGAACTTCTTGACGAAGTATGCGAAGGAGACGTCGGTGACGGCGAACAGCACCATGCCGAGAACGCCGACGAGCCACATGCCGATGTGCGGCCACGCGTAAGACAGCAGCCGGCGGTAGACGGCGGTCGGAGTCATCGCCGGCGCTGGCGAAGCATTCATTTCGCGGGCTGGGTATCTTCGGTGGTGGCGAACCTGATTCGCTGGAATCCGAGTTTGCCCAGCACGTCGAGCACCGAGATCACCGACTGGTGCGTGGAACGCGCGTCGGCGCGCACCGTCACCTGCATTTCACGATTGGGCCCGGCGACTTCGACGATGGCCGCGCGCAGCGTGTCGGTGCTGGAATTGATGAGCTCGCGATCGTTGACGCGGTATCCGCCGGACTGCGTCACGGACACCACCAGCGGATCGGTCTTCTGCTTGCCGGTGGGCACCATGCTGGCCTGGGGCAATTCGATCTTGAGCCGCCCTTCCTGCATGAAGGTGGAGGACAGCATGAAGAAGATGACCAGCAGCAGCGCGACGTCGATCAGCGGGATCAGGTTGATCTCCGGATCGTCGTTGGACTTGCGGGAACGAAGCTTCATGCCGTGCGCGCGATTCCGCCGTCGCCGTCACCGCCCTGCTCGCTCGCGCCCAGCGAGTCGGCGAAATTCACGGCCACCTTTTCCATGTCGACCACGATGCGCTCCACCTTGCCGCGCAGATAGCGGTGCGCAATGTACGCCGGGATGGCCACTGCGAGTCCGCCGGCCGTGCAGATCAGCGCTTCGGAGATGCCCTGCGCCAGCATGCGCGGGTCGCCCATGCCACCGAGCATGACGGCCTTGAACGCATTGATGATGCCCGTGACCGTGCCCAGCAAGCCTAACAACGGCGCGATGCTGGCGATGGTGCCCACGGAATTCACGAAGCGCTCGAGCTCGTGCACCACGTGACGGCCGGTGTCCTCGACGCGTTCCATCATGATGGCGCGCCCGCGATTGCGGTTGGCCAGCGCGGCGGCCAGCACCCGGCCCAGCGGCGAGTTCTTCTCCAGAGCCTCGATGACCTTGGTGTTGACCTGGTTGGCATCCGCGAGCTGCGACACCTTCTTGATGAGCTCCTGCGGCAGCACGCGCTTGCGCTGCAACGTCCAGAGCCGCTCGAGAACGATGCCGACCAGGACGATGGAACACAGGATGATCGGCACCATGAAGGGGCCGCCGGATTTCACTATTTCCCACATGGTTGTGACTATACCGGACGCCGCCAGTGGAAGGGAAAGCGGGACGACCGCGCGGTGCCTTCCAATGTGATGCCGTGAGCGCCGAGCCTGAGCACGAGGGCGCCATCGACATGTGTGTCGAGGATGCGGGCACCTCGCCGGTGCCAGCGATCGAGCACACGCCGCCGGGATTGAGCACCCTCGACCCCACCAGTGGCAATCGCCAATCCCGGCGCGGTGTTTTCTATCCACTCCGATGACGAGGCGGTGTCGCTCGCCTGTCTGCCGATGACGACCAGATCGCTGACCATCGCACCTCGCGCCAGTCGCGCCAGGAGCGCGCGCTCGGCGGCGACATCCAGGTCACCCGACAGGGTCACGGCCGCTTCTCCTACGGCGACGCGCAGCAGGCAATGGCGGCCCACGGCATGGGTGACGAACGCGACTCCATCCCATGTCCAGGTGTCGTTCCGGCATCGGCGGGCCAAACCACTTCCGGGCCAGCCGCCGCCCACCAGTGACTCGCCGATGCCGCGCTCCATCGCTAACAAGGCGGCGCCTCGTGCGCGGTCGTCGTCGAGCGCGGGCATGACCAGCGTGTCCACGCGCGGGATACCTGCGGCATCCAGCGAGGGAATCACCACCTGTCTCACCCGCGATCCGCGCGTGTTCCAGGAATCGCCGGTGTCGAACAACAGTGCGTGCGTGCGGGTGCGGATCAGCACCGTCGATCCGCTGCCGGCATCCAGCACTGCCATGAGGGCAGTCGATGCAGCGGGTGCGCGCGATGGCGGGAACAACAAAGGCAGCAAGGCGCAGGACGCGGTGAGGCGCAAGGGCCAGGGCCACCGGCACAGCCACACCAATGAGGCCGGTGCGGCGACCAGGAACCACCACATGGGCGGTGACACGCGCCAGAAAGCGGCGATCGCCTCACCATCCAGATCGGCGCACCATACAAGGCCCGGCCACAACCAGTCGTACAAGCCGGCGGCCAGTGCGAACACCGGGGCGTCGAAGGCCGGCGCCCACCACGCCACCAGCGTTCCCAGCAATACGACGGGAACCAGCACCAGCGAGATGACGGGTATGGCGATGAGGTTTACCGCGAGCCCCACCACCGAGATGCCGCCGAATATCGCAAGGCTCGCGGGCAGCAACGCCAGCATGACCGCCATCTGCACGCGCAATGCCGTGCCCCTGCCCGCGAACGCCAGCAGCACGCCGACGGCGATGAACGACAACCAGAATCCCGCGGCCAGCGGCGCGCGGACATCCGTCAACAATACGAGCACCATCGCCAGCGACCACAAACGCCCGGCGCCCACGCGTCGCGCGCTCAGTCTCGCTGCCACGTACAAGGCCAGCATCAGCCACGTGCGCTGCGTCGGGACGGACAGTCCGGCGAGCAATGAATACCCACCCGCCGCGGACAGCCCTAACAACAATGCGAAGGGCTCGCGCGCCATCGCGTGCAGTGCCGGCACTCGCCGCCACACGAACCGCGCGCCGCGGAACATCAGCCACGCGAACAGCGTGACGTGCAGCCCCGAGATGGCGACCAGGTGCGTGGTGCCGGTCGCGTTGAATACGCGCCATTGATCGCGGCTCATGCCCGCGGTGAGCCCCACGGACAGCGCCGTGACCAGCGCCGCGGCATCCGGATCGGCGATGGACTCGCGCACCCGGGAAGCGATGCGGGCACGCAAGGTGTCCAGTGACGCCGGCGCGAGAGCCAGCAATTCATTCATGGCCGACGGCAGGACGCGACCGCTGCCATGGACACCCTGGCGAAACGCCAGCCGTCCGCCGTCCATCCCCGCGAAATTGCGCGTGTCTTCCAGGGGCCGCAAACGAAGCAGCAATCGCCATCGCTCGCCCACGCGCGGCGCGGCGTGGGGATCGCGCCATTCGACGCGCAGCGTGCTTCCGTTGCGCGGCCCGGGCAGGCCCTGCACCGAATCGGCGCTCAGATCGAAGCGCAGGCCGGCGCCTTCCCGCGCTGGCACGGTGGCGATGCGCCCTTCGACGAGCACCCGGGTGTCGGAAGATCCCTCGGGCAGCCTGAGTTGCTGCCACTGGTGCGCATGGGCGAATGCCAGCCATTGCCCCACGATCACCATGACGCAGGCCGAGCACTCTGCATGGCGACGCCACGAAGACAGTATCCATGCAATCAGGAGACAGGCCGAGGCACCGTGCCAGAGGACACCGGGTATGCCTGCTGACAACAACCCGAGAATCACGCCCGCCAGTAGTGAGAGAGCGGCCGTCACTCGGTGCTAAAGTGCGCGCCGAATGCCACGGATATTCTTCCGCAAGATCACGCCCCGCCGTGAGACGCTGCGCAACCACTGGGCGCTCAAGCCCTTCAGCCGATTTTTCGGCGACCCTCGCCTGTGGTCACTGCAGCGACGGACGGTCACGCCCGCGTTCGGAGCCGGCCTCGCCATCTGCTTCGTGCCGCTGCCCATCCACATTCCGCTCGCGGCGCTGGTGGCCATCTTCTGCCGCATCCACATCCCCACCATCATGGTGTCGCTGCTGTTGGTGAATCCGTTCACCGTGGTGCCCGCGTATCTGCTGGCCTACAAGGTGGGCGTCGTGGTCACCGAAGCACCGCCACTCGCCTTCCAGTTCGAGTTGAGCTGGGACTGGCTGGCGAAAGGACTGGGACCCATCTGGAAGCCCTTCCTCGTGGGCTGCGCGGTGACGGGCTCCTTGTTCGGCCTGGTGGGCTATGTGCTGCTCGACGTGCTCTGGCGCTACAACGTGCGCAAGAGATATCGCGAGCGCGCCGGCGCCGCGAGCAGGTAATCAGGTCTTTTCGACCAGATTCCCGCGTTCGAGCTCGAGGATGCGGTCCATGCGGCCCGCGAGCTTGCGATCGTGCGTCACCACGATGAGGCTGGTGGCGAGTTCGCGGTTCAGCTCCAGCATCATCGCGAATACCGCTTCGGCATTGCCGCCGTCGAGATTGCCCGTGGGCTCATCGGCCAGCACGATGCGCGGGCGCGTAACCAGCGCGCGCGCCACGGCCGCACGCTGGCGTTCGCCACCCGAAAGCTCGTGCGGTCGATGCGTGAGTCGCTCGCCCAGTCCGACGCGCTCGAGGATGACGCGTGCCGATCGCGCGGCCTCGTCCTTCGGTGTCCGGCGGATCAGCAGCGGCATCGCGACGTTTTCCAGCGCCGAGAATTCCGGCAGCAGGTGGTGGAACTGGTAGACGAATCCCAGCGTGCGGTTACGCAGCTCGCCGCGCGCCTTCTCGTCGAGCGAATGGATGTCGCTGCCGGCGATCTTCACCGTGCCGGCGCTGGGCTTGTCGAGGCCGCCCAGGATCTGCAGCAGCGTGGTCTTGCCGGAACCGGATGCCCCGATGATGGCGATGCGTTCGCCGGCGCAGACCGCGAAGTCGAGGCCCTGCAACACCTGCAGGTCCACGGGACCCTGCCGGAACGAGCGCCGCACACCCCGGGCCTCGAGAACCAGCTCACTATTCATGTCCATTACTCATGTCTCAGCGCCTCCGCGGGCAGCGTCCGCGCGGCACGCCAGGCCGGGTAGATAGTCGCCAGCGCCGCCAGCGCCAGCGCGATGGCCGACACGGTCAGCACGTCGCCGAGCCGCACTTCGGAAGGCAGGTCACTCATGAGATACACACTCGCGTCGAGAAACTTGATGCCCAGCGCATTTTCGATGCCGTGGACCACTCGCGTGACATTCAGCGACAGCACCCAACCCAGCAACGCCCCCACCGCCGTGCCCACCAGCCCGATGAGGGCGCCTTGCACGAGGAACATGCGCAGCACGTTCCCGGGCGCCGACCCCATGGTCCGCAGGATGGCGATGTCGGTCTGCTTTTCCTTGACGATCATCACCAGCGTCGCCACCAGGTTGATGGCCGCCACCACCACCATGATGAGCTGGATGAAGAACATCATCGACTTGGTCAGCTCGATGTTGCGGAAGAAATTGGCGTGGTCGCGGGTCCAGTCGCTCACGAAGTACCCACCGCCGTCGTAGTCTATCTGCATGGCTACCTGGCGCACGGTCTGCGGCGCCTGGAAGGGATCATCGAGAGCCAGCCGCAGGCCGGTAACGCTGTCGCCGAGGCGATAGAGCCGCGCCGCGTCATCCAGGTGCAGCAGCGCAAGACCGCGGTCGTATTCGTACATCCCCGAATCGAAGATGCCGCTCACGGTGAAACGGCGAGTGCGCGGCATGAGCCCGGCCGGCGTCGCGGTGCCTTCGGGCGCCATGAGGACCACCTTCTCGCCGACCCTCACGTTCAATTCCTTGGCCAGCGCGCTGCCGAGGATGATCTGGAATTTTCCCGGTGCCAGGTCGGCCAGTGTGCCCTGCTGCATGCGCGAGCCGAGTCCCACGGCGCGCACCTCTTCGTCGGGGAGGATGCCGCGCACCGCGGCCCCGGCGACGCGTTGCCCATTCGCCAGCAGCCCGCGCGCCTCGATGAAAGGCACCACCGCCGCCACGTTGGGCATGCGCCCGGCTTCGTCCTGCGCCTTGCGCCAGCTCGGGATCACGCCATCGACGCCCGTGATGGTGGCGTGCGAGGTCACCGCGAGCATGCGGTTGCGCAGTTCGGTTTCGAAACCATTGAGCACCGACATCACGACGATGAGCACGGCCACGCCCAGTGCAAGCCCGGACACCGACATGAAAGCCACGAACGACACGAACCCGCTGCGATGCGCCGATCGCAAGTACCGCGTGCCGATGGCCCATTCGTACGACCCGAACATCGGCTACTCGTACCGGAGCGCGTCGGCGGGCGGGACGCGCGAGGCACGCCACGCCGGGTAGATAGTGGCCAGCAGCGTGATGATCATGGCGATGCCCGAGACCCACAGTACCTGGTCGGCCTGCAGTTCGGAGGGAATCCTGGAGGTGACGTACACGTCGGAATCGAAGATCTCGAAACGGAACAACCGCTCGAGGAAGGCCGCGATGTCTCCCGCGTAGTAGCCGACGAGGCTGCCGAGCAGTACACCCAGCGCCACGCCGAACCAGGCGATGACACTGCCCTGGATCAGGAACACCTTCATGACCTGCCCCGGAGACGTACCCAGCGTGCGCAGGATGGCGATGTCCGTGCGCTTGTCGGTGACCACCATGGCCAGCATGGCCACTAGATAGAAGGCCGCCACCGCGACGATGAGCATCAGGATGATGGCCACCATCGTCTTCTCGATGCGGATGGCGCGGAAGTAACTCGCATGGTCCTCCGCCCAGTCGCGCATCTCGACGCCGGCCGGAAGCATGGGCCGGATCGCGCGCACCCGTTCGGGCGCCAACAGCGCATCGCGGAAATTGACCTGCAGGGTGAGGTGCGCATCCGCGTCGGGGAACAGCGCGCGCACGTCATCCAGCGACGCGATCAGCAGCGAATCGAATTCGCCCACGTCGGCGTCGAAAAGGCCCGCAATGGTGAATTCGCGCAACCGCGGTTCGGGGATGCCGTTGGCGTCGGTGGTGGGCACGAGCACCGTCAGCGCATCGCCCAGGCCCAGCCCCAGCGTGATGGCCGTGCTGCGGCCGACGAATACGTGTTCCGAGCCCGCGGTGAGGTCGGCGAGTTGTCCCTCGACCAGCGCGCCGCCCACCTTGGCCACTTCGAATTCATTGGAGGGATCGATGCCGCGCAACCGGACCGGCAGCATGTCCGGCCGGCGTACGGCCAGCGCTTCGAGTTCGATCGAAGGCGCGGTGCCGGTCACGTCGGGAGTGGCGCGGATCTTCGCGGCCAGCGCATTCCAGTCAGGCGCCGCTGCGGCCGTCGCGGCATCACCCGGCACGACGAACACGCGCGCATGCGACGACAACGACAGGAGCCCTTCGCGCAGCGTGCCTTCCAGGCCGTTCATCGCCGACAGGATGACGATGAGCGCGGCCACGCCCAGGCACACGCACAACAGCGATACCCAGGTGATGAACGAGACGAAGAACTTGTGGGATCGGGCCCTGACGTAGCGAAGACCGACGAACAGGGGCAGGGAATTCATCATTCAGTGAGCATCTTGCCCAAAAACCGGACGGGCTTCACAAAAAGGGCTGTTATTAGAGTCGGTAGCTGGCGACAGCGGCTGACTTTGCCATAGCGGGGGGTATATTGCCGCCACGGTCGAGTCGCCGGCCGTAGGAGAACGCCATGCTTGCTCGCACTCTCAAAATCGCCGCCGCCACTCTCGTCCTGGGCATCACCGCGCCGGCCATGTCGGAAACGCTGGCCATCGACGGACAAGTCACTGTCAAGCCTTCGGGCATCGAAACCCCGCAACGGGGTTCGTCCATGGATGCGGTTCAGGCCAAGTTCGGCGAGCCTTCCAACAAATCAGGTCCGGTGGGCAGCCCCGCCATCACCAAGTGGTTCTATCCGAATTTCGTGGTGGTGTTCGAGAATGACAAGGTGCTGCACGCGGTGGTGGTCTCGGGCTGATCAGCCGCCTGTCGATCCGTTGATCTGACACTGGCGCAGGCTGCTGCGCCGGCGTGATTTGCGAGCGCGCCCTCTGTAAGCTGCCGCGCTCCCGAATGGCCGCACTCCTCCATCCACCCGTTCCGCCGCCCCAGGGCCGGCAGCGCTGGCACCAGTTGTACGGCGCCGCACGCTCGCTCGCGCTGGCGGAAGCCATCGAAGCCGACTCGCGGCCCTACCTGGTCATCGCGCGCGATGCACGCGAGCTCGACCAGCTGCGCGCGGAGCTCGGGTTCTTCCTGGGCCGCAATCCCGATTCGAAGCAGGACGGCGCGGCGCGCATCCACGTGTTGCCCGACTGGGAAGTGCTGCCCTACGACGTGTTCTCGCCGCATCCCGACATCATCTCGGAGCGACTCTCGGCCCTGGCCGAACTGCCGCGGCTGAAATCCGCGGTGATCCTCGCGGCGGCCGACACCCTGGGCCAGCGATTGGCGCCGAGAGGCTATGTCGAGGGCCGTACGTTCAAGCTCGCCGTGGGCGACAAGCTGCCCATCGAGCCGCTGCGCGCGCGGCTGGTCGAGAGCGGTTACGCCTCGGTGTCCCAGGTGACGGCGCCCGGTGAATTCGCATTGCGCGGCTCGCTGTTCGACGTGTTCCCCATGGGCACCACCACGCCGCTGCGCGTGGATCTGTTCGACGATGAAGTCGAAGTCATCCGCGAATTCGACCCCGAAACGCAGCGGTCCGGCGAAGCGCTCAAACAGGTGCGCCTGCTGCCCGGCCGCGAGCTCCCGCTGGACGTCGAATCGGTCAAGGCCTTCCGGCTGCGTTATCGCAAGCGTTTCGAGGGCGACCCCACGCGCAGCGTCATCTATCGCGGCGTGAGCGATGGCCTCGCGCCGCCGGGCATCGAATTCTACCTGCCGCTGTTCTTCGACAGCACCGACACGCTGCTGGACTATCTACCCGCCGACACCGTGATCTGCGCGGGCGCGGACCTGCCGGGCGCGGTGGAGCGCGCGGCGCGCGGCGTGGCGGAACGATTCGAGGAGCGGCGGCACGACATCGAGCGGCCCATCCTCGCTCCCGAGGAATTGTTCCTGTCGCCCGACGAACTGCAGGGTCGACTGGCTTCCTTCACACGCATCGACATGGATGCGTTCAAGGTGGACACCGATCTGCCCGCCGCAGAAACCGGCGGCCACAACTTCGCCACCCGCGCGCCCCAGGAATGGCGCCTGGACCTGCGCGCCGAGCGACCGCTGGCGCCGCTGGAAAATTTCCTCGACAGTTTCCCGGGTCGGGTATTGCTGGCAGCCGATTCCGCGGGCCGCCGCGAAGTGCTGCTGGAGATGCTCCGCGCACATGGCCTCAAGCCCAAGGTGCTGGGCGGCTGGCACGAATTCGTGGATGGCGACGCGCGTTTTGCGATCTCCATCGCGCCGGAAATGGCCGGGTTGCACGTCACCTCGCCGCCCATCGCCGTGCTCGGCGAAGCGCAGCTCTTCGGCCAGCGCGCACGCCAGGAGCGACGTCGCCGGCGCGCGCAGTCCGATCCGCAGGCCATCCTTCGCGACCTGACTGCACTGGGCCCGGGTTCGCCCGTCGTCCACGAGGAATACGGCGTGGGGCGCTACGTCGGGCTGCAGGTGATGCAGGTGGCCGGGCAGGACGGTGAGTTCGTGGTGCTGGAATACGCGGGCGGCGACAAGCTGTACGTGCCCGTGCAACAGCTGCACCTGGTGTCGCGCTACTCGGGCGCCGCGCCGGAAAGTGCGCCGCTGCACAAGCTGGGCACCGATCAGTGGGCACGGGCGCGCAAGCGCGCCGCCGACAAGATCCGCGACGTGGCCGCCGAACTACTCGACCTGTACGCGCAGCGCCAGGCGAAGAAAGGCCCCGCGCTCTCGTCGAAGGAGCTGGACTACCAGGCCTTCGCGAACAGCTTCCCCTTCGAGGAAACCGCGGACCAGGCGGAGGCGATTCGCCAGGTGCTGGCCGACCTCGCCAGCGAGAAGCCCATGGACCGCGTGGTCTGCGGCGACGTGGGCTTCGGCAAGACCGAAGTGGCCATGCGCGCGGCATTCGTCGCCGCGCAGGCCGGGAAGCAGGTGGCGGTCCTCGTGCCCACCACGCTGCTGGCCGAGCAGCACACCAACAACTTCCGCGACCGCTTCGCGGACTGGCCGGTGCGCATCGAGTCGCTGTCGCGATTCCGCAGCGGCAAGGAAACCAACACCGTCCTCGATGGCATCGAGAAAGGCACGGTCGACATTGTCGTCGCCACGCAGAAGCTGCTGCACGCCAACTTGCGGTTCAAGGATCTCGGGCTCATCATCGTCGACGAGGAACATCGCTTCGGCGTGCGCGACAAGGAGAAGCTGAAGACGCTGCGCGCCGAGGTGCACGTGCTCACGCTCACGGCCACGCCCATCCCTCGCACGTTGAACATGGCGCTGGGTGGACTGCGCGACCTGTCGTTGATCACCACCCCGCCCGCCGAACGGCTGGCCATCAAGACCTTCGTCACCGAGTGGCACGCCCCCACGCTGCGCGAAGCCGCGTTGCGCGAGTTCCGCCGCGGCGGGCAGGTGTACTTCGTTCACAACGTGGTCGAGACCATCGAGAAGACCGCGGCGGAGCTCGCGAAGCTCATTCCCGAAGCCGAGGTACGCATCGGTCATGGCCAGATGCGCGAGCGCGATCTCGAGCAGCTCATGGTCGATTTCTATCACCGCCGGTTCAACCTGCTGGTCTGCACCACCATCATCGAAAGCGGCATCGACGTGCCGACGGCCAACACCATCATGATCGACCGCGCCGATCGTCTGGGTCTCGCGCAGCTGCACCAGCTGCGCGGCCGCGTGGGACGCTCGCACCATCGCGCCTATGCCTACCTGCTCACGCCGAACCGCAAGGCGCTCACACAGGACGCGTTGAAGCGCCTCGAAGCCATCGAGTCGCTGGAAGACCTGGGCGCGGGTTTCGTGCTGGCCACCCACGATCTCGAGATCCGCGGCGCGGGCGAGTTGTTAGGCGAGTCGCAGAGCGGCGAGCTCACCGAGATCGGCCTGACCATGTATCTCGACCTGCTCGAACAGGCCGTGAAGGCGCTCAAGGAAGGCAAGGAGCCGGCGCTGGATCGGCCGCTGGCAGCCACGGCCGAGGTCGAATTGCGGCTCCCCGCCCTGCTGCCCGAGAGTTATGTGGCCGACGTGCCGGTGCGCCTGGCGATGTACAAGCGCCTGGCGGCCTCGCCCGACAATGCCGCCATCGACGAGCTCACCGAGGAGATCGTCGACCGCTTCGGGCCGCTGCCACCCCCGGCCATGAATCTGCTGCGCGTCACCCGCCTCAAGCTGGCGGCGCGCAAGATCGGAATCCGCCGACTCGACCTGAGCCCGCAGGGCGGCTACGCCCTGTTCGAGGAAACGAACAAAGTCGACCCGCGCGCGGTCATACGTCTCGTGCAGCACCCCGACCGCG
>JACZCZ010006496.1_pt1 | contig 15705 bp, 16 predicted proteins | sample 8641811 | NCBI WGS metagenome assembly JACZCZ01 (sample SAMN15324610, study PRJNA640507) | soil metagenome | isolation source: intercropping peanut in the first line | place: China: Luxin town, Laibin City, Guangxi Province | collected 2019-07-25 | depth 10cm m | reverse complement strand
GCTCTCGCCGCTTAAGGCGTAAGCCCCGAAACTGCTTGTGTCCGTGCTCGCAGTGTAGGGTCATCATCACGGAATCGCCGGGGACGGTTGCCTGTCAGTCCCTGGTCAACCTAAAACAGGCTGGTTCCCGGATGCGCTTTGCGCGCCGTGCTGTTCGGGGGCGAGATCCAACGGAGCGCTAAGCATGTAGTGCCGGGGATGGAGTGCCTTCGGACGGGGGTTCAATTCCCCCCACCTCCACCATTCAAGCAAAGAGCCCGCCTAGCGCGGGCTTTTTGTTGAACAAAATCAGCAACTTGCTCGAAAAGTGGCCGACTAGGTACCGGACCAGTATCATCCGGATATCGCCCCATTTGTGTACGGATTACACAAAAGCGACCTTGCCAGTTCCGGAACTACACAAACCGTCGCCATGCCTGCGAACGTGAAGGGCACCAAGACCCGCCCGCAAAACCACCGTCACAGCGATGCTTTGACGGCGCGAGCCGTGGCGGCCGTGGTCAATCCCGGCATCTATCCAGATGGCAAGGGCATGGCGCTGCACGTTCTGCCTAGCGGCGCAAAATCATGGCGCTACCGCTATCGCATCGATGGCAAGCCTGCGCTCGCGACCTTAGGCACTTATCCGGAGATGTCGTTGGCGAAGGCACGCGCAGCTCTGGAGGACGCACGGGCGGAAGTGAAGCGTGGCCGCCATCCGATTGAGAAGAAGCGGCAAGCTGCAGCGCTCGCAAAAGCCGAACTAGGTCGCACCGCTAGCGGTGTCAACCTCGGCGAGATTGCGGACCAGTGGTTCGCGACGGCAAAGGCAGAACCCGGCGTCTGGACGGAAAGCACTGCAAGCAAGACGCGCGGACGGCTTGACAACCACCTCAAGCCGACAGGGCTTTGGACTACACCTATTCGCGACGTGCGGGTAGCAGACCTTGCAGCGCTGCTCGACGCACTGCACGCGCACGCCCCTGATACGTGCAGCAAAGTGCGGCAGATACTCTCCGGCGTCTTTCGATATGCGGCTGCGCGAGGCCTCGTCGACAGCGATCCCGTTGCCATGACCCGGCCGGGCAGCGGAATGCGGAAGCGAGTCAGCCGCAAGGGAAAGCTTCCGGCAGTAACAGAGATCATGCAGATCTGCGCAATCCTACGTCGCATCGAAATGGCCCAGGCATCTTGGCAGGTCCGTGGTGCTCTGAAACTTATTGCATTCACAGCGCAGCGTCCTGGTCGAGTGGTTTCGGCGCGATGGAGTGAGTTTGATCTCGACGGTAAGGCGCCTACCTGGACGATCCCGCGAGAAGCGCAAAAGAACAAGGACGAATCGCGGGGCGACCATGTTGTCCCGCTTGCGCCGGTTGTCGTGGCGTGGCTGCGCACTCTTCCCCGCGACGGCGACTTTGTTTTTGCCGCCAGCAATAGCATCGGCCATGTGACGCTGGAGGCTCCATCAAAGCTGCTTCGGACGTCCTTGGCGTTGGCCGGTATCCATTCGCCCCACGGCTTCCGGTCCAGTTTCTCCACACTCGCAAATCAGGAGAGCAACGCGGACGGCAGCCGCCGGTTCGATCGCGACGACATCGAACATGTACTCGATCACGAAATCTCATCTGAAGTGGTAAGGGCCTACGATCGTCGTCGCGCGTTGCCCAGGCTGCGAGCAATCCTTGAATGGTGGGCGGAAGCCTTGATCGCGGCAAAGGCTGACGCATGACGCGCTAACCCGACAACAAGGCCGCCCGGAAGGCGCGAATCCGGCACCTTCGCAGACTCATCCGCGAGGAAGACGCCAATCGCGCCCACGAACGAGCTTTGGAACTGTTCCGCGAAGAACGTGAGGCAAGGGAGGCCGGTGCGGCTTTGGACCGGGACAAGCTGGAGTACGCAGCAGCCTTAATGGCGCATTCGAACGAGCTTTCCAAACGTCCGCCCGATTTTGAAGAAACCTACGCGCGCCAGCTCTCTGAGCAGGTCCGTGTCGGCACGAAAACCTTGGCCGAGGCGGCGGAAGAGTTCGCTCGCTTCAACCTCCGGCAAGAACACATCGCGGCGGCGAGCGCCATCCTCGAAGCATCCGGCGTGGCGGGAATTGATGCTGTGTTGATTGCCGCCGACGATGAGATGAAGGCGGGGAGATTTCCGGTACGCGCAGTGCGACTGCCCGGCGAGGACCTGCTCGCGTTTGATGCACGAAGAGACGATCGCGAACGCCGACTGAAGGCCGCTCGCCATCGACTTGAACGTATTCTGCGCGGCGCCGCCAGTTAGCCTGTCAATACCCCACTTTCACGCAGTTCGGGGGTATTCCCAGATACCCCGGGGGAAATGGAACATCGCGCCATCCTGACAGCGGATGGATGCGTGATGGACATTTCAGGCAAGCTTTTTCTGAATGCTCTGGAAGTAGCCGCTTTGCTCAACGAGGGCAAAACGGTATTCAACAGCGAGCACGGCAGCCGTAAGGACCCGCGCTTCCCGGCTCCCGTCAGGCGACCCGGCCGCAAGGATGCCTGGTACCGTCCGGACGTGGACAAGTTCGCCCAGCTGGTAGCGGAGGCCGCTCACGCTGGCTCAACGGAACGCTCTCCAGGGACGGCTTCGCCGCCATCATCGACGTTGCCAGCAGCGCGCCGTGCGAGTGGTGGATCCCGCAAAGCAGCTCAACCCACCCACGCGCAGGCGGGCTAGCGACCGTGGCTCCAAACTCTGACGCTGCTCCCGTGACCGATGATCGGCGCAAAGCCTGCTCCCGGGCTGCCTCGCCTATGAGTCGCGACGACTTGCCGACTGTTGCCCTCACCACCAATGCCTCCGAACTCACGATGCAGGCGATCGCGTGGCTGTGGCCCTACTGGATCGCTCGCGGAGCTGTACACCTTGCCGCGGGACCGCCTGGAGTGGGCAAGACCAGCATTGCATTGTCGTTGGCCGCAACAGTCAGTCGCGGAGGCGACTGGCCAGATGGTTCGCACGCACCTCAAGGTCGCGTCGTTATCTGGTCAGGCGAGGACTCCATCACGCAGACCCTGTTGCCGCGACTTGTGGCGATGGGAGCCGATCTAAACTACGTCGAGTTTGTATGTGGCGTCGAACTTGGCAACGGTCGTCGAGCCTTCGACCCGGCGCGGGATATGGAAGCCCTCCACGCGCGCATAACTGAACTTGGCGACGTCGCGATGGTCGTCATCGATCCGATTGTCTCGGCAGTGAGCGGCGATTCGCACAAAGCCGCCGACGTCCGTCGCAGCCTGCAGCCGCTAGTGGATCTGGCCGAAGCGACTGCCTGCGCACTGCTGGGAATCTGTCACTTCAATAAAGGCACTTCCGGCCGGGATCCGCTGGAGCGTGTTTCTGGCTCGGTCGGATTCGGCGCAGTAGTCCGAGTAGCCTTTGCGGTGGCTCGCGATCAGGGGAACGACCGACTGATCTTTGCACGCGCGAAGAACAATCTCGGCCCGAGTGGCGGTGGCTTTGTTTACGTACTGGAGCAACGCGAACTCGGCGAAGGCATCGAGGCGTCCTATCCGGTCTGGGGCGCGTGGTTGGAAGGGGACGCCCAGTCGCTACTCGGGCAGGAGGAGCCCGACCTCGGAAGGCGTCGTGAGGCGGAGGATGCACGCGACTGGCTGCTAGATCAGCTTGCAGCAGGTCCACAGACGGTGAAGGACCTGCAACGTGAAGCTGAAAAGGAAGGACTGGCGTGGCGGACAGTGCGTCGCGCTGCCTTCGATGTACTCGGTGTCGTCGGATCAGGTCCGAAATGCGATCGCGCCTGGTCATTGCCAACACAACCCACTGGCGGACCTGCCCTCTCTGTCACAAGGCCCGTTGGCCCGTCGACGCAACGTCGAGCCGCTGCCTCTGAAGACGGCCGAGCACCATCGGCGTCATCTGGCCAATGGGCCAACGGGCCAAGGATTGCGAAATACCCATCCCAGCAAGATATCGACGCACTGATTGACGAGTTCACGCTCGCGGGGGAGGTGGATCTGATCGAACTGATCGCTGTAGCTGAGTCACAAGGTATTAGCTGCAATGCCGTGGAAGGAGCTTTGCGCTCTCGCGGCGCGGCCGAAATGGGCGGAGGTATCTGGCGCTTGCTATCGCATAAAACGCCAAGCACTGAAACTCGGCCCCGGTAGCTCTCAGTCGTTATGGAGACCGCAGCGGCTGGCCGTGCCGCACACAGTACCCAATGCCCCCTAGGGGGGGGATTGATCAGAACCTTCGACGCCCTGCCCTCCCACCGGCCACCCCCATTCCCTCGCGTAAAAACGGGAAAAATTGACATGACCCAGGATTCAGATCGAACCATTCAGGGGCAACTCCAGCCGCCAACGGGGCTGCCTTCGTTGCTGCTCCGCCTCTGGCATCGGGAGTTCGACCGCTTCCCTGCCGGCTACTACGTACCCGCCGACCTCTCCGGCATGACGCTGTACCTGCAAACGCTCGCTGACTACGAGGCGGCCCAGCGACGGGCCAATCGCGGCAGAGACCCAGCAGAAAGAGCCGCAGCGCGTGTCGAGGTTCGTGCAGTCTGCCGGCAACTCATCACCCTGCAGCGCGCATTGCGCATGTACCCGAGCACGCGCACCCATGCCGACACCCATCGAAACATTGCGCGCGTGCCTGGGCAATTTCTGACACCTACGCGGCCGGGCGAAGCGCCGTGGGAGCAGATGTTCCGGGAGGCCGGAAATCCTCCACCGAAACGAAAGACATAAAGCGTTCTCTACCGCGGCTACAAGCCCACGCAACGGGATGGCTGTGACCGGTGTGGATGGAGTGCCCACTACTGACCTGAACAGGCACCTCCTCCCAGGCGTAGCGTGGCCGGCGAGAAGCGGCATAAACTACCGGCCATGACTTGGCGCCGACTCCGACGCATTGCAATTCATCTGCTGCTGGTGGCATTCATTGCCATTCCTGCAGTTGCGGCGCCTGCGCGGGCAGTCGCGGACGCCATACAGGCCGCTGCAGCTTCCGTCACGGCGGATGCCATGGTGCAGGCCGATAGCCCGTGCGATGGGATGCGCGCGTCGCCCGAGATTCAGCAACCCTGCGATTGCTGCGTTCCCCATACCTGCGACATTTCGGCGTGCCTAGGAACGGGCTGCTTGCCTGAGTTGCCGCGTGTGATAGCCAGCATTCCTCCTGTCGCCGTAGCCGCGCCGTGGCGGCAGCAAACTGTTCCGGCCGGCACGTTCGAGACGCCTTTCAGGCCCCCCATCGCTTGACTCCTCCGTAGCAAGAACGGGCGCGTCCGCGCCTCGCGCCGCCCTGTGCGGCGATCACGGAGATATACGGTGGATACTCATAAACAGTGGGCAGCGATCGTGCTGCTCGGGCTGCTGCCTGCGTTGGTGGCGGCCAAGCCGATCGCCTTCGCCAAAGGCACGACAGTGATGGTCGAACACGGCGCCGGTACGATGAACGAGGCGCAAGTGTTCTACGCGCCGCGCTATTGGTACTCGGCAGGCGCAGGGTGGTTGGAACTCGACAGCGAGGATGGCAGCAAGCAGCGACACATCGCCTACTTGCGCGCGAACCTGCTGGCCAAACGCTGGAACATGCCGGCCGCACAGGCCAACATGTTCGTCTGGGGTGGCTTGGGCCGCGCAACGGGCAACGACTTTGAAGGCAGCGACCTGGGCCGCAACGTCGGCTTCCAAGCCGACTACGAAACCCGGCGGGTGTATGGCGCGTTTCGCTCCGACCTGCAGGAGAGCGACCACTTTTCGCACCGCATCGACACCCTCCAGCTCGGCTGGGCTCCTTACAAGCACGACTACAACACCCTCGCGACCTGGTTCGTAGTCCAAAGCCGACGCTATACCGGCGACCTCTTTGACGGCACCGAGACCGCCTTCCTAGTTCGCTTCTTCAAGGGCGGTACCTGGATCGAAATCGGCGCCACGACGGATGGCAAGGTCCAGGCCATGGCCATGTTCAACTTCTGACGGATCGCACTCATGAAGATCTTCAAATCCAATCGCTTCAGGTTGCTCGCCGCAGCCGCACTGCTGGGCCTTTCCTCAATCGCGTTCGCGCGGACCATCGAGATGGACGTGAACGGGCTGGTGTGCGCGTTCTGCGCGCAGGGCATCGAGAAGTCGCTCAAAACGTTTCCGGCGACGGAGGCCGTGTTCGTCAGCCTCGAAAACCGCATTGTCGCCGTTCACTTGAAGGACGGGAGCGACATCGACGACGCCACGCTGCGCAAGGCGATCACGGACGCAGGGTACACGGTGGTCGCGATTCGCCGCAGCGACGAGTCCCTCGATGCCATTCGCCAGCGGGTCAAGGCACATGACTGACGTCCCCGCGCAAGCCCCGCTCACGCGCAACCTAGGCGTCGTGTTCCTGACCTTGCTGGCCAGCGGCGGTACGCTCCTGTGCTGCGTTCTGCCTGCGGTGATGGTCGCGCTGGGGGCTGGTGCTGCGCTGGCAGGATTGGTCACCGCAGTCCCGCAGCTTGTCTGGCTGTCAGAGCATAAGGCGGGTGTGTTCGGTGTCGCGTCAGCGATGCTCGCGGTATCCGGAGCGCTGCTGTGGCGGGCGAGACGCCTTCCTTGCCCTGCAGATCCCTCGTTGGCCCGCGCCTGCGCGCGTCTTCGTACGGCCAGCGTCGCGCTGTGGTGGGCGGCGGCGGTTTGCATTCTGGTAGGCGCGACGTTCGCGTTCTTCCTGCCCGCACTGGCGTAACGCATTGCGGAGGGGCGTCTTCGCCCCTCCGCTATTGGAGGTGTTATGGAAGTACCTCAATTGGAGTGCAAACTGACTTGCCCTCAATGCGGACACCAGAGCGTCGAGACCATGCCGACGTCGGCGTGCCAGTTCTTCTACCAGTGCAAGGGTTGCGACGTCGTGCTGTCCCCGAATGAAGGCGATTGCTGCGTCTTCTGCTCATACGGCACGACGCCATGTCCGCCGATCCAGCAGCGGCGTGGGTGCTGCGGGTAGCGGCGGATGGCTGCTCTGTAGCAGTGCCCCAACCGTATTAGGTGCTGCCCCGTGGTGCGAAGAGAATATCGGCGACAACTTGCAAGCCTTTGAGGAACTCGTCGCGGACGGCGGGGCTACAGTCATTCTGACGATATCGCTCCTCATGCACGGCCACTCCACGGAGCGCGGTCGCGCAGATCGCCTCGCGAGAAGGGGATGCTTCAATGATCGCCAAGAGTGCCCATTGCATTGCAGTTAGCTGGCCCTCAAAGAAGGCGTCCTTATCGTTCATTGGTGACTCCAGGATGATGCGCCTAGCGCCTGAATTTGACCGAGCCGCGAAGTGGTCGCGGCTTGAATGAATCTTAAGGGCGGCTGGGGACTGGGCTGTGACCCATGATTCGGCTTGAGCGCCGCACTCCGGTTGCCAAGCGGGCGCCTAAGCGGACCCGGCTGGCCGGGCGGATACCAGGGCGCATAGGCGCTATGGACCAAAGCAGGCGTTGGACGTCCGTACGACGCCGGAAGTGGTCCGCAAGTCCAGGCAACCGCGCTCCCTGATGCCACTTGCGCCATGGCACGCCCTCTACGCCCATAGGCCCGGAAGCCATAAGCTTGCAGTTCCGTCAGAATTGACGGAACATCGCGCTTTAGCATCCACCTTAGAGTCGCACAATGCTGCTGGAATATGGCTTCGAGAACTACTTCAGCTTTCGTGAAGGCGGCCTAATCGACCTCACGCTTGCCGGGTCGGTCCCCGACCAAATCGCTCAAGGCCGCGACTACTCAACCGCGGCGTGCGTCAAGGGCTCTAATGCTTCGGGCAAGACGAACGTGCTTCGCGCTATTTCATTCGTATGCGCCTTCGCAGCTAAGTCATTCCAGACGAGTCCGGAATCTCAGATCAATATTGAGCCATTCTTTAACTCGCCAGATCCGGCGAACTTCACGTTGAAGTTTCGACAGGGCGACGCAACTTACGACTATGAGCTTGCAGTAACCGAAACTCACGTCGTAAGTGAAGCGCTATACCGGACGAAAAAGAAGAAGGTCCTGATTGTCGAGCGGAAAGGCGACAAGCTTGTTTGCAAGTCAGAGTTCAAGCGCCTCACTTCGATGAAGTTGAGAAGTAATGCCTCCTTCATCTCGCTCGCGATACAGCATGAATTCAGCGAACTACAACCTGTATTCAATTTCTTCAAGACTATGATTTCCAACGTCGGATACGGTGGAATGAAACCGGATTTCGGCACCGACGAAGCGGCCGCCAAGTTTTACAGCACGCGGAAAGAGCTCCTGGAGCAAGTGAGCAATTTCATCCGAAGCTGCGACACGGGGATTTCCTCAATTGAAATTCTGTCACATGAGACAAGCTCGGGCGAGTCGGAACACTTCCCGATCTTCTTCCACGGAGCAGATCGGTCGCGCCCGGTGACAGTCCACACCGAATCAAGTGGTACCCGCGCCCTTTTTCGGAAGCTTGCCCCAGTCTTTATTATCCTGATGTCGGGCGGACTACTTGTCGCTGATGAGGTCGACATCAACCTGCACCCGCACATCTTGCGGAAGGTAGTTGATCTCTTTCTCGACCCGGCGACCAATCCCAATGGCGCTCAGCTTATCTTCACCACCCACAACAACGAAGTGATGGATACGCTTGGTCGCTATCGGACATTCCTCGTACAGAAGTCAGATAACGAGAGTTTCGTCTATCGGCTCGATGAAATCCCAGGCGACATCCTGCGCAATGACCGACCAATCTCGCCTGTCTACGACCAAGGCCGTATCGGTGGTGTTCCGAACCTATGAGTCCCTCTCGGAACTCGCGCAAGACGAACTTTCTTGCATCACTGCCGGCAGTGTCTCTCGACTCTGAAACTTGCGACATCACCTCCCGCAGCAAGTTCAACTTCTCCTACTTCACGGTCCAGGCCGCTGGACAGAACTTCTGTGACTGGAGTGGGAATGACTTGGCACAGATGCTTACGAAGCTGCATGAGTACACGAAGTTTCCGCTGAGCCATTGGAAGCGACAGCGTGCGGGTAATCACGCGATCTTGGAAATCTACGAGGAAGGCTTTCCGAAGAAGTCCGAGTTCACCCATCCGAAGCACGTCCCCAGTCAGGCCATGTGGGGCCGGTTTCGATTGGAGCAAGCGGTACGTCTAGTGGGCTTTGTCCTTCCAGACGACTATCACGACAAGGCCCATGCGCGCACGGGCGTTCGATTTGACTGCAACTGCTTCTACGTGGTCTTCCTCGACGCAGAGCACAAGTTCTATCTAACTGAGAAGAAATAGCCTGACGCGCAATGTCGCAAATCGCAGGCATCCGCGTGACTCATCCAGTACAGCCATGAAGCCGCTGGACGCTGGGGGCAAATGACAGATAGCGAGCTGCCTGGTGAGTGCAGCTGCAAGAGGCATCGTTGATCGGCCGCAAACTGCCTGCAAATCGAATGCAGATCAGCCGCGCCGCTTGTCTCGAATTGTCGCCTTACCCGCAACGACAGTTACTTTGAACTTCGTGGATTTCGGCTCCACCGATGCCGGCTTCGAAACGGAAGACCCGTGCCTGTCTGGTTGGGGCGCCTTCGTACCGGCCTCTCGCTTACCGGTCCCGGCACGACCGTAGTCGTCTGCGTTGAGCCATTGATCAATCATGGTTGTATCCGATGTTGCTGTGGATAATGTCGGGCTCATTCAGGGAAGAGAACGGAAGCCCACGCCGCATAAGGCCAATGCGTGTGCGACCGCCAACGCCCGGGATGCCCATAGCAAATTTCTGTATACCAGACTCGGCGTTAACCAGCGTTGACACCAAATCCACAGCCGACTGGACAGGAAGATTTCCCCAGTCGATATCAGGCCCTCCGGCGTTCCACGGTAGTGCTGGCGGGATAAGCTCCTCAATCTCAGCTTCGAATGGCTCCGGAACTGGCACTCCTTGTGCCCGCAACTGCTGCAGCACCGACTCGATGATGCTCGCTCGCTGCGCCGAAAGGGCTTCGACAATCGACTTGCTGACCTGACGAATCGTCATGGGACTCTGACCATTGATCAGGCTTGCAACACTGTCACTTTGCCCCGCCCATGCAGCGCTGCAATGCGGGGCATCCGGGAAGGTTTCGATAACTGACTGGCGCGAAACGCTGACGCGAAACACCTTTATGTAGTCATCATCTGGGCCGTAACCCGCGATCAGAAAATTGAGGTCACTGAGCCATTGCCTGGACTCTTCTGACGCGCCGACAAAGTCAACTTGCGCTTCCCAGTGAGGCCGGACAAACGCCAGAAAGTCGGTGACGACGGCTTCAGCCGTCCTGTAATCGACATCCCGTTGCCCACACCGCTTCCTAAAGCGTTGACCCAGTTCCGCGATCACGACGCCGTTCAAGGCTCCGAGGCCCGAAGTCATGGCCGCTACAGAGCAATCGATGTTGTCTGGATCGTGACTTTCGTGCAGCAGAAACATCTTCTGCACGCCGCCCATGATGTTCGTAGCGGTGTTGACGAGTTGATCCTCTCTGTACGGGATGACCAGGTTGCCCTCGCCATCTCGAATCACGTTCCCATCGACGTCGCGGGCAGGAGATGCATTGCGCCGAAACGGAAAGTAGGCACGCTCGACAACGCTGGACAGAGAGTCGCAGCCCAACACCACGCCGTGGTACGTGGAAACCACCACGTTGATCGTCATCCCGCTCCCCCGAGCGCCCCAGTGGAGGGAGTCTACCCCGGGCACCTTTCGATCCGCACCTCGCGCACTCAACGCTGTCAAGGAAGTTCACTCGGCCCGTGCCGCGCTTATGCCCGGTCCAGCACTCGGCGGTCGAGCACTCGGCAGTCCCCATTTGTGTATACGTGAGTGTATATATTCGGAGCGATTCCTGTGCCTTTTTGCGCTATTTAAGGCCCTTATTGCCACGTTCAATTCCCCCCACCTCCACCATTCAAGCAAAAGCCCGCCTTGTGCGGGCTTTTTGCTTTGGCATTCAAAGCAGCGGTTCGACTTCCAGTGGACGTTGCCCCCGCAGAAGCTCGGCCTGGCGGCGCGCACGCTCCGCCATCACACTGTTGCCGTGCCGATACAGGTGCCAGGCGAACCACGCCACGCGATAGTCGACTGGAGCATAGGCGTCGAGTTCGCCCAGCACGGCGCTGGCCGCCTGCGCCTGGCCGCTTTCCAGCAGCAACAGGCCCCGCAGCACGCCGATCCTGACGCGTTCGTTGGGGGCGCCCTCGCGATTGGCCAGCTCCGAGGCTTGGGTCGCGGCAGCCAATGCGGACGCCCGGTTGCCGAAGCGCCGCTCGACGATGGCCCTGGCAAGGGGCGCCCCCCAGGCCTGGCTGCTCTGGGTCTGGGCGATTCCCGAATCGATCAGCGACGCCCAGGCGTTTGCATCGCCCGAGATCGCGGCGGCCTGCACTGCGACCAGCACCACTTCCAGGTTCGTCGAAGTCGGCGCAAGCACGCGCGAGGCAATGCGCGCGGCGCCATCGCGATCGCCACGGGACAACGCAACTTCCATCCCCAGTGCGGACAGCACGGCGTCGCCGTCTTCAGTGCTTCGGGCCCGCATCGTGCGCAGGGCGGCTTCGGCCGCATCGATCCGGCCGTTGCTCAACAGTGCACCCGCGTGCGCCTTGCCGATCCTGCTCAACAGGTTGGGATCTTCGAGGGTTCCGGCCAGGGCAACGGCCTCCTCGATGGTCTGCAACGCCTGCGCCGGTTGCACCATCCGCAATTGCGCGTTGGACTTGGCCGCCAGCGTGGCACCCAGGTAATCGCGGACCTGGTAGCGGCGGAACACTTCGTCGGATCGGTCGAACTCCTGCACCGCTTGCGGCAGGTGGCCCCGGATCGCTTCGATCTGGCCAATGTTGGACCCCACCATCGCTGCGGACACCAGGTCGCCGTTCTGTTGCATTGCGACCCGCGCCAGGCCGAGGTCGGCAATCGCCCCCGCGATATCGTTCGCCTGGATGCGGGCCACGCCGCGACCGTTGTAGGCGTTTCCGACCAGGGTCGGATCGTCGATATCGTTGCCGACCGCCTGCAATGTCGCCAATGCATCGCTGTAGCGGTGTTCCGCGTCGGCAAACCGCCTCTGCCGCAGCGCCACGGCACCCAGCCCCATCAAGCCCTTGGCGCGCGTTGCCGCGGACTGTCCGGCGGCGGCCAGTGCACCATCGAACAGCACCTGGGCCCGGTCGATGTTGCCGGCGCGGTACTCCAGTTGCCCTTCGCGCACCTGCATGCGCGCATCGCTGCGCTGCCCGGCGGGCGCCCGTGCGATCTGCTCGCGGGCGGCCTGCAATTGTCCGGCGTCGAGTTCGGCGTCAACCCGCAGCAGCCGCTCGGTGATCGCGCTGGGCGCCGCAAGCGACGGCGAACGGCCGATCCGGCGCAACCAGGCGTCCGTGGCCACGGCCATCGCCCGCAGCGGCGTGTCGCCCTGGGCCTCCACCTGCACGTCGGATCGACTGTCGAGGGCACGCAGTCGCACCCGCCAGCGCCCGCGCTCCTGTTGTGCTTCCGGCACCAGCAACCAGCGCGCGCCGCTTTCCGCCAGCACCTGTTTCAGCGTGGCGTCGCCGGGTTCCAGGCCGCTGGCCTGCTCGGGGTGCCCCATCAGGGCCGAACTCAGATGCAGGGTCTGCTCGCTTGGCGCCACCTTCAGCGCGCCGGCGCGCAGGCGCCCCGCCGCATATTCCATGGCACCGAGGCGAACCCAGGTGAATTCCGGGTCGGAGGGCTCGACAGCAACCGGCAGGACCATAACCAGATCGTTCGGGGTCGCCCCTTTGCTCCCGGCACCGGGCCGCTCGCGCAAGGTCCACCACGCCACGGTTGCGACCACGGCGACGACGACCAGCACGGCGCCGATCCATTTCCACTTGCGCACTGCGGCCGAAGGGGCCGCATTGACTGCCGCAGGCGCAGCCGGCAGCGTCGATCGCGGCGGTGACGGTGTGGATGCTTCGCCATTTGCCGGCGGCAGCAGATCGGGTGCGGGGCGCGCCACGGCTTCCGGCATGGCCACCTCCGGCGGCCGCGCCTCAACGACCTCCACCGGCGCCACCCAGCGATAGCCGAAACCCGAAACGGTGCGCACGAGCGCCTGACGATCGCCGGCATCGTCGAGCGCCTTGCGTGCCCGGCGCATGGTCTGCGCGACGACCGTGTCGCTGACGTCGGTGCGGCCCCAGACGGCGGAGATCAGCTCATCGCGCCCGACCGCCCGCTCACGATTGGCAACGAGGTACGCCAGGCATTCAAGCGACTTGAGCGGCAGCGCGATGCGCTCGGCGCCACGCCACAGTTCGCGTGAGGCGGGATCGAGCTCGAACTCGCCGAACCTGTACCGCGTAAGGCGCATGCGCCCGGCCTGCCCTGATGCCGTAAGAAGTTCATATCCTAAAGCAGACCCATCGCCCCCGAATCCGGTCACTCGACCAGGATCCGGAACGTATATCGGCGTGTCGGTTCGCTCGACAGTTCCTGCTGGCAGTCGAACCGCAGTTCAGCGCGCCCGCTCTCGGCCGCCCGGAAGATCCAGGTTCGGCTGAGGATCGTCCGCGCGGGCTCGCGCTCGATCTCCAGCACGCGTGCCGCCGGGTCGCTGACCCAGCACGCGTAGCCCGAAGCCGATGCGGCCGGCAGATCGACCGAGAGCGACTGGCCCGATGCCAGTCGGACCTCGCGCCCGCTGTCGCCCGCGTGCAGTTCGATGATCGGCGCGGGCGCGATCGGCGACAACGTCGGCGCAGGGACCTCCCTTCCCTGCGCCGACCCCCACCCGCACAAGCCCACGATCGGCAGGAACAGCCGCGCGCTCGCGACGATCGCGGACTTGCCCCTCAAATCAATACACCTTGACGAGCATTCGCGCGCCGCTGGTGTCCTTGGTCGCGCTCATCGCCAGGTAGTAGTGCCCCTGCGCCGGGTTGGCCACGGTGATCGCCTGGTTGATGCCCGGACGACTGGAGGCACCGGCGTTCATGGTGGGCAGCGGATCCATCTCGTAACCCAGGAGCAGCTTCAGTTCGCCGCGACCACCGTAGGTGGTGATCTCGATCTTCGTCGCACCCGCCGGGACATTGATGGCGTACAGATCGCGGGCGCCCGCCGCCATCGGCGGCAGCACCATGGCGATGCCCGGCGTGGTCGGCAGGCCGTCGATCGGCTGGCCGAACGTGCGCGCCCGCTCGACCGCGGCCGCCGCGTCGACGATGCCGGCGCCGTTGGGCTGCGACTGCTTGACCGGGAACGTACGCACGGTGGCCTTGAGCAGGCCTTCGACCTGCGAAGGCGTCAGCGGCTTGGACGCCACGCTCTGCATCAGCGCGATGATGCCGGCCACGTGCGGCGTTGCCATCGAGGTGCCGGTGTAGCCGGCGTAGATGTCGCTGCCCGGCGTGGTGGTGCCGTTGTTGAGGGTCGACCAGATGTAGCCGCCCGGCACGCCTTCGGTGCCGGCGCCACCCGGCGCGGCCAAGTCGATGCCGGCGCCGTAGTTCGAGTAGCTGGCGCGCTGGCCCGAGGCGCCGGTGGCGCCGACGGTGACGACATTCGGGCAGCTCGCAGGCGAATGCCCGGTCACCGGCGAGTTGTCGTTGCCGGCCGCGACGACGATCGTGGCACCCAGGGACACGGCGGTGTTGATCGCCGTCTGCGTGTCGACCTCGCACTCGTGCGCACCGCCCAGGCTCATGTTGATGACCTCGGCCGGGTTCGGATTGTCCGGCACGCCCTCGACGTGGCCGCCGGCCGCCCAGACGATCGCGTCGTTGATGTCGGAGGTGTAACCGCCGCAGCGGCCGAGCACGCGCACCGGCACGACCTTGGCGTTGTAGGCGATGCCGGCGCCGCCGACCGTATTGTTGGTCACTTCGGCGATCGTTCCCGACACGTGCGTGCCGTGCCAGCTGCTGTTGCTGGCCGGCGAACCGTTGCCGCAATCGTTGAGCGCGCTGTAGTCGCCGGTGTCCCAGCCGCCGGCCACGCGGCCGTCGGTGGCGCGACGCGAGACGAAGGCGTCGGTGATGAAGTCATAGCCCGGCAGCAGGTTCGCTTCCAGGTCGGCATGGTGGGTAGCGCCGGTGTCGATCACCGCCACCACCACGCCGGCGCCGGTCGCGCCGGCATCCCATGCCGTGGTCACGCGTGCGCCGCCGGCGCCCGTGCCGTAATGCCACATCTGGTGGCTGGCCAGCACCTGATCGTTCGGCATGGCGGTGGCGTGCATCAGCCGGTCGACGGCAACCGATTCGACGTTGGGGTCTGCCGCGATCGCACGCATCAGCGTTTCGGCCTGGGTGCGGTTGAGGCGCTGCGATGCCTTGACGACGTGCTTGCCGCCAACGGTGGCGCGCAGCGACTGCACGCGAAGCGCGGCGTTGCCCTGCAGCGCGGCAAGCTTCGCGCCCATCTGCGGGCGTGCGCGGGTGGCGGCGGCGTCGAGCGAACGCTGGCGTGCGGTGGCCTGGCTGCGTTCGACGCTGCCGTTCTTGTACTTGACGATGAAACGAGGAGACAGCGTGGCGTCGTCGATCGAGGTCAGGTCGACGGTGCCGGCAAACACCGGCGCGCAGGCGCCTGCGATCAGCAGGCTGAGAACGGTACGGCGGAAGGTCATGGCGTTTTCCTACGAATGCGAAGAGTGGTCACGGCGCCCTGGGCGGGCGCCGTGCATTGCCGTGGAGTGGATTACAGGTCGATGCCGAAGCCGACACCGGCCGAGCTGTCGTCGCTGCTGAAGGC